>Ga0210409_10000140_pt1 | contig 156946 bp, 116 predicted proteins | sample IncBWH17MmetaG_FD_161649 | JGI IMG/M metagenome (GOLD analysis project Ga0210409, IMG submission 161649) | Forest soil microbial communities from Barre Woods Harvard Forest LTER site, Petersham, Massachusetts, United States - Inc-BW-H-17-M | ecosystem: Environmental > Terrestrial > Soil >... | reverse complement strand
CACCTCGGCAACGTCCGCGGCTGCTTGCTTGATCGACGATGTATTGTCGTCCGCTGCGGCGATTAAGAGCGGTTATTCGTTCACAGCGACGGCAGCTGGCGGTCCTCCGGCCGTTACCTATACTTCGCTGGCGGTTCCGAGCGCCCTTGGCCAGAGCGGCCAGCGTGCGTTCTGCTCCGATCAGTCCGGCGTCATCCGCTATAACGCGTTGGGCACGGGCTGCGCGAACTCGGACCCAGCGCTGTAATCACTCGGCCATCTTTGAAAATCAAAAAGCCCACTTGCTCCGAGAGGAGAAGTGGGCTTTTGCATCGCGCAGCGAAGTTTTGAAAAGAACTATTTCGGAGTGCCTGCAATCCAGGCAAGGCCGTCCACGCCAGGCGTCAGCTCGATCGGTTGTTGCATTTCCCAGGAGCGCAAATCCAGGACGGCAATCTTCCCCGCGCCCGTCCCGCTGATATAGGCAAGATCTCCGCCGGGGCGAATCAGGATTTCAGAGGATCTTTTCGGCACTTCAAGCGAACGCACGACCTTCAGGGATTGCAGATCCACTACGAAAAGGCGATTGGCAGCCATGCTGAGGGCCAGCAGCCAGCGGCCATCGGGAGTGGGCTCGGAAGCATAGGCTGGACTCGGCAACTCGATCCAGTTGCTGATCTTATTTGTGGTTGTGTCGATGATGGCGATGCGCGGGGCATCCTGATCGTGGGTGAACACACGAAGGCCATCAGGGGACATGGAAATGCGCTGGACGGTTTTCGCGACGGGAATGGTCGTGACCAGGCTGCGCTTGGCCAGATCGAGAACGCTGACGCTGCCGGGGCCCACGTTGGCGGTATAGCCGCGACGGCCGTCCGGGGAAAGAACCAGCATGTGGGATTGTGGCGCGCCGGTAGGAATCTCCGCGAGAATTTTGTGCGTGGAGGGATCCACGACGTCCACGGCATTAGCGAGCTCGGCAGTGACGTAGAGCAAGCCGTCGGGCCCAAATTCAGCGCGGTGCGGGCGAAGCCCTTTGCCAAGGTCAATGGTGGCAGAGATTTTGACCGCTTGAAGGTCGATGACGTCAATCGTGCTTCCATCCGTGCCCGGCTTGCCGACTCCGGCATTTCCGTAGATGGGAACGTAGGCGAAGCGGCCGTCTTTGGAGACGATCACTTCGTGGCCGTTCACTCCAACCACGATCTTTGCGAGCTCGCGCCGGCTGTCGGGATCGACGACCAAAACGGTGTGCTCCATCTGATTCACGACGACCAGCAGGCCGAGAGCTGGAGGTGTTGAATCCGCTTTGTTGAGATGGAATGAACTCATGAGCAGCACCGAAACACTGCAGAGTAAAACGCGTACAAACACGGACCACCTCGACGGAGCGTCTTCCTCGTTCGAATCCTCAAGGAGAATTCGACGAAACTCGGCGGAGTATATCCTTTCCGCGGGTTAACGGCCAGGGCGAGGCCTTTTTTTCGCGGGCTGTTTGCGGGCAGGCTTGCGGGAAGAGGGCTTCTGGCTGGAGAGAGACTCACGAATTCGCTTTGGGAGTTTGGCGGCGACCATCTCATAGGACTCGCGGAGAAGGCCAGCGAGCTCGTCGCGCGGCAAAGCGTCCCTGGTTTGCAATGCCACCCACTGGGCGCGGGCGAGATAAGGTGCAGGGATAATGTTGGGGCGTTCCGTCAGTTCGGCGAAATTATCCGGTGAAGCTTTGAAGGAGAGACAAACCGGAGCGGGCTCGAGCGGCGTCGCGGCAAACATCTTTCCGCCCACTTTGAAAAGCAGGTCGTTACCCCACTGGATTTGTTCCGTGGCGCCAGGGAAGGAGAGGCAGAGCTTGCGAAGCCGGTCGACGTCCATAGGCAGGAGTCTAAAACAGAAGGGCGACCGGCCTCAATGCTCAGGCGCCGCAATTTCTTGCTTCCAGGCGATGGGTTTTACCGGGCCGACCACACAGATCCAAGAAAAAGCCGCCAGGAGCGCGACGATGGCCATAATCACGAAAGCCAGGAAGAATCGCCCGGTGCGATCGATAACGAATCCAGTCAGTGTCGGTCCGATGACGCCGGCAAGATTTCCGAAGAAGTTCTGCAAGCCCGTCCAGCGGCCGGCGGTTTTTGGCCCGGCCAGCGTCTGCGTGATGCCCCAGAGATTGGAGCCGCATATCCCGCCTGATGCAAAGGCCAGGAGCAGCAGGATCACCGACGCCGTTGGACCAGCGAGGACGCAGCCTAATAAGAGGAGTCCCGCGGCTGCGAGTCCACCGCCAGTAAAGGTCTTGCGAACGAGCGTGGGAGTAGCGCCAGAAACGATCCAGCGGTCGGAGATCCAGCCGAAGAGGATGGCGGCTACGGCGTAACACAGATAACCTAAGCCGCCGATTTTCGCCATCGTCTCCAGCGAAAAGTGACGCTCACGCACCAGATAGAAAGGAAGCCAGGTAATCTCGAAGTAGAGAAGGTAATTTACGCCAAAAAGGCCGCCACAGGTTCCCCACAGGGATCGCTGCTCCAGGATTTCAATGAACCCGACGGTACGATCACCAGCCGGGGAAATGGCGGCGATTGCGCCTCTTTGGGGCATCCACTTTATCCAGGGAATCAGCCAGACCATGCTGAGGAAGCCGAGTACAAGGAAGAAGGGACGCCAGCCGAAGCTCGCCACAAGCATTCCTCCTGCAAATGTCCCGAGGGCGGGCCCCAATCCGACGCCCGAAACGATCAAGGCATTGGCGAATCCGCGGTGAGCTTCAGGAACGTACTGCGCGAGAGTTTTTGAAGAAGAAGGGTAGGCAACCGTTTCGCCGATCCCCAGGAGCAAGCGCGCTGCGAGTAGAGTGGCGAAGGAATGCAATCCGCCGGTGAGGGCCGTAGCTGCGGACCAGATGAAGAAACCGCCAGCCATGACCCATTTGACGTCGAAGCGGTCCACCATCCAGCCTGCAAGGGGCAGAAAAAAAGAGTAGGTGTAGAAGAAAGAGGACAAGAGGATGCCGAGCTGAGAGGCGGAGAGACCGAGTTCATCTTTCAGCAAAGGTGCGGCGATGGCCAGGCTTCCGCGATCCATGTAGTTAATCAGGATGGAGATGGCCAGAAGCGCGACCACCCGGTTCATCACGCGAGGAAGCCTGTTGTTTTCGTTGGCGGTTAAGGAGGACAAGTGGGATCGCCGGATATTTTCCCTGGCCGGAGTGATTGCCGCAAGCTAGTTCATTCTGCCCTTCATGCGAGCAGCGCGCTTGCCGAACGTGTCAGATAAGATCGGCCGAGACGGAATTGATCGGCGGACGGGCCTCTACTTCCAAGCAGTAAGAATCGCGCTCATGACGAGATAGCAGACCAGCTGGTAGCCCGTATTAATGGCGAAAAGTTTCATGCTCTGCTTCATGAACAGGGCCCCCGTGAACTGCACGGTGGTGACGAAGCCGAGCCAGACATGGAATCCGACCATCAAGCCGTAGTGGAGGCCTTCTGCTCGAGTCCAGTGAAGGAACAGGGCCAGGGTGAAGGCCGAAATCAAGCCGGCCACGAAAGAGCCGGCATAGGCCGGGCCGGCGCCTTTCCTCATTTCCTCCATTTTTGCTTTGTCGTTCAGGTCGTAGCCCATCTCGCGCACCCAGGGCTTGGCAAAGAGCAAAGGCGAATACCACAGGAAGCCAACCACCATGGTGGAGACTCCGGCGACAAGAATAGCGAGCAGATTGAGATGGTGCATTTCCACGGAAGCCTCCAATTTTCGGTGAGGGAAACTTGGGGCGCAATGGTAAGGGGCACTAGCGGTGAATGCAAAGGAAAAGAATTTGATGGAGGGCGGGAACGCGGAAGGGAATTGCTACGGCAGGAGAAAAACTACTTGGGCGGTGGCCCAGGCCGGCGGGGCCGTTGCTTGGCCGAAATGGACTTGATAATAAGCTGGCGGCGGTTCCTGAGATCGAGAGGCACTTTGGCGCGGTGCAGCGCCAGATTTATAAGCGTGTGAACTTCGGGGTCATCGGGCACGGCAAGGCTCTCCAATCGAATGTGCCGGACGACATTGCCCGAGCCCTTCAGGCGGCGATAGGGGGCCGGTATCCCGGCACCCTGGAGGAAGCACAGAGTTACCCAGCGGGGAAAGAGCACGATCGAAAAAATCGCCAGTGAGGCACGATCATTCGGTCCGAAGCCGATGACCAGGCCGTTGTAGTTGTCATAGACCATCTCGGTGGCCCCAGGCAGCCGCTTGCGAAGTTCTACCAGCGCGCGGCGCGCGAAGGCCGCGATGGCCGGGTCGTACTTGGCGAAAAAAGAGTCGAGTTGTCGTTTTGGATTGGCCGCGGGCTTGGATTTTGCCGTCATTTTCATGTCGAGGCGGACACTCTGGCGCAGGGATTCTACCGCGAATGTTCTTGCTGCGGATGCCGGAGTCCGGAATGCACTGTTCTCTTATCGGTAGCAGACTTCCAGAATCTTCTATTCATCAGGCCAGGGATGACTTAAAAGAGAAAGAAGTGCCAGGCGACCTGCATTCGAAAGCTTGCTGGATTCACCTAAGAGCTGCATCGGAGGAAATGTTCATCGGCGGAGATGGGCAGGAAGATGCGGACGGGGTAAGGAAGCACAAATCGGCAGTCCGGGCCGAAATCCGGACGAGGAGGAGTGGTTCATGAAAACGAAAATCATCGCTCTCTTGGGTTTGGCATCTCTAATCCTGGCGTTTGCCTTTATCGCGTCGGCTTCTGCGGCGCCGCACAATGCAAGTGCGCTGCCGGCAGCGGCGACGACTGCAACACCCGCGGAACAGCATCCGGAAATTCACGATGCGCTTGCGGCGCTGCGCAATGCGAGAGGGCACATGGAGCAGGCCGCCCACGATTTCGGCGGGCACCGGGCACAAGCCCTCAAGGCCACCGATGAGGCAATTCATCAGCTGGAAATCTGCCTGAAGTACGACAAATAGGGCGATTTCTAGATACGGATCTGGGCTGAACTGCCAGAAGGAAGTGCAGTCTGGAGCCCCGTGGCGCACTTCCACGAGTGGAAGAATTTCAAACAAAAGAGACCCGGCCGGGGGCGAACTTGGTCCGGGTCTTTTTTTTGCGTAAGGATGTGTCCGCGGCCTAATTGGCGCGGTGGAATTCGACGTAATTGCGCCCGGCATAGAGACGGTAGTTTCCCGTGGTGCCAGTGGCAACTACCTGGAGTGGAACAGGGCGCTTCGCATCGGCGTCGCGCTGCGAAGTCGCGCTCAACAGATCGTTGGCGCCGAGATCCATCACCAAGAATTTGCCGCCATCCAGAAAACCAAAGCCATACGCACCGGGCTTCAAAGTCTGGCCACCGATTTCGAGGGTCACTTCGTTGATCAGATAAGCCTGGTATTTCTCGCGAATGCTCGTCGAGTAGCCCGAGTTGTCGACCATGGCCGCGAGGACGTAGAAATCATCGGCAAAGCGCACTCCACCGCTATTGCGTGCCTGAACTGGCGCCGTCTTGCCGCGGAAGAAAACGCTTTCGGGAAAAAGCTTCGGCGTGATATCAGCGGCTCTGAGTGCAACTTCTTTCCCCTCGGCGGGAGGACTGCCGGCCAGCGCCGTCTGTGAGTGCCGCAGCGAAAATGACAAAAGCAAGATGGTCAGAGAAAGGGACAATTTTGCGAATCGTGCCATGGAGGCTCCTTTCAAGATGCGTTTATCGTACAACACTGTGCAGCTGAGGCGAACCATGGGATCCAATGTGCGGGGCCATGCCGTGCGACTTTAAGGAGAAAAAGGGGAGTGGAGCAGAGCGACCCGAGTGCTAAGGGTGTTGAAAAGCTTCCGTTTTGAACTGCAGGTAACACAAGTTTTACAGAGGATTCATCAAAGGTCACTGTCCGTGTGACAGCGTTTGGCCCTGAACCACGGGGAGCACGAGCTCAATAAATTGAGGAGGGAAGCCCTTGAAGACAGCAACCAGAATTTCTTTAGGGATTGTTGCTTTGTGCGTTGCGGTGTGCGCGACACAGGCCGATGAAGATCACATTCGTTGGACGAAGAATGGAGCGCCGACCGAAACTTATGTCACCGGCGGCCCATGGACCCTGGAACAATCCGGAGCGGCGAACGGTTTGAAGTCGTCCGGATACTGCGACAGCAACGGGAATCAAATCGGAAATCCAGGGACGCAGCGGATGCAGCCCTACTATTTCCCGGTCATCAACGGGCATGGAAAACATCTGCAGGGTTATTTCGATTGGCGGCCTAAAGATACGGATGAAGCGGTCGCAGCGGCGTTTTCCGACGATGCTGGGTATACATGGACGTTTCAACAGAAAGTGCTTGAGCTCCGAACAACCTGCCCGAACCAAGTGCAGAAGGATCCCGACGGCGACAAGGACAACAAGCCCGACCCGAATAATAGTGACAACGGCGACGACGACGGCCAGGGACACCAGTTTGTGATCAACATTGGAGGTCACACCTATCTGTACACGTTGACGCGGTCGGTCGGGCATATCGACTCCGACGACCTGGGAATTCATGAGTTGTTCCCCCAACCAGGGCTACCGTTGAACGGCGCGCCTGCAATGAGTGATGCGGCGACGGATTCGTCACCGGCCGGGACGCCGGAGCTGCCCTTCCACACCAAGGGCTTGGTGAACCCGGATGGAATTCTCGGCGTCGTCCCCGGAAGCTGGCCGCTGAAAATTATCTATGAGCAAAAGATTCTTAACGGCGACAATACCGGAAACACGGCGTTTCCCGCCTCGCAGCAGTGCAACACCTTCTGGGCTAATTACTACGCGACCAATCCCTTCGGCACCGGGGTGAACGATGACATCACCCACCTGCGGCTGGCCGAAACCACCGATGGCATCAACTTCAAGGATGACGGCATTTTGCAGGGATTGAACGATCCGACGGATGTTTCCGCCACGGGCACACGCTGGCTTGCGACGGCGGGAACAACAATGAAACTGGAAGGCGGGAAATTCGGCTTACTTTTCTCCGGCGGCGGCTGCATCAGTGGAGACTCGGACGCGTTCCAGTACATCGGCTACGCCGAGTCCCGCGACCTCCTCCATTGGACGGTCGTTAATGGCCTCAACAATCCGGTCGTTTCGACCGCAACGTTCACGATCGCCGTAGATCCCAACGGCGTCCCTGCGGCGGGCGGCGCTCCGGTAACGTTTCCGGCGTACAGTCCTGTCGTGGGAAATGCCATGGGTTGGTTCTCCGGCCGCGTGTATGCGCCGAGTGCAACTCTTTTCGGCCATCACGACGTCACAGTGATCTTTGCCGGGTATCACACACCAAAACCGAAGAACGGCTTGGGCGACTACCGGACGATCGGACGGGTTAGCCTGCACACCGAGCATGAAATCGTCGCCATCGGGCAGGGCAACGACAACGGCGATCCCGACGATGAGTAACGGAACGCAATGTCTGGCCGATTAGTTTTAGAAAAATAATACGGGGCGAGCAGGGATGCTTGTTCTCTCGGAAAAGCCGGAGCGCTGCTCCGGCTTTTCTTTTTTTTTGGAATTGCTCCATGTGTCCCAATGGATTGACGGCGATGCTGTGATATCTTACGCGCGTCGGAATTGACCAAGAATATGGGGGAAGAATAATGCTGGATCGCCGGAATTTCATGAAGACATTCTCGGGAATGGGGCTGGCGGGGACGTTGCTTCCGGGGGTGCTCTGGGCGCAAGCGCAAGCAGAGGGCGCGAAAAAAATCACCAAAGAGATGATCGACCGCGCGGCGGCGGTCGTGGATGTTCCTATTTCGGATGAGTACAAGGAGATGATGCTCGAAAACCTGAATGATCAGGCCAAGGGCTACGAAGAAATCTATAAGCTGCGTATCCCAAATTCGGTGGACCCCGCGCTTGTCTTTGATCCTGTGCTTCCCGGAATGAAATTGGAAACGGAACGGAAACCTTTGCGCATCTCCAAAGCGCCGGGAATTGCTGCTTCGGGCGTACCGAAGAATCTGGAAGATTTGTGTTTTGCGAGTGTGCGCGAACTTGCGGAGCTCGTTCGAACGAAGAAAGTGTCCTCGGTGGCTCTGACGGAAATGTACCTGGCACGGCTGAAAAAATATGACCCGACCTTGAAGTTCGTGGTGACCCTTACCGAAGAGCGCGCGCTGGCTCAGGCCAAGAAAGCCGACGCGGAAATCGCAGCGGGAAAATATCGCGGGCCGCTGCACGGCTTGCCTTGGGGCGCAAAGGACTTGCTGGCCGTGAGAGGTTACCGAACGACTTGGGGCGCGGGCGGCTTCGAAGACCAGAAAATCGACGAAGACGCCACGGTAGTGAAACGGCTGGATGATGCGGGCGCGGTACTGGTGGCGAAGTTGACGCTGGGCGCGTTGGCGCAGGGAGATGTCTGGTTCGGGGGCGTAACGCGCAATCCGTGGAACACGAATCAAGGGTCGAGCGGGTCGTCCGCCGGACCGGCTTCGGCGACTGCTGCCGGATGTGTGACGTTCAGCGTTGGCTCAGAAACTCTGGGCTCGATTTCATCGCCGTCGACGCGCTGCGGCTGCACGGGGCTGCGGCCATCGTTCGGACTGGTGCCGCGCACCGGCGCCATGGCGCTTTCCTGGAGCATGGACAAGCTCGGCCCAATCTGCCGTGCCGTGGAAGATTGTGCGCTGATACTTAGCGCAATCTATGGCCCCGATGATAAGGATCCGTCGGTGCAACCAGCGGCATTTAACTGGGACGCGAATCTCGATTGGCGCAAATTGCGTGTGGGCTATCTGAAGGCAGACTTCGAACGCAAGCCCGATGACCAGCAAACCGCGCCCAAAGAGGAACCGCCCGCGACGCCTGAAGAGCAACAGAAGCGCGAGGAACAGAAGAAACGGCGCGAAGCTGCGCGAGCCCGCGCGGAGTACGATAGGAAATATAACAATGCGGCACTTGCGAAACTGCGGGAGATGGGCGTGAACCTCGTGGCCGTGGAGATGCCGAAATTGCCGTATCAGGCCATGGTCGTGATGCTGACTGCTGAAGCCGCGGCGGCATTCGACGATCTCACGCGCTCTGGGAAGGACAAGCTCCTGACGGCGCAGAAGGATTATGACTGGCCGAACACTTTCCGCTCGGCGCGGTTTATCCCCGCCGTGGAATACATTCAAGCGGCCCGCGCGCGAAGAATGGCGATGCGCGAGGTCGCCAAAGTGTTTCAAGGATTCGACGTCATCGTGGCGCCCACGCAGAGCGAGCAGCTGGTGATCACGAATCTGACCGGGCATCCGTCCGTGATCTTGCCCAATGGATTGCGCGGCAGCGACGCGCCTAAACCGCCTTCCGACGATCCAGGCGACTTTCGAAACGGCGGCGGCCCGGGAACCATGGCGAGCTTGACGTTCCTCGGAAATTTATACGGTGAAGCAAAGCTGTTGGCGTTCGCGCGCGCCTATCAGGAAGCCACTGGATTCCACTTGCGGCATCCAAAGCTTGGGTGATGCTGAATCGGCGCGTCAAGAAGGCGAACTACAATCCTTTTTGAATCGGGTAGCCCTTGTCTACCCAATCCGTGGCGAAGTTGGTGGGCAGAACGAGAACACGCGCTCTCTTGAATTCCATATTGCTGAGCGCGGTGTAGGCCGGACGGATGTTCGGGCACTTATCAAAGGGGCAACAACCGCAATAGATGACCAGGTTCGTAGAACGAGGCAGAGGATCGGCCCACGCTTTCAAGCTAGCCAGGCCCTGCTCCGTCGATGCCGTACCGTTGAAAGAGGCACCCGCGATGTGTCCCCCGGCAAAGAGCGTGCGAAATCCCACGTAAACAACCGTTGGCGGAGTGCCACTCTTGTCAGCGAGCTCATCCGCCAAGGCGCCAGGCTGAAGAATCTGTGAACTGGCCCAGGGATCGGAGGACTTCTTTTCGTCGCCGCGGATACTACGCGGGGTGAGGACTAGCACGGAAGCTCCGCATAGCAAGAGGAATGCAGCAGGAAAGAAGATGAGGAGGTTGCGAATTCGGCGGGCGGCGAACATAGGAACAACCCTCCAGAAAGCTGTCCGATTGTATCCCGAAAAACCGCGCAAGGCGGGCAGCAGAAAGAGGCGCGAATTATTTTTTGAGTTCGATGCGCGTGCGCTGGAGTTTGGTCGCGGTGGTTCGCAGCGTCTCCGGAACATTTTTGTTGGTGGTGAGGCGCTTGAGGTCCACGGCGTTTAACATGGGCAGCATGTGCAGGGAAACATCGAGCGGCGTTTTAGGATTGTTGAGCAGGTTGCGAACGACGACGTAGTTCTTGCGAAAATTGCGGTTGCTGGCAATGCTCCGGAGGATTTCATCCGTGAGGCTGGACATGGCAGCGAAAGCCTCAACTTCCTGATCGGTGAGTCGGGGGGACTGTAAAACTGCCCGCTGCACAACTTTATTGTTGTCGCGGATGAGCGTGCGGCGGGCCTCCGACCCGCCCTTCATCGCGAACTGCACGCGCTGCGCCACGGTCATTTTTGCAAGACGCTGGATAAGAGTCTGCCGCCGAGCGAGATCGGATTCCGCCGCCGCGGCGGCATCCGCAAGCGCGGCTTCATCGATCAGATTGCCCTCACCGTGAAGCTCGTGAAGTTGATTTTTCTGCTCGATAGTCAGGGAAGCGGATTGCTCGAGCGCGGAGGCCAGAGCAGGAGATTCGGTGACGCGATCGAGCTCTTCCATCAAGGACTGAATCCCCAGCGTGGAAAGATGGCGCACCACGGGCACGAGAAATTCGGCGGAGCAGTTCTTGTTTTGCACCATGGCGTCGCAGACCCCGGGTTTATCCGCGAGATTTTTCGCAGCGTAGTGAAGTAGCGCAGGGAGCACCTTCTCTCGTTTGATGGCTTCCACGAAAGATTCGATGGGCTGCGAAAGAAGGGCGTCCTGCGCGCGGGAGGAGACCATCTCGTCGACATCGCCTGCCAGCACGGTGAGAATTTCCGCGCGGTCCGCGGGATCTAGATGTGCGCCGCCGGAGCAGACAGCCATTTTTCGTTCGCGCGGTGCGCGATCGTGGCGCAAATCTTCGATGACTTCAGGGCTGAGTGGTTCCACCGGCTGCCGGCCTCAAATCCTTCTGACTGAGGACTATTGTACCGGAGGAGCCGGGCGCGCCAAGCGGCGGCATCGCCTGGCCGTTCAATTCCAGCAACACCGCCGAGGAGTCGCCGGCGGTAACCTCAAATTGCTGGGCGGCGGAGAAGTGGCGCGTTTCTCCGGCGGGCACTTCTGCATCGAGGAGCAGCTTGTCGTCCGCCAGGATACGCACGCGCGTGGCCGCTGATGTGGAGACGGAGAGATCGAGCAGGGAATCAGGCGAGGCCGCCTGACTGGAGGAACGCGTGGCTTGAGTAGGAGGCTGCGAAGCCAGCGAAGAGATGGTGGACTGTTTCGCGGCACGATACGCGGCGTAGCGGCGCCGACCGTATCGGCCGCCATAGAAGAGTCCCACGGCAAGGAGAAGAATCACACAAGCAGCAACGGCGGGAACCCATTTCGGTGCCGAAGGAATGCGCTCTTCCGTTTTGACGAGCTCGGCTTGTGATTTATCAGCGCGGGCCAGGTCGTATTCGCCGAGAAGCGATTCTTCATCCAAACCAAGATAGCGCGCGATGGTGCGGACAAATCCACGCCCAAAAACTCCGCCGGGAAGCTTGTCCCAGTCTTCGTTTTCCAGGGCTCGAAGGAAACGGTCGCTGATGCGCGTGGACTTGGTGAGCTCTTCCCGCGAAACTTCGCGCATCTCGCGCTCGCGCTTCAGGCGTTCACCAAAATTTCCCTTGGCCATGAACCGGAACCTGTCCTTGCTCGAACGGCGGGCACCTTTTGCTGATCCCTATCGCAGAGGGGGCAGTAGGAGGCGGCGCGAGTTCCCTCAACGGACTATAGGTGGGGGCATAAGGTACTGTCAAACAAACGAGTTGGGCGCGAGTGGAGGAAGGTCGACCACTTTCCGATGGTCGGGATGGCAAGATAGCAACGCCTGTACCACGAGCGTATTGCGCTGCTTTTTGCGGGGGGCCTATACTGGCGAGGATTCGCAGTCTTGTGCGTGAAGCGCGAAATTAGCCGAGCGATTCGCGGTTGCCGAGCAGCCGGTTTTTTGGTGATTGTTAGGAATCGGGAGCACCGAAGGGGAAGCAGAGGCCGTGCAGCCAAATCTCTTGGGAGTACAGGTTCCATTGAGCGTGGACGAAGTAAAGCAGTTTCCGGCCATCGAGCGACGCCGCAATTCCGCGGTTCCTGCCGAACAGCGCGTTGCCGGCGAGATTGCCGTCTTTCAGGAATTGGGGAAGGCGCTGACCTCTTCGCTGCAGCTCGATCAGGTTCTTCGCACGATCATGGAAAAGATTGACGAGTTCCTGCGCCCGGATAACTGGTCGCTGCTGCTGCTGGACGAAGCCACGCAAGAGCTGTACTTCGAATTGGCAGTAGGCAAAGCCTCGCAAGCGCTGAAGGACGTGCGCATCAAGATGGGGCAGGGAATCGCCGGCTGGGTAGCACAACGCGGCGAGACAGTCGTGGTGCCGGACACGGCGAAAGACACGCGGTTTTTCGGGAAGGTCGACGAGAAAACGAAAACGGAAACGCAATCGATTGTCGCGGTGCCGGTAAAATTTCGTGACACCTGCCTGGGCGTGATCGAATTGATCAATTGCATTGGGCCGGAAGGATTTGACCCGCGGGACTTGAAACTACTGGAAGCACTCTCGGACTTTGCTGCGATTGCGCTGGAGAACGCGCGGCACGTAAAAAGAATTCACGAACTGACCATCAAGGACGACTGCACTTCGCTCTATAACGCGCGGCACATGAGTTTCATCCTGGAGACGGAGATCTACCGCTCGCAGCGCTACGATTACGAGTTCTCCATCGTGTTTATCGACCTGGACCATTTTAAACAGGTGAATGATACTCACGGGCACCTGGTGGGCTCGCGGCTGCTGGCGGAAATTGGCAACGCGCTGAAGGAGCATTGCCGGCTGATCGATTTTGCCTTTCGCTACGGCGGCGATGAATTCGTGATTCTGTTGCCACAGACTTCGAAGGACAACGCGTTGAACGTGGCGCGGCGCTTGCATAAATTGATTCGTGAGGCTACCTGGCTTGCCCCCGAAGGGTTAAACATCAAGCTGACCCCCAGCGTGGGTGTGGCGTCCTACCCCGTGGATTCGCGGACCAAGGAAGGCCTGCTGCACCTTGCGGATGAGGCCATGTACTTGGTCAAGAACACGAAACGCGACAGCGTTGCCGCGGCGAACATGGGCATCTTACCCGACACAGCGGCAAGCGCCGAAACCGCGGGCTAGACTGGCAGCTTCACGCTTGCGAACTCCCTCTTCTATACAGCCCTCCTAAATTTTGCTTAACTGAATCCATGAAGAGAAGCCAAGCGGCCAACTATGCGCGCTGGTCGGCAGCGGCGGCCTTGTTGCTGGCAGGTCTTACCGTTGGGGTCTACCTACAGCACAAATGGGTCGAGCACCGCGAAAAGGAAAAAGCGCCTCCGCCGGCTCCGCGAGATGTAACCAAAATGACCAATGGGATTACTTTCTCAAAGGGCGAAGGGACTCAGAAGATTTTTACGGTGGAGGCGGGCAAGGCCACGGACTTCAAAGACAAGGGCGCGAGTCTTCTGGAGGACGTGAAGATCACCATATTCGGGAAAACCGGAGCACGGCACGACACCATCCACACGCAAAGCTGCCAGTACCAACAGGAAGGCGGAAGCATTGCGTGCAGCGGCGAGGTGCAAATCGAGCTGGAAAGCGCGGCGGACGCGGAGCGCGCAGCAAAGAATCCCGCAGGAGCGCCACCGCAAATTGTGCACGCGGAGACTCGCGGTGTAACTTTCAACAGAGTGACCGGAACGGCACAAACGGATCAGCCGGTGAAATTTGTGTTTCCGAATGGCAGCGGCAATGCGGTGGGAGTGGAGTACCACTCGGAAGAAGGAGCCTTGCGGCTGTTGAGGGATGTACACCTGTCGCTCGTTCCGCCAAAGAGCGAGGCGCCCAGCAAGAAAGCGCTGAAGACGGGTGCGCGAGATCCCGTTCGCGTCACCGGGAAGAGCCTTGATTTCGACCGAGAATCCAGGCTGATGCATCTGCAAGGTCCCGTGGAGGCGGAGACTTCGCAGGCCAGGTTGACCGCCGGGGAGCTGACGCTAACTTTGGACGCCGCGTTTCGCGCCGAAAAGATAGTGGCCACGGACCAAGTGAACGGGAAGAACCCGGAGTTGAGCTCTCTGCAAAAAGGGGAACCAGCGAGTTTGAGCGCACAAACATTGACGGCTCACCTTTCGCCCGAGGGCTGGCTCATGAGACTCGAAGGGATAGGAAATGCCCAGGGCTCGCGGCGCAGCGGCAAAGAGCTGGATGAATTCACGTCGGAGAGTGCAACGCTGAATCTGCGGCCCAAGGTGAGCCAGCCGAAGGAACTGAATTTGAACGGAAACGCCATGTTGAAAACGCGGGCGAACAGCGGCGGAGCTGAGCGCGTTTTACATACGAATGCTTTGCGGGTGGAATTCGCTGAGGATGCCCGCGCCAAGAGCAGCAAACCAAAACGCGCCGAAACGCTAAGTGCGGGAAGCATTGAGTGGACGGACCCCGAGGCGCAGAGCACGGGACCCGCGCAGGCCTCAAGCAGTGCAGTCGCGCGGACGAAACTGCAAGCGGACAAGCTGGAAATGGAGTTTGGTCCCCAAGGCAAAGCCAAACAACTGAACGCCAGCGGCAACGTCCGCACGGAGAGGGACGCGGCGGGAAGCCCGTTGCAAACGGCCAGCGCGCAAAATGGATTCGCGCAGATACTGCCCACGGGGGGGTGGTCTCAAATGGATCTGCAGGGAGACGTGAAGCTCAAAGAGGGTGACCACAGCGGACAAGCAGACCATGCGGTGTTCGTTCGAACGACGCAGACGGCTGTCTTGACGGGCAAAGCGGTGGCGCGCGACGCAACGACGGAAACGCAGGCGCCCCGAATTACTTTCAATCAGATCACGGGAGACATCCGGGCCGAAGGCGGCGTGCGCTCGACCGATTTTTCGGCCAGAGCCAGCGCCATTCAGCTGGCTCCCGTACCCGTAAACATCACTTCGGATTCCATGTTGGCGAATTCGAAAGCAGGAAGGGCCCTGTACACCGGCCACGCGCGGATGTGGCAAGGCGATTCGGTGATGGAAGCGAACTCCATCGAACTGCTACGCGAAAGCAAAGTTCTGAATGCTGTGGGAAATGTGCGCGCGGTGTTTCCCCAAACGCCCGGCCAGCCGGGGACTCAGACTATGACGGTGCAAGCTCCCGTAAAAAAACCGAACCTGTGGCATGTAACGGCCGGCACCTTGAATTACCGCGACGCGGAGAGCCGCGCGCGCCTCGAAAAAAATGTCGTCGCGCAATCCGCGGATCAAACCATGCGCGCGCCGGTCGTGGACCTGTATTTCACGAGGAGCGCGGCGGCGAACCCAACTGCAATCAGCGGCCCCGCGGGGGCAAATCCAACGGCGGGGGCCCAGCAGATTAGCCGTGCGGCGGGCACGGGCGGCGTAGTAGTGGAAGAGGGAGATCGAAAAGCAACCGCAGAGCGCGGGGAATACATTGCCGCGGACGGAGAATTTGTAATGACCGGAGGAAATCCCACGATTTACGACGCGTCCGAAGGCACCACCACGGGGCGTCAATTGACCTTCTTTTTAGCGGATGATACGATCATCGTCGACTCAGAAAATGGTCCGCGCACATTAACGAAGCATCGCGTCGACAAATGACGCGACCGCGGCGCGGCCACCTGTGACGAGGTATGCTGAAGCTCCAGGCCGTCGATCTCAACAAATCTTACCGTGGCCGCAAGGTCGTTGACGACGTGGAACTGGAGATCGGACAGGGTGAAGTCGTCGGGCTGCTAGGCCCGAACGGCGCAGGAAAGACCACCACCTTCTATATCCTGGTGGGTCTCGCCCGGCCCGACTCCGGCCGCGTGCTCTTGAACGACGAAGAAATCACCGACCTGCCTATGTACCTCCGGGCCCGCAGTGGGATCAGCTACCTGCCTCAAGAACCCTCGGTTTTTCGACAACTTACGAGCGAAGAGAATCTCCTGGCGGTACTGGAAACTTTGCCGCTGACGCCCGAACAGCAGCGTGACCGGCTCGAAGAGCTGCTCATGCAGATGGGCCTCGAAACCGTTCGAACCAGCAAAGCCTATACTTTGTCGGGTGGCGAGCGACGCCGGCTGGAGATCGCCCGTTCGCTTACCCTGCAGCCTTCTTTTATTTTGCTCGACGAACCTTTTTCGGGAATCGACCCTCTAACGGTGAAGGATCTCCAGGAGATCATCCGCGAACTGGCCAAGTCGGGTATCGGCGTGCTGATCACCGACCATAACGTTCGGGAAACCCTCAGCGTCACGGATCGCGCGTATATCCTGAAAAGTGGGAAAATATTCAGGAAGGGCCGTCCGAGTGATTTGAGCGACGATCCGGAAGTGCGACGAGTCTATCTTGGCGATCATTTCCGCTTGAATTAAGATTCGAAAAGGGGAGTAACGAGACCAACATGGCCTGGCAAGGACTCAAACTCAACCTGAGAGTGGCGCAGAAGCAGATTCTGACGCCGGGCCTTGTACAAATGGTCAGCGTGCTCGCGCTCAACCGGCTCGAGCTTCGCGAAATGATCAACCAGGAGATGATCGAAAACCCCGTTCTGGAAGAGCAGAGCGAAGAGCCCACGCAAACCGATAACTATAGCGACGAAACTTTCCTTAAAGCGGAAACCGAAAAGGTCCCCGAGAAACCGGAAGCCAATCCCTTCGACGAATTCGATGTCGGCAGTTTCTTCAACCAATACCTAGATACCGGCGGCGATGGCGGTCAGTCGCAAGAGCGCGAAGTCTCCGAGCGGCCGTCGTTCGAAAAGTTTCTTTCCTCGCAGAGCGCGCTTTCCGATCATCTCGAATGGCAACTCAGTGTCACCATCTGTTCGGACGCGGTGAAAGAGATTGCCGAGAGCATCATCGGAAATCTGGATGAGAACGGCTACCTAACCGCTTCCAACGAAGAATTGCTGCAGAACGCGAAATATTCGCAAGATGATCTGGACGACGCCCTCGCCGTGGTGCAGGATTTCGATCCCATCGGCGTGGGCGCGCGGGATTTGCGCGAATGCTTGCTCTTGCAATTGAAGGCTTTTGATCCGCAGAACACCCTGGCGCAGCAAATCGTCTCCGAACATCTCAAGCAAGTGCAGTCCAACCAGTTGAAAGAGATCGCGCGCGCCTTGAACCGTCCGTTGGAGGTGGTGAAGCACTCGCTGGAAGTGATCAAGAAACTCGATCCCCGTCCTGGCCTGCGTTACAACAAGACCGAGCCGCGCCTCGTCGAGCCCGACGTCTACTTCCGCAAGGTGGACGACCAATGGGTCGCTTTCCTGAATGAAGACGACATGCCGCAATTGCGCCTGAGCCCGACTTACCGGCGCCTGCTGGTGAGAGATGCCGCGGACCGCGACGTGCGCAATTACGTAAAGGAAAGATTCACCGCCGCCATCCAGTTGATGAAAAACATCGAGCAGAGAAAACACACCATCCTGCGCGTCTGCCAGTCCATCATTGCTCGCCAGGGTGAATTTCTTGACCACGGCCCCGACGCTTTGAAGCCCATGATGATCAAGGAAGTGGCCGAAGAAGTCGGCGTGCACCCTTCCACGGTGAGCCGCGCGGTGGCTAGCAAATATGCGCATACTTCGCAAGGTGTTTTGGAGCTGCGCTCCTTCTTCAGCGAATCGGTGAACGGTCCCGAAGGCAGCGGCATGTCGCTCCTGACGCTCAAGCGCCTGGTCAAAAAAATGATCGAAGAAGAAGATTCCGCGAAGCCCCTGACCGACGAGCAGATCGCCAAGAAGCTCGACGACAATGGCATCCACGTCACCCGCCGCACCGTCGCGAAATACCGCGAAGACATGAGAATCCCCAGCACCCACCAACGCCGGGAGAAAAGTTGAGCCTGCGCCGCCCGTGAAGCTGCAGTCGCGACAGGACGCACGACAGCTCGTCATCCTCACCGGACTCTCTGGCTCTGGGAAAAGCACCGTCCTGCATGCATTCGAAGATATGGGCTTTTATTGCGTGGACAATCTTCCCGTCGAGCTCATCCCCATTTTTGCGGAATTGCATGCCGCGGGTGAGGGAGATTTCTCGCGAGCCGCACTTCTTGTGGACGCACGCGAAGGCGTGCAGTTGGAAAAACTTCCTCCGCTACTCAGGCACTTGAAGAAAGATCATCCCATCACGCTGGTCTTCATCGAAGCGAACGAAGATGCCTTGCTGCGGCGCTATAGCGAAACCCGGCGGCCGCATCCGCTGGGCAAGAATTTCTCGGTTCGCGAGAGTTTGCGCCACGAAAGAGCGCTGATGGAACCCATCCGCAAACTCGCCGACGTGGTCATTGATTCCACTCAGTTCAACGTTCACGAATTGCGCCAGTTCATCACCGCGCGCTTCAAGAATCCCGACAAGCGGCCGATGCTGGTTTCCGTCGTCAGTTTTGGATACCGCTACGGAGTGCCTTCCGATGCCGATCTGGTCATAGACGTTCGATTCCTGCCCAATCCCCATTTTGTTCCGCGCTTGCGCCCCTACACGGGGCAAGACCCGAAAGTACGCCGCTACATCCGCTCGTTCCCACAGACCGGGGAATTCTTGCGGCGCATCGGAGGACTACTCACTTACCTGATTCCTCACTATATTCGCGAAGGCAAAAGCTACCTCACCATTGCCTTTGGCTGCACGGGAGGAAAACACCGCTCGGTGATGCTGGCGGAATCGGTAAAGAAGTTACTGGGAAAGCACGGCTACTCCGCGAAAGTAGTCCACCGCGACATCGAAAAGTGATTCTGCCCGCCATGCATGGCCTGGAATTCAACCAGCTTCGGAAACTTGACACGCCACGACGCGGCGAATAGCGTAACAATAGGATAAGTCAGGGAGTCTGCAGCGTGCCCTCGTTGTTGTCACCGCAATTGAAAAGGTTGTTCGGCTATGTCCGGCCGTACTTGTACCGGCTGGTGCCGGGCGTTGTGCTAATGGCCTTCGTGGCTCTGGCCGAAGGCGGCGTCGCGCTCATGATCAAACTCGCCGTGGACTTCGTTCTCAATCCCGGCGTAGCAAGCTCGAAGTTGCCGCTCCTTACCGTTCCCTGGAGCGGCCAGGTCTTCTATCTGAACGATTATTTCCCCGCGCGTATCCACAACGGCGCGACCATCTTTGCCATTTCACTGGTGATTCTCTATCTCGCAAAAGCGGTCGCAGAATATCTCGGCACCACGCAGATTCAGTATTCCGGGCTGGCGGCCGTCACCGATCTGCGCAACCAGGTCTACGCTCGCGTGATTCGTCAACCCATTGGTTTTTTTCAGCAACATCCCACCGGCCGGCTTATCTCCACGGCCATCAACGACGTCGAGAGAGTCCGCTATGCCCTCAGCGAATGGCTTGCCGACCTGTTTCAAAAAAGCTTCACGTTCGTCGTTTTTGTCGCCGTTCTTCTCGGCATCAATTGGAAGATGGCGCTCGGTTGCGCTCTGCTCCTCCCGCTGGTCGCCTGGCCGGTCAATAAATTTGGCCGCAAAATTCGCCGTTCCGCGGAAGACAGCCAGACGCGCCTCGGCGATTTGAGCCAGATTCTCCAGGAAACCGTCAGCGGCAATCGGGTGGTAAAAGCGTTTGGCATGGAGGATTTCGAGATTCGCAAGTTTCGCGAGGCTGCCCGCAAGCTCCTCCGCGAAAACATGCGCTGGGTGCGAGCCGGGGTCATCACCGGACCGCTGATGGATTTGCTCGGCGCGATTGCTATCCCCCTCCTCCTTTTGTACGCTCGCAATCAAATTCGCCACCAGCTCATGACCGAAGGTCAATTTTTTGCCTTCCTCTACGCCATGTTCAACACGTACATGCCGCTGAAGCGAACGGGCTATATCTATCAACAGTTGCAGGCCGTGCGTGGCGTAAGCGCACAGATTTTTGCGTATCTCGACCGCGAGGAAGAAAAGTCCGATCAGCCGGGAGCCAGGACCCTGGCTCCGCTAGCGCGTGAGATCGAATATGCGAACGTGAGTTTCGCGTATGACGATGATCCTTCACCCGTTCTCGACGGCATTTCGCTGAAAGCGCGCAAGGGAGAGGTCATCGCGTTCGTCGGCTCTAGCGGCGCCGGCAAGACCACGCTCGTCAATTTGCTCCCACGTTTTTATGAGGTAACTTCGGGCGCCATTCGAATCGACGACGTCGACATTCGCGAAGTGACCATTCGTTCCCTCCGCGAGCAGATTGCCATGGTCACGCAGGAAAATATTCTGTTCTTCGACACCGTCTGGAACAACATCTGCTACGGTCTGACGACCGTCCCCAAGGAAAAAGTGGTCGCCGCCGCGCAAGCCGCGCTGGCCCACGATTTCATCATGGAGCTGCCGCAGGGTTACGATACCGTAATCGGCGAGCGCGGCACGCGGCTCAGCGGCGGCCAGCGCCAGCGCATCGCCATCGCGCGAGCCATCTTGAAAGATTCGCCGATCCTGATTCTCGACGAAGCGACATCCGAGCTGGATGCAGAGTCCGAAATGTACGTCCAGAAAGCGCTCGCCAATCTGATGGTTGGCCGCACGACGTTTGTAATCGCGCACCGCCTGGCCACCATCCGCCGCGCGGACAGAATCCTGGTGCTGGAAGACGGACATATCCGTGAATGCGGCACGCACACCGAATTGATCGCCCGCGGCGGAATCTATGCGCGGCTCCACGATTTGCAGTTTGCGGACGATGACATGCTGGCCCCGGCTGAACCGGTAAAGCAGAATGTTGCATCTGATTCCTTATGAGCCAAACCACCACAGTAGCCACGAAGAAAACCGAATGCTTTTCCATGACTGGGTATGCCCAGGCGCGCGGTGAGTTGCATGGCTGGGCCGTGCGCATCAGCGTGAAGAGCGTGAATCATCGATTCCTGGATTTGAAAATGCGCATGCCCGAGGGATTTGACCTCTACGAACTTCGACTGAGGCAGATCATGCGAGAAAATATTCACCGGGGGCATGTGGAAGTGACAGTCGTCGTAGAACCCGGGAAAAGCGCCCCCGTGCAGGTGAACAAAGAGTTGGTGCAATCGTACCTGAAAGCCGCGGAAGCGTTGCGGCAGGAAACGAGGGCTGCGACGGACATGGACGTTGTCGCGCTCTTGCGGCTGCCCGGCGTCATCACCGGTGTTGCCACTGCGGTGCCGGAGACAGAAGAAGAACAAGAAAAGCTGGGACAATCGCTGGACCGCTGCTTGCGTGAAGCCCTCAACAAGCTGGATGATATGCGCCGCGCGGAAGGGAAGCATCTTGTTGAAGAATTACGCGAACGCCTGGCGCGCATCACTGGATTGGTCGAACAGGTGCGCGGACTGGCGGCGACGCTGCGTCCCGCGTTCTCGCGGCGCCTCGACGCCAAGCTCAAAGAATTGCTCGGCGGGACCGGGATCGACCCGGCGCGGCTGGCGCAGGAGGCTGCGCTGCTTGCGGAACGCAGCGATATCAGTGAAGAATTAGACCGGCTTCGAAGCCACCTCCAGCAATTTACAAAACTGCTGGATGGCGCCGGCGAACTCGGGAAGAAATTGGATTTTCTCTTGCAGGAGATGCATCGCGAAGCGAACACGATGCTTTCGAAAACACCCGGCGTGGAAAGCGAAGCGCTGGCCATCACCGGCCTGGCGCTGGAGATCAAGGCGGAAATTGAAAAACTGCGGGAGCAGGTGCAGAACATCGAATGAGCACGGGGACAGAGATCGCGCCGCTGGTGCTCATCGTCTCGGGTCCTTCGGGATCGGGCAAGTCGACCTTGGTGCAGAAAATTCTGGAGCTGCCCGGGACGATGTCCTCGATCTCATGTACTACCCGGGCGCGTCGCGCGACTGAGGCCAGTGGGAAGTGCTATGATTTTGTCACCGAAGCGGAATTCGACGCCATGGTCTCTCGCGGCGAATTTTTGGAGTTTGCGCGAGTTTTCGGAAGGCATTCCTACGGTACGCCGAAGAAGTGGCTGGAGGAATCCCGGAAGTCGGGTCGCGATTTAGTCCTCGAGATCGATGTGCAAGGAGCGGCGCAGGTCAAGGAGAAGCTTCCTGAGTCGGTGGCCATCTTTATCCTGCCGCCGTCGCGCGAGGAGCTGGAACACCGGTTGCGCAGCCGCGGGCAGGATTCGGACGATGAGATTGCCCGGCGGCTGGCGAAGGCACATGACGAGATTGCGGAGTTCGGCAAGTTTTACGATTTTTGCGTTGTGAATGAAGATTTGGAAAGCGCGGGACGTGAAGCGCAGGCGATTGTAATCGCTCTGCGCTGTACGAGCGCGCGGCGGAGGGCGAGAGTGGAACAACTGTTGGCATCGTTTGGGAGGGAATGACGGATATGACTGTGCTGACGAAAGCTCCGGAAAGCCAGTTTGCTTACGTGGTACTGGCGGCGAGGCGTGCACGGCAAATCATGGCAGGTGCGCCGTCGTTGATCGAAAACCCGAGAACGCTGAAGGCCACACGAATCGCGTGCGAAGAACTGGAGCACAGCTTGCTCGAGTACGACTTCGTGGAGCCGGATTCGATCGATACGGACAAGGACGGCAACAAGCGGCGGAAGTAGCGGGCCGCGGAAGGCAGCGATGCGAATCACGCTTGGTGTGACCGGCGGAGTTGCGGCCTACAAAGCCGCCGAGCTGGTCCGCCTCCTCCAACAAGACGGATTTACCGTACAGGTGGTGATGACCCGCGGAGCGCGGAAGTTCATCACGCCCTTGACGTTTGCGGCTTTGAGCGGGCAGAAAGTAATCACCGACCTTTTCGGCGATTCCTCCGGCGGGGAAGCCAATCTCGAGAGCGCTATCGAACATATCGCCGTCGCTCAGCGCACTGACCTCCTGCTTGTCGCTCCGGCAACGGCGGACATCCTGGCGAAATTTGCACGCGGGATCGCCGACGATTTCCTGACAACTTTGTATCTGGCCTCAACCGCACCTGTGGTCTTGGCGCCTGCAATGAATGTGAATATGTGGAACCACGCGGCCACGCAGGAAAACGTAGCCAGGCTGCGCGCGCGCGGCGTGACGATTGTTGATCCCGCCGAGGGCTACCTGGCGTGTGGCATGACCGGTGCCGGCCGGCTCGCTGGACAAGCGGAAATCGTCGCCGCCGTCCGTGATGTTCTGAAAGCCGATCGCGACCTGGCCGGCGAGACCGTGCTCGTAACCGCGGGACCAACGTGCGAAGACCTTGACCCGGTGCGCTATTTAACCAATCGCTCGTCCGGCAAGATGGGCTTCGCAGTTGCCGAAGCCGCCGTCCGGCGCGGCGCGAAAGTGATTCTGGTGAGCGGGCCCGTGAGTCTGGAGACTCCTGCGGGTGTGGACCGCATTGACGTGCGCACCGCGAAGGAGATGTATTTTGCCGTTCTCGATCGCGTTGGAAGCGTCTCCGTGGCCATTCTTGCTGCAGCGGTAGCGGATTATCGCCCAGTGGAACAGCACGCAGAGAAAATCAAGAAGAGCGACGCGGCGCTGACGATCTCTCTCGAACCGACAACGGATATTCTTGCGGACATTGCGAAGAATAAAGGCCAGAAAATCGTTGTCGGATTTGCGGCGGAAACTGAACGTGTCGCGGAAAATGCGCGCAAAAAGCTTGTGGCCAAAAACGCCGACTTGATCGTCGCCAACGATGTGACCGCGGAAGGCGCAGGCTTCGACCAGGACACCAACATCGTGACGCTTTTCTCGCGTGACGGGCGCGACCTCGCGCTGCCGAAATTGAATAAGAGCGAAGTGGCCCAGCGCATTTTGGACGAAGTCGTTCGCCTTCGAGGCGTGCTGCATGAAACAACTTCTGTGAAGCGTTCCGGCGCCTGATCACCCATGCCCGAGCAAATTCCTGAGATTCTCCAGAAAAAGATTGCGGACCGCCTCGGTTTCTACGAAGACATGGGCATCCGCATGTTCTATCGCGACCGTGGAACGCCACTGGCCACCGGTACCGAGCAACAGTTGGAGACGGCCCGCGTCTCAATTCATTTGAACGTACTCCCCCGTGAGGAAGTGACTTTGGCGAAAACCATACGCAAGCCCGAATTGCCGAAGCCTGCGCCAGCAATCACGCCGGCGACTCCAAAGAGGTCACATCTGCTTTTGCCGGTGGCGGGAGGGGCATCGCTGTTCGAATCCGTTGATAAAATCGCTGACGACACGCTGCTCAAAATCCGCGAGGATCTTGGCGATTGCACGCGGTGCAAACTTCATAGCACGCGGAACAAGATTGTTTTCGGCGACGGAAATCCCAAAGCTGAATTGGTTTTTGTTGGAGAAGGCCCCGGCGCGGATGAAGATGCGCAAGGATTGCCGTTCGTCGGCCGCGCCGGAAAACTGCTGACGCAGATGATTGAAGCCATGGGTTTGCAGAGAAAAGATGTCTACATCTGCAACGTCGTCAAGTGCCGTCCGCCGGAGAATCGCCAGCCCGAAGAAGACGAAATTCATACTTGCTCGCCATTTCTGTTGCGCCAAATCGATACAATCGCGCCAAAAGTCATCGTCTGCCTCGGTGCTGTTGCGGCAAAAACATTACTGCAAACCAATCGCGGCATTTCCCAATTCCGCGGTGAGTGGCTGGAATTCCGCGGAAGAAAATTGCTGGCCACCTACCATCCGGCGTATTTGCTTCGTAATCCACCCGCGAAAAGCGAGGTCTGGAAAGACCTCCAAAAAGTGATGGCTGTCCTCGGCCTGGACGTAAAAAAAGGCAAGCCTGCCGAGGCAGGCAAGTCCGCCTAATCCATCATGGGAATTCTGCTGGGTTTGCTGACCGCGCTTTCCTGGGGCGGCGCCGATTTTCTCGCGCGATTTGCAACCCTCCGCGTCGGCACGCTCCGCGCCATGTTTTATATGCAGGGCATTGGTTTTGTTCTGCTGACGATTTTTCTGCCGTGGCTCGGAGGTTGGGGACATCTTACCGACGGATCCGGGTGGCAGCCTTGGGCGTGGGGTTTGCTTGGTGGCGCCATCAACGGGATTTCGACGCTCGCACTTTATCGTGCGTTTGAGATTGGCAAGATGTCGGTGGTCGCGCCTCTGTCTGCAAGTTATCCGGCGCTGACTCTCTTGCTTTCGCTCTCGAGCGGTGAGCGGTTAACTGCCATTCGAACGGCTGGAATTATCTGCGTGTTGCTGGGCGCAATCGCGGTGGCCGCCGGAGAGAAAACCACGGCAGCCGGGAACGCGGAGGGATCGCCGCGTCGCGGGGCAGGCATCGGCTGGGCGATCCTCTCGGGAATAGGCTTCGGATTCCTCTTCTGGCTGCTCGGTTTGCATATTGTGCCGCGAGTGGGCGCCTCGCAAACGGTTTGGATGATCCGCATGACAAGCTCGGCATTGGCGGGGATTCTGCTTCTTGCTGGAAAGATGACGATTCGTCTGCCGCGAGATAATACAAAGTGGCTGGTTTCGGCGATGGGTTTGCTTGATACCGGCGCCTTCCTTATGAGCAATCACGCCATGCAGATGGAACATATCGCCGTGGTGAGCGTGCTCGGATCACTCTACGGAGCTGTGACCGTGGCGCTCGCGGCGGCGTTTCTGCGTGAGCGAATTTCGCGCTGGCAGTTTGCCGGAATCGTGACGATCTTCGCTGGTATTTTTCTTATCAGCAGATAGTTTTGCATGCTCCACGGAGGATTCGCCCTTTCCACTTGTCTGCCCGATTTCCTGCTGCTGATACACTACACGGCGAGATGAGTTCTCCTTTCTGCAATGTGGCGTTGGCGGTGCCGTTGCGCACGACGTTTACGTATGCGGTGCCGGAGGCTATGAGGGGAACGGTGCAGCCGGGGAGTCGTGTGCTCGTGCCGTTTCGAAGAAAGACTATGGTCGGGGTTGTAGTGGAATTGGTTGAGAGTCCGCCGCCGGGAACGAAGATTCGTGAGATCACGCGGATTCTGGATTTTATCCCCGCGCTTACGCCGAAATTGATCGAACTGGCACAATGGATCGCGGGGTATTACCTGCCACCGGTTGGCGAAGTGTTTCGCGCGATGCTGCCGCCAGTCGTCGATCTGAAATCGCAGCGCCAGATTATTTTGACGGAAGCGGGGCGAGAGGTAGCCGAAAGTTTAAGCGGCGGCGAACTGTCCCACGGACTTGTGTGCGCTGAAGTGGAACTCCTCGCAAAATTAGCCAAGAAAAAGGGTGTGCTGCAAATTGGTCCAGCCGCAAAACTCGGCGTTGATACCGCCGGCCTGCAAAAACTGCAACGGCGCGGCCTGATCGAAATTCGCGAAAGCATTGAGGGCAGAAAGCGCAAAGTACAACGCATCGTCACTTGGAAAATGTCCGCTGCATCTTCTTCGCTCAGCGAAAACGAGGAACGCATTCGTGGACTTCTGGAAACGGAGCGCGGACCGTTGCCTTTGCCGCAAGTTTTGAAGCTTACAAAAGTGCTTCGCTCGCAGATCGAGCGGATGCTGCGCGACGGACTGCTGGAAAGCTGGGAAGAACCGATCGATTCAGCGGAAGATCCGTTTGACGTGGGGTACACGCCGCCGGCGCACGAGTTGAACGCCGAGCAGGAGAGCGCGCTGAAAGCGATACGCGCGCGATTCGAGCTCGGTGAATTCGGTGTGCTACTGCTGCACGGCGTAACGGGCAGCGGAAAGACCGAAGTGTACATGCGCGCGGTGCAGGAGACTCTGGCGCGCGGTAAGACCGCAATTATTCTCGTGCCGGAAATTGCCTTGACGTTGTGGATCGGACGGCAGTGCCGCGCCTGGTTTGGGGCGCGGTTCGAGGGCGTCGCGATCTTGCACTCGGCCCTGAGCGACGTAGAACGCGCGCGCGAGTGGTGGCGCTTGCGCAACGGCGAAGCGCGTGTGGTGGTGGGGACGCGCTCGGCGATTTTTGCGCCACTCGAAAATGTCGGGCTCATCATCGTCGATGAGGAGCAGGAGAACAGCTACAAGCAGGAAGAGACGCCGCGTTACCACGGGCGCGACGTGGCGATCGTGCGCGCGAAAATGGAGGGCGCGGTGGCGGTGCTGGGTTCGGCGACCCCATCGATGGAGACTTATCATCATGCACGGAATGGAAAATATGAGCTGCTGACGCTGGCTTCACGCGTGGCAGAACGACCGCTGGCGAGCGTGGAAATTGTCGACCTGCGCGAGGAATTTCAGCAGACGCATCAGACGAGCCCGATTTCCGCGGCACTACACGCGGGGATCCAGGAATGCCTGACGAGTGGGACGCAGGCGCTGGTGCTGATCAACCGGCGCGGATATTCATGGTCGGTACTGTGCAGGAGCTGCGGCGCCTCAGTGCAGTGCGTTAACTGCAGCATCTCGATGACGTACCACAAACAGCGCAACCGGCTGGAATGCCACTATTGCGGATCGATCCAGCAGATTCCGAAGGTGTGCCCGAAGTGCCAGTCGAAGTATGTTTATTTTTTTGGCGAAGGATCGGAGCACCTGGAAGAAAGATTGCGCAAGGAATTTCCGGGGGCGCGCATCGCGCGGCTGGACCGGGACACGGCGCGGACGAAGCGGCAGTATCAGGAAATGCTGGGGGCGTTCGCAAGCGGCGCCCTGGATGTTCTGGTGGGGACGCAGATGCTCGCGAAGGGGCATGATTTTCAGCGCGTCACGCTGGTCGGCGTCGTGGGCGCGGATTCGTCATTGAGCCTGCCGGATTTTCGGGCGGCGGAGCGGACGTTCCAATTGCTGACACAAGTGGCCGGGCGCGCCGGGCGCGGCGAATTGAAGGGCCGCGTGCTGATCCAGACGTTTTATCCCGAGCACTATGCGATTCAGGACGCGGTGAAACAGGATTACGCGGCGTTTTTCGAGCGCGAATTGCATTTTCGTCGAATGATGGCGTACCCGCCTTTTACTTCGCTTGCGAACGTGATTGTTCGAGATACGAGTCTTGAAAAAGCGATCCGCTGGTCGCGGCAGCTTTCGGAATATTTTTCACCGCATGACGGGAGCAGCGTGCGCGTTCTGGGACCAGCGACGGCACCGCTGGCGCGGCTGAAGAAAGAGCACCGGTTCCAGTTTTTGCTGAAATCACCAAGGCGGTCGATGTTGACAAAGCTGCTGAGCGGCGCGCTGAGCTTCTGTGAGGGGAAGGAGATTCCGCAGACAGCAGCTTTAGTGGATATGGATCCGCTAAACTTGCTGTAATCAGTGGTTTCTGCGCTGACTTCAAGTTGAACTTTAAGTCCCCCGGCGCGAGGTACCCCGACACCCCTTATTTTTCAGAAAGAGTGCGCAATCGATTGAAAATAAGAGAGTTCGTCTTCGCTCTTCTAATTCTAACCACAGAGTTTGTAACAGATTGATTCCAAAGGGGTAAAAAATACACAAGAGTGCGTCAATGCAAAAGAGTACGCAAGCTGATCAAAGGACAAGAGTTAAGCCTGAAATGCGCGAGCACAATAGTATCCAGAGTGTTAACAGAGAGGGATGGCTTACAGCTAACGGAGATATACCAGTGGTTAATATAGCATAAGGTAAACAGGAGTCAAGGGCGAAATTAGGACCCTGAGGCCGCTACGGGACTTGCCCGCGGCCATGGTGCCACACATTAATAGCCCCACAACCCGCTGAGACGTCGAGGATTTCACCGGCGGAAGAGAAATGTTGATGCATGAAGTGTGCTGAGTACAAAAAGAGACAGACAACGAGTTTTCCCGTGGCACAAAATGGCGCAGCAAGCGACGGATGACATCGAGGAGTTAAGGTGCACCGGCGACGCTGACACCGCCACCACAGCCGGCAAACGGCTGTAAGAGGTGGGTGCATGCATCGGCACAGATTGACTCTCCCCCCAGTCCCGCCAAGAGACCTCTCAGAACTGCGCAGTAGGTCGAGATGCTGTGTGAATTGCCGAAGGCCGAGAAGTCACGTTTGCAGGCGAAATTCCTGCCAGTCGTCCTGCTCAACTTTACCCTCGTTGCTTACCTGCCGATTGCGAGGGCGCAGAGCTCCAACTTCGTTGAGACGGAGGGGAAAATTTGTGGAACGGTGCTCTTGAAGGCGGACCATCGGCCAGCGAGCCAGGTGGCGGTGAGACTAAAATCCCACGTTGCCGGAGTATTCCGCAGCATTCTTACAGACGTCGAGGGGCACTTTGAGGTCCGAGGCCTTCCTCGCGGCACGTATGAGATTGTTGTCGATGAACCGGGGTACGAGTCCACTCCCATCAACGCCCAACTCGACGGTCTTTCCGTAGAACTTGTGATTTACATCAGTTCCTCTGACCTAGTGGAAGCTGTTCGAAACCGCGACACGGTTTCCGTGCGGGAACTGAGGATTCCCGGGAAGGCCAGGGATGAAGATCACAAGGGAACGGAACGCCTGGCAAAGAATGACCCTGCCGGAGGCCTCAGCCACTTCAAGAAGGCCACGCAAGAGGCTGCTGATTTTTACGAGGCGTATTACCACATCGGGGTAGTGGAGATGAAGCTGGGCCATAGGGATGAAGCGATGCGGGCCTACCAAACGGCCATCGACCTAAGCGGCGGCCGGTGTGCGCTGGCGGAGTTTGGACTTGGCTACCTTTTCTATTTGGAGGGAAAGCCGGGAGAGGCAGAAAAAATTCTACGCAGGGGATTGGAAGCCGATGAGAGTTCAGCCAACGGCTACACCATCCTCGGGATGACGCTATTGCAGCTAAACCGTCCCGGCGAGGCGGAAAGGAACGCCCGCGAGGCAATTCTCCGGAATTCCAACTTCGCGATGGCGTATCTAGTGCTAGCGGACGTGTACGCACGGAGGGGCGAGTATGGGATGCAACTCAAAGAGCTTGACGTATATCTGAGACTTGAGCCGAAGGGGCCGGGGCACGAGGTTGTGCAGCTGACGCGCCAGGCAGTTCAGAGGATGCTTGACCGGGCACAGGCTCAAGATTGAGTCGGGAGCTCGCTGGGAAGGCGCTTTTCATTGTGAAAGTGCGGTGGCGTGCTTGCGGAAAAGCGGCAGCAAGGCTATCGCAATCCAAACGAGGTTTGAAAAGGCAGCGAAGCGGCTCAATTCACTATAATGGTTGCATGACAAAAACTCCCACGCAGCACATGCAGTGCATGGAGGTGTGGGGCGGGAGCCAGCTTACCTCGAGCGGAGTCGAACTGCCAGGTCTCGACGTCTGGGTGTATAGCAAACCGTTCGAGGAAGCGCAGCGCGGCGGCGATGTCTACTACGTTTCCAGTTGCGCTTCGGGGCGCATCAGCCGGTTGTTACTCGCGGACGTTTCCGGCCACGGCAATTCCGTCGCCTCCACGGCAGCTGATCTGCGGACGCTGATGCGACGTTTTGTGAACCGCCTTGACCAGAAAGAATTTGTCCGGCTGCTCAACGAGCAGTTCACCGCGCTCTCCAGCCAAGGCACTTTCTCCACCGCCGTGGTCACCACTTTTTTCTCACCCACTCGCAGGCTTTCGCTTTGCAACGCCGGCCATCCACGTCCGCTTCTCTTTCGTGCCACCGAGGGCCGCTGGTCCTTCCTAGGCCATCAGGACAATCCGGAGAAGAAAGGACCACGCAACATCCCATTCGGGATTTTTCAGCTTGCCGACTACGAGCAACTCGACATCGAACTTGATCCCGGCGACTGCCTGGTCAGCTATACCGATGCGCTGACCGAATCCTGCGACGCCGATGGCGAGATGCTGGGCGAAAAAGGATTGCTGCGCATCGTCAATTTGCTTGGTGGCATCCCGGCGGAAAAATTCATCAGCTCGCTGCTCCAGGAAATCGCCGAACAATTTCCAAAAAATCTTTCTGCGGATGACGTCACGCTGATGGTCGTGCGCGCCAATAGCCGTTCGCTGAAGTTCAGTTTGCGTGAAAAGGTTCACGCCTTGGGGCGCTTCCTGAAAACTTTCCTTCGCTCTTTGAACCCCCGCGCAGAGCGTGCTCCGTTCCCCGACGCGAACCTGGCGAACCTTGGCGGTGCCATCATTCCCGCGCTCGGCCGCCGCTGGCGCGCCCCTCGGGACAAGAAATGACTCGGATGGTGCAACTTCGAGGATTGCTACATCGTGCCCGAGGGTGGCGCGAACACCCAGGCCACCACCACATCCGAGGCCACTGATTTCCCTCTGTAGCTCGCTGGCGTGAAGTGCCAGGTCTTCACGGCTCTAGCCGCTGTGCCGCTTAGTGACCCGGTTCCAAGGGCAACGATCTGGCCGTGCACCTTCCCGTCGCTGCCTACGTGTACCTGCAGCACTACAGTCCCAGCGTTCGTGGTATGCGGCGGGTAGGTCGCGTAACTTGTGGCGGTTACCTGTGCGGGCTGGAAGTCTCCGCTGGATGTTGCGCTGCTGCTGTTCGCTGGTGGCAGCGAGGGGCTGGGAAGGCCCACGCCACTCTGATTGAACGGGTTGAACACGACATTTACGCGCACCAGGCCGGGCGCGGATTTTCCGTTCACCAATGCCGGCGTGAATTGCCAACTACCCACGGCGCTTTGCGCGACGCTTGTCAGTGGCGGCACGTCCCGAACGATCGCCACATTCTGCACCGTTCCTGTCGTGTCGACACTCACATCCAGTGTCACAATTCCCGTTGTTCGTGTGTTCGCCGGATAAGCGATATCGGTCGCATGACCTACGCCCGGTCCGTGATAGCTTTCTCCAACGCCCGTCTGTCCCCAGGTTGACGACGCTAATAGAATCACTGCTGCTGCGGCTATTCCCAGGACTCTTTTCATCTTCCTCTCCTGCCGGCATCTCACTCGCCGCCACCATACCACCCTCCACCTTTTTTAGTGTCTCCGACTCCAACGATGATGAGGCGGGAAGTTCAGGAGAAGTAGAAGGGAGCGGGCATGAAGCAGAGGAGGAAGACAAGCAACGCGCCGAACGCCGCCCAACGGCGAGCTGGGTCGAGCGGAGTTGGATCGTAGATGGGAGCGACGCGAAGAAAACGAATGCCGAAAAGCAAGACACCCCAGACGCACCAAGTCCTCCAGGAACCAAATAATCCGAGAGCGATGAGAAGAAACGGAAGAACGAGGGACGAGTAGCGGTGGAGGCGGGCGCTGATCGAACGGAGAATGTGGCCGCCGTCGAGCTGGGCGGCGGGAAGAAGATTAAGAGAGGTGGCGAAGAGACCGACCCAGGCCGCACGGCCGATGGGGTGAATCAAAAGGGCGTTAGAAGAAACACCAGGATGGAACAGTGCTGCGAACAGGCGGAGGAGGAGTGGAACGCCGAAAACGAAATCGGTTTGAGAAGCGTCGGCAAGATTTGGGACGACTTTTGCGTGGAGAACGCCATAGGCGAGAGTGGGAATCGCCAGAACAAAACCGGCGAAGGGGCCGGAAGCGCCGACATCGAAGAGAGCCCGCGCGGTGCGAATCGGGGAACGGATGAGAATGAAAGCGCCGAAGGTACCGATGAGCGAAGGGAAGGGAATGAAAAAAGGATAGGTGGCACGGATGCGATGATAACGGCATGCGAAGAAGTGGCCGAGCTCGTGAGCGAGAAGAATAGAGAGCAGAGTGATGGCGAAAGGGATTCCTGCGGCGAGACCGGTGGGATGCTGGTAGAAAAGCTTAAAGGCGCGGACATATTCATCAATGGAAGCGGATTGATTGTTGGCGTAAGCGACGGCGAACTGAGTGCCGGCGGCGAGGCAAGTGCAAAGAGTAAGAAAGAAGAGTACGCAGGCGATGATGAGCATTTTTCGCGGCGGGCGTGTGAGAATGGACGCGTAGCGCGCATCGAGGAGGGGAATGGCACGCCAGTCGATGTGAATGGGGATGGCGCGTGGGTCTTCTGGGGGCGTTGTGGTCACGAAATGTTCGGGGAATTAGAGATGGCCGACACCAGACAGTATAGCGCGGCGAGGCTATTCCGCCTTCTTGGTTGCTTCGAGGCCTTGCAGCTCCTTGCCCGGCTTGAAGCGCACGGCTTTGCCAGGAGGGATGTTGACCTCTTCGCCGGTGCGGGGATTGCGACCGATGCCGGTCTTGCGGGGCTTGACGCTGAAGACGCCGAAGCGGCGGAGCTCAATACGCTGGCCGCGGCCGAGGGCCTGCTTGAGCGATTCGAACACGGTTTCGACGGCCTGCTCGGCCTTGGTACGGCTGATGTTGGTCGTGGCGACGACGGCATTTACGATGTCCAGCTTGATCACACGAGCCTCCGAAGAATCCGTGGGCAGATGCTAGAGGGTGCGGCGCGGGTTGTCAAGACGTGATGGGTAATCTACACTGAACCTCTTTTGAGCGAACGATTGTTGATGTTTGTTGATGGCGCTTTGCAAAGAATCCAAAATCGAAAGATAGAAGCACGGGAGGAATGGATGGCCGTTAAGCCAGACCGCTGGATCCGGCGCATGTCGCTGGAGCACAAGATGATCGAGCCGTTCACGGACCGGCAGGTGCGCGAGGGAGTGATCAGTTACGGGGTTTCGTCCTACGGCTATGACATTCGGGTGGCAGACGAGTTCCGGATTTTCACGAACGTGAATTCGACGATTGTGGATCCGAAGCATTTCGATGCGCGGTCGCTTGTGGATATCAAAAGCGAGGTGTGCCTGATCCCGCCGAATTCGTTTGCGCTGGCACGGTCGGTGGAATATTTCCGGATACCGCGGAACGTGCTGACGATTTGCGTGGGGAAGTCCACTTATGCGCGGTGCGGGATCATCGTGAACGTGACGCCATTCGAACCGGAGTGGGAAGGTTTTGTGACGCTGGAAATCAGCAACACGACACCACTGCCGGCGAAGATTTATGCGAATGAGGGGCTTTGCCAAGTGATCTTTTTCGAGTCGGATGAAGAATGCGAAGTGAGTTACAAGGACAAGAAGGGGAAGTACCAGTCGCAGAGCGGAATTGTTTTGCCGCGGCTATAGGCCGCGGTTGAACTAAATCCTAGCTTCTTATGGGAGACGGGTAGCGCTGGCGTTCTTACGCTCCATTCGAACAAGAGAAAACCGCCAACAGGGGTACTGGCGCTACACGGAACTGCTACTTTGCGCCGGCGGCCAGCGTAGGAGTGTCCATCGGGTAGCCGCGTTTGCGCCAGGCCTCCAGACCACCTTGTAGCGGACGAATCTGCCTGATGCCATTTCTTCTGAGGAGCAGCGCCACACGGGCGCTGGTGGCTTCGTTTGGTCAAGTACAGTAAAGAATGACTTCGCGATCGCGGGGCAAACGGTCGTTCCTTTCTTCCAGCTCTTTGGCGTCCATGCGGAAAGCGCCGGGAATGGTTTCGGGGTCGGCTTCGAAATCCATCGAATGGCGCAGGTCGACGATGACAAGTTCCTCGCCGGCGTCAATTTTTTCCTTCAGTTCATCCACGGTGATACGCGCGATGCGCAATTCGCGCAGGAAGCGCTGACGAGCGATGAATTTGTAAGAGATATAGGAAGCAAGAGCGGCGACGATGAGAACCAGGAGCCAGCCGCCGAGAGACGCCAGATGCTCGGCGATGCGCTCAATCTGGCCGCTGAATATGTAGCCCAGCCCGAGAAACGTGCCCGCCCAGAGCATCGAGCCAAGTCCATCGAATAGAAGAAAGCGGCGCGCGCGCATGTGAAAGATTCCAGCAAGAGGGGGCGCGACGGTGCCCAATCCCGGCAGAAATTTGGCGAGGAGCAGCGAACGGGCGCCTTGCTTGGCGAAAACACCTTCGGTGCGCCGCACGCAGGAATCCGGCTCAAGCGAAATTTTGCAAAGGAACTGCAGGACTTTGATGCCTCTTCGGCGGCCAAGTTGATACCAGAGCATATCCGCGGCCAGGGCGGCGAGCACGGCGCAAAAGAGCGAAGCGAAGAAACTCATTCGGCCCGTGCCCGCAAGCGCGCCGGCAGCCAGCAACAACGGCATGGAAGGAATCGGGAGCCCCACTTGCTCTGCGAAAACCCAGGCGAGAAGGACTACATATCCATGATGCAGAAGGAATTCGAGTGTGCGGTGCATTGAAAGAGGTGTCGCTACAATCTCCAGTTATTTTTTATTTCGAAAGGAAAGAAGCAGTATGGCCCCAATGGCCGCTCATGACAAATTCGCTGAGCGGCTTGCGCACTCTGGGAGCCAATTCGCGATCCTTTAAAGGTTGAGGCAAGGATTCGGCATCGCCGGGGTGGCCTATGGCCAATGCTGCAAAAGCATCCCAATCGGTGGGAATCTCAAAAACTTGGCGCGCTTTTTGAGGATCGAAGCCAGCCATCTGATGAACGAAGAGCCCACGCGCGGTGGCTTCAACAGAAAGTAGAGCTGTTGCCGCGCCGAGATCGTAGGGGGCGTTGCGGTTTGGGGCATTGTTTTTCGAGAAGGTCAGCCTGGCCACGGCGAGCGCGAGAACCGGCGCGTTCTTCGCCCAGTTGGCGTTGAATTCCACGAGGACGCCAAGCGTTTTTGCAAAGTTCTCCTGGTCGTCCTTCGCGGCGACTAGATAGGCCCAGGGCTGCTCGTTGTTGCTGGACGGGGCCCAGCGCGCGGCCTCAAAAAGGCTGCGCAGGACGTCGGCAGGGATGGGCTTGTCAGCGAAGGCGCGGGGACTCCAGCGTTCGCGGATCAAATTGTGAACCGGAGATTCTACTGGCGCGGGCTTAAGCATATTTTCCTTTTTTTACGGGCAAGTATTAGATGCGAAGCAGTAGCGGGCGGTACAAGTGCACCGCCCGCCTGAGTTCTTGCAGTTGTGAACACTGCAAGGCGTGCGACTTACTTATCTTTGTGAATCATTTCCACGTCGATGTTGATGGAAACCTCGTCACTGACGACGACCCCGCCGTTGTCCAAGGTGGCATTCCACTTCACGCCGAAGTCCTGGCGGTTGATCTTAGTTGTGGCGTTTGCGGCAGAGCGCTGATTGCCCCAGGTGTCTTTGATCGGAGCGGTCGGACCTTCCACGTCGAGCACGACTTCCTTGGTGGTGCCGCGAATGGTGAGGTCGCCCGTGACTTTGAGTTTGCCGGGTGCGACCTGCTCGACCTTTTTGGACTTGAAGGTGATCGAGGGGTGGTGGGCGACGTCAAAGAACTTATCACTGCGAATGTCGTTGTCGCGATTGGGCTCGTGAGTATCAACGGTGGTGGCGTCGATGGTGACATCTACTGTGGACTTGGTGATGTCCTTGTCATCGAGCGCGATCGTGCCGGTCACTTTGTTGAAAGCCCCACGAACCGTTGAAATGGCCATGTGACGGACGGAAAATTGCGCGGAAGAGTGCTGCGGATCGATCTGCCAATTGGTGGTGGCAGCGGCGGCGGGCAGCGAAAGAACGGCTGCGAAGCCGGCCGCAAGTGTGATGCGCGAAAGATTGATTCCCATGTTGCTTTCTCCTAGTGGTCGTTAATCTAATGTATCGCTACGTTTCTGAAACTCGCCCCAAAAATGTTTTCTAGCCCTGCTTGCGCGCGCGGACTTCCTCCAGCAGCCGGCCCAGACTTTTCAGGCGCGACGCGGGGATGTGGCGGAACTGGTGCTTGTGAAGGTCGTGTACCGGCTGGTCAAGAGTTTTTAGAAGGCTGAGGCCTTGCGGCGTGATGCGCGTCTTGACGACGCGGCGGTCGTCGGTCTGGCGCTCACGGGTGATCAGGCCGCGTTTCTCCATACGGTCAAGAAGGCGGGTCATGTCCGGATCGTGAGAAATCATGCGGTCGCCGATGCCCCGGCAGGCTAGGCCAGCAGGTTCGGCGCCGCGAAGAATGCGCAGGACATTGTATTGCGCGCCGCTAAGCCCGGCGGCTTTCAGCATCTGCTCGGCTTCCTGGCCGAGGGAGTCGGCGGCTCGCAGGAGGGCCACGAAGATCTGGTTTTCAAGGGAGAGGGAGGCCCGTGAAAGTTTGGACCGTGAGTTCATGGTATGACTATAGTCGTTACAACGACTAATGTAAAGAGGGAAATTTCCGTGCTTCGGGACTGGCCGCACTCAGGATTTGCGCAAGGGGCGAAGGTGGATTTCGCTGATGAAGCTTTGCGGGCCCTGCGTGACGACGGCTTCCACCGCGTGGGCCACGTCCTCAGGGCGCAAAACCTTCGAAGGGTCCTTGGGACCACGGCCGGAAAACTCTGTGGCCACGCTGCCCGGACAGAGGACACTGACGCGGATGCCGTGATCGCGTAAGTCTTCGGCCATGCACCCGGAGAGGCCGACGACACCCCATTTTGAAGCGCAATAGATGCCGCCGCCCGCAAAGGTGTTCCTGCCGGCGAGCGAGCTGATGTTGATAATATCGCCAGCGCCGCGGCGGATCATGGAAGGCACGACGGCGCAAGAGACGAGAAACACGCTCTTCAGATTAGAATCGAGAACGTGGTCCCAGTCGGCTTCGGTCTTTTCGTGAGTGGGACCGAAGAGGCCGATTCCGGCGTTATTCACGAGGATAGCGATGGGGCCGAGCGTGGCTTCCGTTTTGGAGATGAGGCTGAAGACGTCGGCGGGAAGAGTTACATCGGCGACGAGGGAGAAGATGGGCCTGCCGAACTTGCCGAGAGCTTCGGCTGACTTCTCAAGTGCTGTGTGATCGCGGCCACAAATGGCCACGGAAGCCCCAAGCGAGGCGAGGCGGAGGGCGATGGCGCGGCCGATGCCGCGGCTCCCGCCGGTAACCAAGGCCACTTTGCGCGAAAGCGGTGCTTTTTCCGGGAACTCAGCATTTGTTGTACTTATTCCTGGCATGAAAAATCTTCCTCTTACGTGCCACTCTTTTTGTGCGAAACTCATCCTATCATCAGAGGTTCCTGGGGTACTTGGGATCCCGGAAGCTGCGAAGGGAATAGACGATAAGCCGCGGACGACACGGAGAAAATTCCTCAGATCGTAAAGTCAACACCGTGTAACGCCTTGCGGACGTACGGCTTCTTTTCCTATAATCTGTGGGTTTCCCGAATCAAAGCGATTCCCGGCAGTAGCATTCCGGGGTGTACCGGAAGTGGACTCAGCCATGAAGTTTGAGCGAGGAGAAATGGGAATGAATGGAACACGAAGAGTGACGGGGGTCGCGATCCTTGCGGCGCTTTGCCTGATTATCGGAAGCGGAGCGAGCGCCAACGCGCAAGCACCAGCGGCTGGGCAGGACGCCGCCGCCCCGAAGTACACGATGGCGGAGTACAACGCCTACCAGGCGTGCGCCGCGGAGAAAGTTCCCGCCACGCTGATCAAGTGTTTGGATGATTTTGTTTCGAAGTATCCGAATTCCACACTCCTCAATTACGTTTATCAGCTTTACTCGCAGGCTTACGGGGCACAGAAGAACTATCTGAAGGTCATCGAATACGCCAACAAGCTGGCTGCCTTGGGGGGGGTTGATGCGGGTACACGATTCACCGCTTATTACACGCACGTCGCCGCGTACAGCGCGCTGCTTGCAGACCCAGCGCAAAAGACTGCCGCGGCCGATCCAGCGCTCGCGAAGGCCGCCGAAGATGCCGCTGCCGCAGCGTTGAAGACACTCCCTGACGTAAAGAAGCCAGACAACGTGACGGATGACGCCTGGCCGAAGCAAGTCACGCAATTTAAGCTATTCCTGGAAGGTGTTGCTGCGCAGGCGGCGACGGTCGCGAAAGATTGCGCAGGCGCCGTTGCGGACTACAAAGCGGTGCTGGCGCTGAATCCGGATGATGCAATTTCGAGCTATCGGTTGGGACTGGCATACATGTGCTTGAATCCGCCTCTGCAGATGGACGCCTTCTGGTCCATCGCTCGTGCGGTGACCTCCAAGAGCGCCACCCAAGCACAATCGGCTAAAGTGAAGGATTATTTGCGGAAGCTGATCGCGAATTATCAAGGCGGAACAGTGTGCGACAGCCTGACCGATGCAGAGCTGAATGAACTCCTGCAACTTGCGAGCAGTTCGCCGGATCGTCCGGGGAGCTATTCCATCCCTAGCGCCGCGGACCTCGCAGCGGCGCAGAAAGATATGACGATTGCGTCGGTGATTACGGACCTGAAGGCCGGTGGAGACAAGGGCAAGGTAACGTGGCTGGCGTCTTGTGGCTTGGAGTTTCCCGAAGTGCCTGGAAAGGTGATTGAGGTCGTGCCGGGCGCTGCGGCCACGGATCCGATTGTACTGAAGATTGCTTTCGTTACGAGTGAGGCGGAGTTTGACGCGGCCACCACGCCCAACATGGATGTAAAGGTAGTGGGACAGCCGGAAGCGGCGCGCATCGAAAAGGACAGTCCGATCCATTTCACCGGCACGCTGACCTCCTACGATCCCGATCCCGCGTTCTTCCTGCATTGGGACAAGGCCAAAGTAAAAGAAGAAGATCTGCCGAAGGAGAAGGGGACGCCGAAGAAGCCCGCAGCAAAGAAACCGGCGGCGAAAAAGCCGAACTAAGATCCAGCTCAGATTCACTGCTCCTAATTCCAACGAAAAGCGGCTCTCCGGGAATACCGGAGAGCCGCTTTGATTTTCGGGAAGAATTGTGACGGCGATCAACGCGTGTGGCGGCGGTGACCGTTCGAATCGAGCTTGTACTCGTCAATCTTGCGGCTCAAGGTGTTGCGGTGTATGCCCAGAACTTCGGCGGCGCGAGACTGGTTACCGTGCGTGCGATCGAGCACGCGCTTGATGAAGCGCTTTTCGAATTCCCCGATGGCTTCGTCGAACAGAATCCCGCGTTCCACCATTTGATTGACGAGCCCTTCCAGTTGATCTTTCACGATGGCACTCTCCGCTATGAACTTCCCGTATGAGGGGCCGGCTTCCTAATCCAATTCGTGCCCAGCCAGGATGCGATAGGCTTCCCGGTATTTGGCGCGCGTGGCGGCAACGACCTCAGGAGGAAGCTCGGGGCCGGGCGGGGTTTTGGGCCACTGGATTCGCTCGAGGTAGTCGCGAACAAACTGTTTGTCAAAAGAGGGCTGGGGGCCACCAGGATTGTACTGCGCGGCGGGCCAGAAGCGGGAAGAATCGGGCGTAAGGGCTTCGTCGATCCAGATGAGGTGGTTGTTGAGGAGGCCAAATTCAAATTTCGTGTCCGCGAGAATAACACCGCGGGGCTCGGCGTAGTCGGCGGCGCGGCGGTAAATCTCCAGGCTGACGGTGCGTACTTTTTCGGCAAGATCCTTTCCGATAAGGGAGGCGGCTTGGTCGAACGGAATATTTTCGTCGTGGCCGGTGGCGGCTTTGGAGGCGGGGGTGAAAATGGGTTCGGGCAGGCGGTCGGATTCACGCAGGCCTGGCGGGAGCGCGATGCCACAGATTTTTCCCGTGGCGCGATAGTCCTTCCAGCCTGAGCCGGAAACATAGCCACGCACTACGCATTCAATGGGAAGAGGCTGCGTTTTGCGAACAATCATGGAGCGGCCGGCGAGATCCTCCTTGAACTTGTCAAAGGGCGCGGGGAAATCGGTGGAGCTCAGGACGTGATTGGGAACGACGTCCTTCAAGAGGTTGAACCAGAAGAGCGAGAGCTGCGTAAGGACGCGGCCCTTGTCGGGAATCGGCGTGGGAAGGATGACATCGAAGGCGGAAAGGCGGTCGGTGGCGACGATGAGGAGCTTGTCGCCGAGGTCGTAGATGTCACGGACCTTGCCGCGCGCGGCGGGCGTCAAGCCGGCGAATTGCGTTTCTCGAATGACTCGCGTTGCAGGACTCGCAGACACGGAAAAGATTCCCCCGACGAAGTGAGATGCATTCTAGCGCAGCGGAACGCGAAGTCAAAGGCGAAGGCGGTGGAAATATGTGCGAAAGAATTGCGAAGAAGACGTGAGAGTTTATTACGAAACTGAAAGTGCGCAGTCCGCTCAGGCAGACTGCGCACTTTTAGAGGAATTGCGTGAGGTTCTTACGCTGCGGAAGCCGCCGCTGCGGTCTGGTGCTTCTGCGCCGGAGCTTCGGAGCCTTCCCAGCGGACGCTGACGAGTTTGGAGACGCCGGGCTCCTGCATGGTGACGCCATAGAGGACGCTGCCCATTTCCATGGTCTTGCGATTGTGGGTGACGATGATGAACTGCGTCTGCCCGCTCATGTCGCCGATGAGGCGGGTGAAGCGGCCGACGTTGGCTTCGTCGAGCGGCGCGTCCACTTCGTCGAGGATGCAGAAGGGGCTCGGCTGGTAGCGGAAGATGGCGATGAGCAACGCGAGCGCGGTCATGGCTTTTTCGCCGCCAGAGAGCAAGAGAACGTTTTGCAGGCGCTTGCCCGGGGGCGAAGCGACGATGTCGATGCCGGCGTCGCCGGAGCTGTCCGGCTCGGTGAGGCGCATTTCCGCCATGCCGCCGCCAAAGATGGTGTGGAAGGCTTCGGAGAAATTCTTGTTGATGGAGTGGAAGGCTAGTTCGAATTTTTCCTTGGTAGCCAGGTCGAGCTCGGCGATGGCTTGTTGGGTGTCCGCAATGGATTGCAACAGGTCGTCGCGCTCGCGGGTGAGAAAGGTGAAGCGCTGCTCGCATTCGTTGAATTCTTCGAGGGCCATCATGTTGACAGGGCCCATGGCTTCGATGCGTTGCTTCATCTCGCGGTAGTTGGTCTCCGCGATGGCCAGCTCCTCGCCGCTCATGAAGGCGGCTTCGGTGGCGATCAGGTCCTCGGGCTGGGCGTTGACCTCGCTCATGCAGGTTTCGCGCAAGTGCTGACGGTCGGAGTCGTTTTTCGCGCGGTCCACTTCCTCGTGGCTACGCTGCTCGCGAAGTTCCTGGAGCGACTGGCGGCCCATGCGCAGGTGATCTTCCATTTGCGTGACGCGGGTGCGCGCGGTATCCCATTCCTGTTCGAGTTCACGCTGGCGGACTTCCAGGCGGAGTTTTTCGCCGCGCAAGCCTTCGAGCTGCAGCGCCAATTCTTCGCTTTGCCTGGCGAGCGCGGTTGTTTCGTCAGTGATCGAGGTCGCTTGCGACTGGAGGGCGGTTTCGCGGCGTTCGAGTTCGGCACGCTCTTCGGTGAGACGCGCGGCGAGAGCTTCGGCGGCGGAGAGGCGCTCGTTCATCGCGGCAAGCTCAGCGCGGACGGCAGCCAGTTCGTTCTGCTCGGACTGGACGGAGCCACGAAGTTGTACGAGCTCTTCCGCGAGGCGCATGCTCTCTGACTCCGCCTCGGCGCGGCTGAGAATGGCGGCGTCATGCTGATGTTTCGCTCGTTCGGCGCGCTGCCGCGCGTTTTCTACGTCCTGGCGGATGCGGGAGAGTTCGTTCTGGCAGACGGTGAGTTCGAGACCCAGGCGCGCGAGTTCGCTCTGCATGTGGCTGTGGCGGTGGGCGGCGGAGATGACTTCGCGTTCCACTTCGCGCTGCTTCCGATCGAGGTCTTCGAGGGATTGTTCGCTGGCAAGCAAGTCAGCTGCGACGGCTTCAAGCACGGCCTGCTTCTCGCTCATTTGATGCTTGAGCTGGAGGACTTCCGCATCCAGCGCCCGCAGTTCGCGCTTCATGCCGAGCGGGCCGACTTCGTCGGGGCGGCCGCCGGTGACCATGCGGCCCTGATAACAAGTGCCGTCGGGAGTGACGAAAGCGTATTGAGGGTTCTCGCGCGACATTTTTTCGGCGGCCGTCGCGCTGTCGGTCAGATAGGCGGAGCGCAGTCGCGGCAGGAATTGTTTCGCAGCGGCGCCGAGAGGATCGCGGAATTCCACCAGCTTGTCGAGGCGCGAGATGACGCCATCTTCGATCCGGAAATTGACGATGGGTTCGTATTCGGAAGAGAAGCGCAAATTGCGTAAGGAGTCGACGAAAAACGTCGCTCGCCCCCCGACTTCATCGCGGAGCATGGAGACGCCGGCGCGAGCGTGGTCGTAGGTTTCCACGACGACGTATTCGAGCTCGTCGCGAAGATACTGCTCGATCGCGGTTTCGTGCTGCTCCTCGACTTCGGCGTAATCGGCGAGCACGCCTACGGCGCGGAAGCCTTGACCCGCGCCGCGCTCATTGGCGGCAAAGAGTTTTTGCACCGCGTCGGCCGTATAGGAGCGGTCATTCAGGATTTGCGTGAGCGTGGAGTGGCGCGCGCGAACCCCTGCAAGGGAATCGCGAAGCATATCCGTTTGCTTGGTGAAGAGGTCGCGCTGCTCGCGGAAGCCGGCGATTTTCGATTGAAGCTCCGTGGCGCTTTGTTTTAGGACGCTGAGACGTGCCGAAGCGGATTCGAAATCGTGGGCGGCTGCGTCGGCATCATCACGCGTGCGCATGGAGGTTTCGAGCACGTCGTGCTCGGTAGCTTCGAGTTTGCGTAGCGCCTCGGCCTGATGGACGAGCGCTTCCTCGGCTTGCTTCTGCTCGCCGTGCAACTGAAGCAGGCTTTCGCCGGCTTCCGAAGCGGAGCGTCGCAGAGATTCGATGCGCGTTTCGGATCCGGCAATCTGCGCGATCCGGGATTCGGCGCGCCTAGCGAGCTCGTCCACCTGGGCGATGAGCTTGCCCGATTCTTGGCGCAGCAACGTCACTGCCTGGATTTGCGCGGCCCTGCGAGACTCGCAATCAGCGGCCAGTGCCTTGGCCTGTTCGAATTCCGCGTGGACTTGCGCGTGACGCCCGGCGAGCTCTTCCGCGCGCTGCTGGTTGAAGGCGATGCGGTTCTCGCTGCGGTCGACCTCAAGCGCCGTGAGGTTCAGAACGTTCTGGTTCTGGCGAATCTCGGCGTCGAGCTCGTAAATGCGCTGGTTCAAGCGGTCCTGCTCGCCTTCCTGCTGCTGGATGGCGGTGGCGCGCTGGAGTTCGGCGGCGGTCAGCTCTTCGAGTTGCCGCGCGACGCGCTCGGCCTCGGCGTCCAGTTCGCGGGCTTTACCGGCCAGCATTTGGCGAACAATCCCGCGCATCTGGTCGCGAATCTCGGAGTAGCGGCGCGCTTTGGATGCCTGGCGCTTCAGCGAACCAAGTTGCTTTTCGACTTCGATGACGATGTCGTTGACGCGCGAGAGATTGACCTTGGAGGATTCCAACTTGGCTTCGGCGAGGCGTTTCTTGGTCTTAAACTTCGTGACACCCGCGGCTTCTTCAATAATGGCGCGGCGCTCCATGGGCTTGGTGGAGAGGATCAGGCCAATGCGGCCCTGCTCGATGATGGCGTAGGAATCGGGGCCAAGGCCAACGCCCATGAACATTTCCTGGATGTCGCGGAGGCGTCCGACGCGGCCATTAATAAGATACTCGCTCTGGCCAGAGCGATAGAGACGCCGGCTGACGACGACTTCGCCGGGTTTCATGGCGAGGACTGGCTTGTCGGCGGGCTTTTTCTTGCGTTTGAACTTGCCACCGGGTTCCGCTGGATTTTCAGCCGAGACTTCGGTGGATGGCTCTTGCGATTCAGGGGCCTGCGCGGGGTCGAGCGAGAGAGTTTCTATATTATCCAGCGGAGCGGCAGGTTCGCTGTTTTCGAAGAGGACTGGCGAAGCATCCGTCGCAGAATCTGCTGCGGCGCTCTCCATCACGAACCGCGCAGCCTCCGCCAATTCCGGATCTTCCATCGTGATGGTGACCTCGGCGAGGCCTAGCGGTGGGCGCTTGGTCGTGCCGTTAAAAATGCAGTCGGCCATGCGCTCGGCGCGCAGCGATTTATGGCTCTGCTCGCCCAGGACCCAGGAGATGGCGTCCACCACGTTGGATTTGCCGCAGCCGTTGGGCCCGACGATGCAGGTGGTGCCGGAGCCGCTGAAGGTGACTACGGTGCGCTCACAAAACGACTTAAAACCAACGATTTCAACTTTTCGCAGCTTAAGCAAGATGTCCCCTTTTGGTCGTCCGTCGCGCTAAATCAATGCAAATCCAAGCAGCCGGAGGCAGAACACGCGAAAAGAGACGACGTTTCGTTCCTCGAGGGGAGGGGCTTTCGAGCAACAGGTCAATCCCAGATACACAAGGATCGCCCGCGAACACGTTTGGCAGGTTCTCGGTCAGAGGCCCAGCCGCCTGGCGCAAGGATGGCGGTACGGGAAAAAACTGTAACACGATGCCCAAGTCGTGTAAAGCATTACGCTACAACTTGTGGCCGTTTCGCCAGCTCCACAAGCGCATTCGTCATAGAGAATCGTTGAACCTCATCTCTACTTGGCTGGCGGCGGTGCAGCTTTCATATACTTATCGTACCAGGCGAGGATGCGGTTCAGGCGATCGAGGAGGTGTTTCTCCTCGCGGAATCCGTGGGGCTCGCGGGGGTAGACGACCAGCTCGGTTTCGACGCCGTAGCGCTTCAGGCCGCGGTAGAGTTCCTGGCTCTGCCCTAGTGGATCGGTGAGGTCGGCGTCGCCCTGAAGGATCAGTGTTGGGGTTTTCGCATTCTTCAAGAAGAGGAAGGGCGAGCTGTTCAGGAAGCCCGCGGGCTTTTCATACGGGACACCGTAGAACCATTCATCATAAGCGGGCCCCATTTCCGTGCCGTATTCGGAGATGAGATTTGCGAGACCGGCGCCGGATACCGCGGCTTTGAAAACATTGGTTTGCGTAATAGCCCACTCCGCCATATAGCCGCCGTAAGACCAGCCGCCGATGCCGAGCTTGTCCGGATCGGCGATACCGCGAGTGACGAGATCGTTCACACCCAACATAACGTCCTTGAAGTCCGCGCCGCCCCAGTCGCCGCGATTCATTTCGATGAACTTCTGGCCGTAGCCACTGGAACCGCGAATGTTGGGATAGAAAACCCCGTAGCCGTGCGCGGCAAGCAGCTGCCCCCACGTTTCGATCGAGTCTGACCAATTACCGGTGGGACCTCCGTGAATTACGGCGATCAGTGGCAATTTGGATTTGCCGTCGTAATCGGCGGGCTTCAGGAGAGCGGCCTCGATTTCCAGCCCATCGAAGGATTTGTATTTGTAATATTCCGGGGCGCCGAGCGTGTACTGCTTCCAGGAATCATTGAAGTGAGAGATTTGTCGAGCCGGAGATTTATTGTCCCAGAGCCAGAGTTCCTGCGGAGCGGTAGCAGTGTGGCCGGCGAAGACGACCTCGCCCGAATTTGTCGCAGCGAAGGCCGAAGGATTCGTCGCGGTCGTCGCAGGAGCGTCTTTCAGCGAGCCTTCCGAGGTGAAGGCAACAAACTTGCTTCGGAAGCCATCCTCCATGACGGCGAGCAGCCCGCCGTCTTTGGCCCACTGATAATCGAGGATGGGCCGATCGACGCTGGCGCCCGTGAGATTCCGCGGGGCTTTGTCGCCGAGGTGAGCCAGCACGAGGTCATGCGGCGTTGGGCCATCTTCGCGGCAGCCGATGAACGCCAAACTCTTCCCATCGGGAGCGATTCGGAGATTGCCAAAGGGACCGCGCGGAGCCAGGACTTGCGTCATCGCGTTGTCTGACAAACGGAAGGAAAAAATGCGATTGGTGTGCTGATCCGATTCGGGATGATCCGTCGCGATGAGCGCTAGACGCGTGCCGGACGGATCCCACTCGGCTTCGTGAATTTTCCACATCGGTTGCGTGAGGACTTTGGCTTCGCCGGAGGCGAGAGTCAAAAGCCAAAGGCGGGCGTTCTTATCTTCCTTGTCGACAACATGGGCGTCGTCTTTGTCTTTTTCTTTTTTTTCTTCGGCTTCCGTTTTTGTATCCGGTGCGAGAAAAGCGATTTGCTTTCCGTCGGGGGACCAGGCAAAGCTTTTCACGCTGCGCTTCCCTTTGGTGACTGCGGCTGCTTCTCCGCCGTCGGCACCCATTACGTAGAGCTGCTGGTCTTCGTCGCGATTGGAGAGGAACGCGAGTTGTTTGCCGTCGGGGGACCAGCGCGGGTAGGTTTCGGTCTTGGCAGAATACGTGAATTGGCGGAGGCTCCCAGTTTGCTGGTTATAGATCCAGATGTGCCGAGCACGGCGCTCGCCTTTCGGGGGCTCAGAGACTACAAAAGCGAGCCGCGACCCATCTGGAGAAAATTGCAGATCGGAAATGCTACGCAGGCTGAGGGAAGCTTCGGGAGTGAGGAGCTTTGGAGCATCGGCTTTTGCCGGCTCTTGCGCGCTGAGCGGGATTGGCACAGCGGCGAGAAGGAAAGAGGCACAGGCGGTGAAGCAGCGATTCATCGAGAGCTCCTTGAATTGTTGAGCGAAGAGACTGTATCCGTCACTAGCGCGAGCGTCAAATAGGACCAACACAGTCGTATTGAGCGAACGGCCGAGAAACTCCTCGATGCTTCTACATTGCTACGTTTGGAACGGCTCGGCTACAATCTAGCGTTTATCCACATGCGGAAAGAGATGACGTAGGGCCTATGGCCGAGATTCAGCTGCACAACACACTGTCCGGAAAGACAGAAAACTTCGTGTCGCAAAAAGCGGGCGAAGTGCGCATGTACACGTGCGGGCCGACGGTCTACGACTACGCGCACATCGGGAATTACCGCACCTTCGTTTTTCAGGACATTCTGCGACGTTTTTTGAAGCTTCGTGGTTTCAAGCTGAACCATGTCATGAATTTGACAGACGTGGATGATCGCATCATCGCCAATGCGGCGGCAGCAGGGAAGAGTATCCGGGACTACACGGAGAAATTCGTCCAGACGTTCTTTGAGGATTGCAAGACGCTGAGCATCGAAGCGCCGGAGCACTGGATTCGCGCCACCGATCACATCGATGACATGGTGAAGCTGATCCAGCGCTTGCAGCAGAAAACGTTCACTTATCCCAGCGAAGGCTCCATCTACTATCGCATCGCGAAATTCCCCGAGTACGGCAAGCTATCGCACATCGATCTGACTGGCATTCAAGCGGGCGCGCGAGTGGACAACGATCGCTACGACAAAGAGAGCGCACGAGATTTTGCATTGTGGAAGGCGCCGAAGAAGGGCGAACATTTCTGGGAAACGCCGATTGGGCCGGGACGTCCGGGTTGGCACATCGAATGCTCCGCGATGGCCATGAAGTACCTCGGCGATACGCTCGACATTCACACTGGCGGAATCGACCTGGCGTTTCCGCACCACGAGAACGAAATTGCGCAGAGCGAGGCCGCGACGGGAAAGCCTTTCGCGCGGTACTGGCTGCACGCGGAACATTTGCTCGTGGAGGGCGAGAAAATGTCCAAATCGCTGGGCAATTTCTTTACGCTGCGCGACCTCTTCGGAAAAGGCTACAAGCCTTCCGCGCTGCGTTTTGCGCTAGCAAGTGTTCCTTACCGGAAGCAGCTCAATTTTACTTTCGATGGTTTGCAGCAGGCGACGAGCTCTGTGGAGCGGCTGAGAAATTTCGCTGACCGATTGAAGCAGGGCAAGTTTCCGGCGGGAAAGCAAAAAGGCATGGCGGAGCGTATTGCCAAGGCCGCCGAGGAGTTCGACGCGGGGCTTTCCGAAGACTTGAACACCGCTAGGGCGCTGGCGGCGGTGTTTGACCTGGTGCGCGAGGCGAATATCGCGATGGACAAGGGTGAATTCCGGCAGGACGACGTTTCGACGGTGCAGGAATTTCTGGAGGCGTTCGACAGGGTTTTCGCTTTGATGGAAGACAACGACTCTGAAAAACTCCGCGCGCTTGGATATGGCGGCCCGGAGAGCGGCCCGGACGACGCGGAGATCGACCGCCTGGTCGCGGAACGCAACGCTGCAAAGAAGAAACGGGACTTCGCCGCCGCCGACCGTATCCGCAAAGAACTCGCGGATCGTGGTATAATTATTGAGGATGCGAAGGACGGAAGCGTCCGCTGGAAACGCAAATGAAACTCACTAAAGCCATCAAAATCCCCGCCAGTTACCTTCCCGCGGAAGAACGACCGAGCCTCTACGGCGTAGATTAAGTCCTCTCTTCCCGGCAGGGCGCAGCCAAATCCAATCATGCGCAAGCAAAACCTGCCCTGCGGAAGTCCCTCCACAATAGCCGCTGACCACTCGTTTGAACGAGGAAAGAGGACAACAAAATGATTACCGCTACCGAAACAAAATTGCCGCGGCTCCTGATGGAATTGCCCGGGCCGCAAGCGAAGAAAGTAATTGAATACGACGCAAAGTTCATGTCACCGTCGTTTTCCCGCGAATATCCGCTGGTGGCCAAAAGGGGCCACGGCGCGATCGTGGAAGACGTGGATGGAAATGCTTTTCTGGATTTTGCCGCAGGCATTGCCGTGTGCTCGACAGGTCATTGCCATCCGAAAGTCGTGGATGCGATTCAAAGACAGGCCGCGGAACTGATTCACATCTCCGGCACTGATTTTTATCACCATCACATGCCGCAACTCGCGGAACGTCTGGTGGCGACCATGCCGGGCAAAGAGCCAAAGAAGGTATTCTTTGGCAACTCCGGCACGGAAGCAGTGGAAGGCGCGATCAAGCTGGCGCGCTATGCGACGAAGCGCGACAAGCTGATCGCTTTTTACGGTTGCTTCCATGGCCGCACACTCGGCTCCTTGTCATTGACAGCCTCCAAGAATACCCAGCGCAAACATTTTGGAGCGCTGCTCGGCGGCGTGGAGCACATTCCGTTTCCTTATGCCTACCGCTGTGCGCACGGCCACACCAACGAAACTTGCGGCTCGGAAATTCTGGAATTGCTCGAGCAACAGATGTTCAAGCGCCTGTTCGCCCCGGAAGAGATCGCCGCGATTATCATTGAGCCGATCCAGGGCGAGGGCGGGTTCGTTCCCGCGCCGGCATTTTTCCTTCAGGAATTGCAGCGCATCTGCAACCGCCACGGCATCATGCTGATCGTGGACGAAGTGCAGTCAGGCATGGGCCGCACTGGAAAGTGGTGGTCCTACGAGCATGCCGGAATCGATCCGGACATTCTTTGCACTGCGAAGGGCATTGCGAGTGGCATGCCGCTGAGCGCCTTCATCGCCAAAGAAAGCGTGATGACCTGGAAAAAGGGGTCCCACGGCACCACCTATGGCGGAAATCCCGTGTGCATCGCCTCGGCACTAGCGACGATGGACCTCATCGAGGGCGGCTATATGGAGAACGCCCGAAAAATGGGCGACTACATCTTCGGGCGCATCAATGATTGGCCAAATCGTTTCAAAGTCGTCGGCGATTTGCGCGGCAAGGGCTTGATGATTGGCATTGAAATCGTGCGTGACCAGAAGACAAAAGAAAAGTCAGTGGACTTGCGCGATGCCATCATCAACAAGGCGTTCAACAAGGGGCTATTGCTGCTCAGTGCGGGCGAGAATTCCATCCGGGTTTCACCACCGTTGCTCATCGATCAGGAGCAAGCGGACTTCGCGATCAAGACGCTCGAAGACTGCTTCCGCGAGGCAGAAAAATCGATCTAAATTGAAAAAGAAATTGGAAAATAGCAGATAAAGACGCGGAGTTCGGAATCCCGCGGCAGCCGAAGAACAAACATGGCAGCCGCGGGATTTTTGTTTATACTGCGCGGAGGTGAGGGCTCGGCTTTAAAACTATGCCGATTTTTTCACGATTGATGTTTCAAGCGGTGCGCTAAGCATCCCGCCGGGGTCTGCGCGAAGAGGGAGACCTTTCCAGAGAGACCAAAGGAGAGACCTACGCCTACTGGTATTTGCGCCGCAATGGATACGTGTTCGTGGCGCGGAATTAGACACCCCGGGGCATCAAGGGCGAACTCGACCTCGTCGGCTATGATGGAAAGACGCTGGCTTTGTCGAAGTTCGCACCCGCACGGTGAGAGATGACATGCCGGCATTGCCAGAGCTGAGCGCGGGAAAAACAACACGTCGTGGTGCGCACTGCGCAGCGCTTCCTCGCCGAACGCCGGATGGGAGAATGTCCCTGTCGCTTCGACGTTGTGGCCATTGATAACCGGCCCGGCCAGGCACCAGTGGTACGCTTGCATAAGGATGCGTTCAGCCCCCAGATGTAGCGTGAATCGCGGGAACAGCTTCCCATCGGGGAAAGACGCGGTACAATTCAAAAGCCACTATGGTTCTTCCTGTGGAAGAATCGCAAGCTATTGAAGGAGGAGTTCTTTGCCGGAGTTACGGAAGGATCCGATCACAGGCCGCTGGGTGATCATTTCGACGGAGCGCGGAAAGCGCCCGAACGATTTTCTGCGCGAGAGCGTCGTCGCGGCGGAGCCAAAGAATTGTCCTTTCTGCGTGGGGAGCGAATCAAAGACGCCGCCGGAAATCCTGGTATACGGACGCAACGGCGGCGGGGCTAACACGCCGGGCTGGAGCATTCGAGTAGTGCCGAACAAGTTTCCCGCGTTGGGAATCGAAGGTGAGCTGGATCGCGAAGGCGAAGGCCTCTTCGACAAGATGAACGGCATCGGCGCGCATGAAGTGATTATCGAGTCGCCGGATCATGCCGCGACGCTGGCCACGCTTCCGGAGCGTGCAGTGGAAGATGTGCTCTGGGGCTACCGCGACCGCATGTTGGACCTGAAAAATGACAAGCGCTTCCGCTACGTGCTGATTTTCAAAAACCACGGCGAAGCGGCTGGAGCGACAGTAGAACATCCGCACTCGCAGTTGATCGCTCTTCCGATTGTGCCGCGCCGCGTGCGCGAAGAAGTGGACAACTGCTGGCACTATTACGACGAAAAAGAACGCTGTATTTTCTGCGACATCATCCGGCAAGAGCGGGACACGGGCGAGCGCGTGATTGGTGAGAACGAGCATTTCATCACGCTGGCGCCCTATGCTCCAAGGTTCCCCTTCGAAATGTGGCTGCTGCCAAAAGTGCACGGTTCGTCGTACGAAAACAATCAGAGCTCCATGTATGCCAGCTTGGCGCGCATGCTCAAGGACACGCTGATGCGGCTGGACGAAGTGCTTGACCGCCCGGCGTATAACTTCATGATTCACACCTCCCCGATCGGGGAAGAGATCAACGATCACTACCACTGGCATATCGAAATTATTCCGAAGCTCACGAAAGTGGCGGGATTCGAATGGGGTACCGGATTCTATATCAACCCCACGCCGCCGGAAGAGTCTGCGCGTTTCCTGCGCGAAGCAAAGATTTCCACTCCGGCATCTGCTCCCAAAAAATAATCTTAAAATTTGCAGCGGTACGTTCCGTAGAGTTGCCCGGATTGTTGTAGAAGATTTGCTATACTTAGAGATTCGGCGCGGTACCCAAGTGGCCCAAGGGAGAGGTCTGCAAAACCTCCATTCGTGGGTTCGAATCCCACCCGCGCCTCCAAGCTTCGCCCTTTACTTTCAATCAGTTAATAGCGTTGGTTTTTCCGCGTAACTCCCGCGTAACTTTAGTCTCAAGCAGCACGACCGGGTCGTGCTCCCAAGCACGCTTCAAATCTGCCTCGACTTGGCGTTGACGAGAATCCGTCCAAGCCGCGTAGTATCTCTCGGTTATGCGGACACTCTGATGTCCCAAAAGTATTGAGACACGTTCCAAAGGGACGCCCGCGAGCAACAGTTCGACCGCGAAAGTGTCTCGGAACCTGTGATCGTGCCCGTTAGCCACTTCAGCTAGTTTAAAAAGCTTGCGGAGTCGTTTCTGCCAGCTCCCGACTATAACTTCTAGATTGCCGGTACCTTCCCAAAAAAAGTGTTTCCCCATGATTTTTGGCGTTGCTTCGACCCAACTTGTGACGAAGTCAGGTAGCACCGAATTGACTGGCACTCCCGTTTTCTGTGCATAAAGCATCAACTTGTTTCCATTGATTTGGTCAGTCGTCAACCTCACTGAATCTCCCAGCCTCAATCCGGTGTATCTCAGCACGAGCACTAAGCTACGCAGTCGACGTGCGTTGTCTCTTCCTCGCGGAGCCGTCTGCTCAATGTACGGGTCCAGAGCTCCCAAAATCTTAACCATCTCTTCTCGCGTAAAAGGCAGCGTGGGACGAAGCGGCACTTTCGGCCCTTTAAGCTTGCGTGCTGGATTTTCGTCCACCCAATCGCTCTCTTGTGCAAAACGGAAGAAAGACCGTAACCTTTCAAGCTTTTTGGACCGCGTGAGGGGGCTCTCATGCCACCTTGCCCGAAATTCGCTCAGGGTAGGCAGGTCAAACTGCCGGATGAAGCGCAGTCCGTGCTGGTGTGCAAATTCTGTCATCTGCTTTGAGAGCAGTCTGTACTTGCGTACTGTCGAGGCTTGAAGGTTACGAGCTCCCAAGTCGGCCAAGAAACATCGCCAAGCTTCTTCTAGCGTGATTTGTTGAGGTGCGCGGGTCAGGGCAGGTAGATGATTGCCATTTGCTTCCCACTCGCGAACTATTTGCTGTGCCTTTTGCCAATCTGCCGTGCCCAGCGATTCGTGGATTCTGGCACCATTCATGTGCCCGTCAACCCATACCGGACAAGCGCAGCTGAGGTACTTGCGCCCCATCTTGCGGTGGGCGCAACACTTCAGATGTCTCCGGAAGATTCCAAGCATGACTCGTATACTAGGTGATACACAGATAGCTAACCAGCTGAATACTGCTTGTACACTCGCTCCCGCACCGATTGAGGAATACGAAGCGTTGTGTAGCGACGTTTTCGTCGGCGCTGGCGTCGTCCCCCAGAATTTCTATTTGCTGCATTTGGCAACCCAGCCCCCGCAGCGATTTGGTGGTCCGCAATTCAGTTAGGGCTGTGTCGCCGCCTAAAGCTGGACGCATCTCAGCAAGGCAGGTGTCGGGGTCAGTAGCTCCGTAGAAAACGACCACGCCTTCGACATTCATCCTTCCAGCCCGAGCTTATTCTGCTGGTGGTGGACCCACCTTCTTGAAGGGCTGAGTGTAAAACTCATTCAGTCGCGATGAAGAGTCACAGGTTCTGGCTCTGTATAGCTTCGAACCCTCAGGGAAATCCCAAACCACACTCTCTTCCTGTTTTGCCTTTTCGTTCCAACTCTTCATCATCTCAATGTCATGAAACAGCCTCCCGAACAGAGCCTGCGCAGCAGAATTGAAGAAACGTCTGCTGTGTTTGAGTTCTTGAAGAACGAAATCCCACTCGGCATAGTATTGGTGCAGCGAAATTGGCGTCGATTCGTAATCGGTCGCATCGTCAAAAAACCGTATGTCTCCGTCTCGCTCGTCTACGTCTTCTGCGGCGACCACAGCGTCAACGATTTCGTCATTGAAATCAAAGTCTTGGTCGAGAACGGTCTGGACCCAATACGAGAGGGGGTCTCCCTGTTGCTCATAGTAAATTGTGTCATCGTCACCCTCGCCGGGCGTCGCTATCTCGCGCCCCGTCTTGATGTGCTCACGCAGTATCGGCTCAAGTACCTCACCGAGACGCTCGATGCTGAAACTCTTGCGTGTCTTATGGCAGCCCGATCACTCCGCCGCCTCCACTACCACCAACAACGCGCGCACATGTTCGGCATCGAATCCTGGCCTCACCATCAGGCTTCGCCCATTCCTCAGTCGGATTTCAACGCTCGAATCGCCGGGCGTGCTCGGCCCATGCCCCGCCACTTGCACTTCCAGGAACTTTCTTGAGGTGTCTTCCTCCAGCCGCTTCTTCCACACGAGAAAGTACGGCCGGCACAAACCGTGCTCGCGACAAAACGCTTTCACACTCTGTCCGCTACGTGACTGCTCGGAAACCAGCCTTGGCCACTTCATCCAGGCCTTCTTTGAGCGCTTGGTCATGTCGCAACATTGCATTGCGACGTGAATCTTTACAAGATGGGGTTCGCGTAGCGCTCACGAAATTCCATCTCAATGGTCAAATTTCGGACAAACTTCTCGCTTAAGTTAACTCTCACTCGCTTTTCTAAATTTGGGTCTTCCCCACACCGGATGTCATGTCTGATGTACACATTTGCATAATTTTCGAACCAAACTCCGATAGACCCTGCGCAAGATACCCCGCTCGACCCGTCGCGTGGTTTCTCTCCTCTCTTGTCTGCAGGTGCGACCCGTTCCAGAATCTCAGAGATTCTGGTGGACGACATAAGCTGTTCAGTAAGCGTCGATTCGCAGGCCGTCTTGACGTGCTGTAGTTGACTATGCAGCGCGGCTTGATCTTGCGGCGAGTTCCGCTGCCAGGTTCCATGGCAGCAGTTCCTCGATGCGGTTAATGGGATGATCGGCGATGCGTGAGAGCACTTCGCGCAAGTACGCTTCAGGGTTGAGGCCGTTGAGTCTTGCCGCCCGACCAGGCCGTGGAGCGCGGCTTTAGGCACCAGCACCGCGCTGCCGCAGTACGGAGTCGGAGGTATGCACGACGTGATGACAGTCCGGAAGAAACAGAAGTTCGTCAGGTTGGTCTCTATTCGCGTTCGTTGTGAGGTATTTGTGGGCGCGAACATCCATTGTGACGATTACGTCGTATCGCTTATCTCCAGGTCTCTCTATGTAAAACCGGCAGATTCCATTTTCAACCTGTGAAACAGCGTCCTCGTGGGTTAGCGTCCAATGACTTCCCTCTGGCGTGAGCCCACAAATCGCCTTGATGCGCTCATGTGCGTCCGTTTGCTCGGTCTTCACGATGGACCGTATATGGAAGTATCGAGCCATTTGCGTTCTTGTGGTGTAAAGTAAAGAGACCTGGGGTGGATTCTGCGGCTAGTAACTATCGAAGTCAAGTATCAAAGATGAAGAAACTATTTAGAGCGTGTAACAAAACCCTCTCAAGATTTCAGCGGGCACTTGAACGGGAATCTCACCTCGCGGCGAACACGTAAACAAGCTTCCGGTGCTTTAACACCCTTCTGTAAACAGTCATGGCAGGCTTTCGGTTTATGGAGACTCTCATGGGGACCTCTTTGAGTGGATTCTACCACGCGCCCGGCTGATGCTAGATCGGCGGTTCAAGTCCGCCCGGTCCCACGATTATTTCGGATTCGTGATTGTTCACCTCGAAGCTCGGGAACCCCGGTGGCTGCACTCGGCTATTCCTTCTCTCACTTCAAGTTCATAAGCGCCACGCCCAGCACCAATAGAGCCGACCTTGACGTAGTAATAGGAGTTAGGGTCGCTTTCTAAAGCGAAGCTAGGTTCGAATAGCCGCGTCGCGTTAGGAAGATGCAGCTTGCCTGCGCATGGGCGTAGCCGATGCCTGCGCCTCGACTGACCTGCGCACGCCTTCAGCGTGCAGTTCGCCACGTTCGAGAAGTTCGAGTATCTGGTCCGCGGTCAGCGTAAAATCTTTGTCCACTGCGAAGATTATCTCCCCATCGGCGGTCTGCATGGGGAAACCCACAGTCATTCCATGTTGCCGCAGAAGGTGGACAGCCTTCACGATATCGTTTGCTCTCTCTGCGTGATCGGCCACGACAGGCTTTCTGGACTCCTCCCGAACGCTTATTTCCACCCTCGGATTGATTCAGGTCTTATTAAACTCGGTTTGCGGCTCTCGGCTCTGTTGTTCATCCGCAGGGAATAACCGTTCGCAAGGTAGCACGGGATATCCCGGTCATCCGAAATGGGATGTACGGCCCTTCGTCTCCTAGACTGACGTGGTAGCGGTTATCTTTATATCGATGCGGGAGCAAACGCCTGCCTGAATTTTTACCGCGAGAGACTATCGCAAACATCATAGAATTCTCCCCGAACATCCAACGAGGACTAGGCGACGCCAATATGCGCGTTTGATCTGACCGACGCAAGAACATTGCAGAAGGCACCTGTGGAAATAATGAGGAAGAACAAAGAATGAAATTTCGGTTCCGTGCGGATTGATTGCATAACAATGTCGGCTACTCTCGACGCGAGCAGCCTTGATTGATACGCTCGGGAAGAAGGAGCCGGAGTTCGGTTCGTACACGGGACAGCCCGGTACCGGACATGGCGTGTAGTTAAGCGTCGTCCACTTGATAGGGCATCCCGCTCCCTCGTGAGAGGGAGTTCGAAGAAATAATCATGGTCGAAGTTTTGATCGAAGAGATGTTTGGGTCGGACTGAAACCGACCGCTAGATTACGAACGAACCGTGCTTGTCGAGGCCGATCAGAAGGACAACGAAGAAAGCGAAAGAAAAAACTCTTTCTAGTGAATGGAGAAGGAGAAGTGCGCTCAAAAAGGTGTTGACACTGCCGACATTGTTAGAGATGTCCGGTAATCCGACTTATTGGGACTTAACTGAGCAATGAGCAGCGGTCATTGGTGAAGAGGGTCTGTATCTGAGAATTTTCGTCTGACTGGCTTCGTGAGATTGCCGCGATTGAATAGGTCAAGATAGCTGTCGTAGATGTCACGCGTGGTATCGTCAGAAAGAATGCTCGTACCCCAAGCTCCCATCCTCAGTTCCTTAGACCGAAATGAATCGCAGCCTGCGCTAGGGTTATTCCTAGGACACGAAAAAGGCACATTGAAAACTCATCACGAATGTAATGGGGATACTCGTATGTAGAAGTCTTTGTGAAAGGTTCTGCTCTATCGTGAATGCAAAGAGAATCGGAGTGAGTGGGTATGAGCAAGATTTGGGACGCCCTCCGGGAAGCTGAACGGCTTAAGAATCAGCGTGTTTACGAACAAGGTCTACAGAACCACCGGGACGCGATTCCTGAGCGTCGGTCCACGGAGCGCTTTTTGGCTAATACGCCCCTTTTGGTCTACGGCTATGGAGCCACAGATGACCCGTTTCACGAAGGAACCGAAGCACTTTACGTTAACGCCCGCGGTGGGCTAATCACCCTAACTACCGCTGTAAACCCCGGCCAGACGCTTTTACTGATAAACAAAGTGAACCTGAAAGAGGAAAAGTGTACCGTAGTTCGCCGAGCGCCCACCTATTTGAATAGGACTGCTATCGCTGTTGAGTTTCTGCAACCAGTACCCGATTTTTGGCACACCACTCGCCCCTGAACACTCTCGCCCCAGCGGGCTCCGCACCCGAAAATTGAACAACTCTACGCGTTGACACTACAGGGTAGGCAGCCAAGCGGCCAGCCGGTTTTTAAAGAGAAAAGGGGACCCCACTCTAACTTAGAGCGCCTTTGTATATGTGAACTTTTTTGGATTCCAACGAATCGGTACACCAGACTTCACTTAGACCCGCGTAACCGCAGCGTAACCGAAAGGGGGCCTTTTGGCGCTTTTAGCGTTTCTGGCGTTACGTAGAATCAATAACTTACGTGTCTTCAATCAGGGGCGTGGGTTCGAATCCCACCCGCGCCTCCACGTTTTGAGTAGCGTTTTCATTCAGTTGACCGGCCCTTTCGCCAAGTGCGGCTGTGATGGCCACAGAAGAAAAATGTCCGCCAGTCCAGAATGTGCCCTCTGATTATGCGAAATTAGTCGAAGAGCTTGGAATGCTATGCAAAGACCTCAACATTCCGGATATATTCACAGGGCTTTCCGTAGGATTGAATATTGTGCCCAAAATGAAACAAACTTTTAAACCAGAACCGTACATTTTAATCTTGGATTCTAGAGTACGCGCAACTCAGACTCTACACTTTAGGAGCAACAAAGAGGCTGCGCAAAGATTGCTAGAACTTGAGAAAGAGAATGTTGATAAGCCGCACATCCAAGCTGTAATGGCCTCGGCCAATTCCTTGCAGGCTCTGCCAAAAGCCTACCCAAACTATTATCTTGACACCGTATCGTTCATTGCTTTCGTGAACAGGATAATTTCTAAGGAAAACGGGAAGCGCTTGCCAAGGTAGTTTGAGGGAAAAAAAGCCCGACTGGCATCGGGCCTATGGGCTGGTCAAGTGAAGGTGCTGACTCTCGCGCGCTACCACTCACCAAGACACCCGATCCTTTGGTTGCAAGTTGGCGCGGGACCGAGACAAATTGCGAAGCCTTGTCAGTAGAACCGCCAGCTTCGGTCGGTCTTCCTCCCTCACTGCCGTGAATTCCAGTCCAATTCCGACGTTTGGCTCCGCATACCGCACCACGACGTCGGCTCTGATATGTCCTTCTGGGACAAGAAAATCAAGTTTGGTCACGGCACCCGCAGACCATGGCACTGGGCTCTCGATGAATACACCTCTCGAGCTGATGCGCCGAACACGAAAGACGCCCTCGTGTCCATTACACTGCAATCGGACCCACACGTCCTCGGGTGCCTCAATCCGCGAGGTCAATCTCCTGGAAGGGGTTGTGCCTTGCCACACGCTCTGGCCTCCAATCTTGCGCCGCAGAGGGTTCCGTTCAATTTAAGGCTGGCCAAATGCTGTCCAATCTCCTGTCGGGGAATACACTCCGGCTTTCGACACGTGAGCCGTGGCAGCTGACATCGACCGCGTGGGCTATTTCATCGGGATGCGGCTTTCTCGGCGCGAAGGAGCAGCGCTCGTCAACGGCTTCCTATTCAGTTCCAATATCTCAGCGAATGTCGGGCCGGGCGGTCCAACAGTGTCATGTGGGATACGCTACGTCTTACGCACAGGCTTTGGCTGCGTGAAGGCTATGCGCCTGCCGCCCGCGTGCGGGGGCGAACTTCTTCGTCAATTGTTGCACGCACCATCGCCAACATCTTGTCCGAGATGTTAGTCATGTTGTGCGCCGTTGCGATGTGATCGGCAGCCGCGGCCAAAATCTCCTCTTCGGAATCGCCACGCGCTTCGAACTTACACCCCGGAACGAGATCGTTACAGTAAAGAACTTTTGACACAGTGAGTACCTCCAAGAAAAAAAGCAAAGGATTAGGATAGCGGGTTGGGTGCTTAGGGAGATGCTGGAATTGCTAAACGGACAAGTCAATGGTACTTCGGGTGACTTCCCAGCCCCTCAAAATCCGAAGGGAAGCGAAGCAGGCATCCTAGTGAGGTCCCTCTGGGTCCAACGTTCAGTTAATTCCTAGAACCCTGTTCGGGTATCTCGCCCCCTCAAACGCCGTGTGACGGGTACACTCGGTACGCTTTGAATGCGGGTAGACGATACTTAGTACCCCCGTACCATTGACCGTCTGTCATCCCTCTGGTATTCAATGCTGGTCTTCCGTTCGTTGATTTACTTCCCAGCCCGCCCGGAACGGGGCCCTGACCAGCGAGCCTCAGCCGCCATCCTTTGCGCAATCGAGTCTCCTGAATCAGCGGTAGCCGGCTTGTCCATCCTCTGCTTGGACTAGCGGCAGCTTCCGGGCCGAAGACCGCCCGAGAATTGGCAGGGGGAATAGCAGCAATGACGGAACGCCGCGAAGCTCCACGGATGAAAGTGAAAGGGCTCGCCTATGTCAATCTCGACCCAGACCACGGCGGCATCATTCTGAATATTTCCGAGGGAGGTCTTTGCTTTCAATCCACGGTCCCCGTTCAACGCACTGAGACGATTCGTTTCTGGTTTTCCTACCACAGTCAACGAATCGAAGCTGACGTAGGGCAGGCGCGGAAGGATGAGGCACAAACGAGAGGTGTCTCGCGATTCATCGAAGCCGGAAGCGAACTGGCGTGGACAGACGACACGCAGAAGAGGGGAGGGTTAAGATTCACGAATCTACCCGCAGAAGCCCGCGAACAAATTCGCGATTGGATACGCCAGCCTGCGCTGGTCAACGTCAACGAGAAGTCTGCCCCACCGTTTCCGTCATCACGTAAATCCCCTTTCTTGAGTGTGAAACGATCAGACACAAATGCTGCGCGAGGTGCTTCAGCAAGACTTGAGGCACTCTTTCGGCATATACAAACAGAAAGGCTATGGACCGGATACTCCGGTGGTTTGGTGGCCGGTGTTCTCGTCTCGGTCCTCGTTGTGGGCGTATTTTTGTTGCTGAGCCACAGTCGCGAGCTGGGTGACTTACTCATTCAAATGGGCGAACGATTTGGAGGAAGATCCTCGTCGCAGCCGATATCGCTCGGACCGCAGGCTAGCTCACAAGAACCACACTCGACTTCGCCAGGTCCACGGCCACTATCGCCGGAATCAAAGACTGTATCGGCAGAGCCACAGACAGCGGCACCAGCGCCGATTCAAGCTCCGCGGCCGGAAAAACTCCTTTCGACTGCAACGCCAACAGCAGCTAAGCCCGATGGAGTGAAGCTCGAAGCCGCGAGCCCTGCCACTCCTTCTCTTTCTGCCCCCAGCGTCAAGGCTTCCGATACTCCAGCGGTGAGTTCAACTGCTGGTCGGCCGTCGGTTCCAGGGATTGTCGTCGCCCCCGCTTCAGATCCCAGCGCAACCATGCTCCGGGCTACAGCTCCGGAAATGGAATTGGAGAACCGATCTAGTGCCCACATTGAGCCCGCCAAAGTGGAAGGCATCGGAATGCGTTCCGAAAAGTATCTCGAAGTCGGAAAGTTCAAAGAAAAACTGTTGGCGGACAAAACGAGCGGCCAATTATCTCAATTGGGGTTTCCTGCAACCGTCATTCAGTGGAACCGGTTTTGGGGAAAATCCTTTCAAGTCCTTGTAGGACCTTATGGAAGTGATCGTGAGGCTGAAGCGGCACACAAGGATCTGGCGTCGCTCGGTCTCACGCCCCGATCGTACGAAAGGGGAAAACGGGATTTCAGCTTACCCCTCGCACTGAAGGTCGGTGGCACACACCTGCCCGTCGGAGATTGCGTGGTCAGTTGGGAGTCGTATACTCCTAATGCGATTGTGAAGTTTGAATACGACAGAGGTGGGAATGTCACCGTCGAGGGAACGTGGGTGAAACGAGGTGCCAGGTACACTCAGAATGCATTCGTGTACGTAAAGAACAGGGACGGGTCTCGGACCCTTGTCGAAATTCGCTTCTCCGGCATGGGACAGGCCCTTGTTTTTGCCAGGGGAAGTAACTAGCCAACGAGTTGGAAGAGTCTGCGTCTACTTGGGAGTTGAGTATTGTCTGAATTTCATTCCGGGCTCCAGAAGTACAAGACGATACCTTGCGCCGCGTGCGGATTCTTTTGCCTTACAGTGGGAAGAATCTTTCCTATGTGCTCGCAGGAGCACGGCCACTAGTGCTATTCCAACTTGATAGAGCTAAATGAGCGGATGCGGTTGAGCGGGAGATGTAGGTTGGCGAGTTTGCGGTCATGCTGTACGAAAGATGAAGGTAGGCCCTTCGAAGCCGCCCTGTAGGGGGAGGCTTCAAACTGCGATAAGCTGCTTCGGTCAAAAGCCGCGGTGGTGAACGTTATGGTTAAAAGGCGTGACAGTCCGATCATGTCAAGTAGGGATAAGAGAGATGAGTGCAAACTAACCTCTGATGAAGCATCGAAAGGATCTACGACGACACCAAAACTGGAGTTTCCCCCGTGCTCTGGGAGCAGCATGGCAGATGCCTACGTACTGGCCATGCGGTGTCCGGTGTTCAGGAGGCATGACTCTTATTCGGGCTTTCGTACGGAACTTAAGAACCTGTTCGGTGATGCTAAGGGAAAAGGCACAAGCGGAGGCCCCGCGAGGCTGAATGTACCGATGCGCCGACCAGGCTCGGACTGCTCCATAGTAGTGACGAAACGGAGTAATGTCCGTGGAGCGAAGGGAGCAGGTCACCCACGCCGGGATCGAGTCAACTGGAAACAGGAGGAACTCACCGTTCTGGCGGAAGGCGGTAGCTTTCACTGGGTGGTACGAGCCGTGTGACTGGAGACGGTCAAGCACGGATCTGTGAGGGCCTCGGGGTGAAATTCCCCGGGGCTACTCGGCGTACCAGGCAACTGGTATTCCTACCGCGACCCGGTGATGGCATAGGAGTTCTCGAAAATCGATGCCTGTCTCTTTGCAGAGGAGTACATCTTTCTTCTTCGGGTTGCTGTTACTTTGTGCGAGCACGCTAATGTACGAGGTAATCCTGACACGACTTCTTAGCGTTGTCTCTTGGTATTACCTTGCCTTTGTTTCGGTTTCGATGGCGATGTTCGGAATGACAGCAGGAGCCCTTTTCGTACATTTGCGCCCTGGTGTCTTTACGGAAGAGTTGATACGTCGCCGAACCTACCAAGCAACTCTGGCAGCAGCAATCTCGATGCCCCTTGTCTTGCTCAATATGCTGGCCATTCCGCTCGATCTGTCTCTCGCCCTGCAGACCGCATACAGCTTTCTGTTATTTTCCACCGTGATTGCCGTTCCGTTTTTCTTCTCGGGCGTAGCTGTCTGCATCTCGCTCACTAGGGCACCGTTCCCCATGGGGCGGATCTACTTCAACGATCTCGCCGGCGCCGCTCTTGGATCCATCGCCTCTGTAGCGCTGCTTCGTGTCATCGACGCGCCAAGCGCGATATTCGTGATTTCGGCGCTTCTGTTTGTAAGCGCCGCGGCTTATGCCAGTTACGCCAAGGAGACGCAAAAACTCAAGACGTCGCTCTACTGGGCGGCAGCCATGTTGGCCCTTGCGGGGCTCAATGCTTCCACGATCTATGGCATTCAGCCCATATGGTCCAAGGGGACCATCGATCACCGCACGCGTATATTGGCTGAGGTATGGAACCCAATTTCCAAAGTTCGCGTGTTTCAACCGGAGTCGCGCCCCCCACTTATGTGGGGACCCAGCTCCCGAATGCCTAAGTTCGAATCGGAAGAAATCATCTTGAACATCGATAATGACGCTGCCACGGCGATCACGTATTTCCAAGGCAACCTCGAGCCCCTGCAGTTTCTTCGCTACGATGTCACCTCCATGGGCGCTCAGTTGCGTTCTGGTGGAACGGCGGCCATCATTGGCGTGGGCGGCGGTCGAGACGCAATGAACGCCGCCTTGAACGGGTTTCGCCGTATCGTCGGCATCGAAGTAAACAGCGCAATCGTGGATTTGACCTCCAAGCGTCTCGAATCATTTTCCGGCTTTAGCAAGATCCCGGGCTTTGAGTTGCACAACGACGAGGGGCGTAGCTATTTGACCAGGTCAGGGGAACGTTTCGATCTGATTCAGGCTTCTCTGGTAGATACTTGGGCCGCAACCTCCGCCGGCGCGATGACGTTGAGCGAGAATGCCCTCTACACCGTGGACGGCTGGCGGGTTTTTTTCGACCATTTGAAACCTGGAGGCATCATCACCTTCAGCCGCTGGTTTTCGGAGAGTAAGACGAACGAGACCTACCGCCTTTTCTCGGTGGCCCAGGCCATGCTGCTCTCCGAGGGCGTAACCAACCCAGGAGACCATCTCGCTCTGATTAAATCCGGAGAGGTTGCAACGCTACTCGCCAGCAACCAGCCCTTTACAGACCGGGACATTAGCAAACTTAAGGCCATCTGTTCTGAGATGGCCTTCACGCCGATCGTCATGCCAGGAGAAAAGACCAACGTGCCGGAACTGCGAAACATCTCTGCCGCTCGCACTCTGAAAGAGCTAGCCGCGTTACGGAACGCAAGTGATCTCGACTACTCGCCGACATTCGACACGTCGCCGTATTTCTTCAACGCCGTCCATCTCCGGAAGTTACCCTATTTCATCCGCACCCGTAACCAAGACTCAAACCTCCGGGCGATTCTCTTTCTGTTGGCTTTCATGTCGGCGGCCGTCGTTCTAGTCATCTCCACCATTATCGTACCCGCGAGGTTCTTGGTGAAACGGCAGAGCCACGGCCAGGCTGCCCCGTCGGGAGGCATCGCCTACTTCATCGCCATCGGACTAGGATTCATGTTTGTCGAGATGGGTATGATGCAGCAGCTATCTATCTTTCTCGGGCACCCGATCTATTCAATGGTGGTGGTTCTCGGCGGCTTGATTCTCTCGGCCGGGCTGGGCAGCCTGGCTTCAGACAGATGGCCGGTGGAGTCGACCTGGCAAAGCCGGATCCCGGCGATTGCGGTGTCCCTATTGGTGGTCCTTTATTCCGTTGCAGTCCTCCCGGTGATTCACACTTTCATCGCCGGGGTGCTTTGGCAGCGTGTCTTGGTGTGTCTGGCCCTGGTGTTTTCTTGCGGGTTCTTGCAGGGTTTCTGCTTCCCTGTTGGCATGCGCTGGATGACTGCATTATCACAGGAGCGGAACCTGCCGTGGATGTGGGCCTTAAACGGCGCAGCGGGAACTCTCGGCAGTTTCGTAGCGATCATCATATCGATGGACACCAGCATCAGGACATGCGTGTTGACCGGCGCGGCGTGTTACCTGCTCGCCGGCCTACTGATGCCGGCTAAAGCGGCGGATGATACGAGCCTGACCAAACAGTTCGCGAGCGCTTCCTGAGCAACCGTTCGCAGTACACTGAAGCGCCGCCATGTCATCTGAAGAATTCTGCATGAAACAAAGGTGTTTGCTCGTAAAGTTTCTCTTTGCGTTCATTGCCAACGCGGCACTCCGCAGATCTTTGAACTATTTTCGAAGCCTCATCCCCAAGCCCAATTCTTCGACTTAGAATAGTGAGAAAGTGGGTTTGCATCGTACGTTCGAATCAGCCGGGTCACAATTCGACCTTGCTGTCCTGTATTTGTGCCATTACTGGAGGATTCCATGGCGCACCTCAAATTCTTGATAGATGCGACTATCCTAGGTGAGTGGCTGGATGTGAGTCTGTGCTGTTTTGCTCCCCCTTCTAACCCGCCACATCCCGCGATGTCCCGTCACTTCCCACCACTGGGTTTGTTATGTACCCAATTACCTTTGGGAGATCGCTGAGCCGGGAAGCGAGGGGAAATACGTGTGCCGCCATTGCGTAGATGTGACGCTTGAAGGGGAATTAATCGCGGTCGGCTTGCAGTGCTTTCCAAGTCTTTGATCCGGCCCCGCTCAGGTGGTGCTGGCATGGGCCGGGAACGCGTAGGAACGCATGACAGGAACACATCTTTCGGTTTCTAGCGAGAAGTCCCTTGACTGTTACCCCGAAGCTGAAATCAGTGGTGCCGTGCTGCTCACACCCACAAATTACCTAGTTTGGCTCCTTGCCCAAAGCCCTGTCCATTTCGCGCTTGTACGCCTGATAGTCGGGGTCATTCACAAAGTTCCAGCGCCCATGCCCCTACGTGTGAGGCCAATTCTTCAGTTGTGGCCAGTTTGCGCTCTTCCTGCCAAAGTACGTCTAGCTTGCTGTGGAGAGTTCCCAAGCGCACTGCGCTGTGCGTGGTTGCGAACCACTTCCAGACTCTCATCCATTGAAAATAACGCTCTTGTGTCATCGCTCTGCCCTCAATTCGCTGTCACCCGCTAGTCGGCGCACATTCTGGACTTGATTGACGAGAAAGGCCAATGCGAGTGGGCTCAGCGCGTTAGGAAATTTGCAATAAAGAAGGCCAGAGGGCGATTGTCGGGTAGTGTGTGGGGCGCCCTCCAGCCCTGAAGCGGAGAGATAATGCAGGACGGTAAGCCAAGAAATTGTTTTAGTAGAGGGGAAACTCCATCCCCTACGCTGGCGGAAGTAGCTCAAGCCCGGCTCCGCCTATCGCGCCCCATTGCCTGGTCGCGGCCTCATTGCTTTTGGGTGATGTGCTGCTGAAAGCGGTCAGCCTTCACCCATTCAACCCTCGAAGCCTTTTCATCAATTCCTCCAGACGTAGGCGGTCTTCATTGCGCACTGCCGTGAATCTTAGTCCTAATCCACGTCCGGGCTCTGCATGTCGTACAACAGCCTCGGCCCTGATCTGACCTTCTTGAACAAGAAAATCAAGCTCGGCCGACATTCCGGCAACTGTGGGCGTGTCTGTTTCGATGAACAGGCCTCCCATGCTCAGATTCCGCACTGGGGCTAGATGCTCATGCCCGGCAGAGCGCCAATACACATAGACACCCCCGCGTGCCTCGACTCGCGAGTGAAGCCTTCTCGAAGGGGAAGTTTGTCGTTGCAAAATGTGTTCAACGGGGCTGGCCTGGTTAAAGTCTGCATCCACAGCGTGGTTCTTAGGGAGAGCAAAAAAGATAACCAGCCCCCTCGGTCAGGCGAGAGGAATTATCTCTCTCCCTGTTCTCCCCGCTCTTATCTTCAGGGTAAGAAGCCTGCACACCCATACCTGAAACCCCGTAGAGCCGGGGATCACTTACTTGAGATAAGCGGGACGCTGAAACAGATCAGGTCTGAGTTGCAGGCGCACACTTGTCTACCAGTTGTCTATTGGACGCGGACTCTGTACTTCGCAGCTTGCCAAGCGTAACCTGCACTCAGAAGGCCGAGCTAATGAGACTCCTAGTCCTCGTGACAGTTCTGGTGGGCATGGCGCAGGCTGCTGCCGCCCAAGTGACCACGGCGGTTGACGTGAAGGTAATCGACCAACGGTACAGCGCAACGGACTATACATACGTCGCGCCCGCCTATTTCTATTCACAATCCAACTCATACGGCGGATCAACAACAACCGCTGGATCAATCTCTCCATCGGTCGCAGTTTCATACCGTGTTCAAGGTGCAACATTCACTCTATTGCTGGCCGATGGCCGCGCCGCCATAGTCAATTGCACTTACAAACATTCGGCGGGAACCTTGGCCGAGTGGTCCGCTGGTACGAATCGGCGAAGTTGTCGCATGCCGCTTGTGAACGACATTAAGGCTGAGTTTCATGGTGACAACGCTAAGCTGATATGGCCCGTAAGCCTAGATGGAAAGAAAACACAGTCGGAAACATACAAAGTTCTAGCCATCCTGGACAAGCCCAGCGCCGCAACTTACCAGGTTCATTGTACGTTTTTATGGCTCGCTTGAAAAGGCGAGCGGATTTGACGTTGTGTAAGGGATAGTTTTTTAGACAGCCTTTCTATTATTTTTTTGGCGAATGTTTACGCCGCTTAAAGATGGGCTGAAGATATTTAAGAACGGTACAAAAGATCACGAAAACATTTCAACCAAAACATCAAAACCCGCCAATTGCTCGGCGGTTTTTGGTTTTTTTTTAAAATTCGATACTATTACTTTACCGTCATCGTCACATCGTCAAAGCGTGCGTCGGAGGTTACGGTGTTCTGGTAGATCTGCATATACAGTCGGACATATGCCTTGCCCGTCGGCACGGTATAGGTATTGCTGACATTCGTCCATGACGCGGCAGTCACGTTCGTTCCCCCTGTATAGGAAGCATTGGCTTTGTTTGCGTCCGTTATTTCGAGCACATACTGAGCAGCTCCATTTCCCGAGACTCGATATACCCAACCGCCGAAGGTGATGGTTTGGCCAGGCGTTACGGGGATATAAGTTGAGAAAAGCAATGGTTGCTGGCCGGACGCGGAGGTAAGCTCTGCGTAGTAACTGCCGCTGTGGGCATTTGCGGAATTGTTGACCGCGACGCCCGTGCCGTTTCCTGCCTTAGTCCAGTTCGCGAGGCCGGATTCGAAGCTGGGGTTGAGAACTGAGTTTGCGGTTCCTGCTGAAGTGCCACTCACTACGGTAAGTGTCACGGTCTTGGGCGTCCCCGCAGTCCCCGTTCCTCCTGCTGCGCTCCAGGGAGTTGCGGTCAGGGTGTAGGTGCCGGGAGTCGTGAGGAAGGGACATGCATGAATAGTGCTTGCGCTGCCGCCATCAGCACAGACGGCATAGGGAGCAATTGTTTCAGTATGGCTGTATCCTGTCTGGCTGATCGAGAAGACGACGGAGCCGACGGTTGCGGGAGAAGTGTTTGCGGTCATGCCGAGACTCTTGGGGAGTCCGGAGAGGGTGAGAGTTGAGTTGTTGGTGATGGTTTGGATGACGGTTGTCGCCGCTGCATTAGTGGTGTTGTAGAGGGTGAAGTTAGAAATGGAATTACCTGTCGGCGGAGGGGTGCTGGTGATCGTAAGTGTCACCGTAAGCGGCGTCCCCGCAGTCCCCGTTCCTCCTGCTGCGCTCCAGGGAGTTGCGGTCAGGGTGTAGGTGCCGAGAGTCGTGAGGAAGGGACATGCATGAATAGTGCTTGCGCTGCCGCCATCAGCACAGACGGCATAGGGAGCAATTGTTTCAGTATGGCTGTATCCTGTCTGGCTGATCGAGAAGACGACGGAGCCGACGGTTGCGGGAGAAGTGTTTGCGGTCATGCCGAGACTCTTGGGGAGTCCGGAGAGGGTGAGAGTTGAGTTGTTGGTGATGGTTTGGATGACGGTTGTCGCCGCTGCATTAGTGGTGTTGTAGAGGGTGAAGCTCGTGACAGATTGTGCGGATGTGCCGGCCTTCGTCGCCGCGCTTGCCGATGCGGATTGGGATGAATTGTTTCCGGCAGCATCGTAGGCAGAGACTTTGTAAACGTAGGTGGTGCCTGCAGCGAGACCCGTGTTCTGATATGAGTTTGTTGCCGTCGTCGTAATTTGGGCCGTTGGTGTACATCCCGAGCCCTGACAGCGGAAAATCTTGTATCCTGTGACTGCTACGTTATCGGTTGATGCACTCCAGGAGAGATTGATTTGTGATGCTGAAGCTGCGGTTGCAAAAAGATTTGTCGGCATTGAAGGAGGTGTAGTGTCGGTGGGAGGTGGTGACGAACCGCCACTTCCGTAACAGGCGCTGGGATCAAAGGTCAATATGCCGCTCGTACCATCCAGATTACCACCCATTGAGAAATAACAAGCCATTGCTGGATTTGCGTTGACGTGACCAGCCCAGGCTGTTGTAAGTGATGTCCCTGTACATTGAGAACCGCTTGTTGCAGGCAGCTTGGCATACTGCCCTGCGGTGTTCAGCGTTCCGGTACACTGACCTACGTTGCCGCTACTTACATCTGGACCGATTGGCGGCCAAGGAATTGAACCGAACCATGAAGGTTTGCTGGACAGGTAGAACGATGCAGGCATGGGAGCCTGTCCTGCTCCCGTGTCGCCCAGTGTTGGCACTGCGTTTGGATAGCTTGGCGCACCTGTCGGAACCTCGGAAGTACTCGCGCAAGTGGTTGACCATCCGGTGTCAGAGGAGTTCCCACAGAAGCGAGTGGCTCCAGTTACCGTGTCATAGTTGCCCCAAAGCAGCGTTGTGGTAGGAACGAGAGCGTCTTGCGTAGGCATGCTGTAAAATGTAGTGCTAGGACTCGGGGGTTGACCTTGACCAGCCGATACATTCATGGGTTGACCAGCGCCAAAATTGAAAATCAAATGGCTTGTGAAAACGCTAGAATTCTTATAAGTGCTACTCCAGCCTAAAGTTCCCAACACGTTACCGACGTAATTGTGATAGCGGCTGCCGTAGAAAATAGTGACGGCAGTGTAGTTGCTCCCGCTGGTGGGTTGCACACCTGGGCCGCACTGACCATTGGTACACTGCGTATAGCTCCAAATAAAGTTTCGGAAGTAGGTCTGACTTAAATGAGAGCCGTGATCGCCATCGTTCTGCGTATAAGGCATAGAGTTGCCTTCCATCAAGTTAAAGTCCGATCCAGCCCCGTGGAACTGAACCGCACCAATGATATTGGGGCTAGCATAGTTGTTCGCATCCGGCGAGTAGTTGTAAGCGATAACATCGCCCTGTTCGAGAACTGCATCGGCGCTGAATAGAGAGACGGCATTTTTATGGAAGATGTTGTTTTGAATCAGATTGTTCGCGCCCCCTACCGCGCGAATACCTGAAGCGTCATGGAATGTAGGGTTTCCAAAGAAATAGCTATCTTTGACCAAGCAACCCATGCAATCAGCCAGTTCCACTCCTAGCCGACTTATGGCATTCCCGCGTACTCCACTAACCCAGCCATGAAGGACGTTGAAGAAATTGACTCCAGTCTGTTGAGTTAACCCCGTCACGTCGTTGATTGACAGATTTTCTATGCCAACGAAAGGGTTCACTCGGATAATGACCGCTTGAGTGTCGCTGCCCCAGTCGGGCTGCTCGATGGGCTTCGAGAGGGTTACGCACGTTGCGCCGCAGCCATTCTGATTGATGGCGGTGACTACAGCAGCTTCCATTTCAGAGGAGTGTAAGCGCCAGCTATTTATGCCCCCTTCGCTTGGGACGGCACAACCATTATTTGGTGCACGCCACGCATCTTGACAATGGAAGTACCCCCCATTGTCATTGGCAACTCCAACACAAGCCGCTCCAAGTCCAGTGCCCGTAAATCCGGTGTCGCATTGATTCAGCACAAGAACTGAGCCGACAACTATAGTGTCCAAACCACTTAGAATTAATTGGGTAGAACCTTTGAATTGGCCGCTCGTTACCTGAACGACGTGCTGCGTGGAACCCGGCTGGCTATTTCCGGTAAAAGTATTGCCATCCCCTCGCGCGTCAAAGAAGCCTCCGAGCGTGCTGCCCGTTGTAAAGTTAAGTTGAGTCGCATTTGCTCCCGCTCCGCGCACAGCCACATGCCCGTTCCCGGGAAATGTAATCGTTCCGCCTGAAAGTGTGAATGTCCCGGCAGCAAGAACTACTACGCCGCCTGTTGGATGTGCAGTCTGACAGTTTAGTAATGCCGTGGTGATTGTAGCCACGGACCCGGAATATGGCGAGATCGTTTGACAGATCGGCCAGCTTGCGTCGGGCAAGTTGCTTCCAGGCAAACCCGCCTGGCTCCAGTCGATGGCGCGAGCAGGAGCAATAACGCCATTCCAGGATGCGCCTTGGGAGGTGTCGACGGCTTGAGGCAACCGCCAAATGTCATGGTCGCTTATGGTCCCTGAATTCCCATTTCCGATTCCTACCTGGTAATAAAATGTCTTCGAACTGTCGTCCCACATCTTCTGGAGCCAGTCGAGGCCAAACTTTGCCTCTGCTGTAAAGTTCGAAGCTGCCGAGCTGGCACCCATCTGATTAGGGAAGTCCCGCACGCCAATGACCATGAGGGCAACCGTATAACTGTGAGTTTGCACGAATTTCAAATAATCGCCCGCATCCCACCAGCCTCCGGAAGCGTCAATCACCGCTCCCGTGGGGGTGAGGTCGCCTGAAAAGCGCCCATTCTTGTTCATGTGGGGTGTTAAATATGCCTTTGCGGTCGCGTCGTTCAAGTGTCCCGCTGCGGTGCGAAGCGGTGTCGGAATGAAATTCGCACCGTCCCGCTCGTTCTCGTAGAAGTACAACGTGTTTGCGAGCGCTGTGGAATAGAGGTTCGCGCCGGTGGCGATTTGAAAATTCGGAGAAGCTGCCGATATCGAACCGTCGATATTGATCGTGTACGTTCCGGTTGTCGTCACCGAATCGAAATCGAGCGCAAAGACGTGCGAGAAGCTGCCCCACGATCCGAGATCTGCGCCAATCGCCGCCGAAAATACAGGGACGTTGCTCGAATTCACAACCGTGAACGACGCGCCCCCAGATGAACTCGAAGTCATCAGGTAGGCTCGCTTCGCCCCGCTCGCAACATACCCGACTTGATTCACTCGAACGAACGCGCTTTGCGCGCTCGTGGGCAAAGCCCACCCCGCAATAACAGCTGCGATGATGATTGTGTAGATGAAAGTTGAGAGCCGCCAAGTTAACTTTGATTGATGATTATAGAATAGGATTTCTCGCATGAGGTTTTCCTCCTCAGAATTCACTCAGACCCACGAGCGCCTGGGTTGTTCCCCTTTGGGACAAAGGACGACCAATAAATTGAGGGCTGGAAGGGCGGAACGGCTTCAGGACAAACGGTTTTTATGAAAATTTACTGAAGCGATGCAATGCTGCGCTTTTCGTCGACTTCGTGTCAAGCGGAACCTGTGCTCCGGGTAGCTTCAGTGTGAGGCGCCACTGTTTCCTAAACTCGTAACTCTGCCAGTCAGCTATTTTCAGGCTACCGAAAAAAATGTTTCTGCTTCTCGATGAATACTCCCCTCCAGTTCCTTTGACCATCAGCTTGGGCATGTTGCTCAGTCACGAATGGGGCACGCGGACTGTCGAAGAGCTGCTTCATGAAGCCGACAGGGCTCTCTACGAAGCCAAACGGGCGGGCCGCAATTGCGTCAAGCTTGTGAATGCAAACGGCGGGCGGTTTGACGGAATCGCATGTCGATGAGCCCGTCAGACAGAGTTGAGGAGCGGCTACGGACAACACCCGGACGGAAATTCCGCCGTTCTGGCGAACCTACGAGCCCTTCGTTTTTAATTTCGCCTGGCCCATCATTTGCCGCATTGCCGCCGAGGATCCGGGCGCGCGCTTTTCCCGCCAGACTTCTAGCCGCTTGCAGGTCTCCTCAATATTTTGAAAAAGGTGGGGATTCTTGAAAGCAGCGCGCCACGTCGGGACGATCGACCGCATGCGATCCCACACTACCCAGATTTCACCATTGCTGTCGAAAAACAATTCGTCATTGATCAGGCCGCGGTTCACGATACCTGCCACCATGTCCCAGTAGCTGATCACCATCCGAATGAAAGTATTTTCCTCGCTTCCCTGCGGATACCTTTGCATCATCTCTTCCGGTGATTCGGGATGAAAATGTTCGGTGAACCATGCCCGCGCCTGACGCAGACGCGGCTCCCGCCGCATGTCGTAGAGGCGCAGCATCAAGTTCACTTCGTCGTAGGTGATCTGGGCCATGCTGGATTCTCCTCGCCCTAACTCGCAGTGCCTGACTGTGCGGCTTCTTCCACGGAATGAAAAGCGCCAGCCAATTCGATGCGTTGAACACTCGAGAGGGGTATACCCTGTCTTTGGAGCTCGATCTGTATGCGGCGGCGCAACTCCCGCGCCACTTCGTCCTGTCGGGTCGGAGCGGTCCGCACTTGCAACCTGATCGTGGACGAGGCGCGGTCGAAGCTTTGCACGCCAAGAATCCGTGGTCCATCCACCAGCGCCTGTGACCACGCGGGATCGCCTCGCAGCTCCCCGGCGGCAGTCTCCAGGGCCAGCAGTGTCTTTTCGATCGGACTCTCAGGGGCAAGCGAAACATCCACGAAAGCCTGCGACCAATCGCGGCTGAGATTGCTAACGGCCCGAATTTCGCCATTCGCGATAGTTACCAGGGCCCCGCGCGCGTCCCGGATCACCGTGCGCCGCAGCGTAAGGTGTTCTACGCGCCCGGAGTAGTCTGCGAACTGAATCGTGTCTCCTACTACGTACTGATCCTCGAGCACGATGTAAAAGCCGCTGATCAGGTCACGAACCAGCGATTGCGCACCAAAACCGATTGCCAGGCTGGCGAGACCAGCCAATGTCACCGCCGGCGTAATGTCGATGTTGAACTCGTGCAGCGAGGTCAGCAATGCAACGGCCCAGACAACTTTGCTCCCCGTGCCGTACAGGATTCCGGCCAGCGTCCGTGTCTGCTGCTCTCTCAGCTGCGCCGCCCGGGCTTGTGTTGCCGCGGGCTTGATCAGTAAATTTGTCACTACCCGGAGCAGGCGATTCAGCACCAGGGCGATAACCAGGATGCCAAGTAGATGCAGCGCGTTGGGGAGCGTCAATTCCAACCAATGATTGAAGGGACTGGACATGATCTCTCTGAGAGAGGGAGTATAACATTGGCGGAGGTTGGATAAACCTTTGTCCGGCGCGCGATGGGACTGCGCGGATTCGGGAGCGATTATGGAGACCAGACGTAGATTCTTCCTTATGCTATGCGCCATCGGAGTGCCGCTTTCGGCGTTGGCCCCTGTATTGGCCGCTCAGGTGCCTATCCCGCCATCAGCTCCCAATCCCATACGAAAAGATGAGGAGTCCAACGCGCCAAAGCTCGATCCCAAAATCGCACTCGGAGCCAATGAGAAGGACATTAAGAAAAATGTCGAGCGGCTCTATCAGCTGGCCAGCGAATTGAAGGCCGAAGTGGAAAAAACGGACTCCATGCAGGTGCTGTCCTTGACGATGCTCAAGAAAACAGAGGAAATCGAGAAATTGGCGAAGGAGATTCGTTCCCGCGCGAAAGGTTAAACATCGCCGCGGCGCCCTGGTGGGAAAAAGCGCGCTGGCGCGAGCTCATCATACAAGTTAGAATGATTAGATTCGGCGTTGCCATGCTACTTTCAAGCGTCGGATGGCAGGTCCCGACGAGCGATCGTGAATCGAGAGCAGCGCTTCGAAATATCGTTGGGATTCATTTCAATTTGGACCCGTAGCGTAGCTGGATAGCGCGTCAGCCTCCGGAGCTGAAGGTCGTGAGTTCGAATCTCACCGGGTCCACCATACTTCAAAAATCCTTTCCCGTTCGAAAAGGCGTTGTGAACATAGGCGATGCGTTAACAGAGCTCAGGTCTCGGGAGCGAAAGCTCGCGCGTTAGCGTCGTCCCAGCCGCGCCATTCCTGAGTTCATTGCTCCCGGTCCGGCGAATCCTATCGCTTCGGTCACACTCGATTCTTGTACGCGCGATCACGCGGTTGTCTACAGTGCTAAGTAAGCTTAGACTAGGCCAGTTCACGGGGTTCTTCTTGCTCTCCTCTCGCAAGTTCAAGTGGCTCGCCCTCGCCGTAGCGGGTCTGCTGGCCGCACTCCTGCTTCTCGTCGTACTGACTATCCATGAGCCCGCGACAAGCCTCTTACAGTCGAATCTCTTGCAGACGGCGATCGTTTTCTGGGCCGCCTTTTGCTCTTTTTACGTGGCCAAACGTTCCTTAGGGTATCTTCGCCATCTCTGGATGCTCCTGGGTCTGGCGACCTCCCTGGCTTTTGCGGCGCAAGCCCTGGAGACCTATTCCCAGAGTCTTGCTCACGCACCCACGTATACACCCTGGCCCTCTGACATCCTTTTCATACTTTGGGTGACGCCCGCAATCCTGATGTTCCTTCCGCGTCCCGCGGAAGAATCCGGCGCCATCGATTGGCAGCAGATTCTGGATTTCGCCCAGATTGGAGTCGCGGCCCTCACGGCTTACCTCTATTTTTTCTACGTTCCCTCCCGCTGGGAAGTCGAAGGCCCGCAAATGTTGCTGAAAATCATCCGTCTGCAAATGTTGCGGGACGCCGTGCTTGCCGTTGCATTTGCGGCTCGGGCCGTAAACGTCTCTTTGCGCTCTCTTCGCGCCTTCTTCGCAAGAATGGCTGGTTTTTTCCTTTTGGCGAGTGCCTCAGGACTCGTTTTCGTATTCGATCCGCGCCCATCTGGAGTAAGTGCGGACTGGACCGACATCTTATGGTGCGCGCCGTATTTGTTTGTGGCCGTTATTTCCGCGACCTGGAGCGGCCGTGAGGAGGCCGTGCCCCGCGAGAAAAGCTCTTCCTTCCAGGTAATCGTAGTCTCTCAGGTGTTGCCAATTCTGATTCCTTTATTGGTTCTTTACATGGTGCGGCGCATTGCCGCGGAGCAGATCACGATCGCGTGGACTGCAGTCACAGCTTCGTTCGTCCTGTCGGCTACGCGCCTGGTTTTGACCAACGAAAAGCAGCGTCGCGTTTCGGACCACCTACGTCGAGCCGAACACGCCCTGCGCCGTTCCGAGCAAATGTTTTTTACCGCGTTCCGCTCCAGCCCTGATGCTGTTGGAATCAGTCTGGTCCCGGGAGGCCACTTCCTGGAAGTGAACGAAAGCCTTGCCCGCCTTACGGGTTATACCCGCGAAGAGACCCTTGGAAGAACTGGGCTGGAAATGAATCTGTGGAAAGACTCCGGTCGCCGGGAGGAGATCATGGCGAAACTCCAAAAAGATTCCGAAGTTCGGGACGAGGAGTTCGCTTGCTTGACGAAGTCCGGAGAAATTCGCATCTGCCAGTTCACCGGAACGCTGATTGATTTGGACGGGCAGCTCTGCGCACTGGTCGTCGTGCGCGATATCACCGCCCGCAAAGAGGCCGAAGAAGCGCTCCGCGCCAGCGAGGAGCGCTTCCGCAATCTTGTTCAGGACTTGCAGGTCGGGGTGGTCTTGCTGGGGCCGCACGCAGAAACGAAATTCGCGAATCAGGCAGCCCTGAAGCTCTTTGAATTGAGAGAAGAACAGGCGATTGGGAAGAACACGTCTAATTTTGAGCTTGCGGCCATCAGCGAGGACGGCGCGGAAATTCCCTTTGCCTTGCGAGCGGGCCCTCGCGCGATTGCCACCAGGCATCCGGTCCGAAATGAAGTGGTGGGATGGCGCCGACCTGGTTCGAATGACGTCTTCTGGACCTTGGTTGACGCTGTACCCCAACTCACGGCCGAGGGTGAAGTGGCCAATGTGATTCTTACCATCGCAAACATCACCGAAAGGAAGCGGGCAGAAGAAGCCCTGCGCGCCAGCGAGGCGCGCTTTCGCACCCTCGTCCAGGACTTCCACGTTGGCGTTGTCATACTTGGGCCTGACGCGACGCTGCAATTCGCGAACCAGGCGGCACTCGAATTGTTCTGGTTTACCCCGGCGGAAGCGAAAGGCAAGAGCTCCGAGCAACTTAACTTGATTTCCATCCGTGAAGATGGAACTGAAATCCCTTTTTCTATGCGCCCGGGGCCGCGCGCCATTGCTACGCGGCAGCCCATTCAAAATCAGGTGATCGGTTGGCGCCGCCGCGACTCAACCGAAGTCCTTTGGACCTTGGGGAATGCCGTGCCTCAATTTGCTCCCGATGGGACCGTCTCCGTCGTGATCTACAGCTTCACCAACATTACCGAGCGCAAGCATGCGGAGGAAGCTTTGCATCAGCTCTCCACGCGCTTGTTGCAACTTCAGGACGAAGAACGCCGCCGGTTAGGCCGCGAACTCCACGACAGTCTCGCGCAAAGTGTGCTCGCGGTGAATCTAAACCTCGCGCAGGCTGCGCAATCTTCCGATTCCCTCAGCGAACGCGGACGCCATGCGCTTGCCGAAGCCCGCCGCCTGCTTCAGGAAATGTCCCGAGAGATTCGCACGTTATCGTATCTGTTGCACCCACCTCTCCTTGACGAACTCGGCCTGGTCTCTGCGATCAGGGAGTACGCCGAAGGTTTCAGTGAGCGCAGTGGCGTCGAACTGGAACTGGACCTTCAAACCGGCTTCGGCCGCCTGCCTCAGGAAGCCGAAACGGCGCTCTTCCGCGTTGTTCAGGAAAGTCTGACCAATATCCAGCGGCACTCCGGAAGCCCGACCGCAACGATTCACTTGCGTGGCGATTCTAATTGCGTCAACCTCGATGTCAGCGATCGTGGTCGCGGCATGAGTAAAAACGCCATTGAACGCGGCAACGGTTCCGGGACACGCCTCGGTGTTGGTATCCTTGGCATGCGCGAACGGATGATGCAACTTGGTGGAAAACTCGAAATCGAATCCAGCTCCTCAGGTACGAAGGTTCGGGTCTCGATACCCCTAAAATCCGAGGTTTCCAATGCCAGTTCGAATCCTCGTGGCTGATGACCATCACGTGGTTCGTACCGGACTCCGTGCCCTCTTGGAGTCCCAAGCGGGATGGCAGGTTTGCGCGGAAGCTGAAAACGGCCGTGAAGCCGTGGAAAAAGCCAAGGAACACAAGCCCGATGTGGCCGTGCTCGACATTGGAATGCCGCTGCTCAACGGTGTGGAAGCCACGCGTCAGATCCGAAAATTCTCTCCCGAAACGGAAGTCCTGATCTTGACCATGCATGACTCCGAGCTCTTGATCCAGGAGGTTTTCGAAGCAGGCGCTCACGGATATATTTTGAAGGACGACGCCGATCGTAATCTGCTTGCTGCCGTCGAAGCTCTTCGCCGTCACGAACCCTATCTGTCCTCACGCGTATCCGAAGCTGTCTCCAAAGCCGGGCTGCCGCCGGGCTATCCCCCTGCAGTTAACCGCACCTCTCGAAGCCGCTTGACTCCGCGGGAGCGCGAAGTGCTGCAGCTCCTTGCCGAAGGAAAGGGCAATAAGGAAGTCGCTTCCTTCCTGGGCATCAGTGTGAAAACGGCGGAGACGCACCGCGCCAACATCATGCTCAAACTCGACTTTCATTCCATCACTGAGCTCGTCCGTTATGCAGTTCGCAACAAGATTATTCAAAGCTAAAAACCTCTCCTCCGCCCTACAACGAATTCCCTAGGGAATCGGCCGAATTCAAATCCTACTCGCGAAAATGCACACTAAATGGACCAAATTGGAACGCCTCTGCCTTACCAGGAGTGTGTGTCATGGAGCTCAGCAGTCGTCGTATTCGCGTCTTGGTTGCCGATGACTCCCCGACCGCTCTACGTTCCGTTTGTCGTTACCTTGAATATGCGGGTGAGTTCGATGTTGTTGGCACTGCCCGCGATGGTGAGCATGTATTGCAGCAAGCCGAGCGCTTCCGTCCCGACCTCGTGCTCGCCGACCTGAGCATGCCCCAAAAGAATGGATTTGAAGCCAGTTCGGAGCTGCGCCGCGTCTTCCCAAAATTGCGCATCCTCATTTTTTCGGAATTGAGCGGTCTTTCGCTCCGCGAGGAATGCATGCGCAGTGGCGCCGATGGTTTTGTGGAAAAGAGTCAAATGCCGGAGAAACTGATGCAGGAGGTTCGCAGACTTTTCCCGCAGAATTGGTAAGGAAAGGCAAGACGAAGTCATGGAGTCAACTTTATATAGAATCCTGGTCATGGAGAATGATTCCTCCTCAACCCAAAACATATGCGGCTTGCTGGAGAACCATCAGAATTCGCCATTCCAGATTGTGCTCGCCAAATCCGGGCAAGGTGTCGTGCCCAGTCTTGTTTTCGAGAGCGTAGACGCGCTTCTCCTCGACATGCATTCTCTGAACGGTGCCGGACTCGCCCGCCTAAGGGAGCTACACTCGCAGTTCAATTTCTTGCCGATTCTTGCTCTGGTTCCCTCCAGTGACCATGCGCTGGGCCACCGCGTTCTGGAAGTAGGTGCCGTCGAATATCTGGTGAAGGAAACCCTGAGCAGCGAACTGCTCCAAAAATCCTTGAAATACGCCATCGAGCGCACTCGTGCCGAGGTTGCGGCTCGCCAGTCCGAGGAACGCTTTCATGAGCTCCTCGAAAATACCAAAGACATTCTCTTCACCCTTGACCTCGAAGGGAATGTCACTTTTCTGAACAAGTCCGCCGAAGACGTATTGGGGTGGTCCAGGAGCGAAGCGCGCCAAATTAACATAAAGAGCCTCGTCGCTCCGGAACACCTCAACCTGTGCAGCCAGATGATGCAGCGCATCGTCAATGAAGAGCCATTGCAGCATTTTGAAATCTGCATGCTGCGCAAGGACGGGCACAAAGTGCTTCTCCAGGTGAGCGCTCGCCTGATCTGTTCGAACGGCCGCAAGGAAGGCGTGCAAGGCATCGCGCGCGATGTTACCGAACGCCGCCATCTTGAAAACATGGTGCAGCAAACTCAGAAATTGGAAGCCATCGGGCGCCTCTCCGGAGGCTTGGCCCACGATTTTAACAATCTGTTCTGCGTCATCAGCGGGCACGTCGAACTCATGTCCGAACGATTGGAATCGGATCACCCTGCCATCAGGAATTTGGCGCAGATCAAAAAGGCGGTGGACAGCGCATCCTCTCTGACCCGCCAACTCCTTGCTTTCAGCCGCAAGCAGGTGTTCCATCCTCGCGTTTTGGATCTGAACGGCGTCGTTCTCGAAACGCAAAAGTTGATGGGACGCCTCGTGGGCGGCCATATCGAGTTATTTACGTCGTTGAACCCGCAGCTCGGCCACGTGCGCGTGGATCCGGTTCAAATGGAACAGGTGCTGTTGAACCTGGTTCTCAATGCCCGCGACGCCATGCCCGCGTCCGGGAAACTCACCATCGCCACGTCCAACGTCGACCTGGAAGAAGGCGCCCGATCCAAGCGCGCCATCGTTCCTGCGGGCAACTATGTCGTGCTTTCCGTCACTGATAATGGCTGCGGAATGGACGAAGAAACACAGAGCCGTATCTTCGAACCCTTCTATACCACAAAGGAACTCGGCAAAGGCACGGGCTTGGGACTCGCCTCCGTTTATGGAATCGTCAAGCAGAGCGGCGGATTTATCTGGGTTTATAGCGAACCAGGCCAGGGCACAACCCTCAAGGTGTATCTTCCTCGCGTTGATAACTCTCCCGCGCCTCTGTCCTTTGAGAATTCCAGTGCGGAAGCCCGCAGAGGAAGTGAAACAGTCTTATTGGTAGAAAACGCGGAGTCCTTGCGCACACTCGCCAAGGAGTTCTTGAAAAGCAGCGGCTACGCCGTGCTCGACGCTGAGAATGGCAAGGAAGCCCTCAGGATTGCCAGCGCTTTTGCCGGAACGATTCATCTCCTCTTAACGGACGTCATCATGCCGGGAATGGGAGGCAAACAACTTGCGGAGCAATTGACTAGCCTTCGCCCGGCGGCGAGGGTGCTCTTCATGTCCGGCTATTCGAACGACGGAATCGTACAATCCGGCATCCTCACTAGCGAAGCGCCATTGCTTGAAAAGCCTTTTACTCGCGAGATTCTCTTGCGCAGAGTCCGCCAGGTCCTTGACGAGGTAGAACAGGTTTCCTGACCGCGGCGGTGAATTCTCTCCGCGACCGTGTCGCGCCGTTTGGAAACCGTAGAAATTCGTTTCGGCTCGGGCGCATACGTGGACAACATCTAGCCATCTCTTGGAACTGTCCCAAATCTATCCCTCCGGACAGGTGACGCCGTTTACGCACTACAATAGTTTGTCGCTCACAGCAATCCAGCTCGACGCAAGGATTTTCAAATTCGGACAGCCAGTCCGAACTACACCCAGGCCAATCCAGGCGCTCTGCCGTTCGAATGAGATCGAAAGCCCGACGTGTGTCCACCGCCAGCCCGGAGCCATCGCTCTGAGGGCCACCGCGCTTTTTGACCCTTAAGAATAAGAAGAGGAGCGGATCCATGTTTCCACGTTCTGTGATTTGGCGCGCCAAGAGTACGGGTAGTATTCGTTACAAGACCAAATTAACCCTCTGCATTGTGTTTCTTGCGGTCGTATCGTCAGCGACCGTCATGGTCGGTCAACTCGCCGTTCGCGATCCTGGGGTGCGCGGAGGCGCGGTTGACTCCGGCGACCCGATGGATTCTGTTGCAACGACTCCGGGCGCAGCGGATTTCTTTATCAATGGCCAGATGCGCTTCCAGGATGTCGAAGTCGTAGGCGGGCAACTTAACAACACAGGACTCGGGCCCCGTTTTAACACCAATCAATGTTCAAGCTGCCATGCGCAGCCGGCCGTCGGCGGCAGCAGTCCGAGCACCACCGACTATCCATTCTTGGGGCCAAACCCCGAAACTCTCGTCTACAATCTGCATGGCCAGAACGGTCAAAACACGCTTCCATCGTTCATCACCCCGGACGGCCCTGTCCGCGAAGCGCGCTTCAAATTCTTCCTGAACCGGAATGGCTCTCTCAGCAATACCCCTGATGGCGGAGTCCACGACCTGTTCGTCATTTCCGGCCGAGGTGATGCGGGTACTTGCGCGATCAAGCAGCCCGATTTCGCGCATAATCTCTCGCTGAATAACGTCATCTTTCGCATCCCCACTCCCGTTTTTGGAGCCGGTTTGATTGAAAACATTTCAGACGAGGCGATCCTTTTCAACATGGAATCAAACGAACGCCAGAAGCAATTCCTCGGCATTTCCGGTCATCCCAACCGAGACGGCAACGACGGCGCGATTGCGCGCTTCGGCTGGAAAGCGCAGAACAAGTCTCTCGAAGTCTTTGCCGGCGAGGCTTACAACGTCGAAATGGGCGTCACCAATGAGCTGTTCCAGAACGAGCGCGCCAGTCCTGACGAAGCGCAGCAGGGCGGGCTTCCGCCAAATTGCAGGCTGAATCCCACGCCGGAAGACGCGACCAACTTTGTGGCTTCTCCAAACTCCGCCGTCCCCAGCGACGTCGTGCAGTTTGCGATGTTCATGCGTCTCCTCGCTCCTCCCAAACCATCGGCCAGCAATCCAGGTGGTGCGGAATCGATTACAAATGGAAGCCGAGTGTTTGGCTCCATCGGATGTGCTCTCTGCCACACGCCCACACTGCGGACCGCGACGTCAAGCGTCACGCCCGGTTTGAACCAGGTCAATGTGCTCCTGTTCTCCGATCTGCTCGTTCATCATATGGGCGCCAGCCTGGCTGACGGCGTTTCGCAAGGCGGTGCGGGGCCGGATGAGTTCCGATCCGCGCCTTTGTGGGGTCTCGGGCAACGCATTTTCTTCTTGCACGATGGCCGCTCACGAGATCTTGTGGAGGCCATCCAGCAACACGCGAGCTCCGGCTCGGAAGCCAATGGGGTGATCCAGAACTTCAAGCGGCTCTCCCCTCAGCAGCAGCAGGATCTATTGAACTTCCTGCGTTCCCTGTAAACGGTTCGAATTACCTCGGACAGGCGGTGACCCATTCGCGTGCGATGAATGGGTCGCCGCAAAGCCCGCTCTCGCGCAACTATCAATTTTCAATTCTGGGAGAACCGCCTAATCGGAAGGGTGACTCTGCTGCACGCGCTGCGCGCCTCCCGCGACACTCCGCAGATGCCGCGAAGGCGCCGGTCTGGTCGACTCGCGCACCACAAACTCCGGCTCGATCGCAATCTCCTCAACATACTGGGCGCGCCCTTCAATCTGATCCACCACGGTCTGCGCCGCGATCTGCCCCATCTTGACCAGCGGCTGCCGCACCGTGGTCAGCCCCGGATTGGCGTAGGCCGCGCCTGGGATATCGTCGAAGCCCACCACCGAAATATCTTCCGGCACACGCAAGCCCGCCTCTGTGATTGCCCAGATCGAACCGATCGCAGAAATATCGTTGTAGGCAAATAACGCGGTAAAAGGATGCTTGCGCGCGAGCAATTGTTTTGCGAATGGATATCCGATCGCCGGCGTCGAATCGGTTCCCTCCAATTGCACTGTCAACTCCGGCCGCACGCGAAGGTGCAGTTCCTGCGCCACTTCGCAAATCGCGCTCCATCGATCCGCAGAGTCTGAACTGATCGTCTGCCCTCTGATGAATGCGATATCCTCGTGCCCGAGCTCCTTCAGGTGTTCGAGAGCAAGCCTGGCTGCGCGCTTATGATCCAGGACGATGTTCGTTACGCCTTCGATGCGCGCATGCCCGGCGACCGCCACTGTCGGCAGCGTAAGCGCTTCTTTCAGTGACGTATCGGTGGTGATAAACCCCTCGACTCCGCGCGTCAACAGCATTTGTGCGTAGGTCTGCAGCAGCTTTGGGTCGTGCCGGTGAATCACCGTGAGAAAGAAAAAATTGTGCCGCCGGAGATATTCTTCAATTCCGCTGATCACCATTGCGCCGTACGCATCGCCGATCTCTTCGGCGATGACTCCGATCGTGTACGTCCGCTTCAGTCGCAGCGTGCGCGCAAAAAAATTCGGCCTATAGTTCAATTCTTGTGCGGCCGCGATAATCCGGTTCTTGGTGTGTTGAGGAATGGAGCGCGCCGCAGGGGAATTATTTAGCGCCGCTGAGACCGTTCCCGCAGTGAGTCCCAGGTGTTCCGCGATCGTCTTGAGGGTAACCTTGTCCGAATTGCGCGGGCCGGGCTTCCCTTTGGTCAGCGGAGTCATCTGCGAAACCTCCAAGATTCTTCCAAAAACGGGATAGTGGGGCGGGCCGCATGCTTCCCCTTGGGCAGCGCCGCCCCGAGTACCCGTCTTTCCATAAACCGCGAGCCTGCCGCAACTTGGACCCAGCACCCAATATCATGGCTCGCACGGGTCGTCAACGACCGTCCTCCATCCATTACCCCAAATCTATGAATATAGGGATGAAAGTCAGCTTGAATCCGTAATTCAAGAGAAGCGTCCTCGCCTTCCGCCCCTTAGCGAGGAGGGAGAATATCATTATTTTGTTTAGAATATCATTATTTCTGCTTGACAACCTTTCCGCTATGGTCTAAAAACCCCGTAGTAGAAAAGCATTACGTCCCGTAGTGCTTTGGGGGGTTGGGTCCAATATTGTTAGTTTTGGTGGGCGGCGACGGAGTTAAATCCTCGGCTTGCGGATGCAGCGCGCGGATTTAGGGCTTTTCCGTGAATACTTTTCCTCGAGGGGTAAACGAATGAAGATTCAATCTTCGAATAGAATCAATGCAACGCGCAAATTGCACGTAATTGTCTCGCTACTTAGCGTTCTTGCGCTTTTCCTCTGCGCCTCTCTCCCGGCTCGCGCGCAACGCGTCTCGGCTGCACTCCGTGGCGCCGTGACCGACGAGCAGGGCGCCGTTGTCGCAGGTGCTGAGGTCACCGTGAGTAATCCCTCCGCGAACTTCACTCGTACGGTCACTACAGGGTCCGACGGCGTCTATACTTACCCTGACCTGCCTATCGGCGCCTACACGCTTCGCGTCTCGCACCCAGGCTTTAAGATAGCGGAGGAGACCGGGATCGTGCTGCACACCGCCGACAGTCTGGTCTTCAATGTCTCGCTTAAGATTGGCGCGGTCAGCGAGCAGGTCACCGTGGAAGCCAACGGTCTCCAGGTCGACACCACTTCCGGCGACCTCACCGGTCTGGTTCAGGGCGCTCAGGTAGCCGAGCTTCCTCTGAACGGCCGCAACTTTATGCAGCTCGTCCTTATGGTCCCCGGCGTGGTTCCCGGCGAAGGATTCAGCGCCCAGGCCAAGGGCCTCAAAGGCGGGTCGGACATTTCCATCAGCGGCGGCGCGGTGAACGCGAACCTGTGGCTGGTGGACGGCGCTCATAATAATGACGTCGGTTCGAACCGCACCATCCTCGTTTTCCCTTCCATTGACGCCATCGATGAATTCAAGATTGAACGCAATAGTTACAGCGCGCAGTTTGGCCAATCCGCTGGCGGACAGATCAGTATCGTCACCAAGCGTGGTTACAATGCCTTCCACGGAAATGTTTACTATTTCGGTCGCAACGATGCCCTGAACACCTTCAATACCTTTACCAAGTCGGGATGCCTCTCGGCCGGCATTCCATGCGTGAAGAACGAGCTTCGCCGCAATGACTTTGGCTATACCATCGGCGGTCCCATCAAGAAGGACAAGATCTTCTTCTTCTGGTCCCAGGAATGGAACAAGATGAAGGAGGGAGAGACCACCAGCAATCGCGTTCCAACAATTGCGGAAAAGGCCGGTGATTTCAGCGCCATTAAGGCTTGTCCGAACGCCGTTTCTCAGCTTGGCTGGCCTTCGGATCCCGTCACCAAGCAGGCCATCAATCTGCCAGTCCCTCTCGGTGCGCCGGCAAATATCTACTCTGCACCCAACGTATTCAACACTGCCGCGCTAAGCCCGGCGGCACAGGTTGTTCTCCAAGCTTATCCTAACCCGACCAATACGAATCCCTGTGCGACGACAAATTTTACCCAGAACTTTGGTGTGCCGACCAACTGGCGCGAAGAAAACATCCGCGGCGACATCAACCTTACCAAGACTCTCACCGCCATGATGCGCTTTACCAATGACACCTGGCAGCTCGGACCTCCCGATGGCGGCTTCGGCTGGGGCAATAACAACCTCGGCCCCATCGGTCAGGCATGGTCGCAGCCGGGACGGATCGTCATGGGCAAACTCAGCAAGACCTTCGGCGCAACCATGGTGAACGACTTCACCTTCTCCTATTCCGCCAACCGCATTACCATCACTCCGGCAGGCACGGATCCCGGGCTCAATCAAAAGCTCAACGAAACCATCCCGACTTTCTTTCCCCTCTCGGGCAAGACCTATGGTACCAATGGGCCCGCGGTGTGGATCAACTGCTGCGGTCTCCCCAGCGTGTGGACCATTGCTCCCTGGCAGAATCAGCAGGATCTCTACACTTGGCAGGACGATTTTTCCATGGCCAAAGGCAAGCACACCATTAAATTCGGTGGCCTTTACAGCCGCAACTACAAGGCGGAACAGGCGGCCAACGCCGAATTCGGAACCCTCGGTGGCGCAGTCGGCTACAACGGGGTCAAGGGCATCGCCTCTTCAACGCAGTTTGGCCTCTCGGACCTAGAACTCGTAAACATGGCCGTCGGCTGGAGCGAGAGCCAGGACATCTTCAAGGTCCGAAACGTCTGGCACGACCTGGAGTTCTACGCCACCGACAATTGGCGCTTGACCCCTCGTCTAACTCTCGATTACGGCGTACGCTGGTCCTTCCTGCCGCCCGTTTATCTCTCCAATGACCAGTACACGCTGTTTAACCCCTCGGCCTACAATCCCAACCTGGGAACTGCCGTAAACCCGACTGCCTGCAATGGCTTGCTCTATTCGCCGGGTCTGACAGCTAACCCCTGTCCTGCCGGTACGGGCGGCGTAGCCGGTCCTAATCGGGCGCTCATGAATAGCAACTATCACTTATTTGCGCCTCGTGTGGGCATCGCTTGGGATCCCACAGGAAGCGGAAAGTGGGCCATCCGCGCGGGCGCTGGACAGTACTTTAACCGTGACCGCTTGTGGCCACTGCAGCTTGCCGGAAACAATCCCCCGTTTAATCCGGCCTTTACCAGCGTCAACGGAAATGGGCGCTTTCTCGATAGTACAAACCAGTTGCCCGCTTGCACGCCCAATTGCTTTGGCACCGGCCTAGGCACTGTCCAGGACGGCCAGTCGACCAGTGACAAAGTCCCGAACAGCTGGCAATGGAACGTCTCTGTGCAGCGGGAGATCATCAAGGACGCCAAGCTCGAACTGGCTTACGTCGGCCATAGGAACCTGCACTGGGAGGCTATCACGGACGTCAATGCCGTGATGGACCCCAACCGCTTGACCTATGTCCAAAATGAGAATACCGGAAGTACGACACAGCTTTCGGCTCTCAGACCCTTCGGGACTGCCGCGGCCAACAATTCCATTAAGTACTATACCCACTCCAGCAGTTCCGACTACCAGGCGCTGCAAGCGTTCTACAACATGCGGTTCCTTCACAACAACGGGACGTTCCAGGCCTCTTACACGTACTCGAAGTTGCTGTCTAACTCTCAGCAGATCGATTCGCCGCCTTTCAACGTGGACGCCTATAACCTCCACTCCAGTTGGGGGCCGGATATTTTGAATCACCCTCAGCTTTTCTCGGCCAACGTGGCATATGACCTTCCGAGTCTCCAGAACAAGAGCACTCTAGTCCGGGCAACTCTCGGTGGGTGGCAAACGGCCGGTATCCTCACTCTCGCCAGTGGGCCTTCCATCTCCACCTTGCTCAACGGCGTCCAGGGTCTCGGCGATCCCGCCGGCGTAGGGAACGGTTCGGCCACGGCAGTCAATCGGCCGGACCGCGTCTTGAGCCAGCCGTGCCACACCAGTGGCATGAGTTCGCAACAGTTCATCAACCCGAACATGTTTACGGTGAACGGCTACCAGTTGGGCAAGGTCGGCAATGCTGGCATCGGCACCTGCCTCGGGCCAAACACACGGAACGTGGACTTTAGCCTCCACAAGAACTTCAAGATTACGGAGCGCATCTCAACACAGTTCCGCATGGAGTTCTTCAATCTGTTCAACCACCCCCTGTACAGTGCCCAGGACGTCATTAACAACCAGACCCTTGGCTTCAACGCCCCCATATTTGGGGATGCCAGTGGCAACCCCGTTCCCAAGGACGCAAAGGGGAACCAGATCTTGACAACCGCGACGCAAATCCTGTCGGCAACTCCGAATCCAGGCACCAATTTTGGAAGGACACTCTCCGTGCGTGAAAATGGCTTCAGGCAAATTCAATATGCCCTGAAGATCAATTTCTAACTTACGGAACAAACTCATTTCGAAAGCGTCCCGCCAGGACGGCTCAAAACCTGGCGGGACGCTTTTTTTTCAAATGTCGCCGATTATCGCCCGCGATTTCTTCGTTCGAAAGCTCCGATGCATTAGAATAGAGATCATGCTGGGGAATTCGTTGAAACTTTGCGCGTCTCGAATCTGCTTACTCGCTCTCACTCTATTGGCTCCGAGCCTTGTCGCCGCGCAAGCCGCTGGGCCGCAAACCGTCCGCATTCCGCCTCCCGTCGCGAAGGCCGCCAAGCCCAGGACGGATCGCAGCAATTTTCCGCCGGTTCCCGTTTTCAAGGACATCGCCAAGGACGTTGGCGTGACGGTTTCGCATATCGCCTCCTCAGAAGCGCGCTATGTCATTGATTCCACCAGCGGCGGCGCCGGCCTTTTCGACTGCGACAATGACGGAAGGCTGGACATCGTCCTGGTCAATGGCTCAACCGTCGATCGCCTTCGCCAGGGGGGCGACCCCATGGTCACCCTTTACCACCAGGAACCTGACGGTACATTCAAGGACATCACCAAGGAAGCCGGTCTCACGCGGCTCGGCTGGGGCATGGGCGTGGCCGTCGCTGACTACGACAATGACGGCAAATTGGATTTGTTCGTGAGCGGTTACAACGGCAACGTTCTCTACCACAATCTGGGAAACTGCAAGTTTGAGGACGTCACCGAGAAGGCTGGCGTCCGCGGTGGCGGCTTCAGCACCGGCGCCGCCTGGGGAGATTACGACCGCGACGGAAACGTCGATCTGTTCGTAGCCCGCTACTCCCACCTCGATATGAACAATCTTCCGCAATTCGGCAGCAACAAGTACTGCCGCTACAAAGGCATCTTGGTCCAGTGTGGCCCCTGGGGCCTTGAGGGCGAAACCGATTTTCTCTACCACAATCGCGGCGACGGTACCTTTGAAGAGGTTTCCGTCAAAGCGGGAGTCCACGACGACATCGGCTACTACGGCCTCGGAGTGATGTGGGTGGATTATGATGATGACGGATGGCAGGATTTGCTCGTTGCCAACGATTCCGTTCCCAACTATCTCTATCACAATAATCACGACGGCACCTTCACCGACGTCGGCTTGCTTTCCGGCGTGGCCCTGAGCGGCGAAGGCATGGAGCTCGGGAATATGGGAGTCGATTGGGGCGACTATGATCACAGCGGGCGCCTCAGTTTTTTCGTTACCCATTTCGAAGAGCAGCCCAACTCGCTCTACCGCGACATGGGCCCGAAAGGGTTCGACGACGTCAGCTGGACTTCCGGAGTGGGGCAGCCCAGTTATCCCTACGTCGGCTGGGGCACTTCGTTTTTCGATATGGATAATGACACTTGGCTGGATATTTTTGTCGCCAATGGCCACGTCTATCCCCAGGTCGACAGCATCGAAGTTGGCCCACGCTTCCGCGAACCCATGCTTCTCCATCGCAATAATCGTGACGGGACTTTTGACGAAGTTTCGAAAGAGGCCGGCCTTCAGAGCATTCCCTTGAAGTCGCGGCGTGGCGCTGCCTTCGGTGACATTTTCAATACCGGAAACATCGACATCGTCGTGCTGAACGTAGGAGAGCCGCCTTCGATCCTCCTGAACACCAATCACGATGGATTTCATCGGGTCTTGTTCAAGCTGGTCGGTACCAAGAGTAATCGCGCCGCCATCGGCGCGCGCGTGACCATCCGCTCCGCCGGCGTCAAGCAATTCAGCGAAGTGCGCGGTGGCGGAAGCTATCTTTCTCAGAACGACTTGCGCCTCCATTTTGGTCTCGGCACAGCCACGAAGATTGATTCTGTCGAGGTTCGCTGGCCCAATGGCATCGTCGAAACGCTCCAGAATGTCGCCGCCGATGCGATTTACACCATCGTGGAAGGCGCCGGTATCCGTGACACCAAGCCTTTGCCGCCGCCGGCCACCACCGCCCCCGTCGGCGTCCGTTGATTCTCGTGGGCACTCGCTCTTCGACCGCGCCATGGACCCTCTCCGAAAAATCAGGAACACCGTGCCTTTGACTCATCGTCACTCCCGAGCGTGCTTCATTCCATGGAGCGGCCACCTCCGACGCGCCGCACTGGGTTTCACCCTGGTGGCGTTTTTTGCTTCCATCTCGCTCGCAGCCGACAATCCCGGAGAAACACTCCGCCGCCAGTTCCAGGCAGCCAAGTCGTCGCTGGCCTCCGGCAATCTCGCCCAGGCCGATGCCGACTTCCGCCGTGCCATCGCCCTCGGGTTGCGCCAGTTGGGTAGTCTTTCGATTGCGGAGAATCAATTCGAACAAGCCACCCATCTCTTGGATGAAGCCCTCAAGCTCGCTCCTGGCGAGGCGGACCTCCAACTGGAGGACGCCATGGCTTGGTTTCGCAGGGGCGATCCCGGGAAAGCCACCGAGCTGGTGGAAGCTCTTCTCGCCGCGCATCCCGAAGACGCGCAGGCGCACAATGTCCTCGGCCGCATCGACCTGTTCAAAGGGGATACCGAAGCATCCATCGCCGAATTGAAAAAGGCAGTCGCTCTTCATGACGATTTTGAGACTGCCTATTTTCTGGGAATAGCCTACCTGAAAGCCAAGCAACTCCCTGAGGCTGCTTCTTGGTTCAGCGAGCTGCAGAATCAAGTGGGAGATTCCCCAGCCATTCACGTGCTCTTTGGCCGGGCCTACACTGTCACTCGTTTTCCCGAGCAGGCGGTCCAGGAATTTCGCAAGGCCATCGCACTCGACCCCAACTATCCCCGGGCGCACGCGCTTCTTGGATACGCGTCTCTGGAAGCGTACGGCGAAACCTTCTATCCCCAGGCGCGCGAATTATTTGAACAGGAACTGAGGCTCCAGCCGAACGACTATCTCGCTCTGGTCTTGCTTGGCATCTGCGCCACCAGCCTGCGCGATTATCCCGCCGCGGAAACCGCCTTGCTTCACGCAACCCGCTTGCGCCCAGATGGCGCCTCCCCTTATCTCTATCTCGGTGAAACTTACACCGAGACCAAGCGCCTCAATCTGGCCATTGAAGCCCTCGAAAAGTACATCCGCCTGGTACCTGATCCCCAGGAGGTCCCCCGCGATATCAGCCGCGCCTACTACCTCCTCGGTCAGGACCTGCTCCGCGTCGGTCGCTCCGACGATGCCAAGAAAGCGCTTGCGAATTCCCAGCGTTATCGCGAAGCCAAGTTCCGATATGACGCCAAACACATTTTCGACGAAAAGCCCAACTCCGGCGCCGATAGTCGCCCCTCCGAAGGCCTCGCCGGACTCCTCGAGGCCGGCGCGCCCGACGAAAGCAAGACCACCGAATCGCTGGTGCAGGGAGGTTTGCCATCCAACACACCCGCTAACGGACAGCCTCCCGCGGTTCAGAAAGCCGCCGAATCAAAGGCCGCCATCCAATATCGTGCCTTCGTCGCTGAAATCCTCTCCAGCTCTTACAACGACCTCGGAGTTATGCGCGCGAAAAACTCCAATTTTCCCGAAGCCGCCGAATTTTTCAAACAAGCGGCCACCTGGAATCCCGCACTTCCCGGTGTGGATCGCAACTGGGGTCTGGCCAGCTACCGCGCCGAGCTCTATTCCGAAGCCATCCCTCATCTTGCGCGCGCTCTCGTCGCTCATCCTGATGACCAGCTTGTCCGTCAACTTCTCGGAATGAGCTATTTCTTGACGGATAATTTTTCCAAGACCGCCGAAGTTCTCCGTCCTTTTCTTAAATCGCCGCCCGACGACCCGGGGCTGCTTTTCGCCTGGGGCACCGCTCTTGTTCGCACTCGTCAACCGGATGCGGCCCTGGCAATTTTCCGCCTACTTCTCGAACAAAACGCCAGCAATCCCAATGTCCATCTTCTCCTTGGCCAGGCCTATGCTCAACAGGAGGACTACACCAACGCACTCGCAGAGCTCAAAACCGCATTGCAGCTCGATCCCCGTCTTCCCGACGCTCATTATTACGCGGGTCTCGTTTATCTTCACCAGAGTGCGTTCGAATCCGCCGCCCAGGAATTTCGCGCCGAGCTTGACCTTCGGCCCGCCGACCCTCTCGCGACCTATCATCTCGGTTACGCCCTGTTTGCCCAGGGCCATCCTGATGACGCCGTGCCCCTCTTCCGTGACGTGATCAAAGCTCTGCCCGGCTATGAATCAGCTCATTTCGAACTTGGCCGCGCCCTCTTGCAGCAGGGAGATACCGCCGGAGCCATCGAGAGCCTCGAGACCGCCAAAAAGCTCGCTCCCGATCATGACGCCACTTACTTTCAATTGAGCCAGGCCTATCGGCGTGCTGGCCGGGCTCAAGAAGCGCAGCAGGCGCTCGCGACCTTTCAAAAGCTCATTGAGGCAAATCGTTTGAAGAAGCGCGAAAGCCTCGAAATGGAAAAACCCTGATGACCCGCGGACCTCTCGCCTTCGCTCTTCCTTTTTTAAGTCTTCTCTGGCTGATTTTGTTTTCCTGTTGGCGCACCCGCTATTTCGTTTGGTGAAACCTCTGACGCGCTTTCCTCTCCAGCTTTATGGCTCTGGATGTATCGTTAATATGGAGCCGATTAGGCAGCTTTCGAATTGACATGAAAAAACTACGTTTCCTGATTTCACTGACGACCGACGATAACGACTATCAAATTGAGCAGGCGCAGTCCGCCGAGCAAGCCGCCCGCAACTTCGGCGTGGAAGTCCAAATCCTCTATGCCAGTAACGACGCCATCACCCAGAGCACGCAGCTCTTGAAGGCCGTCCAGGCTGCGGAAAATATGCGCCCCGATGCCATCATCTTCGAGCCTGTTGGCGGCACCGCTTTGCCTCAGGTCGCCCGCGCTGCAGTCTCCGCCGGTATCGGCTGGGCCGTTCTAAACCGCGACGCCAGCTACATCCCCGAACTCCGCAAAACTTCAACTGTTCCCGTTTTTGCCGTCAGCTCTGACCACATCGAAATCGGCCGCATCCAGGGCCGTCAGTTTGCCGCCCTTCTTCCCAAGGGCGGAGGCCTTCTTTATATTCAAGGCCCCACCGAGAATTCCGCCGCCAAGGAACGCACCCTCGGCATGCAGGAAACCAAGCCTTCCAACATTCATTTCACGCTTCTGAAAGCGCAGTGGACCGAGGAGAGCTCCCATCGCTCTGTCCGCTCCTGGCTCAAACTTTCCACTTCTCAAAAAGCGGCCATCGACCTCATCGGTGCCCAGGACGATTCCATGGCCATCGGCGCACGCAAAGCGTTCGAAGAGCTTCCCAACGAATCCGAACAGGAGCGCTGGCTAAAACTCCCCTTTACCGGCTGCGACGGCTTGCCCAAGACCGGCCAGGCCTGGGTACGCAGCGGCCTTCTCGCTGCCACTATCTACGTTCCGCCCAACACCGGCCAAGCCATCGAAATGCTCGTCCAGGCGCTGCAACACAAAAAATCGCAGCCCGAGCGTGCCCTCACCGCCGCCACTTCCATCCCCTCCCTTGAAGAATTGAAATCACGCTGATCACTCTTTGCCCGCAAGAGGTTCCCAACGGAAACCGAAAGTGAATGTAGGTTTGTAAAACTCGCGCTGAATGAAATACTGCTTGCTCCCTTGGTAGAACCCGAACGGCTCGTTGTTCAGGTTTAAGCCTCCGACGAGGAAGCTAAGGCCCTTTCGAATACGGTAGCTTCCCTGGGCATCGACCTGGAAGTGAGAGAATAGATACTGATCGCCAGAAGGGCCATTGATCCCGCCTGGAGGAACATTTGGTGAAGTCGTCCCATCTGGATTGAGCATGAGGTTCTTGTAGGCATAGGCGAAGATGTTCGCGGCGTTATAGGCCAGGCCAACGCGTATGGAGAGGCGGCCGCGGTCAAAGGTGGGGCTGATGTTCCAGGTATTTGGAGCCTGCCGTAGCAGTGCCGGGCTATCGGTTCGGAGCGGATCCACTTGCGTGGCCTGGGAAGTCGCATAGCTGTAATTCGCCGAAAGGCCGAGGCCTTTGAGGAAACTTGGAAGGTAGGTGAAGTGTTGCACGAAAGAGATCTCAAACCCCGCAACGTGGGCGCCACCCGCATTCACGGGCGTGTTTATTAGACAAGGCGGAGTAAGCGTCGAAATACCCGCAGGACACGTCGTATTCGTGCCCGCTGCCAAAACCTGAACGACGGGATGGTAGATCTGCTTATAGAAGAAACCCGCCTGAAGCAGGCCTAGGGGCGTCAGATAACGTTCATAGAGCAAGTCGTAATTGTTCGCTAGCTCAGGCTTTAGGGAATTATTCCCCACATTGACGGTAGGGGGAGTTGTACTTAAATCGATGCTGAACGAACTCGTCAAGGTCTGCGGGTCCGGACGGGATAGCGCCCTGCTGTACACAACGCGCAAGTCCGAACTCTGGTCGAGGCGGACACGAAGCGAAGCGCTGGGCAAGAAATTAACGTAGGATCCGCCTCCCTTCAAACACAGGCAGTTGGGTGTCACGGTCTGGTCAAAGCTGACGGTATTATCCTGTGTGCCCTCGATGCGCAAGCCGGCGATCAGCCGAAAGCGGCTGAAGTCCACGGTGTTCATGATGTAGCCAGCGGTTATGCGCTCAACCAGGTCGAAGTTATTCGAGTTCTGGCCCTGCGTGCTGCTGACTGTAAAGTCACCGAGATGAGCTTGGAGGTAGGAGTTGACCTGAAACCAATCCGCCGCCGGGCCAAACTTATAAGCGCCGCCGTAATAATTGGGATTCCGGTAGCCGCTGATAAACATGCTCATCAGCGGCGCGGTCGCCTGATTGGTTGGTACGTAGTCGATCGCATAGGAATCATCAAACTTATGAGCATTGCGGATTTTGAAGCCCAGTTCAAAGGTGCTGGCGTGCGAGCCGAGATGATAGATTCTGGCCGCGGAGATAAAAGCGGCCAGATTGAGTTGCGCGGCCTTCCCGTGATTTGCCTGGTTGATATCCGAGAGCTGTAAGTTAGACGGAGTGTAGGCATCCGTGAAACAGGCTGATGTAAATTGCGGGAGATAGACGTTCTTGGTAGCAGCAGGATCGTACTGGCAGTTACTGGCTGTGCCGGGAGAAGTAAGAGCTGGGCCGGGACTGAAGGTCGTAATCGATTCCCCTCCATTGAGCGGGTTAAACATGCGAGATCGAGCCGCTGAGACCCCCCAATTGACCCAAGACTTGGTCATGACGTGGTCGCCTCCCACCAGGAGGCTCGAAACCATATAGTCACCATCACGCCTTTCCGTGGTCTGCGTCGGAAAGCCCCCACCGGGATTGATCTGGTATTCCCAACGACGGCCATTGTCCATGAAATCGGAGTACAGGCCGCGCACGTAGAGGAGTGAAGTCTCTCCGAGCTTGTAGTCAAGGCTGCCGCCGAACCCATAGCGGGTGCGGTCGTACTTGTACGAGCGAATAGCGATGAAGCTGGGATTGGGGGTCAAGTCCGTTGCACTTACCACGCCCGGAACAGGCTCGATATCATCGATGCCTCGGCCGTTGTAGTCGTAGGATCCGGTTATGATCACTCCAAGGCGCTTTGCTCTCCCGAAACGCTGCCCAACCGTGCCGCTGAACTCGGCCACCGGGACCGTGGTAATAATTGGTGTAAAACCTCCTGCCCCGTAGAGACTAAGCGTGGGTCGTTCCTGGGCCGTCTTGGTGACCAGGTTTACTGAACCTCCGATGGCGTCGGCGTCTATATTCGCCTGTAGCGTCTTGTTGATCTGGACCGATTCGACGAGGTCCGCTGGGATGGTATCCAACTTCACCTGCCGGATACCTCCTTCCGGCGAAGGAATAACCACACTGTCGATGGTCAGGTTGCTCAGACGTGGCTCGGTGCCCCGAATTTGAACATACTTGCCCTCGCCTTCGTCACGCTCCAATGTGACACCAGGCAAGCGGCCCACGGCATCGGCGATGTTGGCGTTTGGCAGGCTCCTGATCACTGCAGCGGGCAGGATGTTGATAATAGTGTCCGATGCGCGCGTTTCGTTGATCGCTTCGGCTTCCCCGTACGAACGTCCCGCCGTCACTACAACTTGGTCGTTCTGCGAAGCCACCGGGAGAACGATGTTCACGTTCACCACCTGGCCGGCGGCCACCGTCACATCTGTGTTTTGAGACTTAAAACCGAGGTAGGAAACTGAAACGGTATAGCTGCCTGGCTCGAGGTTGGTGACGATGAATTCACCCCGGCTGTCGGTCGTCACAGAAACGTTACCCTGTATCAGCTGCACTGGGGCACCTGGCAGGATGTCATGATTCGTGTCTGTGACTGTTCCGGTGATCGTGCCCGTGTGCGCCTGCGCTTCGGCTGAACTTGGTGAGAACAGCTTGATCAACCAGGTCAAGACCATAACTCCAAAAAGAAGCTTCCGCATCATTTGGACCCCCATTTGTCCTCCGTCGCCCGGAAATGTAGCGAAGGGTATTTCCTTAAGAGATTTGTAGGCGAACCGATTCACGTGCGGACCGCACGCGTGAAATCGAACATCGAAACCTGGATTACCTCCAAATGCGCCGACGAGGTCGGCGCATAACCGGTTCTCCAGTGACCTGAACGAGACTCTTGAACTATTCCTGGGGCCTGCGCTGGCGTGCCTCGAAGAATTTGCCGGAAAACCACTGTGCCAGGATGTCGAGGATTCTAGCTTTCGCGCTGTTACTGTGTGGTTACAGTCTGGTGGGAAAATTATTAAATGCGGAATTCTGGAAAAAAAAAGTCACAAAACAAAGGAGAATTGCGTGTTTCTATTATACGAACTATTATTAATAATAGTAATATTATAGGATATAATTAGATAAGCCAAGGCCACGCAGGGTCTTGGCGTCAGCTGCTCGCCGGCTCCGTTCTTGCCTACCGCCGCCCGTCAGCGGCTTCCATGCAAGGAACGCAGATACCGTACGTGGGACAGTACCCCGGTCAACCTAAACGCAGGATAAATAGGGCTGTGCACGCCCGCCAAGAATCCAGTGGCGCAGGGTGTAACCGCACCCCGGCATTTTGTGGGGGCATCACCCTTTCACCACGCGTGCTTCTCGTGTCCCGGCAACTTGGCGGGAAAATAGACGGAACTCTCCTTGAACACAGGTCGATCGTCCGCCGGCCGGTCTAATACTCGGACAACTTTTAGTTAACCGAGAATAGAAAACCCTCCCACTAGCGGAACTAGAAACCCCGGTCCCTCCCTACTCCACGATCCACAAGAACCCATTAGAAGAACGATTTAGCTGCTTGTTTCGTAGCCGCCTCGTCGTATAATGCCCTGAAAACATTGGTGTTCACTCCATTGCTGCGTTCGCCGAGGAGACGCGCATGAAGAAGCCGCGCAAGGACTCCGCGCTGGATCGGAGACAGTTTCTCGCTGCCACCGGCGGTTTGCTCGTCGTCGCCGTCCCAGGTTCTGCGAGCATCGCCGAAGTTGTTGGCTCCCCCCTCCCCGCCTCCACCTCCAGCTCTCCCAATCCCCGGCCCGCAGGCACGTTGCGCAAAATCCCCATCGGCGTCTTCGACCCCGTCTACGAAAAGCTCTCCCTCGACGCCATGCTCGACAAAGTCACCGCCCTCGGCCTAGAAGCCATGGAAATCGGCACCGGCGGCTATCCCAACAATCGCCATTGTCCCCTCGACGAACTCGTCACCGACCGCGCTAAAGCCAAGGCCTGGCAGAAAAAATTTGAAGACCGTGGTATTCGTGTCGCCACTCTCAGTTGCCACGGCAACCCCGTGAGTCCGAATGCCAAGCAGGCACAGAAGGATACTGATACATTTCAAAAGACCGTCCTGCTCGCGGAAATGATAGACGTAAAGGTCATCGTCGGTTTTTCCGGCTGTCCCGGCGGCACTCCCCAGGACACTCAGCCAAACTGGATCACCTACCGCTGGCCACCTGAATACGCGCAAATGCAGGACTGGCAGTGGAAAGAAAAAGTCATTCCCTACTGGAAAGACGCGGCGAAATACGCGCGCGAACACGGCATCAAACGCCTCGCGCTTGAAATGCACCCCAACTTTGTCGTCTACAATCCGCGCACGCTCATGAAACTCCGCGAAGCCGTCGGCGAAGAGATTGGCGCCAACTGCGATTTGAGCCATCTCTTCTGGCAGGGCTGCGATCCCGTTGAAGTCATCACCTTCCTCGGCAAGCAGGGCGCCCTCTTTCACGCGCACATGAAGGACACCACCTTCTATCCCGAAAACGTCAATAAGTATGGCGTCTTGAACTTTGCCTTCGAAAAAAGTGATCTCGATTCCGCCTCCGAAACTTTTCGCGCCGTGGGCTACGGCCACAGCGCCAGCCTCTGGAAATCCGTCATCAAGGCCTACATGGACATCGGTTACGAAGGGATCCTTAGCATCGAAAACGAAGATCCGATCCTTACCGGAGAAGTTGGCGTCGAGCGCGCGGCTTACGTTTTGAAAAATGTACGCAAAGAACTTTTGGGAGAATAGTTTGCGAAGACGGGAATTCGTCGGAACCTGTGCGGCTGTGGCATTCGCGGGTGTCGCCGCCCCTTCTGCCATCGCGCATGACATGCCTTCAGCCTCTGAAACAGGCGATGTACCCTTCTCTCTTTCCGTGATGCTCTGGACCGTCTATCGCAATCTTCCATTCGAACAGCGCCTCGAAAAAGTATCCGAAGCCGGCTACCACGCCGTCGAGCTGGTGGGCGAATTCAAGGACTGGAAAAAACATGATTTTGCCGACGCTCGCCGCAAAAAGGAGGAACTCGGCATCGTTTTCGACGGCACCACCGGCGTTTGGCAGCCCCTCGCGGACGCCTCTGCCCGCGAACTCTTCCTCAAGTCCCTCCGTGAATTTATTCCCACCATGCGCGAGCTTGAATGCACCCGCCTCATCATGCAAACGGGCGACGCCGTCCCCGGCCTTTCGCGCGCAGAAATGCACGCGAATTGCATCGAGACTCTCAAGCGCGGCGGAGAAATCGCCGCGGAAAACAACATCGAACTCCTCATCGAAAACATCGACCCCGAGGAAAACCCCAAGTATTTCCTCACTCTTTCCTCAGAGGGCTTCGAAATCGTCCGCTCCGTCGCCAATCCCCACGTCAAATTCCTTTACGATTTTTTCCACGAACAAATCGCCGCTGGCAATCTCATTGCGAAGCTTCAAAAGAATATCGATCTCGTCGGCCTCGTCCACGTCGCCGACGTCCCCGGCCGCCACGAACCCGGCACCGGCGAAATCAATTTCGCCAATATCTTTCGAACCCTCGGCGAACTCGGCTACAGCCGCTACGTCGCCATGGAATTTGAACCCAAGGGCGAGACCGTGGCCTCTCTCCGCGCCGCCCGCGAAATGGCATTGAAGTTTGGCCGCTCAGAGAAAAAACAATCTTCGAACACGATTTCTTCACGGAGGTTCTATGCAACGGCGTGACATGTTACGAATTCTTTCCGCGGGAGCTGCTTTACCCGCTCTCACTCCCGATCTCTTCGCTTTCTTTCGTACCGCCCATCCTGCCGAAGGCTACGCCCTTCGAACGCTGAATCCCCATCAGAACGCCACCGTTGTCGCCATGACCGATCAAATTATTCCCGCCACCGACACGCCCGGCGCAAAAGGCGCGCTCGTCAACGAATTCATTGACGTCATCCTCACCGAGTGGGCCACCGAACCCGAGCGCCAGGCCTTCCTCGACGGTCTCGCTGGCGTGGACAAAAGAAGCAACGAGCTTTTCGGAAAAGATTTCGTCGCAGCTTCGCCCGACCAGCAGCTCGTCTTGCTTCGCGCCATGGATGATGCCGCCGCGTTCGCGTCGATCGGCCTCCCGCCTCGCCCTTCCGGTTACGAGCCAGGAGGTCGCGACCAGCAGCTCCAGGGCAATTTCTTTACTGTCTTCAAAGGCATCACTCTGCACGGTTACTACACCTCTGAAATCGGTTTTACCAAAGAACTCAAACTCGAAATTATTCCCGGAGCCCAGCATGGCTGCGTGCCGCGCGGCCCCGGTCTCGGCGACGCCTGATAACACGGAGAAAAAATGGCCACTACAACTTACGACGCAATCATCATCGGTTCGGGCATTACCGGCGGCTGGGCCGCGAAAGAACTCACCGAAAAAGGCCTCAACACTTTGGTTCTCGAAGCGGGCCGCTCCATCGTCCCGGAGCGCGACTACGTCGAGCACGTCCCCGTCTGGGAGCTCAAGCACCGCGGCTGGGACGATCGCCCGGAGCGCGAGCGCATCCAGCCCGTCCAGCGCGAGTGCTACTACGCCTGCGATGAATTCTCCCACCAATTTTTTGTCAACGATGTCGATAACCCCTACTCCAGCGAACCTGGCAAACACTTCTCCTGGATTCGCGGCCGCCAGGTCGGCGGCAAGTCCCTCATGTGGGGACGTCAAAGCTATCGCTGGAGCGATCTCGATTTCGAAGCCAATTTGAAAGACGGAATAGCCGTCGACTGGCCCATCCGTTACGCTGATCTCGCCCCGTGGTATGACTACGTCGAGGAGTTCGCCGGCATCAGCGGCCAGGCCGAAGGTCTGCCGCAGCTCCCCGACGGAAAATTTCTTCCGCCGATGGAACTCACTTGCGTCGAACAGGACCTTCGTACTGCGGTCGCTAAAAATTTCAACGACCGCATCGTAACCATTGGCCGCGCCGCCGTTCTCACCCGCGTACACAAAGGCCGCGCCGCCTGCCACTACTGCGGCTTCTGTCATCGTGGCTGCATCACCGGCTCCTATTTCAGCAGTTTGAGTTCGACTCTCCCCGCCGCGCAAAAAACCGGCAAGCTCACGATGCGGCCTTACAGCGTGGTTCACAGCCTCGTCTACGATTCGAATTCCCGCCGCGTCAGCGGCGTTCGCGTGATTGACGGCCAGAATAAGAACGCGCTCGAATTCAAAGCGCGCATCTTTTTCGTTTGCGCTTCCACGCTCGAGTCCACGCGCATTCTCCTCAATTCCGCCAGTCCCGAATTTCCCAACGGCCTCGCCAACAGCAGCGGTGAACTCGGCCACAATCTCATGGACCACCACATGGGTGCCGGCGCTAGCGGAAAGATGCCCGGCCACGAAGACAAAATGCCTTTCGGCAATCGCCCCAACGGCATCTACATTCCGCGCTTTCGAAACGTCAATTCGAAACAGAAAGATTTTGTTCGCGGCTACGGTTATCAGGGTGGCGGAAGCCGCGCCGGCTGGTCCCGCGGCAAGGACATGGCCGGCCTCGGCGTGGATTTCAAAAATCAGCTCAAGACGCCCGGCCCCTGGTCCCTCGGCATGGGCGGTTTTGGCGAGTGCCTCCCCAATCACAATAATTACGTGGAAGTGGACAAGGAAAAGCCCGACGCCTGGGGCATCCCCACTCTCAATATTCACTGCGACTGGAGCGAGAACGAGCACGCCATGTCCAAGGACATCGCCGTTCAGGCGGCGGAGATCCTCGCCGCCGGTGGCGCCACCGACATCCATGTCTGGCAGAAAATCACCCCGCCCGGCTTGGCCATCCACGAGATGGGCACCGCGCGCATGGGCCGCGATCCTAAAACTTCCGTGCTCAACGCCAACAATCAGGCCCACGACGCCAAGAATCTATTCATGACCGATGGCGCCGCCATGGTTTCCTCTTCCTGCGTGAATCCCTCTCTCACCTATATGGCGCTGACGGCGCGTGCCTGTGACTTCGCTGTTGCCTCGATGAAGAAAAATGAACTCTAAGGAGAACGCATCGCCATGGCCCAGGTGATTCGTTCTCCGAAACCATACGACGTCGTCATCATCGGCTCCGGCGCTGGCGGCGGTATGGCCGCCAAAATTCTTACCGAAGGCGGCCTGAACTGCGCGCTGCTCGAAGCCGGGCCCAACGTCAATCCTGAAAAAGATTTCAAGATGCTGATGTGGCCGTACGAACTGCCGCATCGCGGCGCCGGCGTCGGTGGAAAAGCCCGCGAGAATTTTGGCGAATTTCTCGCCCCAAACGGTGCTTGGACGATCGAAGGCGAACCGTACACCTCCGCCCCTGGCGCCAATTTCCAGTGGTTTCGTTCACGTATCGTCGGAGGCCGCACCAATCACTGGGGCCGCATCGCCTTGCGTTTTTCTCCCATCGATTTCAAATCCGCCACGCGCGACGGTCTCGGCGACGACTGGCCCATCACCTACGAAGATCTCGCTCCCTACTACGATAAAGTCGAAGGCTACATCGGCGTCTTCGGCACCAAGGAAAACGTCTCCTGCGCGCCCGACGGCGTGTTTCTTCCTCCGCCCAAGCCGCGCTGCACCGAACTCCTCGTAAAAAAAGCCTGCGATAAGCTCAACATTATTTGCATCCCCTCACGCATGGCCATTCTGACGCGCTCCTTGAACGGCCGCCTGCCATGCCACTACTGCGGCCAGTGCGGCCGCGGCTGCGTCACGGGCTCGAATTTCAGTTCGAGCCAGGTCCTGCTTCCTCCCGCCATGAAAACGGGAAGGCTGACCCTGGTCACCGGCGCCATGGCCCGCGAAATCATCATCAACAAAGAAGGAAAAGCCGAAGCCGTCTCCTATATTGATAAGACGACGCGCACCGAAAAACGCATCCACGCTCGCGCCATTGTCGTCGCCGCCAGCGCGTGCGAATCCGCCCGCCTGCTCCTGAATTCCAAATCTTCCGGCTTTCCCAACGGCCTCGCCAACTCCTCCGGCACTGTTGGCCGGTATCTCACCGATTCCGTCGGCAGCAGCGGCTACGGCCACATTCCCCGGCTCGAAAAAATGCCTCCGCACAATCATGACGGCGCCAACGACATGCACATGTACATCCCGTGGTGGAAATTCGACCGCAAAAATGATTTTCCCCGCGGCTATCACATCGAGTTTGTCGGCGGCTTCCACATGCCCAGCGTTGGCATGTTCGATGGACTGTGCAATAACGAGGAAGGCTACGGCGCAAAGTTGAAACAGCGCGCACGCGAAACCTACGGAACGAGCATCGGTTTCGCCGGCCGCGGCGAAATGATTCCCAACCCCGACACCTACTGCGAACTCGATCCCGACGTCGTCGACCAGTGGGGCATCCCCGCGCTGCGCTTTCATTTCAAATGGTCGGAATACGAATTGCGCCAGGCAAAAGACATGCAGGAGACGTTTCGCGCCATCGTCGACGCCATGGGTGGCGAATACAAAACCAAAACGTCCATTGACGGCCAGTATCCCTTCGGCATCCAGGAAGGCGGAAAAATCATTCACGAAGTCGGCACCGCCCGCATGGGCGCCGACCCCAAAACCTCCGTGCTCAATGGCTATTGCCAGGCCCACGACGTGAAAAACCTCTTCGTCACGGACGGCGGCCCGCTGGTAACCAATCCCGACAAAAACCCCACGCTAACGATCATGGCCCTCTCCTGGCGTGCCTCTGAATACCTCCTAGCCGAAGCCCAGAAAGGCAACCTCTAAATGTCCGCGCGATACACCTCTCCCCGTATCTGTGGCAGCGGCAGCATTTTTCCCGACCCGCTCGGGACGTCGCCATCTCTTGTAGGGGCGCAGCATCGCTGCGCCCTCCTCTCCGCGCTCTCTGTGTCCTCCGTGAACTCTGTGTTGAATCTTTTTGTTTTCACTTGCGAGGAACACCATGGCTAATGAAGCTATCTCCCGCCGCGACATCCTCCGCACTCTCGCCGTCACCGCCGCCGGGGGCTCCGTTCTCCAGGTAATTCCCGCCGAAGCCGCCGAATACATCCACCAGATGGTTCACAAAGAAAAATCCGCCGCTCCCGGCGGCGTCTACACCCCGAAATATTTTTCTGCCCCGCAATACGCCACGTTAATCGCCCTGTGCGACGCCATCATCCCCAAAGACGAAAAATCCGGCGGCGGCGTAGAAGCCGGCGCCCCCGAATTCATCGACTTGCTCACCAGCGAGAACGAAGAATATCAATTGAAACTCGGTGGCGGCCTCTTCTGGCTCGACGGCCTCTGCACCGACCGCTACGGCAAAGTTTTCTTGGAATGCACCCCCGAGCAAAAAAACATCGTGCTCGACCTGATCGCCTACCGCGAAAACGCCAAGCAGGATCCCACCCTCAGCCAGGGAGTCGTCTTCTTCGCCTTCCTCCGCCGCATGACCTGCGACGGCTTCTACACCAGCAAAATCGGCATCGCCGACCTCGGCTACATCGGCAACACCTCCCTCCGCGAATTCCCCGGCTGCCCGCCCGTCCCGGAATCTTGATTGTGTCCTTGTAGGGCCCGCCTTCCGAGGCGGGCCGCTCTTCCTCTGGTGTTCTGGTGTTACGACCCGCCCCGGTTCGACCTCTCTTCTTTCTATCATCCCGGCCCGCTGCGGAGGGATCTGCTTTCTACTCGTCGCACCTGGATGGCCGCTATGCTTTTGAATGGCCGTAACGCTCACATGGCCCGACGAATGTGGAAATTGTGGATTACCATTAGGAAGGGGAACGGACATCAAATGCCACCAATCGCCATTCATCCCGGCGAGCATCTAGCCGAGGAACTCGATGAACTCCAGATGAGTGCCGCCGCACTGGCGCGCCATCTCAAGGTTCCCACCAACCGCATCACCCAGATTTTGAATGGAGACCGCGACATCACCGCCGACACGGCGTTGCGCCTGGCTCATTTCTTCGGCACCAGCGCACAATTCTGGGTCAACCTGCAAACCTTGTACGATCTCCGCATCGCGCAGCAGGAAACTGGAAAAGCCATCAAGGCCCTTCCCACCCTCAAGCGCGTGACCACGCTTCACGCATAAATCTAGTGGTTGGTGTGAAAAGGGCTCCCGTGCAACGGAATGGCAATCGCACGGAGCTCTTCCACGATCACTCAATCTACGTGGCCGCATTTTGCTTGCGTTGACGGCTTGCAACCTTTGGGAGCACGCGCTTGCAGGATCGCTAGCACGACTGTGGCATTTGCTTCGAAACTTCGAAAAGCGCGACTTGTGGTTCATTCGTCTCCTCGTGATAGGAGATGCGGAAGAAATGCTTGCGCTGCCGGCGTTTGACCAATCCAACCGCGATCGCAGGCAACACTCCCAAGTGCCGTGCCACTTGTTGCGTGTACTCGAACGAATCAATCTTGTCGAACGGGATGGCAGCCTTACCTCCCGAGTATTCAAACGTTAGAGTGGTTTGCGACGTCGTATCCAGTTTGGCCAAATCCCCTTCTTTCAGAGTCTTGATTGTCCTGCCCACGTACATCACTTGCTCGCCTTCGACTCCAAGCGTGGGCAGCGCCACCACCAGCAGCATGCATAACGCCAAGATTCCCTTCCACACTCTTTCTTAAAAATGCCCGGGTGCGGGGGGACTCCCTCTCCAAATATCTCAAGTGCCAGTTGCTCCAAAAAATCTCACAGCTGAGGATCACCATGAAAACACCATCCATCGACTCTAGCTCCACCAGCGACTTGCCAATCTGCCAGCACCACACCCGCACCGGCCGCCGTTGCCGTCATGCCGTCTCCAACGCCACCACCGGTCTCTGCTCCAAACACTCGGCCTCCCGCCCCATCCGCCTCGAAGGTTCCGACCTCACCGCCTATCTCACCGACGGTCTCTCCGATCTCACCTCTGCCATCCCCCTCAACAAGTTCCTTTCCCGCCTTCTCCAACTCCAGGTCGAAGGTCGCATCCACCCTCGCCGCGCCGCCGTCATAGCCTACTCTTGCAACTTGATCCTCCGCACCCTCCCCGCCATCGAACACGAACTCCATCCCGAAGACGAACCCGTGACCATCGACTTCGGCAATCTCCCCCGCCCGCCAGGCTGCCAAGGTTTCCAATGCACGCCCCGCCAAGTCATCCAGACATGTCTTGGCGCACCCCCAGCTCTGACATCCCCAATCCCCAGGAGTCCTCATGAATTCAATTCGCGAGCGAAAATGTCGTAGAGAAAATGGCAATAAAAGGTCGCCGCAGCTAGGCGACGAGAGACACTTCGCCGTGTTTTTTGCGCGTGGGCTTGAGGGTAATCTCCACGTCTTGGCCCAAAGCGGTGAGAAAGTCCATGAGGCGTTCGACGGAAAAGGAACCAGAGCGATTGCGCAGCAAGGCAGAAACGTGAGGCTGCTTGATGCCCAGAATCTTTCCAGCTTCGGCTTGCCTGAGGCCACGTTGTTTAATGATGCGGTAGATCTGCAGCGTGAGCTTTGCTTTCAAAAGCTCTTGTTCGGGGTAGGGCAAACCGAGGTCAGCAAAAACATTCCCACTGCTTTTTACTTCCTTGGCGGATCTTTTTGTTCTCGTAGCCATGTTAGTTCTGCCTTTCCCTGTGGAGCTGTTCGGCTTCGCCCAAGCGCGGCGGATCAGGTCCGTATCTTTCTTCGGTGTGGCGATGCCTCGTTTCGATTTCTTCTGGAAGGCGTGAAAACATAGATCGCCTCCAGAAAACGTACTGTGTAGACAGCACGCCACGTGCCGCCGCGCTGATCGGAGACAATTTCAAGCACCGATCCGCCTCCAAACCCTCTCAGCGTCTTTGTCGCGGGATCGGTCTCTCCCTGCTGGGCGGCGCACAGAGCGTGGCCGACATCGCGCCGCACTTCGCGCGGGAAGCTGCGCACGTCTCTCCGGCTTGAGCCGACCCATATGACCGGGCGCTCCGATCCGTACATTATACGAGTATACGTCTATGTGTATATGATGTCCAGAGGATACGGAGACGAAGCAGGGCACCGCGAGGCCACCCCACGACCGGACTGCGACTCAGGATTTGATTTGGTTGGTGGCCGCGTCCCAGGTAACGGCGGAGTTGCGGAAGTAGGACTCGTTGGCCATGTGGCAGGCGAGCGCCGCGTTGTGGCCGAAGACGGCATCTTCGGTGACGGGCTGGTGGTTCTTTACCCCCTGGAAAAATCTCCAGAGGTGCGGTTTTTCTTCATCCCAGGAGACGCTGCGATAGACGCAGCCCTGCGCGACAGGTTCTTTGCCTGGCTTGGGGTCATGCTCCTGATGCCATTGAGCGACATAGGCTTCGCGCATGGTCTTAGGATAGCTGACGGTGTAGTAGCTTGGAGATTCGTCCTGGCCCGTTTGCGGAAAATACGAAATGGTGTACTCGGTGACTTCGAGAATTCCCTTGGAGCCCTGGAAACGATAGATCTCCGGCGTATCGCAGCCGAGGTTGAGCCGCAGATAAACCGGCGGGCCGCCGTAGTCAAAGAGCGTGGCGTGCACGTCCGGCATATTGCGGCCATCCGGAAAGCGAAGGATGGCGCCAAGAGCCATTGCCTTCTTTGGCGGAGCGTTCCAGCCGAGCATGTAGTTCATGCCGCTGACCAGATGCACGAGCAGATCGCCGGCGAGCCCGGTGCCGTATTCCCTCCAGCAGCGCCAGCGCGCAAAAATGTTGGGATTGAACGGCACCTGAGGAACCGTGCCTTGCCACGTGACCCAGTCCAGGGTTGCCGGGGAAAGATCAGGCGGCGGCGGATATTCCCACGCGCCCGTCGGATCGTTGCGGCCAAGCGAACCTTCGACGAGCGTAAGCGTGCCGATAATTCCGGAGGCGAGCAGCTCTTTCGCCTTGGTGCAGACGACTGAGCTGACCCGCTGCGAGCCGATTTGCACGATGCGGCCGGTTTTTTTTGCTGCGGCAACCATGGCGACGCCATCGGCGGCGGAATGTGACATCGGCTTCTCGCAGTAGATGTCTTTTCCTGCGCTCACCGCGTCCACGACAACTTGCTTGTGCCAGTGATCGGGAACGGCCGCGATGATGCAATCAATTTCCTTGCTGTCGAGGAGATCCTGGTAGCGGCGCGTAGTGGGAATTTTCTTGCCGACAATTTCTACGGCGAGCAGGTGGCGGCCGTCGTAGAGGTCGCAAGCCGCCACGCATTCAACGCCAGGCAATTGGATGGCATTGGTGAGCAAGCCGGAACCTTGCATGCCGACACCGATGATTCCGAAGCGCAGGCGATCGCTCGGCGCGACATTTTGCAGCGGCAGCGATATATATTCTGGCTGAAGAAAAATCGTTGGCGCTGCCGCGAGCGCGCCTGCGGCGCCGGCCGTGCGGTGAAGGAATTGGCGGCGCGAGAGATCTTTTTTCATGGTGCGCTCCTGAAAAAACTTAGATGAACTCAGAGATCAGTGATCAGAGAACAGAAATCAGCATAGACGCAATCGAGCCCAAACTTGCAAACCAAAAACAGAGAACCATAAACCAAAGGCCATGAGACTAGAAACTAGAAACTAAAAATACAAATAAAACTACTTTAACGGCTGAACGCTAACCTCTTTAAAGAAAACGATGTCGTTGTCACTGTGATTCTGCAGGCCGATATAGCCCTCGTTGGGGCGCGTGCCATGTTGCGGCTCGAAATCGAATTTGCGCTCGGGAACCAGCTGGCCTTCGGTGTAATCGGTGACGGTAACGTCGTTGAGCACGACGATCGTGCGCGGACCGTCCAGAGTGATGAGCATGGTATTCCACTCCGGCCCGGGTTTCCCCGGCCGCGCTTTCGGTTTTGTCAGTGAATAAAGCGTGCCGGTAACGTGATACTCATCTTCCTTGGAATCTTCGGGCTGATTGTCGATTTGTACTTCATAGCCGTAGTGGACGGGCATCCATTCCTCGCGCGGCTCGAGAGGGATTCGAATGAATACGCCGGAATTATCGTTATGGTCGCGCATTTTATAGACGACGCGGATGCGGGAATTGCCGAGTTTCCCGCCGGTCCAATAGAGAAGTCCCATGCCACCATGCGTTCGAATGAGGCCGTCTTCCACGGTCATATTGCCGGGACCAACGTGCTTCCAGCCGGTGAGATCCTTGCCGTTGAAGAGCGGCTTCCATGCGGGAGTTTGCGGACACGCGGCGGCAAGAAGAAAAAAGGAGGCGAGGAAACAGGCGACGAGCACTTTGCGCGCGGACGTTTTCAGCATCGCAGCAACTCCTGGTCTTGCGGTCGAGAAGTTTCAGAATGTCAAATCGTGCAGGTAGTCGTAGCTGATTTTTATGTCTTCGAAAGCCGATTTGGGCTCGTCGTTTTCCACGAAATAATGTTTGATACCGGCCTTTTCCGCGCGCGCAAAAAGCTTTTTCCAATCGATAGAGCCTTGCCCGACATCCGCCATGCGGCCGCCGAATTTCACGGACTGGCCCATCGCGCCCTGGTACGCGCTCGGCGTAGTGGCGTCCTTCACCCAGTCTTTTATGTGGACGAGCGGGAAGCGCCCGGGGTATTTATCGAAATACCCGAGGGGATCCTTGGCGGCGACGCTGATCCAGCAGAGATCCATTTCCATGATCACGAGTTTCGGATCGGTTTCGGCGAGAAGAAAATCGTAAGGAAGTTTTCCGCTGAGCGATGGAGCGGGATCGAATTCGAACGAGTGATTGTGGTAGCCGAACTGAATGCCAACTTTTTTGCTGGCTTCGCCGGCGCGATTGAACAGATCCGCGGCACGCTTCCAGCCATCGGGCTCAACGCGCTGCTTCTCGTCGATCCACGGGCAAATGACATATTTGTGGCCGACGATTTTCGCGGCCTCCAAAGTTTCCGGCCACTTTTTCTCGACGACGTCGTAGCCGACGTGGCACGAAGGGGCGGCCAGGCCAACCTTGTCGAGAATCGCGCGAACGTCCTTCGGAGGATGATCGAAGTAGCCGGCGAACTCGACCTCCTTGTAGCCGGCCGCGGCGACTTTGGCGATGGTGCCGGCGAAGTCGGTCTTCATGAATTCGCGTACGGTGTAGAGCTGTAAGCCGATGCGGTCGATGTGATGGGCTGAGTCCGCGGTCCAGGAGGGACGCGCGGCAGTGAGTGTTGCTGCAGCGATGGATGATCTAATAAACGTGCGTCGATTCATGCGCCGCATTTTACTCTTTCCTGGAGAAAAGAGAACTGAGATTCACCGAAAAAAAGGCGGTCCGAATCAGCCGGACCGCCCTAAGACGAGTTCCGGCTTAGAAAATGAACTTCAAGCCAAGCTGCATGATCCGCGGAAGGTGCGCCTGAGTAGCCGTCAGGAATGTCGTGCTCCCTGGGCCGAAGCCAGCGTCCACTCCGGAAAACTGAGTGTGGTTGAAAGTGTTGAATGTTTCCCACCGGAATTCGAACGACATGGATTCCTTGACTGGAAAGCGCTTGAAAAGCCCCATGTCAAAATTTGTGCGATGGGGCAGGTTCAGGGTGTTTCTTCCAACATTTCCAAAGGTCAAGCCTCGCGGAGCTGCATAGGCGCAGGGATTGAAAAGATAAGGACCCGGGGCCGTTGAGGCCTGACAAGGAGTGGCATAGGGATCTCCTACGAGGTCTGGACGCGAACCTGTACCGACGCCGTTGCCGACCCCGGCATTGTCACCAAATTGCGTATTGCTCAGGTGGGTTGGAGAGGAGCAGCCCGGACATAACGTGGGGGTTCCACTCTGGAAAGTGGTGATACCCGACCACTGCCAGCCGCCCAGCAGGGCTTTCTTCCACCCTGAAGACTTGCTGAAAAAAGGCAAATCGTAGACATAGCTGATGTTCAAGATGTGCCGCTGATCGAAGTTGGAGCTGCCCCTGTTGGCGCGCAGATTGTAGGAATCGACGAAGGTGGCGTCGGCGCGATCGGATGAGTCATCGATGGAGTGGCTGTAGGTGTAAGCCGCATTCACGATGAGCGCCCCGAGGGTGCGCCGGAAGCTGGCCTGGAGAGCGTTATAGGTAGAGTTAGCTTGCGTTTCGAGGAGTTCGAGAGTGCCGAGACCCAGGAACGGTCGGAAGGGATTGGCGTCGTTGCCGCAAGCGACGTTGAGATTAGTAAGGCCCGGACTCGTGGCGGTCAAAACGGTGCCATTCGAAAGGGTAGCCCCAGTCGGGTTTCCATTGGAATCGGTGGTAATGCTGCTACAATCCGCCTGGACGATGGGTTGTCCAGCTTTGTACGGATTTTTGGCGAGGGGCAAGCTACGGATTTGGTTGAGGTCACGTGCATCGGTCAAATGCGTTCCCTTGCTACCGACGTAGGCGAAAGTGCCGACGAAATTCTTGGGCAGCTCGAGTTGGTAGCTCAGGTTCCACTGTTGCACGTACGGCCATTGGGCCACTGTCTGGATGTTCGCGGGTGGCTCATTGTTGACAGCGAGGGGCAGGAGCACTCCGCCACCGATACATGTATATCCCGAGCTGGCCGTGCAGGTGGTGCCATTGGGTCCAATGTTCGGCTGGCTCGAGGTGAGAACGCGTGGCGGCGTGCCTTCCAGGGATTCGGCGTTGGCTTCGTTCCCGTTGCCGTACTCGAAGAAAATTCCATATCCGCCACGGATGGCCGACTTGCCGTCTCCCTTGGGATCAAAGGCAAACCCGATGCGCGGACCCGGATTGAAGAGGTGCCCCTTCACGCAACCTGGGTAAGAGGTCCCTGAAACACTTGAAGCGGGGAAAGCGGCCAGTATGGCACTGGGGATCGAGGCAGTGCCTCCCTTGCCGCCGCATTGCACAAAACCGTTAAAGGGATTTCCGTTCGGATTGCCGCCCAGGCCGGGGGTGATCAAAGCCCCGGGAACACCGGTTACGCTGCCGTTCACATCAATGCCGGGTGCCGCTCCCGCCGAATACACAGAGGGCTCAAAATTAAATGAGGTTCTGGTGGCATCGCGATTTGTTCCGAACATACTGACGCGCAAGCCAAGGTTCAAAGTCAAACGCTTGGTGATGTGCCAGTCGTCCTGGAAGTAGGGCTCGAAGATTTTATAGCGATAGTAATACTTCACAATCGCGCTGGTTTGCGCGTAGGAAGCGATGTTCCCGTGGAGGAAGTCGGCGAAGGAATTCCCGGTGCTGACCGGAGAAGTTTCGTCAAAAGTGAGGGTACCGCCGAGACCGACGCTCGTTGGGGCGCTCTGCTCGTTCTTTTGTATGGCAATGAACTCGAAGCCGAATTGCATGTTGTGCGTGCGGACGATCTTGGTGACGGTGTCGCGGTAGCCGTAGGTCGGGTTGGAGTTGATCCAGGGCATGAAACCGGGATTCACGGTAAAGCCTCCGCCGTAGGCCGCCCCGTTGGCAAGAGAAACGGCCGGGAGTTGAGCGAACTGTGCGCCGCCTGGGCCCGTAGGGAACAATCCGGTCATTGAGAATCCCGCGGGAACCTGGAATGGTCCACTATTCACGAGACTGAGATGGTCGGCGGCGTAGCTGAATACGAACTCGTTGAGGAGGGTCGGGGATGCAGTGGTGGTGAGGTGCACCACAAAGCTGCTTCCAGGAGTTCCAATATGCGTTTGAATCGAGGGAAAAGGGTTGCCGACGAAACTTACGGAGGGGTCGACGCTCGAGTAAGAGTCATGAATGTAGCGGCCCATGAGGCGGAATTTCGAGCCGATACTCTGGTCTACACGAAGAAGTTCCTGGCGCCAGGACAGCGGCTCCGAGACCGAACCGATAAAGAAGGAATTGGCACCATTGTCAATCGTGGGCGCGGGGATCAGCGCCGTCAGCATCGCGTTGGCGTTCGGATCTATTGGGACGTGGTTATTCGGGAATCCCGTAAATAAACCAGCTGGCGATGCCGGCCCATTCGCGGGACATTCAGGGAAAAACGTTGCTGCCATTGTGGGGTCGCTGCGCTGAAATTGCACACCCGGCGCCGGGCAAAGGTCTGTAAAGTCCCCGCCGCGCTGGGCGTTGGATGGGACTTGCTGGTTGAAGGAAAAGGGGTTGATCTCCTTGCGCCATTCCTGGGACCAGAAAAAGAAGGTCTTATCTTTGTTGGTGTTGTAGTGGTTGGGAATAAAGATCGGTCCGCCAATGGTGTAGCCGAAATCGTTCTTCTTGTCCGAAGGTCTCGGGTTCCCGGCGGCGTTGTCGAAAAAGTCATTAGCGTTGAAAGCCTCATTGCGAACGAATTCGTAGACGTCGCCATGGAAGGATTTGGTACCGGACTTGGTGATGACTTCAATGTTGCCGGAACCGTTTCTGCCGTAAACTGCGCTATAGTTTGAGGTTTGGACGCGGAACTCGGCAATGGCGTCCACGCTGGGAAAAACATCCAGAGTGTTGTTGGAGCCGGTATCCATGTTGTTGGCGCCATCGACCTGCCAGTTGTTGTACTCGCCGCGGCCGCCGTTGATGCTGTAGGAAATATTTCCGTTGAGGCCGACTTCGCCCTCATCCTGCCCGGTCTGATTGCTCACGCCCGGGACCAAAGTAACGAGCTGCGTGAAGTTACGGCCGTTCAATTCCAACTGGCTGATTTCTTTGCCGGTAACGACGCCGGAAATCTCGGACGTTTGTGTTTCCACCTGGGCGACGTTTTCACCCTGTACGACCACGTTTTCAGTTACCTGGCCCACCTGAAGGGTGACGTCCACGCGAGACTTCTCCGAGACGCGCACGATAATCTTTTTGGCCTGAAAGACCTTGAAGCCCTTGGCGGTGACCGACAGGTCATAGCTGCCAGGGGGCAAAGCGGCGGCGAGATAGTCACCATCGGCGTTGGTGGTGGTGGTGCGAGTGAGGCCGATGGTCGCGTTGGTGGCAGTCACCTGGGCGTCTGGAACGACCGCGCCAGAAGAGTCGCGGACGGTACCGGTAATCGAGCCGGCGTCCTGCGCGTGCGATCCGAGCGGGAGGAAGAGCAGCATAAGCAGCGCGGAGAGGAGGAAGCGCGCGGTTCCCGGTTTACCCCAAGAAATAGATGCGTAACGAAGATTCTCTTTCATGCTGTTATTCTCCGAGAAGGATTTCGAAAGCGGGCGAGCGAAGAAGCGAGAAGGCACAACTTTCCAGGGCATGACGGCTACCCCAAAAATTGCTATTTGCAACTAGTTTCTCGCCGGACACAAGCCCCCAGTGCTCGACAATTGAAAGAATGCACCTAAATCCCTTATTAAAACGAGTTAATATTGCATTTAAGCGGCTGTGTCAAGCGGGAAATTGATTATATTTTGCGGGCTGGTTTGCAGGGGCACTTGTTTTGCGGCGGCAAGGGAGGTCCTGGGTGCAGGCAGGAAGGCTTGAAATAAGCGCAGGGCTGCCGGAGACTACGAGCAGGTGAGAATGCGACTTCCAATGACGGTGGCCGGGGCATTATTTTTGGCCTGCTTTTCGAGTTTTTCGGTTGGCCCAGGGCCTCAGCCGACGGGCGGCCAGAGCTTGAAGGAACCGCAATCCGGCGCTGCTCAACCGGGGAGCGGCCCTGGTGGTGATCCGCGCGCTCTGTTTACGAAAGGTCAGATGGCATTACAGAATGGCGACCTCGCCGGTGCGGAGAAGGATTTTCGCCAGGTGATCGCGATCGATCCGAGCGTCGCAGGGGCTTATTCGAATCTCGGCGTGATCGCGATGCGGCGCAAAGATTGGGACCACGCGTTGAGTTATCTGCAGAAGGCAGCGAAGCTGGCGCCGAAGGTCAGCGGGGTACGATTGAACATTGGATTGGTGTACTACCGCCAGGGCGACTATGCGGCGGCGATTCCGCCGCTGGCTTCCGTCCTGCGGGACCAGCCTGATTCGGAGCAGGCGCGATACTTGCTGGGTTTGTGCAAACTATTTACGCAAAATTATGGCGAGGCGGTGTCCATACTCGAGCCGTTGTGGCCGCAAAAATCGAATGAGTTTATGTACCTGTATGTGCTGAGCATGGCGGCAAACGGCGCAGGCGAGAAGGAGTTGGATGATAGGGCTGTCGCGCGCCTCATCGAGGTTGGAGGAGATAGTCCTGAATTTCATCTGCTACTGGGCAAGGCCTATTTGTATCACCAGGAAACGGAAAAGGCCACGGCGGAACTGGAAGAAGCGGCGAGCAAGAATCCGAATCTGCCGTTTGTGCACTTCAACCTGGGGATAGCGTACATGCGGAGCGGGGACAATCGCCGGGCCGAAGAGGAGTTTCATCGGGACATCCGTATCGAACCGGACGTGCCGGATTCCTACGAACTGCTCGGGGAATTTTATATGAGGACGGGAAAGGACAGTGAGGCGGAAAAAACTTTTCAGGAAGCGCTGCGCCTGAACGCGCGGATGCCGGGTTCGTTCTATGGCCTAGCCAAGATTTATCTGCGACAAGGAAAATACGAAGAAGCGCTGGCGGCCATTGACGCGGCGTTGCGGCTCGCGCCGGACAGTCAAAGCGTGCATTACTTGCACGGACAGATCCTCAGCAAGATGGGGCGCAAGGAAGAGGCGAAAACTGAATTTGCGGCGGTGGATAAAATGGCGGCGGCTGGTAGCGCCAAAGACGTCGAAACTTTCAGCGAGGGACGCTTGCCGAATCCTGAGGTTTCGCGGCAGCCTCCGCAGTGAGATTCTTCCTTTTGTCAGGAAAACAGCGGCGGCGGGGGATTCCAGGGGCCGCGAGCAGATTCAATCGCTTTGGCAACGGATAGAACGAGTTCGTCCTCGAAGGGGCGGCCGATTACCTGGACGCCGATTGGGAGTCCCTCGTTCGAAAGGGCGACCGGAACGGTTGCGCCGGGAAACCCAGTCAAGTTGAGCCATTGAGAAAAGCGCATGGTGTCGCGATAGCCCGTGCCGGGGGCGTAGTTTCCCTCGCCGTGGCGGAAGGCCGGGCCGGAAGAAACGGGGGAAAGCAAAATGGGCACGTCGCGCATGTGGTGGAGAATTTCGGCGCGGAGAAGATCGCGATCGGTGCAGGCTTTCAGGAATTGATGGAGCGTGATGGGGTTGCCGGAATTGGCGTGAGAGAGATAATCACGCAGGATGGGACTGATTTCGGATTCGTGCCCCGAAACATTTTCGCGTAACAGATGGCCGATGACGCGGCCGAAAAAGAACCACCAGAGTTCCAGGGCGCGATCGAGTCCGGGGAGGCGGAATGGTTCGACGATGAAGTTTTTTTCACCGAGCAGATTTGTTGCGCGATCGATTGCGGAACGCGTTTCCGCGGTGGCATTGCCGATTGCGTCGCTTTCGAGAATTCCAATGCGCAAGCCGCGCAAACTTTTTTCATCATGACGGCGTGAAGGGACGGGGGCGGAGAGGGCGTCGCCTGCGTCGGGCCCGGCCATCGCTTCGAAGAGCAGGCGAACGTCCGCGATGGTGCGGGCCATGGGGCCGACGACACCGATCCAGGAAAATGCGCCGGCGCCGGGTGGGAAATGTCCGGTTGCAGGGATGCGACCGGGAGTGGGCTTCAGTCCGCAGATTCCACAAAAATGCGCGGGGACACGGATCGAGCCTCCGCCGTCGCTGCCGACGCCGCCCGCGGAACAGCTTGCGGCGATGGCAGCGGCTTCGCCGCCGCTGGAGCCACCTGCGGAGTAAGCCAAGTTCCAGGGATTGCTTGTTTTTCCGGTGTGGAGATTGTCGGATTCGTAGGCCATCAGGAATTCGGGAGTGTTGGTATTGCCGAGAAGGATTGCGCCGGCGGATTTGAGACGCGAGACGAGCGGGGCGTCGTGGCTGGGGACATATTTTTTTCGGAGAAGAGATCCGGCGGGGCAGGGCCAGCCTGCGACGTCGATGGAAGATTTGATAGTGAGAGGAATGCCGTGGAGCGGACCGAGATGGTCACCGCGCGAGACGGCGGCTTCGGCGGCGCGGGCTTGATGGCGTGCTTCTTCGGCATCCAAGTGCACGAAGGCGTTTAGTTGGGGCTGGGATTTTTCGATGCGCTGGAGATGGGCAGCGACGATTTCTACGGGGGAAACCGTTTTCGTTCGAATGCTTTCGGCAATTTGGCGGATGGTGGAGTACGGAGACGAGTGCATGGCTTGATGGGCGAGAGTATGCGCGCGGGGGATGGAGGTCAAGAGCGGTTCGAATGGTGCTGAAAAGAGTCATAAAACGGTTGACGATGGTGGGGGCAGCCCACAGAATTCCAATTGCGCGCGGATGTGGGAGCCACGAGGTATTGGACGCGTGTGGCGGACGGGAAGAAACATTTTCATGCGGAGTCGGATTTGGCGTAAAGCGCCGGTGATTTTGGTTTGTTCAGTCTTGGTTTTTTCTGCCGCGGTATTGGTGCGTTCGAATGCGCTGTCAGGTCAGGAGAGGACGGATACTTCGAAACAAAAGGGCGCTGCTGCGAATTCGGCGGATGCTTATCGCTACAACACACTTGGCGTGGCGTATATGAACCAGCAGCGTCCGGCCGATGCGCAAAAATATTTTGAGCAGGCGCTGGCGGCCGATCCAAAATTTGCGGTGGCACGTTTGAACCTTGGTGTGGCGTTTCTGGGCCAGCAAAAGCCGGAGCTGGCGCGCGCGGCGCTTGCGGAAGCGGCGGAGCAGCTGCCGAGGGATCCTTATGCCTGGTACAACCTAGGACTGGCGTACAAGGACCTTGGCGAGGCGGAGAAAGGCATCGCAGCGTTCCAGCGCGTTACGGAAATTACGCAAGAGGCGGACGCTTACTATTTCCTGGGCTACCTGTACACGCAGCTTCAAAAATATGATGAAGCCATTGCCGCGTTTGAGAAAGGGCTGGCGCTGTATCCGTATCATGCTTCCTCGGAATTTGGATTGGCGCGGGCGTTGCAGCGAAAAGGTGATTCGGCGGCGGCGCGAGAGCATCTGGCGCGCTTCCAGAAAATCACGACGGAGCATCTGGGGGCGCCGTTCGGGGCGGGGTACGGCGATCAGGGCAGATATTCGCTGGCGGAATTGCCGCGCAGTTCGGTTGTGGAAGTGCCGGCAGCGATTCCGGTGCGATACGCGCCGGTGTCCGACCCATTTATGTCGAAGACTGCCGGAAATCCGACGAGTGCGCCGGGACCGAGCACTGGAGCGTGTTTTTTCGACCTCGATGGGGACGGGAGGCCCGATCTTTTTCTGGTGAGCGGTACGGCGGAGGGCAGCAGTCGATTGCTGCACAATCTTGGTGACGGGAGATTCGCGGATGTTACGCGGGGATCGGGAATTGAGCTGAAAGGGAGCGGGCTGGGTTGCGCGGCGGGAGATTTTGATAATGATGGGCATATGGATCTGGCGGTTTGCTTGAGTGATGGTGTGCGGCTGCTGCGCAACCAGGGAGATGGAAAATTTGCGGACGTGACGGAAAAGGTGGGCATCCGGCGGGAGAAGGGATGCGTGGGCGTGACGTTTGTGGATTACGACCATGATGGCGACTTGGATCTGTACGTAACGATGGGTTCGGAGGCGGGCTCGGCTGGTACGGCCGCGCACAATTTTCTCTGGCGGAATAATGGGAACAGCACGTTTACGGATGTTTCGGCGGAGACGGGGCTGGGGTTCGCGGCTACTGGCGCGGGCGTGGTGACTACGGACTTCAATAATGACCGCGCTGTCGATTTTGTTTTCGCGGGCGGGCCGGCGGGAGCTTCGATTTACATGAATCCACGGGAAGGGAAATTCACGCCGCTTTCCGGAATTGATTTCAGCAAGGAGAATTTGCCGCCGGCGGTCGGGGTCGTGGCATTTGATTTTGATAAGGATGGATGGATGGACCTGGCGTTCACGCATGCGGGAGCGCCGGGGATCAGTTTGTGGCGCAACGTGGAGGGGAAGAGGCTGGAACGTGTGGCGCTACCGGATTTTGGATGGCAACACGGATGGGGAATTGCGGGGCTGGATTACGACAATGATGGTTGGCTGGACCTGGTGGCTGTGGGGGAGTCGAAGAGCGGAGCAGAAATTCGTTTTCTGCGCAATTTGGGGAGCAAAGGCTGGAGCGACGTCACGAGAGAGGTGCACCTCGATGAGGTGAAGGTGAATCAGCCGCGGGCGATTGCGGTAGCGGATATTGATGGAGACGGCGCTGCGGATCTGGTGGTTACGCAGCTCGGGGGCAGGCCCGTGGTTTTGCGGAACGAGGGCGGGAATAAAAATAATTGGATGAGGATCGAGCTCAAGGCGCTGAACGATAACAAGAGTGCAATTGGGACGAAGGTGGAACTTTACGCGGGGACGCTTTATCAGAAGTGGGAAGTGGCCGGAGCGTCCGGATATTTGGGGCAGAATGCGCTGCCGATCCTCGCCGGGCTGGGATCGGAAAAAAATGCGGAAGTGATTCGGCTGCTCTGGCCGACGGGTGTGCCGCAGGACGAAATTAATCTTGCGGGAAATAAAGTGCAGAGCGTTGCGGAGCTGGACCGGCGGGGCAGCTCGTGCCCGGTTTTGTTTTCGTGGAATGGCCGGGAGTATGAATTCATCGCGGACATGATCGGTCCGGGAGTTGTGGGGCACTGGGTGGCACCGGGGGAACGCGACGTGCCTGATCCGGATGAATACCTGAAAGTTTCGGAGCGCAGTGTGAAACCACGCGATGGGATGCTGAGCTTCCGGTTTATGGAGCCGATGGAAGAAACAGTTTATCTCGATCAGGTGAAGTTGCTGGCGATCGATCATCCCGCGGATTATGAAGTTTTCCCGAATGAGCGGTTCGCGAGTACGCCGCCATTTCCGGAGTTTCGAGTGATTGCAAGCCGCGACGCGCGCGCGCCGATTGGAGCATGGGACGATCGCGGGAACGATGTGCTGGCGCTTCTTTCAAAACGCGACCGCAAGTACGTGACGAGTTTTGAGGAATTGCTGTTCGCGGGATTTGCGAAATTGCACTGGATTGAGCTGGACCTGGGAGAGTGGGACGCGCAGAAGGCTTTGCGGTTGATTATGGATGGCTATACGGACTATTTCACGGCGACCTCCATGTACGCGGCAGACCAGGCAGGGATTAAAGTGATTCCTCCGTACGTTGAGGCGCTGGATGCGCAAGGGAAATGGGTGCGTGTGGTTGAAGATATGGGTTTTCCCGCGGGGCTTGAACGGACGATGGTTGCGGATTTGACGGGCAAGCTGCCAGCGGGGACGCGGCGGATTCGAATCGTCAACAACTTGAAGATTTATTGGGACGCAATTCGAATCGATCAGACGGCAGAGCAGAAGGACATGCGAGTGGCGCAAGTGCCGCTGGCGAAAGCAGCGCTCGATTTTGTTGGGTATCCGCGGGAGACGAGGCTGCAGCCGGCGAGCGACACGGTCTATTCGTACTCGCATCGCAGCATGACGGGTCCATATGCGCATGCGGCGGGGAATTACACGCGGTACGGGGATGTGTTTGATTTGCTGAGAGCTTCAGATGACCGGTTCGTGGTGTTCGGGTCGGGCGAGGGACTAAAGCTGGAGTTCGATCCGAGAAGGCTGCCGCCGCTTCCTGCCGGCTGGATTCGCGATTACTTTTTTTATGCGGATGGTTTTGAGAAGGACATGGATTTTTACGCGGCGCATGCTTTTACGGTGGAACCGCTGCCGCGGCATTCGACGCTTGCTTATCCTTATCCGGAGGGCAAAGAGTATCCCGCGGACGCCAAGCATCTCGGGTATCAGCTTGAGAACAACACGCGGACGCGCTCGGACCATATGCCACCGAGCTTGCGCTACCAATACACTTCGCCACACTGAGCACTTCTCTGAGCCGAGCGGCGGAGTCATTCTCCAGGAACTTCCAACCAGGCGCGACCCTGCGCACTTTTGGCGATAGCTCCGCAGAGGAGAATGGTCCAGTTTTCGGCGGGTGCACCACCAGAAATCTGAATACTGAAAATTTGTATTTTTGCGGGGTCTGGAGTTAGGATGCTTTCCAAGGAGAAACGCGTGCACACCCCACTTCGGAAATTGAGGCATATCGTTATTGTACTGGCTGTTTGCGTATGTGCGGTTTTGCCGTCGGGCGCGGATAATCCCGGCGCAGGGATCGTCGACAGCCAGACATTTCTGCAGGGGAACATGACTCCAGCGGGTCCCGCGGCGAGCAAGTACGCCGCGTCGGTGGAGAAACTGCTCGCCCAGATGACGCTCAAGGAAAAAGTCGGCCAGATGTCGCAGCTGGAAATCGGAATGATTACGGATGGGCACGGCAAGGAGCTAACAATTAATGCGGAAAAGCTGCACAAAGCCGTGGGGGCATATGGCGCGGGATCCATTATCAACGTGAACGACGAAGCGTTGTCCGAGCAGAAGTGGCATGAAATTCTGCACGCAATTGCGGATGAGGCGAAGAAAACGCGGCTGCAGATTCCCGTGCTCTACGGTCTGGACTCGATTCACGGGGCGAACTACGTGGCCGGCAGCACGCTGTTCCCGCAGCCGCTGGGAATGGCGGCGACGTGGAATCCGGAGCTGATGTTGCGCGGGAGTCAGATTTCGGCAGCGGAAACGCGGAAGGCCGGAGTGCCGTGGACGTTTTCGCCGGTGCTGGATGCGGGGAGGCAACAACTGTGGTCGCGATTGTGGGAGACGCTTGGTGAGGACACGTATCTTGCGTCGGTGATGGGAGTGGCGACGGTTCGCGGATATGAGGGGACTGATCTTTCCAGCCCGGTGAATGTTTCCGCTTCGCTGAAACACTACATTGGTTACAGCTATCCGACGACGGGCGGCGACCGGTCGCCGGCGCTGATTCCGGAAATCACGTTGCGTGAATATTTCCTGCCGAACTTTGCGGCGGCCGTAAAAGCGGGCGCGCATACGGTAATGGTGAATTCGAGTGAAGTAAACGGAATTCCCGGCCACGCCAACGGCTATTTGTTAGAGAACGTGTTGTACGGCGAATTGGGAATGCAGGGGTTCGTAGTATCGGATTGGATGGACATCAAGAAGCTCGTCAATGTACATCACATTGCGGCAAACGAAAAAGAGGCCACGCGGATATCCGTGCTTGCGGGAATTGATATGAGCATGGTGCCAAGCGACTACAGCTTCAGCGATCTGCTGCTGGCGCTGGTGAACGAAGGCAAAGTGCCGGTGAGCCGAGTGGACGAAGCGGTGCGGAGAATCCTGACGGTGAAGTACCAGCTTGGGCTCTTTGACGATCCGCTGCGCGGGATGGAGTCGAAGACAGTGATTGGATCGCCAGAATCGCGGCAAGTCAGCCTGGAAGCGGCGCGGGAATCGATTACGCTGTTGAAAAACGAAAATCGCGCGCTGCCGCTTTCGAAAACGGCGCATGTTCTGGTGACGGGGCCGGACGCGGATTCGCTGATCCCATTGAATAACGGATGGACGTACACGTGGCAGGGCGATCGCGCGAGCATGTATCCCAAGGATCGTCCCACCATTCTGAAAGCGATCCAGGAGAAGATCGGTGCGGGCAACGTGACGTATGCGCCGGGAACCGCGTACGACCGGGAAGTGGACGTAGCGAAAGCCGTGGAGGCGGCTTCGAAAGTGGACGCGGTTGTGGTGTGCATCGGGGAGTGGGCCTATGCGGAGACTCCCGGGAATATCAGCGATCTGGCATTGCCGGACGCGCAACTCTATCTGGTTCACAAACTCGAAGAGACCAAGAAGCCTGTGATTCTGGTGCTGACCGAGGGCCGTCCGCGGGTGATCCACCGAATTGTGGACGCCGCCAAAGCCATCGTGATGGCTTACAACCCCAGCAATGAGGGCGGACAGGCCATCGCGGAAATACTTTTTGGCGATGTAAATCCCAGTGGGAAACTGCCCATCACCTATCCGCGCGCGGTGAACCGGCTTTTTACTTACGACCACAAAGTGTTCGAAGGGGAACAGGATGGAGAAGCCAAGGCGCTGAGCGCGCCACAGTTCGAATTCGGGTCAGGACTGAGCTACACGAGTTTTTCTTACGCTGATTTACACGCGACGCCGCAGACCGCTTCCGGTAACCAGACCATTCACGTGGAAGTGACGGTTCAGAATACGGGGGACCGGGCCGGGAAGGAAGTCGTGCAGCTTTACTTAAGCAAACGATTTGCAAGCGTAACGCCGCCGCTGAAACGACTGAAGCGATTTGCAAAGGTTAATTTGAAGGCAGGGGAAAGCCGGAAACTGTCATTCGAATTGACGGCTGAGGACTTGTCATTCATCGGAATGGACAACAAGCGAATCGTGGAGCCGGGTGTTTTTGATGTGGTTATTGGCGGGCTCGGGCAGACGTTCGAATGGAAGTGATGCCGACAAGCCATTGACTCTACGTGATTCTGTAGGGGCCTACATAGATTTTGATAGTTGAGGGGACAGAGTCCTGTCATGGATTTGGGGCGTTGGCTAATCTTTTTCTGAGCAACGACTTAACTTTTAGCTGAAATCCGGGAGATTGGCCCTCGCTTTGCCACAGGATTGTAGTTCTGTGGTGGAGCGGGTCACCGAACCTCGGAAGAGGGCGGTAGCCCGCTCCGCAGTATCCGCCTCAGTGCGCAGCCGCATTGTGGGCGCCTAGTCTTTCTGGGCGAGCAGGGAATCGCGTACGGTCGTCAGCTCTTTCTTCCTTGTCTTGTCAACGTCCGGGAATGAGAGGTGGAGTTCGTCGAGAGCCTGAATAATGGCGGAGGCCACGATCAGGCGCGTGAACCACTTGTTGTCTGCGGGGACCACGTACCACGGTGCGTGCTTCGCCGCCGTATTCTGGATCATCTCCTCGTAGGCCTCCTGATAATCATTCCAGAATCCTCGTTCGTTGACGTCGGCCATGGAGAACTTCCAATTTTTCTTCGGATCCTCGAGGCGCTCGAGGAAGCGCTTCTTCTGCTCTTCTTTTGAAACGTGGAGGAAGAATTTCCGAATCACGATTCCATTATGGGTCAAGTACTCTTCGAAAGCGTTGATGTCCTCGTAGCGCTCCGCCCAAATGTGTTTCGTGATGACCGCGTCTGGCAACTTCTCCGCTTTGAGCAAGGTCGGGTGAACGCGCACGACCAACACTTCTTCGTAGTAGGAGCGATTGAAAATACCGATCTTGCCGCGAGAGGGAAGGCACCTATTTGTTCGCCATAGGAAATCGTGGTCCAACTCTTCGTTGCTCGGAGACGTGAAAGAGTGAACGTCACAACCCTGCGGGTTGACGCCGGACATGACGTGCTTGATCACGCCATCCTTGCCGGCGGCATCCATGGCCTGAAGGATGATCAAGACGGCCCAGCGATCCTCGGCGTAAAGTTTCTCCTGCAGGTGGTTGAGGACGCCTTCGCGGGCTTCGAGTATCTTCTCAGCGTGCTGCTTGCTCTTGACGCCAGTGGTACCGGCGGGGTCCCAATCCTTCAGGCGAAATTTCTCTCCCTTAGTGATGCAGAAAGGTTCCGCAAGGTGCGAGGCCAGTTTGATGAGTTTGTCACGGTTCATGATTCCGGCAGTGTAGTACAGAGTGGTTGCCTAGAACAGAGAACCGAGTCCCCAGCCGAACGCGGAGAAATGGTTACGAACGAAGAAAAAAGACTTGTCCGAGAGGTGAAAAGAACGGTCCAGGCGAAGCACGTTCACGGCGTAATACGCACGAACAGGGACCTGGACGCCGGGAATGGTCCAACGGAGTTCGATCCCTGCGGAGCCGTGCAGGACGCCGTTTGTGGAGTTTAGAAGCAGAGGGCGTACTGGTCCCAGCCAGTTCGGAAGCAGCCAAGCTGAGCCGAGATCAAAGAAGCCGGCGGCTTCGGTTCGGCCGCCGAGAGGAATGCGGTATTCGGCGTTGGCGCCCGTGGTGAGATTCGCGCCAGCTGGTGCAGCGGAAGATGTCGTGGCTCCGGAGCTTGCCATTTTATAAGTTAGCGCATAAGGACCGAGCTCTCCCGGATTTAATCCGCGGACGAGTTCATCGCCGGGGAAGAGGCGGGAATAGAACGGCATGTCGCCGCGATAGCTGCCTGCACCGATGAGCTTGATTCGAAAGGCCCAGGCGTAGCTTGCAGAGAAAAACGGGTCATGCAGGATGCGGCCGTACTCGGCGGAAGAACGAATCACGTTTTCGTCTCCACCAAGCGAGCCGCCGGAGATGGAATCTGAAAACACCGCGCGCTCGTTACCGGCGTCGTGCGCCCAAGCCATTCCGAGAGAGCGGCTTGAAATTCTGGTTTTTGTGTCGCTGGAGATGACGCCGGTGGGCAGCGGTGCGAGAGTGACCTGGTAGTCGGTGATTGCGCGCGAGAGAGTGTAGTTGACGCCGAGGGAATCCGTGTTGGAAAGCGGGTAGGTCCAGGGGATGTTGATTCCTTCGCCGTGTGAGGTGAAGAACGGCCCTTGCACGCTTTTTGCGAACCGCGGGCGAATCACATTGTTAAAAACGGAAAATGCCAGCGACGCGCGCGTGCCGAAGATACCTTCCTTGGCCAGGCTGAGCATGACGTCCAGGCTCTCCGGCCCGCCTTCCAACTGAGTGGAGAGGAGTTCCTCGCGGTTCAAGAGGTCGAAGACGGTGTAGGCAATGCCGAGGGTGCTCCCGAATTGTCCGTGGCCGCCAATCAGAGAGGCGCGTTGCTGACCGATTTCCTCGACGCGGATGGAGATGTTGGCGGTACGCGTTGCCTCATCCATTTGTACGTGGATATCCTCTCGATGAATCGGCTTGAAGTAGCCGGTTCGAGCGAGGCGAGCGAGGCCCGCCTGCAGCGCGCGATCATCGACAGGGCGCCCTTCCTGCAACGGAATTCGGTGGCGCATGTAGCGGTCACTGAATTTGTGGAGGCCCAGGAATTCGATGCGGTGGACGATGTAGGGCGGGGAATCGCCAAGATCCAGTTCGATATGGGCGGCGTGTTTTTCGGCGTCGAAAGATTGTCTGGCCGCCACAGAACGGAATGGAGCTGAATCGCTTTTCGAGTCGCGGGGCTGAAGTTGCGCAAGGCACCAACGGCGCATTTTCTCGACGTCCTCCGCGGAATAGGGATTGTCGTGCACTGGAGCTGGGAGATTGACGGGTTTATTGCGTCGCTCGTCCGCGGCGTGCTGAAGTGCCTGGCTAATGCTGATGGATTGGAGCCGGTAAAAAGGTCCGGCTTGCACGGGGATTGAAATTGACAATGCAGAGTGCGCCGGCGCGTGGGACCTGGGGCGCCAGCGATTTGACGGCTCGATGACGCGCGTCAATCGCGGATTGTCGATGCGCACTTCGGGATATCCGTGATTCTGGTAATAGGAAAGAATCCGCTGGCGATCTTCTTCGAAAACTTCGTGTGTGTAGACGTCTTTGGCGCGCAGCGAAGCGAACGGTTGCCAAGGCGCGATGTTGCGCATCTGCCGATGCAGCAATTTGGTAGAAAATTGGGGATTGCCTTCGAAGCCGACACGGTGGACCCGAAGTGGAGGGCCGTCATCCACCTGGAATCGGACGGCGACGGTTGCATTGGCCGCTTGCTGGCGCTCGATTCGAACGGTTGCGTCGGGGTGCCCTAATTCGTTCAGAGCGGAGCGAATCGAAAAAGCGATTTGCTGGAGCGCGGCCGGGTCCGCGGGCTTGCCAAAGCCAGGGGCGAGTTTTTTCTCAGTGAGGAGTTTCTCGATTTGTTTTTCCGAGAGCAACCGGGAACCGGAGAATTTCAGACTGGAAAGAAAGGGCAGTTCGGTGAAATAAAAGATGAGGGCGATGCGTTCGCCGGGGGACTGCAACGGAGATGCGGTGGAGGCGAGTGTTTCTACGCGAATCGTCTCGAACCAACCCAGGCGCGCGAGCGTTCGAACATCCGACTCAACGTTTCGGGCGTTGAGCGGAGCGCCTGTTCGCGAGGAGAGTTGCGCCTCCAAGGCGGCAGAAGAGATATGACGGAGGCCGATGAATGAAATCTCGCTGATGCACGGAGTTGCCGGCAGAATCACAGCGGAAATCTTTGCGCTTGGCGGCGAAGTATCGTCGGGAGGTTTCGCGGATGTCGCATCCGCAAGACACAAAAATCCTAACAAGCCGAGAAGAAGACAACGCACGCTCATCCCTCCTTGCACCGAGGAGGCTGAGGGAGAAGATGACCGAGAGCAGCGCCGGGTTGTCTCGTCGCGAGGAAGCCGGCAGGCTCGCCCCGCGATTTGCGAAGGCGAGCCTGTTTACGGCAGTTATTGATTGTTCTGGTTGAGGATTTGCCCTGTCAGCGGATCGAGGAGCAGCGTCCTATTCCCCTGATCATCATCGTCCCGGTTAAAGTTGAACATTTGCGTGATGGAGTTCGTGATGGCGTCAAACGAGCCCTGGCCGATGCGCTGCCCTTGCAGCCAATTGTCCTCGATGAATCGGAGGACCGAGCTTTGATCCGTCACGGAGTGGTCTACGAAGTTTCGCCGCGCCCACGGAGAAACGACCAGCAGTGGCTGGCGTGGACCAAGGCCGCAGCGGCCGAGCGCGTGAGTGTTGACCGAATCGACTCCAGGCAGCGCCGTCGAATCCGCCGAGCTGCCGCAGGTGCCCAGCCCTGCCACAAGGTCCCTGCCCGTTAGCGCGTCGGCCGCGCCGTGGGACTGGTTGAGAATGGGTCCGATTTGATGGTCATACCATCCATCGGAATCGTCATACATGATGACGACCGCTGTGCTGTTCCATTCGGGCCGCGATTGCAGGAAGTTGATCACATTCACCAGGAAAGTCTGTTCATCCAAGGGATCAGAATAACCAGCATGTCCGTCCTGGAAGGCTTGGGCTTTGAGGAAGCTCACCGCAGGGAAATTACCCGCGCTGACCGCATCATAAAAGTCGTGGAGATCATAATTATGGTTCGCGGGGCCGTCGTGCCCAATTTCGGCAACGGACGCAGGCCGCGTGTGGGCAGGATTGGCCGTCGAGGCATAGTATTGGAACCAAGCGTGATGCGGAATGTAGTCGGCGGTGGTTCCTGGAAGGCCGGCCGAGCTCCTCTTGCAGCCCGTGGTGCCATTGGAGTTCACTGCGGTGAGGTCAAACCCACCCATAAACGAACCCCACGTTACGCCCGCCGCATGCAGCAAATTGCCAACGTTTTGTCCTTTCATGGTGAACGTCGCGCTGCTTGAGCAAACGTCCCCGGCTGGGTCGGCGTCGCTAACATCCGTCAGTGATCCGGCTCCCCCATCGACCACCGCGAACATGGCAGTAGAGGCGTTGATCGCGCCGTTGGTCTGGCCGGAAATTAGATTGAGGGCACCCGGAGTAGAAGGGCCAAAGCCCGTGCTATAGGAATTGTCACTCATGGCGAAGTGCTGGGCGTAGTTCCACATAGCGGTAACCGTGTTGCCGTCAAAAAAGCCCAGATTCAGCCCCGTGATGCTGGTGACGGGCGCGCCCGCAGCTGGCGGAGGCCCGGACTTGCCAACAAACTTGGGAAACAAGTCCATCACTCCATTGTCGAAGGCCTGCTGTTCCGCCAAATAGCCGTGGCCTTGGTCTCTTGTCACGGCTTGCGAGCGATCCAAGCGAAAGGGATTGGTGGCACCGGCGCCGTTCGCCGGATTCAAATTCGGATTGTTGGTAAGCAGGGCCAAACTCAAGCCATTCACCGAAGGCGTGTTGCGCTTTGCACGAAAGGTTGGCTCGCCCGCCGGATTTACAGCGTTCGGATAAGTTCCGAAGTAGTGGTCGAACGACACATTTTCTTGAAAAATAACGACAAGGTGTTTGATGGGAGTGCTCGTATCGCCATTATCGTTGTCATTGGCAAACGCAGGACTGACCGGAAAATGGCTGAAGGCGGCTGCCGTGGCAAGCGCTATAGCCCTAGTAAAAAAATGATGCATATCGAATTCCTCCTTGGAATTCTCAGCTCTGAACAGCAATCCGAATCGCAATGGATACACTCTCTCTTGAACAGGGCGAGCACCAGAAGTGCATCGCAGCCCATTTCTCCACGCTAAGTGTTCTAAGCGCATTTTGTTAGAGGTAGATAAACACCTTGTCAAAACTAATGGCACAACCGTGGAAGCTGTATAGAATCAGGGCGACATTTCGAACCGATGGCTACCCTCGCGCGCAAACTTCGTCTGTCCGATTACTTTGCGCTGTCCTTTGGGACGATGGTTGGTGTGGGATGGCTAGTAGTCATGGACGATTGGCTGGACCGTGGCGGGCCTCTTGGGGCGATGATGGGGTTTGCGCTTGGAGGGATCCTTCTGCTACCTGTCGGCTACGTTTACGGACAGTGGGTCCAGCGGCTTCCGGACGCGGCAGGAGAAGCGGCTTACACCGCCCAGGTGTTTCCACCGATCGTCAGTTACCTGACCGGCTGGATGATGCTGCTCGCGTACTTTATTGTTTGCCCGTGGGAAGCGGTCGCAGTTGGCAAGCTGGCTGCCTACATTTTCCCGTCGTTAAACTCGTTCGAATTGTATCGAGTCGCGGGGCAGCCCGTTTTCTTGCCGCGACTGCTGTTGGGAATCGCGCTGACCCTTTTTCTTGCGCTGTTGAATTACCGCGGAATCCGCTTGAGCGCCAGCTTTCAGAACTGGACGACAACAGCGATGCTTGTTCTCTTTGTGGTGCTGCTGGGAATCAGCGCAATGTACGGCACGCCTGCCAATTTTCATCCGGCGTTTCACGCGACTCCGTTTATCTCCATCATCCTGACGCTTCAGATCGTTCCGTATTTCATGACGGGATTCGAATCGGCGCCGAAAGTGGCGGAGGAAGCGCACCTGGAGTTCCCTCCAACGGGATTTTTTCGCGCCATCGCCATGGCTCTTTTTGTCGGCGCAGGATTTTATGTGCTCGCGGTGGCGGCGGTGGCTTACGTGGCGCCCTGGCAGGGATTGCTGGGCAAGCGCTTCGTTACCGCGATTGCGTTCGAACAAGCGCTGGGGGCGAGATGGCCCGTGCGGCTGATTCTCGTCATGGCGATGTTTGGGCTGTTCCAGTGTTTTAACGGTAACTTCGTGGCTTCGAGCCGTTTGTTATTTGCTTATGGCCGCCGCCGGACGATCGCGCCGCGATTCGGAGAAGTTCACGAAAAATTCCTGACGCCATCCGTGGCTGTTATGGGAATAACCGTAGGTACGTTGGGGGGCGTGCTGCTTGGCGATGCGTTGCTTGTACCGGTAACGGAAGTGGGGTCGATGGCGTCTGCATTGGGATGGCTGGCGGCTTGCGTGTCGTTCTGGCTGGTGGAAAGAAGGTTTTCGATGCGCGTTGTGACCGGACTGGGAATCCTTGTCTCGTTGCTGCTCTTCTTGATGAAAGTCCTGCCGCTAATACCAGGGCACTTTTCACCCGCGGAATGGATCGCTCTGGCTGTCTGGCTCGTTCTGGGCGCGATTCTGCATCGCCGACCTCGGTCCGTTGCGCCGTAGCACCGTGATTCGCCTGGCCGCTTCGTAAGCCAATACTTGGACGAGGGGCTGCCCCCAGAAGGAGCGCATTCGCGACGTCTAAAAAGTGAAGATCCTCCAATTGTGTCCCGATGTGTACAGCTATCCAAACTCGTTTTTCTTAACATGGTCCCCTCAGCGGAGTTGGGGCGGATCCCCCAGCGCCGAAATCCAAATCTGGTAAGAGGGCTAAAAGATGAAGCCAAGTACAGAAGATGAGATTGCGGGCAAGGTTCACGAAGTGAAGGGCACGATAAAGGAAAAGGTGGGCGAATTGACGAATGATCCCGACGTGGAAGGCGAAGGAATCGGAGAAAAGTTAGCCGGGAAGGTGCGGAAGAAACTGGGCCAAGTGGAGAAAGCTCTTGGAAAATAGGTTTTTCTTCGCACGGCGGTCAAAAAAATCAGCCACAGAGGACGGATGCGATGAGTCAGAATCAATGGGCAGACAAGTTCACAACATTTGCGGTAGGGGTTGGGGTAGGCGCGTTGCTGGCGTTGCTTCTCGCCCCGTCCTCGGGCGAGGAAACGCGCGAGTATCTTGCCGACACAGTGAAGCAGGGTATAGATGACGCGGCAGCAACGGGAAAGCGTTGGACTCGCCGGGCGAAAGATACTGTGGACGACGTGAAGTCCAGTGTGGCCGGGGCCGTTGAAGCCGGCGGAAAAGCGTTCCGCACCGCAAGAGATGCATGAATTGTTCGCCGGGGAATGATCGCTTCTACGTTCCATGATGTCCTGAGCGAGTTGTCTGTCGGCTCGATCAAGTACTGACCTCATATCGATTCTCCCATCGCAGGACGCGCAGGCAGCGCCCTGACGTCATGTATACTCTCGAAGGAGCCAATCCTTCGCTCATCGATGATCCCTTTCCTGCACCTTGGACCTTTAACGATTCCCACGTTTGGCCTGATGGTGGCGACTGGACTCCTCGTTGCGGCGTACGTTCTTCAGGCGGATTTCAATCGCAGGCGCGGGCAATTGGAGAGATATCGCTCGTCAGTACTAGCTCGCGATGAGGGCCTCTTGGCAAGGCTGATCGGACACTCACATGAAGACATGGGGTTTGTAGTCATTGGGATGGCGGGCATACTTGGTCTGATCGGCGCGCGTCTGTATCATGTTCTGGAAAGCCCGGCCGAATTTTTTGCAAATCCCTGGCCGCAACTCTTTAGCCGGTTCGGTTTTGCATGGTTCGGCGGTTTCCTGGGTGGGGTTGTAGCTCTTATTTATCTGGCGCGGCACTTCGGGATTCCCCTGCTGGAATTTCTGGACATTTGTTCGCCGGCGGCCGCGGTGGGCTACGCGATCGGGCGCATCGGTTGCTTGCTCTCCGGTGATGGCGATTATGGCGTGCCGACGACGTTGCCATGGGGCATGAGCTTTCCCAATGGCGTGGTTCCCACCATGGAGCGCGTGCATCCTACTCCGCTCTACGAGTTCTTCATCTGGCTGGCGATCGCGGCGTTTCTGTGGTGGATGGGGAAGAGGGCGTTGAGTGGCGTGCGGCCCAGCGGCGAGGTTTTCTGCGGCTACCTGATTTTGACGGGCGCGGCGCGGTTTCTGATCGAGTTCATCCGTATAAATCCACGATCGTTCTTCGGGCTTTCGAACGCCCAGACTGCCAGCCTGGTTTCCGTCGTAATTGGTTTGCTGCTGCTGTGGCGTGTCGAGCGCGGAGCGACTCCTCGATCGGCAACTGTCTAAGCTGCGCGGAACTTTTCCCCAGTTCGGGTCTTCTGGCAGCTGCGTTATTCCTTGATGATTGCTCCGTCCTTCATGACGAACGACACCTTCTTTAGGGTTTGAATATTCTCGGCGGGATTCTCGGGGGTGGCGATGATGTCGGCGGCCATTCCGGGCTTGAGGAATCCGCGCTCCTTATCCACGCCGAGTAGCCGTGCGGCATTCACGGTCATGGCTCGAAGCGTATCCGTGGCGGGTACGCCGGCTTCCGTCCAGCTTTGAATGTAATCGATGGCCAGCGTTCCACGCGTTTCACCGCGCATGGCAACATCCACATCCGTGCCAAACGCCATGTTAATGCCGATTTTGTAGGCGCGGCGCAGCCGGTCGACCCAGATCTTGTGCTCGGCGGCGTTGCTCAACTTTTCGGTGAACTCCGTGCCCACCAGCGTGACGCCATTCTTCTTGGCGAGCTGCAAATCCTCGTCGGTCATCTGAAAGCCGTGCTCGATGGAATCCACTCCGGCCTCCGCGGCGTTACGCGCACCGGCATGGGTCCAGCAATGAGCGGCCAGTTTCACGCCGGCCGCGTGTGCTTCTGCAACCATGAAGCGGATATCGTCGGCCGAGTAGATGTATTGCTGATCGTCGACGACAATCTTGATGAATTTCGCGCCGAAATGAAGATTCTGGCGGATAGCTTTGCGCATCTCGTCGCGCGAATCTGCAAACAGATATTCCGGCGTTGCCAGATCCTTTTTCTCCGGCTGCAGGTGAAATTGCCCGCCGTAGGGGGCGATGATGATGCCGGCATTGACTACCGTTGGTCCCTGCACCCATCCATCTTCGATGGCCATGCGCAAGTCCGTATCCGCGTAGTTGCCCGCATTCCCAATGTCACGCACGGTTGTAAAACCGGATTGCAGCATCGCCATGCCGTTCGCCACGCCTTCGATGGCGCGATAGCCGGTGGGATCCAGCAGCGTGGTGAAGTAGTAGTTGCCGTGATCGCGATTGGGGATGACCGTCATGCACAGATGCGTGTGCGCATCGAAGAGGCCGGGAAGGACTGTAGCGTTCGAAAGATCGATGACCTTGGCTTCCGCGGGGATGTCGACGTTGCCGCCGATTTCCTTAATCCTTTTTCCCTCTACCAGAATGATTTGATTGACGGCGGTTTTTCCGGTCTCAGGGTCGAGCAACTTGCCGGCTTTGATGGCCACGAGCCCTGGCGCCGGATTCGTTTGCGCAGGAACTGGCAGCGCAAACAACGGCAGCAACAGGAGGAGCAGCCGCGCAATTCGAATGTTCATAAAATTTTCAGTCCTTTCGCGTGCGCGAGATGCGCGGCTGACTTGCGCTATGATTTTCAGATTGTGCCCGCGCATCATACCCCGGCCGATGCGCCACTTCAATTTCAGAAGACATCTTCCCATTCATCCGGACAAAGGATTCCATCTCAAACGAGTTGCGGAAGACCGGCAATCCCTGAACGTCAACGTGAGTTACAGCATCTGGCGCAAAACGTATTGCAGGATGCCGCCGTGACGATAGTAGGAGACTTCTTCGGGAGTGTCTGCGCGCGCAATGACGGAGAATGTTTCGACTTTGCCGTCTGCACACTTTGCATGCACGGTGATTGGCAATTTGGGCGCGAGAGCGGAGACGCCTTCGATTTCGAACACCTCGTGGCCCGTTAGGCCCAGCGATTCGCGATTCTCGCCCTTTCTGAATTCGAGCGGGAGCACGCCCATGCCGAGGAGATTGCTGCGATGGATACGCTCGTAGCTCTCTGCGATGACAGCGCGCACGCCCAGCAATCGCGCGCCTTTTGCGGCCCAGTCACGTGAGGAACCGGAGCCGTATTCCTTGCCGGCGATGACTAGAAGAGGCACGCCGGCCTCGCGATAGTTCACGGCGGCGTCGTAGATGGCCATCTTTTCGCCGCCGGGAAGGTGGAGCGTCCAGCCACCTTCGGTGCCTGGTGCAAGCTGATTACGCAGGCGAATATTCGCAAACGTGCCGCGCATCATCACTTCGTGATTGCCGCGGCGCGCACCGTAGGAGTTGAACTCATGCGGCTTCACGCCATTGGCGATCAGATACTTTCCGGCGGGTGAGTCGACGGGAATTGAGCCTGCGGGAGAAATGTGATCCGTGGTCACGCTGTCGCCGAGAATCGCGAGAACGCGCGCGCCGTGAATGTCCGTAAGAGCCGGAGGAGCCTTGGGCATGTTTTCGAAATAGGGCGGCATCTTGATGTACGTCGATTTCGGATCCCACTTGTAAATGTCGCCTTGCGGAATGGGCATGGACTTCCAATGCGCGTCACCTTCGTATACTTCGGCGTACTCTTTGCTGTATTGGGCGGTGGTGACGGCAGCGCGAACCGTTTTTTCGATCTCCTGCGGAGAGGGCCAAATGTCTTTCAGGAAAACTGGCTTGCCGGCCGTGTCGTTTCCAAGCGGCTCTGTCGTGAGGTCTACATCCATGCGGCCCGCGAGCGCATAGGCAACGACGAGCGGCGGCGAAGCCAGGTAATTAGCGCGAACGAGCGGATGAATGCGGCCTTCAAAATTGCGATTGCCGCTCAACACGGCCACGGCGATCAGATTGTTGTCCTTGATGGCAGCGCCGATTGGTTCCGAGAGCGGGCCGCTGTTGCCGATGCAGGTTGTGCACCCGTAGCCGACGAGGTGAAAATTCAGTTTCTCCAAAAACGGCGTCAACCCAGCGGCGGCCAGATAGTTAGTCACCACTTTCGAGCCGGGGGCCAAGCTGGTCTTCACCCATGGCTTCACGTGCAGGCCACGCTCTACCGCTTTTTTCGCCAACAGACCAGCACCCAGCATGAGCGAAGGATTTGAGGTGTTCGTGCAGCTGGTGATCGCGGCGATCACGACAGCGCCGCTGGAAAGATCGAAGGAGTCTCCATTGTTTCGAACGCTGACATGCTTATCCGGCGTACCTTCCACGACTTTCGTAAAGGAGGACTTTGCCTGTCGCAATGGCACCCGATCCTGCGGGCGTTTCGGTCCGGCAACGGTGGGCTCGACACTTCCGAGGTCTAGTTCCAACGCATCGTTGAACAGCGGCGCTGGAGTTTCGTCGTTGCGGAAGAGCATCTGTTCTTTGCAGTAGGCTTCGACAAGCGCGATGTGCTCTTGCCCTCGAGCGGTAAAGTGCAGGTACGCGAGGGTCTCCGCATCGACAGGGAAAAAGCCCATGGTGGCGCCATATTCGGGCGCCATGTTAGCTATCGTTGCGCGATCCGGCACGCTCAAACTGGACAAGCCCGAGCCGAAGAATTCGACGAATTTGCCGACGACGCCCTTCTTGCGCAGCATTTCGGTGACCGTCAAGACAAGGTCCGTGGCGGTCGCGCCTTCGCGCAGACGTCCGTGAAGCCGGAAGCCCACAACTTCAGGAATGAGCATCGAAGAAGGCTGGCCGAGCATGGCGGCCTCTGCTTCGATGCCGCCAACGCCCCAGCCGAAAACGCCGAGTGCGTTGATCATCGTAGTGTGCGAATCCGTGCCCACCACGGAATCCGGGTACGCTTCCATCCGGCTGCCGGAGGGCATTGCGCAGACGACCCGCGCGAGATATTCCAGATTTACCTGGTGGCAGATTCCGGTATCGGGGGGAACTACTTTAAAATTGTTAAATGCCGTCTGACCCCAGCGAAGGAAGGAGTAGCGCTCGACGTTACGCTGAAATTCGAGTTCGGCATTCAAGCCGAAGGCATTTACATTTCCGAAACTATCCACCTGCACGGAGTGGTCAATGACCAGTTCGGCGGGGAAGAGCGGATTGATCCGCTTGGGATTGCCGCCCATGCGCGCGAAAGCTTCGCGCATGGTAGCGAGATCAACGACTGCCGGGACGCCGGTGAAATCCTGCAGTAGCACGCGCGCAGGCATGAACGCAATTTCTTTTTCAGGAGCGCCCGGCCGCCAGCCCGCCAATGCGCGGATGTCTTCAGCGTGGACGAATCGGCCATCTTCACAACGCAAAAGATTTTCGAGCAGAATGCGCAGCGAGAAGGGAAGCTTCGCGAGACTGCATACGCCCTGTTTCTCGAGAAACTCCAGGCGATGAATGTCGAAGCTCTGGGCGCCGACATTGAGCTTGTCGCGCGTACGGAAAGAATTGCCCGCGTTGATGGCCATTCAAACGGTCCTTTCGCTATGGTGCACAGCCCTCTATGATAACCGAAATCGAATCGAGGTGCCGTGCGGCTATACTGGTAGCGGCGTGAACATCGTTCTCATTTCGACTTACGAACTTGGGCGGCAGCCGTTTGGCCTGGCCTCGCCCGCGGCGTGGCTGCGGAAACGTGGCCATCATGTCGTCTCTCTGGATCTGGCGCGGCAGGAGCTCGACGAATCCGCGGTTCACGATGCCGCGCTGATCGCTATCTACTTGCCGATGCACACCGCCACTCGGCTGGCTGCGCAATTGATTCCCTCGTTGCGCGAACTGAATCCTCGCGCCCATTTGTGTTGTTACGGACTCTATGCGCCGATGAATGTGGACTACCTTCGCACTCTTGGAGTTTCCACTTTTCTTGGCGGCGAGTTTGAAGAAGGGCTCGTGCATCTTGCCGAACGCCTTGTCGTGAACGGCGAGGAGAGACTTGCGCAGCAATCCGAGCCTCTCATCTCGCTCGCGCGGCTGGCGTTCGAAGTGCCGGACCGTGCTGGTCTTCCCGGAATCGAAAAATACGCGCACTTGATCGTTCCCAGAGATGGCTATCGCATTGTTGGTTCGACGGAAGCCAGCCGCGGCTGCAAACATCTTTGCCGGCATTGTCCGATCGTGCCGGTGTACAAGGGCGTGTTTCGAATCGTCAGCCGCGATGTGGTTCTCGAAGACATTCGGCGCCAGGCTGCGGCAGGCGCGCAACATATCTCTTTCGGCGACCCGGATTTTTTCAACGGCATCCGCCATGCCATGGAGCTTGTCGAGGAGTTTCATAGCCAATTCCCGAAGCTGACTTACGACGTGACGATCAAAATCGAGCATCTGCGCAAGTACGAGCAACATCTGGCCATGCTCCGCCATACAGGATGCCTCTTCATCATAAGCGCGGTGGAGTCTGTGGATGACTCCGTTCTGGAGTTTTTGGACAAAGGTCACACGCGTGAAGATTTCCTGCACGTCGTCAAAACTTTCCGTGAACTTGGCATGACCCTGCATCCGACGTTTGTGCCCTTCACGCCGTGGACGACTCTCGAGGGCTACCTCGATCTGCTTCGCGTCCTGCACGAAGAATCACTGATCGAAAATGTAACGCCTATTCAACTCGGGATCCGGCTGCTCATTCCGGAAGGTTCGCGAATGCTCGAATTGGAAGACGTGAGACGGCTGATCGGGCCGTTCGATCCGCAGTCACTGGCCTATCCCTGGAAAAATCCCGATCCCCGCCTAGATGCTCTCAGCGAAAACGTGCAGGAAATTGCTGCCGCAGCCGAACGCCAGAAAGAATCACGGGCGTCTACGTTCGAACGCATTTGGAAGGCGGCGCATGCTGCGGCAGGTTGCCGTGCTCCGTCGATCGTCGCTACGCAACATGCTGAAGTCGGCGTTCCTTACCTAAGCGAGCCCTGGTACTGCTGCGCCGAGCCGACCCACGATCAGTTGGTCTCTATCGGCGTCGCGAAGCCGCTAGTAAAAACCGTGCTGGCCACCGCCGATGGCTTTGTGTGATCCAGCAAGAGACACCGATCTCGCATGACCACTCCTTCCAAACGATTGTTGCTCTTCACTGCGAAACTCGGCTATCAGACGCGAAGTTTTGAAGAAGCCGCACTGAAGTTAGGCGTTCAACTCTTTTATGTTACGGATCGCTGCCATCAACTCGAAGACCCCTGGGGCGACCGCGCCATCGCCGTGCATTTCGAGAATCCGGAAGTCGCCGCATACATCGTGATGGAAGCCGTGCGCGGCCAGAATGTGGACGGGATACTTGCGCTGGGCGACCGTCCTGCTGTCGCGGCCGCTTACGCCGCGCGCGGACTAGGTGTGCGCTACAACCATCCTGCCGCCGTGGAGGCTTGCCGCAGCAAGCTGCGTATGCGGGAAGTGTTTCGCGATGCGAGGCTGCGCGTGCCGTGGTTTCGAGATCTTCCTGTAAGCCCTGCGCCGGAGCCCACTCTACTGGGTATCCAGTTTCCTTGCGTGCTGAAACCTCTTTCCCTTTCGGCAAGTCAAGGTGTAATGCGCGTTAACAATCGCGACGAATTCCTTGCCGCTGCGGCGCGCATCCGCCGGTTGCTGGAATCCCCTGAGATTCGCTCCACCCGCGAGCCAAATCTAGATCGCATGCTGGTGGAAGGCTACATTCCCGGCAGCGAAGTGGCCGTCGAAGGGCTGATTACTGACGGCCAGCTTCGCGTGCTGGCCATTTTCGATAAGCCCGACCCGCTCGAAGGTCCCTATTTCGAGGAGACTATCTACGTGACGCCGTCGCGATTTTCCGACGCGGAACAGCATACCATTCAGCAGTGCACTGGTGATGCCGCGCGGGCGCTGGGACTCTCGCACGGGCCGATTCACGCGGAGTTTCGAATCAATGACCAGGGAGTCTGGCCGCTCGAAGTCGCTCCGAGACCTATCGGGGGACTCTGCGCACGCGCGCTCCGATTCCTATCCGGCGAAAAAGAAGCCGTTGGATTGGAAGAGCTGCTTCTGCGGCATGCCCTCGAACTCCCCGGGACGAACTCGCCGCGCGAATCAATCGCTTCCGCCGTGATGATGATTCCTGTGCCAAAGAGCGGTGTTCTGGAAGCGGTGGCCGGAGAAGACGCCGCGCGGGCCGTTCCGGGGATTTCTGACCTGCTAATCACAGCACGACTGCACGATTACATTGCGGCGTGGCCCGAGGGCTCAAGTTATCTCGGATTTCTCTTTGCAAAGGGGGACCGGCCCGAGGAAGTGGAGCAAGCCATCCGGCACGCTCATGAAAAATTGGCGTTTGCGATTACGCCGCGTCTGCCCGTGGAGCATCCCGCAACGCGCCGAATGAATAACTAGGGGAATTAGCCTTTTGCTTTGGGTGGGACGTAGCCTTCGGGCAATTTCGAGCCTTCGCCGAAGAAAAACTGCTCCATCTGCTCTTCCATGATTTTCTGCGAATTCGGATCCAGGGGATTCAACCGGTACTCGTTCATGACCATTTTGGAGTGCTCCAGCCACAACTTCCACGCATCTTTCGAAACGCTCTCGTAGACGCGCTTGCCGAGGTCTCCTCTCCAGGGGATGCGATCCAATCCCGGCAATTCCTTCCCAAACTTGACGCAGTGCACCATACGCGTGCCCGGCTTGACCGGTTCGCTCGGTGCTGGTCCGGGACTGCAAGACTCGTTGGCCATTCTGATCTCCTCGCAAACTCCGTTCGTTTCACCTTACTGCAACTTCACGTAAATTCCTAGCTGGCCCAAGCCTTTCCGGCGATCCGGGAGAATGCGGGCTGACTGATTATCAGCCGCCCAACCCGGAAAGCCTCGGGCGCCTGGAAATGAACTCCCTTCACCATCAAAACGCCACGAAGTTGTGTTCCGGGCTTGGAAAATGTGGGGTTGGGGTATAGTTTTGGGGGTCGCGTTTCACCTGAACGAGAAGCAATTCACGGGGAGAAAGAAAATGGCTGCGGATACGAGTCGATCTGGTTCAGGGTATGGAGATGTGGCCGAACCGTGCTCGGTAATTCTTTTTGGTGCGTCGGGCGACCTCGCCAAGCGCAAGGTCATTCCCGCGCTGTACGATCTAGCCATTCACGATGCGCTGGGGCCACGCTACGCACTCGTGGGTTTTGCGCGGACCCCCATGACCGACGAAAGCTTCCGCGCCAGCGCAGGCGAAGCGGCAAAGAGTATTTCGGAAGTCGGGCCCATCGATCCAAAAGAATGGGATGGTTTTGCATCCAACCTGTTCTATAGTCCTGGCGATTACAACAACCAAGAAGCCTACGCGCAGCTTGGCAAACGCCTTTCCGAACTGGAAGCTTCCAAAAACCTCGGCGGAAATCGTTTGTTCTATCTTTCTACGCCGCCTGAAGTCTACCCTGACATTGTCGAGCAACTTGGCCGAGCTGGATTGGCCCGCCCCGCCACACCGGATTCCTGGGTGCGCATCATCATTGAAAAGCCTTTTGGGCGGGATCTGGCCACCGCAAAAGAATTGAATCAGAGCGTGCTCAATGTTTTCGATGAGAAACAGGTCTATCGCATCGATCATTATCTGGGGAAAGATACGGTGCAAAATCTGTTGGTCCTGCGCTTCAGCAACGGAATTTTCGAGCCGCTCTGGAATCGCAATTATGTGGACCATGTCCAAATCACGGCGGCGGAAACGCTCGGCGTGGAGCGGCGTGGAGGATTCTACGAATCCACAGGCGCGCTGCGCGATATGATTCAGAGCCACGTTCTGCAGCTCACCTCGCTCGTCGCCGTGGAGCCTCCTGCATCGTTTGACGCCACCGCGGTACGCAATGAAAAACTCAAGGTTTTGCAGTCCATTCGCCCCTTCAATCTGGAGATGGTCGCGCAATCCGTGGTTCGCGGGCAATATGCGCCCGGAAAAATTGGCGATAAATCGGTGCCTGGCTACCGGCAGGAGCCGGGCGTGAATCCCACTTCCAAAACAGAAACTTTCGTTGCCGCCAAATTATTGATCGACAACTGGCGCTGGGCCGGCGTGCCGTTCTATCTTCGAACCGGCAAGCGCCTCGCCAAGCGCACCACCGAAATCATGATCCAGTTCCGTTGCGCCCCTCACATCGTTTTCCGCGAGCGCGACATTGAGCCCAACCGTTTGTATTTGAACATCCAGCCGGATGAAGGTATTTCCGTCACTTTTGGCGCAAAACGGCCGGGAACGGAGATGAGCATCGGAAATGTTACGATGAACTTCAGTTACCGTGAAGGATTTGGCGGTGCTACGCGCAGCGCCTACGCGACTCTTCTTAACGATTGTGTGCGCGGTGACGCCACTCTTTTCGATCGCGGTGATAGCGTCGAGGCAGCCTGGTCGCTGGTGGATCCGATCCTCGACGTCTGGGGCGCGGCCCGAAGCGCCACTGTGCCACAATATCCCTCCGGTAGCTGGGGACCTCGCGAATCTGATCTTCTGCTCGAACATGACGGCAGACATTGGTGCAACCCTTAACAGGAACAGTTGGCTTAAAGATTCGATCGTGAAAATACGGGGGAAACAGGTGATTCTCGCTGGCGATGTTGGCGGCACGAAGTGCAATCTCGCGCTCTTTTCGGAAAAGGGCGGCACACTCATTCCTGTCTTCAAGCAACGATTTGCCAGCAAGGAGTTCGCGCAGTTCGATCTGATCGTCAAGGAATTCTCGCGGCAAGCTGCCGATCATCTGGGGAGCGAGCGCATCATCGCAGCGGGCTTTGGCATTGCCGGCCCGGTCATCAACGGCCGCGTGCGGGCAACGAATCTTCCGTGGGTGGTGGAAACGGAGACGCTCATCAGGGAACTCGCCGTTCCCAACGTCGTACTGCTCAATGATCTCGGCGCGACCGGCCACAGCCTCGAACATCTGCCTCCGGAAGATTTCTGCGTGCTAAATCCTGGAGTGCCCGAAGCCGGCGGGACGCGTGCCTTGCTCGCCGCCGGCACTGGCCTAGGCCAATCGATCCTTGTTTGGGATGGCGGACGCTACCGTGTCGTGCCTTCCGAAGGCGGCCATTCCGATTTCGCTCCTCACACCGAGCAACAGATCGAATTGTTGCGCTTCATGCGCCGGCGCTATCCTCAAGTGAGCTGGGAGCTCATCCTTTCCGGCCGCGGCTTTCGCACCATTCATGAATTCCTCGCGCCCAATGTGAAGCACGCGTCGTTCGAGGATCCCGACGCCGATCCCGCACCGGAGATCACTCGCCGCGGGCTGGACAAGTCTTGCCGTGTCTGCGCCGACACGCTGGATCTCTGGACGGCCATTTACGGCGCGGAAGCAGGGAATCTGGCACTGAAAGTTCTGGCGCTGGGCGGCGTCTACGTCGCGGGCGGTATCGCCGTCAAAATCCTCGAAAAAATAAAGGACGGTATTTTTTTCCACGCATTTAAGGACAAATGGAAATTTGAAGGGCTTTTGAGCAATATCCCGGTCTCCATTGTGCTCAACGAGTCTGCGCCACTACTCGGCGCAGCATACGAAGCCTTGGCAGCGGTCGACAGATAGCCACCGTTGCGCCCAAGGCAGCGGGCGTTGGCCCGCGATCTCATATTCCTGTGGCGAAACACTTTCCTCTGAACATCTTTCTCCGATGAATCATGCTTGCTAGGCTTGAGCGAATGCCTTTCCTCGAGGACCGATTTGGCGAGTGGAAACCTGTTCCGCGCGGCACCGGGATCGCCTGGCTCTGCGTGTACGCTCTATTTCTTCTCTACGCCTATTTTGACAATTCCGGATTCTTGTTCCCCGACTACGTCAATCTGATCATTCACGAAGGCGGCCACTTCTTCTTCAGTTGGTTCGGCCACACCATCATGATCCTCGGTGGAACGCTCGGTGAATTGATCGTGCCGCTCTTGTGTGCCGCGGCTTTCTTCTGGCAGCGCGAAGCTACGGGCTTTGCCTTTTCCATGTTTTGGTTCTTCGAGAACTTTCCCTACATTGGCATTTACATGGCCGACGCCCGCGCAGCGTCGTTGCCGCTTGTTGGCTCTGAGGAGAGTGACTGGACAATTCTCTTCACGCAGTGGGGAATTCTTGCCCAGGATCAGAAAATCGGTGGAATCATGCGCGCCCTCGGATGGCTTGGAATGCTTGCCACGATGGGGTGGCTGGCCTACCGAACGCGCCATGATGCCGCAGCAAAGCCGAATCGTCCTTCTTGGTGAAATGCGAAGAGCCCCGAGCACAGATTCTGTACTTGGGGCTCTTTGAACTGAATCGGCGACCGCTAAGAACTAACTACCGATGCGGATGCTCGCCACCCTCTTTCGTAACCGGGCGATCGGTCTTAGCGTTGTGCTTGTCATTGTGGATGTCCTTGCTGACGTTGTTTTGCTGATGGTTGACCTGCTGACGCTCCGCCGGTGTTAGCTTCCCGCCGTTGGCCTGCCGATCGTTGCGCACTTCCTTGTTAATGTGCGCCTCTTTATTTTCAAGGTTTCTGGTTTCACCAGGAGTCAGTTGCCCGGACTTCACACCGTTGCCGATGCGCTCCTGCTGATTCGCTTCGCGCACGTTGACTTTGCTCATCGCTGGTGTGGCAGGCCTGCCGTTGTTTACAGACGCGAAATTTGACCTGTCGCTGCGGGCGAAATTCTGGTGCGAGACTTGCGCCGTGGTCGGTTGAATATGCGATTCGTGGCTTGCGACCATTTCTGCGGAAGTCGGCCTCGCGGAAATCCCAATGGGCCCACCATTAAAGCTGGTGCGGTTCACTGTCGTGTTGTTCACGATGACGGTCTTGTTCACGTAGGTGTTATGGATGACCGTGGTGTTCACGTTGGTCACCGCGGTGTTATAGGCAAAGTGTCCGCCTCTCCATTCACCGCCGCCAAAGCCCACGCCGCCATAACCGAATCCGTAGTTCACGCCGCCATAGAAGCCAACATGGGGGCCCCAATAACCGGCGTGGAATATGTAGACGCCTCCGCTCCAGCCCCAATATCCGGGGGTCCAGAGCACGCCCACTCGCGGCGGCATCACCCAAACTCCGGGCACCCAGTAGTAACCGGCATCGCCGTAGGCCCAGTAGCCGGGCGTCCAGATGTAGCCATCGCCCGGGCAAATCGGCTGGCTTTTTCCAATAAGTTTCAGGGGTACCGAATTGTGGTCATAATGTTAGCAGTACGAAGGCGCTTTCCTATTCACCATCTGTTCGCTGGACGGGAGTACAGGTTGTGCTTCCAACTCCATCTCTCCAGCTTGCGTGTCATTGACGAACATCCAGCGCTTTCGGTCAGCCTGTGAGATCTGATCGTCGTCCAACTTCCGTTGCGGGCTTTTCCGGCCATGATTGGCTCGCAACCTTACATTTTTTTGGTAAACTAGCTAGACGAATTCTTTATAACGCTGGCCCAGAGAGGCATTGCCTCTGCGCCACCCCGAGGCCAAGGAGCTGAGTATGAGCAGTGCGGTGACCACCCAGGCGCCCGAACTCCTGAACTACGTGAATGGCGCGTGGCGCCGATCCACCACGGCTGAATACGCGGACGTTTCCAATCCCGCGACTGCCGAACTGCTTGCGCGCACGCCCCTTTCGAACTCCGCGGACGTCGACGCCGTCGTTCAGGCCGCAGCCGATGCGTTTCCCGCCTGGCGCCGCACTCCTCCTGGCGAACGCGTTCAATATCTTTTCAAGCTCAAAAATCTGCTGGAGGAAAATCTCGACGAGCTTTCGCGTCTGATCGTGCTCGAAAACGGGAAGACTTTTGCCGAAGCGAAAGCTGAGCTGAGGCGCGGCATCGAAAACGTTGAAGTCGCCTGCGGCATCCCCATGATGATGCAGGGCTACAACCTGGAGGACGTGACGCCGGGCGTGGATGAAATGCAGATTCGCCAGCCTCTCGGAGTGGTCGCGGCCATCACTCCATTTAATTTTCCGGCGATGATTGCTTTTTGGTTTCTTCCGTATGCCATCGCTTGCGGAAACACGTTCATTCTGAAGCCCTCCGAGCGAGTTCCGCTTACGATGCGGCGTGTGTTTGAACTCCTCGAAAAGACGGGCTTGCCCAAGGGAGCCGTAAACCTCGTCAATGGCGGACGTGCCGTCGTGAATGCACTGTGCGATCATCCGCAGATTCGCGCGATAAGTTTTGTTGGTTCCACGCCGGTCGCCAAGCACGTGTATACGCGTTCTGCGGCGAGCGGCAAGCGCATGCAGTGCCAGGGCGGGGCGAAAAATCATGTCATTGTTCTGCCTGATGCGGACATGGAGCTCGCGACGCAGATTATCAGTGACAGCGCCTTCGGCTGCGCCGGCCAGCGCTGCCTCGCGGTTTCCGTGGCCGTCACCATTGGGGAAGCGCAGAACACTTTCCGTGACTCCATCGCGCACGCTGCTTCCGCAATTCGAGTTGGGAATGGCTTGGACGCGGGCGTCCAAATGGGCCCGGTCATTACTCCGCAGAGCAAGCAGCGCGTCGAGTCCCTCATCTCCGCGGGTGTTGGAGAGGGAGCAAAAGCGATTCTCGACGGCCGCAGCACGAAGATTTCCGGCTACGAATCCGGCAATTTCCTCACACCCACTATCCTTGACGGTTTGCCTTCTTCCAGCCAGCTTGCCAATACGGAGATTTTCGGCCCTGTCCTCAGCCTGGTCCACGCCGATTCCATTGACGAAGCGATGGAATTCCTGCGCCGCAGCCCGTATGGCAATCAGGCCTCGCTTTTTACCACAAGCGGTTCCGCGGCTCGCAAGTTTCGCTATGAAGCTCCCGCGGGAAATATCGGCATCAATATCGGCGTTGCTGCTCCGATGGCCTATTTCCCTTTCAGCGGCTGGAAAGAAAGTTTCTTCGGAATTCTTCACGGGCAGGGACGCGACGCCGTCGAATTCTTTACCGAATCAAAGATCGTTGTGGAACGCTGGTCGCGGCAGGAGACACGAAAGTTCTAGATCCCGTGAAGCGTCACTTGCTGAAGCATAGGATTATTTTTAGATGATTACGAAACCACTACACCTGGACATGCACGAACAGATCGAGTGCGCGCAAACACTCGCATCGCGTTTCTACACAGATCCCGCGATTCTGGAGATCGAGAAGGCGCGGATCTTCCGCCGTACCTGGCAACTCGTCGGCACGCTCAGTCTGTCGTGCGGGGAACTGAACGGCCTGAAACGTACGATTTCCGATCCAGAAAGTTTTTTCACTGCCGACGTGGCCGGCGAACCGATCATTGTCGTGCGCGACAGGGATGGTGTGCTGCGGGCCTTCAGCAACGTTTGCCGTCATCGCGCCGGACCCATCGCGCTCGGCAGCGGCTGCAAAAATGTTCTGCGCTGCCAGTATCACGGCTGGACCTATACGCTGGATGGCCGGTTGATCGGCACGCCGGACGTCGAGGGCGTCGAATTCTTCGACCGCAGCGCGATGGGCATGGTGCCGCTCCGCTGCGAGATCTGGGAACAGTTCATCTTCGTGAATTTCGATCCCAACGCCGAGCCGCTTTCCGCGTTCCTCGGTCAGATTCCACAGCAGGCACAGGGGTTCCAGTTCGGGGGATTGCAATTCGCGGAACGCCGAGACTACGTCATCGATTGCAACTGGAAGGTTTATGTCGATAACTACCTCGAGGGCTATCACATTCCCATTGCGCACCCCGGGTTGATGCGCGAAATCGATTACGCCCAATACCGCACGGATACCTTTCGCTATTACTCCCAGCAGTTCGCTCCGATCCGCGCCCGGAAATCCGAGGACGCTGGCGAGCGAATGTACGCGCCCGGCGCGGCCCTGCAGCAGGCGCTTTATTTCTGGGTCTTTCCCAACCTGATGATCAACATATATCCCGACAACATTTCGACGAACCTGATCGTGCCGCTTTCGCACGAGAAGACCCTTACCATCTTCGAATGGTTTTTTCACGATGTAGAGTCGGCGGCAAATAAGGAACGCATCAAGCGCTCGGTAGCCTTCAGCGATGAAGTACAGCAGGAAGACATCGGTCTTTGCGAAAATGTGCAGCGAGGCCTGCGCTCTTCGACCTACGATCGCGGACGGTATTCCGTGAAGCGAGAAAATGGCGTTCACCATTTCCATATGCTGCTCGGCGAATTCCTTGGCCAGGTGTAGTTAATACAGACATTGCCGTGATCATCCTCCTGATGGGGCCTGCCGGATCTGGAAAGACCACCGTTGGCGAACTGCTGGCTGCGGAGCTGGGCTGGGAGTTTGTGGATGGCGATAGCTTTCATTCCCCCGCGAATATCGAGAAGATGGCGCACGGAATCCCGCTCGATGACAACGACCGCATCCCATGGCTGAACTCCATCCGTGAAGCAAGGGAGCAATGGATCGCGCAACGCCGGAAGGTTGTCCTGGCCTGCTCGGCGCTCAAGCGCAGCTACCGCGAGATTCTGCAATTTAGTCCAGACGTGAAGCTGGTCTATTTGAAAGGGAGTTACGAACTCCTTCGCCAGCGATTGCATTCGCGCCAGGGGCACTACGCCACGGAGCAACTTCTGGCCAGCCAATTCGCTGACCTCCAAGAACCGGCCGATGCAATCACCATCGACGTATCCTGCTCACCGGAAGAAATTGTGGCGGAAATCCGCAAGCAGCTTGCGTTACTGTAATCTTCACGCGCGCATTCGAACGAGCTCTACCCTGATTCCTCCGTGTCTGAAAATCACCAGCCGCGCTAGCTACGGTTTCGCCGGTGCTGGAGCTGGTGCGGGCGTTGGTGTCGCCGGCTTATTGCCGTAGTCGAAATTCACTTTGGGAGCCTGCCGCGCGCCCTCGTCCGTCTTGAAGTACGCGTCATTGCGCGTGAATCCGGCCAAGCTGGCGACGAGGCTGTTCGGAAAGAGCGAAATATACGTGTTGTAGTCCTGCACGACCTCGTTGTAACGGCGCCGTTCGACGGCGATGCGATTCTCCGTGCCGGCCAGCTCGTCCTGTAGACGGAGGAAGTTCTCATTGGATTTCAGTTGAGGGTAGTTTTCGACGACCACGAGCAGGCGTCCCAACGCAGAATCCAGTTGTCCGTTCGCCGCGATTTTTTCAGCCGGTGAATGCGCACTTAACAAGGCAGAACGCGCTTTCGCGATATCGCCAAAAACAATCTGCTCCTGCACGGCCATGCCCTTCACTGTCTCCACCAAGTTCGGAATCAAATCCGCGCGGCGCTGCAGGACGACGTCCACCTGCGCCCATGCGGCATTTACGGCTTCCCGCTTGATAGCCATCTGATTCCTGCGGCTCACAAACGAGCTCCCCAGTATCAGTGCGATTACGACTAGAACGAGCAAGACCACCAGACCTTTTTTCATATTGACCTCGGCTCCGTCAGATTCACGAATGGGTATGCTTTACGCGCTGCCATTCCCGTTTGGGGAGGTGCTTGTCCAGCGCGCTCGAGATCTTTTCCAATGCTTTCAAATACGCACCATACACCGGAACTATTTCGCCATGAAATCCACCGGTTTCGCGAAGCGGCAAGAGGGCGTTGAAAGCCGATGCGTTCGAGCCCGTCAAGGCCGCTGCGCGGGCAATGATCTCGTGCTCGCCGGCAGGGGGATCTTCTCCGAAGGCAATTACGGTATGACGCAGAAGTGTGAGAGCTCCAGAGAACGACTTCCTTAAAACCGTGCCAAGCTCTTTCGCATTCCCGGCCGCCCGTAGATAGTGCTGACGCAGTTTTAATATCATCGTACGCAGGTCGTGTTCGATCTGCACTCGATGAAGATTCATCGGGACTTCAATTCCGGCCACGGCGTCTTTGCCGTAGAGCACGCGCCGGTCGCGCTTCATATCGAGAATCTCGATCGCGAAAACATCGGCGGATTGCTGCAATTCATCCCCGCTGAAGAATAGAGGCGCCGGTTCATTCTGCTCCACACACCACCACTTCACCACGTCCGCCAACCGTCCCAACTCCTCAACGGTAAGCGAACGAAGGATGCAGGCGACATTGAGATCAGAGAGTCCTTGACGGAAATCGCCGCGCGCTGCGGAGCCGAATAAGATGACGCATTCAAGGTTCGCTGCCGCGAATTCCTTCAGCCGGTTCACTAATTCCGTAAGCTTTGCGTCTTTGGAAAGCATCTCTCTCTTGTTCCTTTCGTCAGGTGCTACCAGCTTCCCGAAGCGCCGCCGCCCCCACTGCTCCCGCCGCCGAACCCTCCGAATCCACCGCCACCTCCACCGAAGCCACCGCCGCCCCAGTTTCCGCCGCCTCCTGATCGTCCTCCGGAGCTGTTCGCCAGCACTCCCAGGAGAAACCAAAGCCAGCTGCTGCCACCCGATCCGCTCCCTGGCTGACCACCGCCTCGCGAAGAAAGATTCCCGATAACGACAAAGAGCACGATCACGCCAAGTACAACCCACAGTCCAATAAACGTGCTGCCACCTTCGTCCTTTCGCAGGCGCCCCATGGGCGGCTGACCGCTCAAGGTCACGTTTGAGTCATCGGCAATGTACTTTGCCAACTGCCACGCGGCTACTTCCGTGGCTTTGCTGTAATCGCCTTGCCGCAGGTATGGCACCATTGCGCGGCCGACATCTCCAGCTCGAGCGTCGTTGATCACCGGCTCGAGCCCGTACCCAACCTCGATGCGGTACTTGCGCTCGTGAGGAGCGACTAGCAACAACACCCCACGATTATCCTTCTTTTTTCCGACTCCAAGCTGTTTGTAGAGATCCACCGCGTAGGTTTCAACGCTCTCGCCATCGAGCGAGTTCACGGTCACAATGGCCATCTGCGCACCGGTCTTCAGCTCCACTTCGTTGCACAGCGATTCCAGTTTCCCTTTGGTATCCGTGGCGACGACCCCGACCAAATCGGTAACGTAGCCGCTGGGTTGAATCGTTTTCGTGTCATCCCCAGCAGCAAGGCAAGCTCCAAGTAAAAGCAAGCAGGGAAGTAGCGCGATTCGAAAGGGGCGGATATATTTCATTCAGAGCCGGGACGTGGCCATCAGACGACTATAGGGCCAGGTCCAACCCACTGTAAAGCGGGATCACGTTCTCTCCGGCCCTGTTTTCTTATTTCGCGATTCATCGTATCCTTAAGTGATCGGAATTTCCTCTCCGCATTCTCCTGAACAGACGGTCCCGCTTTTCCAGGGGAAACCTCGTGCGGCCCAAAGGGTTGTAGAGATGATTGAAATGAAAACAGCGCGGCCCGTTTGGCACCCCGCAGGCAAAGTGGGCGGGGGCGAGCAGCCTTTCAAGTACCCGCTCGAACGAGCTTTCGTCGAGCCGGATTGGCGCCGGCTCCCGGGCTATAAGGATGTAACTACCGCCGAATGGGAGACTGCCCTCTGGCAGCGTCGGCATACGGTCAAAAATCTGAAGGAACTCCAGGCCGTTTTTGGGCCCCTGCTGCCGCAAGATCTCTTGCATAGCATGGAACGGGACATCAAAGAGCGCGCCACGATGTCCATTCTCATCCCTCCGCAAATGCTCAACACCATGGATGAGAAGGATCTCTGGAACGATCCCGTGCGCCGCTACATGTTGCCTGCTTTCGACGATCGCAATCCCGAATGGCCCAGCCATCCAAAATCCAGCCGCGACAGTTTGCACGAAGCCGATATGTGGGCCGTTGAAGGACTCACGCATCGCTACCCCACCAAAGTTCTCGCCGAAATGCTTTCCACTTGTCCGCAGTATTGCGGACACTGCACGCGGATGGATCTCGTCGGCAATGACGTTCCTCAAGTGGTCAAGATGCGTTTCCAGATTCCGCAGAAGGATCGCTACGAGCAGATGCTCAACTATCTTCGCAAGACCCCGGCGGTGCGCGACGTGGTGGTTTCCGGCGGCGACCTGGCAAATGTGCCCATCGCTCAGCTCGAATCGTTTGTGTCTGCCATCATGGACATTCCCAATATCAAGGACATTCGACTGGCCACCAAAGGGCTACTGGGAATTCCGCAGCATTTTTTGCAGGGCGAGGTGCTCAGCGGCCTTGAACGGCTCGCGAAGAAGTCACATGAGCGCGGAATCGACCTAGCCTTGCACACACACGTCAACAATGCTCGTCAGTTGACGCCGCTCGTTGCCAAGGCCGTTCGCAAACTCCTCGACATGGGCTTTCGCGACGTTCGAAATCAGGGTGTGCTCCTGCGCGGAGTGAACACTTCGCCTAAAGAGCTTCTCGATCTTTGCTTTACGCTGATGGATCATGCAAAGATCATCCCGTACTACTTCTACCAGTGCGACATGATCCCCAACGCGGAGCATTGGCGCCTGGCGATCCGCGAAGCTCAACAACTCCAACTCGATATCATGGGTTATCTGCCGGGCTTCGCTACCCCGCGTATCGTTTGCGACGTCCCGTTTGTCGGCAAACGTTGGGTGCAGCAGTTGAAGGAATACGACCGCGAGAAGGGCATCTCCTACTGGACGAAAAATTATAAGACCGGTATCGAAGCCAACGATCCGGAGGCCCTCACGCGCCTCTACGAATACTACGACCCTGTCTACACTTTGCCTGCCTCGGGGCAGGACTGGTGGCGGCGACACGCTGCGGCGTGAGAGATGCGTCATGGGTCGGCGAATGAGCTGCACAATGCTCGTACGTAGCGATTTTTCCTCAACACAAAGAAATTCCGCTGAGTGATTTGTCGCCCCTTGTAGAATCGCGTCGCTCACCGTGACGCAGACTCCGGCAACTCTCCGGCCGAGCGCCGGTTGTAGCGGTCTACCGGAATAGACTGGAATTGCAAAAAACCCTTTCTATTAATGAAAAGGGTACGTAATCTACATCGAACAATTGTGGCATCGTTTCAACCGGCCGTCTCTGGGAGATTTGGTCTCGGGCGACGATTTGATTACTCGTGCGATGGCGATGAAAGTTTACAAGTTCGATTTGATTCTGGAGTGGATTTTTGAAAAGTACGAGAGGCTCTGACGACGAGGAGGCGAGGAAGGACAAGAACAACGAGGAAGACAAAGAAGGAGAAGAAGACGAAGAGGACAATAGTACATTGCACCAAGTCTTCAAATGGTTGTACGTGTGGAACTTTCGTACCGTTGTTCAGCAGCTGGAGCTCTGTTATGCTCTGGCGAAGACGTGGTTGCCAAGTCGTCGGCTAGTGTCCTCGATGCTCCGGAATTCTCGCTGAAGTTACGTCGCTCTCGCCGCGGGTTTCCGCCCTCTGGCCGAATGCAGTTTGTAAATGTTCGATCCAAATCTTCTGTGTGGGAGGATTATGCGATCGCTTCTGCCCAAATTTCATCTATGCGTGGTTATCAGTGTTTCTATCATCGTATTTGGCAGTATTGCCAATGCCCAAGATACACCAAAGTCCGCCTCCGGCGAAACAGCAACTAGTAAGCCGCAAGTTTCCGTTGGCAAAAAGCTGGCGACTACGGCAGCGTCCGCTGCAAACGAGGATGATCTCGACAAAGCTGCGGCCGGCCAAGCCGACAAAGACAGTGATGAACAGATTCGCAAACGTGACGAATGGTTTTATAAGCAACGCAGCTCTGTAAACGGTCACATTCCCGCTGGCGCGCGTTTCAAGGCATTCCAACACATGCAGCGCATGATGGAATCGGAAGGGAAGCTGGTCCGCCGGCCCGACGGTTCCTATGCAGAAGTCACCCCGCAATCCTTGCTCTCGCCTTTGAGCGCAGTTACCTCCGCATGGTCTTCCATCGGTCCGACGCCCACCATAGGTGGCTTCTTTTCCCCAGTTACTGGCCGCATCACTACCATCGCCGTGGATCCGTCTGACCCCTCCGGAAATACCGTGCTCATCGGTGGCGCGATGGGCGGCATTTGGCGCTCCACTGATGCCGGCCAATCTTGGACGCCCGTCGGTGATCAGAACGCCTCACTTGCGATGGGCTCCATCGCATTTGCTCCTTCAAATCATTCCGTGGTCTACGCAGGCACTGGCGAATCAGAATCTGTCGCCTTCGACATTTATTACGGCGCAGGTGTCCTGAAGTCCACGGACGGTGGACTTCACTGGACTCAGACATGTACGGTCGCGAGTTCTTCTTGTCCCTTCATCGGGCCTTATGGTGACATTGCGTCCTTCGGCTTTTTCACTCTCGGCGGCACCCGTATCACCTACGTTGCCGTCAATCCCTCAAACGCGCAAATGGTTCTGGTTGGTGCACAAACCCAATTCTCGCAAGGGCCGACCGAAGGCGTCTACTGTTCTGATAATGGCGGATCGACTTGGAGCAACATTCTGCCGGATCAATTGTCCAGCTTTGTGGGATTTGCTTCTTCTACTATTGCGTACGCTGCTCTCGGCAATCCCTTCGGAAGTTCGCCGAACGCTCCGAATGGGAACGGCATTTACAAAGCCACGAGCATCGGTTCCACTTGCGCGAGCATTATTTTCTCGCGCCTAACCAGTACGACTTTGCCTCCACAGTTGAGCATGGGTCGCACTGATATCGGTATCGCGCCCAGTGACACGAGTGGAAACACCGTATACGCGTCGATCGCCGACGCCACCACGTCCTCCACCACGAATCTGGGTGTCTACGTAACCACCAATGGCGGCGCAAACTGGACGCTAACCTCCGCGCCCGATGTTTGCCAGCATCAATGTTGGTACGACAATGTGGTCAAGGTTGACCCCAACAACAAGAGCATCGCCTTTTTCGGCGGCGGTGCCGTTCGCGATTCCAGCGGAAACTTCTCTTGGGTTGTGCGCACCGAGAATGGTGGCACGACGTGGTCTTCCGTGATTCCAAATCTGCCAGGTGGCAGCGCGGGCCTTCCTCACGTTGACAATCACGCTATTGCGTTCGTCAAGCTTTCGACGGGCAAAGTTCGCATGTATCTCGGTAATGACGGCGGCATCTGGCGTACCGATGATGCTGAAGGCACCCCCGTTACGTGGATCAATCTCAATAATCCCTCGCTTACGCTCACGCAGTTTTATCCTTCCATCTCCATCAACGCTTCCTCACCTTCCATCGCTTTCGGCGGCACTCAGGACAATGCGAGCCAAAACTATCATGGCGGCGTGAGTTGGGTTGACAATCAGCTCTGCGGTGATGGCGCCTCGACTGCCGTAGATTTCGCCATTCCCAGCACGGTATACATTGGCTGTGCCACCGGCGCTCCGATCAACGCCTCCTATCAAAACGGCGCGCTCGGTACCTTCTTTCCCGCAGTGAACGGCATCAATTCCGCTGACTTTGCGAGTTTTATCCCTCCGCTGGCAGCCGATCCCAGAGCCGCAAATACCCTTTATTACGGCACCACTAAGGTCTACCAATCCACTGATGCCGGCAACACCTGGACCGCCATTTCAGGCGATCTTGTTTATGGTCCGAACGGTTTGTGGCTCAACTCGATTGCTCCGGCAAATTCCAGCGTCGTCTATGCGGCAGCAAATAACGGACAGGTTTTCGTCGCCACCAGCGTCGGAGCCGGCACCCTCGCAAACTTTAGTCAAGTTGGTGGGCAGGGAAGCCTTCCGCCCCGCGAGGTTACGGCTGTAGTTGCCGACACCACGGATGCCACGGGCAACACCGTCTACGCCACTTTCTCGGGCTTTGCTTTTGTCAGTTCCGCCCTTGGTGTCAACGATCCAATGGGACACATTTTCAAGACCACGGACGGAGGCAACACCTGGCAGGACGTAAGCTGCACCGTCGCGGTTTGCACCACTCCTGCCGCCACGGACCTTCCCAACATTCCCGTCAATGACCTCGTTGTCGATCCCGATGTCCCTGGCGCCATCTATGCTGCCAACGACCTCGGAGTATTCGCCGGTGATTGTTCAGCCATGCCCTGCAAGTGGAGCAGTCTGGGCACCGGGCTTCCTCGCGCAGCTGTCCTCTCCTTGCGTCTCCACGCAGCGTCTCGCACGCTCCGCGCCGCCACCCACGGCCGCGGCGCCTGGGACATCTTCTTGAATAATTTTCCTTTCAGCGGCCCGCGCATCTTTTCGCTCTCGCCCACTTCCGCGGACTCCGGGGGCGCGCCACTTACTCTCACCGTCCATGGCACGGGCCTGACAGGTGGCACCATCCAATTCAATGGAACACCGCTTACCACCACAGCGGTTCAAGCTGACACGCAGTTAACCGCGCAAGTTGGCACGAGTCTTCTCGTGGCTGGCACTCCCAAAGTTACGGTTAAGGTGGCGAGTACGACCAGCAACTCGCTAACCTTCTCCGTTCTCGCGTCTGTCCCAACCCTCACCGCCATCAACCCGTCGAGCACACCGGTGCAAACACCCAGTCCAACTGCAAACGTGCCCATCCAATTGACGGGCACAGGTTTCGCCAGCAGCGCCAAGGCGCTCTTCAATGGCGTGCAGAACGGGATCACCGTTGCGGCTCCCACATCTTCTTGCCCGCTCCCGACCTGCTTATCAGCGACGCTTCCCGCCGCCCTGCTCGGCCCCTATGGAAGCACCAACGACCTCGCTGTCCTCAATTCACCCCCAGGTGGAGGTCAATCTAAGCCCGTGACTTTCAAAGTCGTCGCACCTGCACCGCCCAACGACAACTTCGCAAACGCAACCAACATCACCTCCTTGACTTTAAATGATGTGCAGGATTCCTCTAGCGCCACCACAGAATCTACCGACCCCGCACCTCCGTGCGCGCATCAATACACCAGCGCACAAGGCAACACCGGCGGACATCCAAACGGGATTTACAACACCATCTGGTACAAATTCACTCCCATTTTCGCGTCCAATCTCGCGGTCGACACCATCGGGAGTAGTTACGATACCGTTCTTTCGATTTGGACTGGTTCTGCAGGCAACCTTGTGAATCTCGCCTGTAACGACGACATCGTTCAAGGTGTCAACATTCAATCTCAGCTCTCAAACGTTGCCCTCGCCGCTGGCACCACCTACTACATCATGGTCAGTTCTTTCGGCCCTCCCGACTCAAATCCCATCGCCCTCGGTGGTAGGTCTCAATTCAATTTTTCCTACAACTTTGGTAACTACCCATCGCCAGTTCTCACTTCGATTTCGCCAATGAGCGCCAATTCTGGTGACCCTGCGTTCACGCTCACTATTAACGGCTCGAATTTTTTCAACGGTGCGATTCTTAATTTTGACAATTCTGCGACCTCACTGGGATCCGCCGTGGCCACTACTTACGTCAGTCCCACTCAAATAACCGCCGTAATTCCGGCTGCCCTAATCGCCTTACCCGGCCCATTTACGGCTCTCGTGTTAAGCCCCCCGCCAAACTATGCTCCATCCAACTCGTTGAATTTCACTGTCAACCTCGGCACCTACCCGGTCCCCAACCTGACATCCATCTACCCCACAACTATAATTGCCGGCTCTTTGCCCTTCACGATCAACGCATCCGGCACAAACTTCGCACCTGGCGCCGTCCTCAACTTCCATGGTGTTGCTAAATCCACCACAGTTAACAGCCCTCAAAATGTCTACGCCACAATCTCTACCGCTGACATCAGCACATCAGGCACCGTCCAAGTCACTGTGAGCAATCCCACGCCCGGCGGTGGCCCCTCCGCGCCTCAGCCTTTCATCATCGCCCAGCCGACTGTTGTTCCCACGATCACTTCCGTGAATCCAACCTCCATCCCAGCAAATTCTCCGACCACCTTCACTATTAACGGCACTGGTTTTGTACAAGGTGCGGCTCTCGATGTCGTTGGCACTGGCGGCGGCTATTGGAACACCACCTTTGTGAGCTCAACGCAGCTCACCATCACAAACTTTTCCGTGGGTAGTGTGGGTACTATTCCCATCTACGTCATAGACCCAGCCCCGGCTGGCACGTCCACCGCCTTCAACCTCACGGTCACTCAGCCACCCGCTCCCACCATCACCTCGATCAGCCCTTCCACTGCTCCCAGTGGTTCAACTCCCAATCTCACAATTACGGGCACTGGTTTCGAGCCGGGGGCCTCCGTGCTTTTCAACGGTACAAATTACTCCACTGGCTACACGAGTTCTACGCAACTCATGACGGTTCTCTCCTTGGGAGGAATCGCCGCCGGCACCTACCCTCTGTCCGTAGTGGACCCGATCGCTGCCGGGGCCTCCGCTCCATTCAATTTCATCGTGAGCGCTCCCCCATCGCCCGATTTCTCCATGACCTCTTCGGGCACTACTTCGGTGACTGTCACCGCCGGTAAGCCCGCTACTTTCCCGAACGCGATCTCCGTCTCTGCGCTCAACGGTTTTATTTCGCAAGTCAATTTGTCCTGTACGCTCCCGGCTGCCGCAACCGCTACGACTTGCTCTGTAAACCCCGCCGCTTTGCCATCCGGAAGCGGCAGCGCCACTGTGACCGTTACCACCACCGCTCGCGGCCTTATTCTGCCCCAGGCGCCCGTCGGGCGATTCACTTACCGGCCCCAATTCTTGACCCTGCCACTGATCGCAATCCTGCTAAGTCTAGTATTCGTGCGCTTCGCTCGAACGGGACGCCAACGCCTGGCTATCTCGATTCCGCTCGCAACGCTAACTCTCCTCCTGATAATCGAAGCCGCGGGCTGCGGCAGCAGTGGTGGTGGCTCTGTCACTCCTCCTCCGCCTCCACCGCCTGCTGGCACCCCCGCTGGCACATACACGGTTACGGTTACAGCCACGGCCACCACCAACACAGGTACGTTGACTCACCCGACCACTCTCACCGTGATCGTCCAATAAGGGCGGGTGGCCCGGACGATAACCTTTCAAATGGAGCCAAATGGAGCAGCCATAGCGGCATGAAGCGGTAGGTAAGTCGTCTTTTGTTGGAGCGGGCGATGGGAATCGAACCCATGTCCGAAGGGTGGGATGATTTGGCAGGCTGCCATCACAGTCGCGGGAGACACTACTCCTGGAACGAGGGTTCGCGGCGGCGAAGCCGCGCGTCTCGGCAGGTCGACCGTATCCATCAGTTAGAATAGTCCTCGCGCGCCGACTTTCGGTAGCTGGTCACGGACTCGTCGCGCCTCGTAGAAAGTCGCCCGAAGGGAACCTGACTATGCCTTCCACTGAAAAACT
>Ga0210409_10000139_pt1 | contig 157519 bp, 137 predicted proteins | sample IncBWH17MmetaG_FD_161649 | JGI IMG/M metagenome (GOLD analysis project Ga0210409, IMG submission 161649) | Forest soil microbial communities from Barre Woods Harvard Forest LTER site, Petersham, Massachusetts, United States - Inc-BW-H-17-M | ecosystem: Environmental > Terrestrial > Soil >... | reverse complement strand
ATTTGACATAATACAAATTATGCGAAGTTGGGAAGCGCGCAGATCAACAGGGTCAAGCGTTATGCTTGGCCCTTTTTTATTGTCACAGGGAAAAGAAAATGAGATATCCAAATACACGATACGCACCTTCTTACAAAAATCTGCGTACATTCGTTACCTAATGTGCTTACAAACGGTACAAAAGTTTACGTACATGTTGGAAAATGACTCCAAACAGTGACAATAATCTACGTACATGTTGGTTATTTTCCCCGATTGGTGACCAAATTTTGCGTACATGTTGGTATCAACATGAATCAGAATTCATTGCTTGAAGCCGTTCGGCTCGAATAGGCTCGGCTCTTCGCTGGCGTCACCTTCAATCAATGCGGCGCGAATTGCCTCTACTCGATGTTATGTTCCTGATCGCGCCAGATGAGATCGCCATTTTGCTTGTCAGCTCATCGCGATTCAACGGATCTAGCATCTCTTTATATCCTTCGTGGCCTTCAATAGTTGGCATAGATCGTAAGTGAATCGTCGGCCGGGGCGGAAAACGTGTCCAATTGATAAATCGTATGCTTGGGACCTACGACGGATTGGAAATCTTTAGTGGTAAATTTGCGATACCTAGAGCATCCCAAAAAGCTGGGTTGAATACATAACGAGCATCTTCGCCGAGGCGTTGTGCACGAGTGGTGAGTATTTTGGAATCGTAATTTACGTCGAAAATATACTGAACGCCAGTCTGGGTTTTTAGCCCGATGACTCCGTAGTACAAAAGGAAGCTAAAAATTTTCTCGATTTGATCTTCACCCACTCCACCCCCACGAAGCGTCAACGCAAGCTCTGACCTGGAGGCTTCTGACGGATGATCGATAAAATGATAGAGCAGATCTGGTACACCTGGGCAGACATCAGATAACTCATGGTCGAGTTCAACTAATAGATCCTGAGAAAATGCTTTTACACCTTTTTCTATGTCGCTCTCTTCAATCTTGAGGTGATTGAAGTTATTGGCAAAACCTTTGCTGTGAGCAAAGATCTTCAATACATTTCTAGGACGCATCAGCGATCGTTCGATAAAATAGGCAGACGTGTCTTCGCCATGAACATGGGAAATACAAATATCTCGCCAAATTTTTTCAAAGGTCGCGTTAGGATCCACACCATCCATCCCAGAAACTAGACGTAGCCGTAGCATTTCCCGTAGCATATCCGGATCAGTCCAGTCCAATACCGCGCGCATGTCCTTGCCATAATCCGAACTGCCCTGCATGAGAAGTTCGTACACATCGTTTCGAACAAAAATCACGCAATAAAGATCATGATCCCGTTTCCTCATTTCACGTTCGATTTTGCGACCAGCTTCAACCAAACATCTCAAAACAATGACGTCAATATCGTCAACGCCGCCGGTATTCCACCCTTTGTCAAGATTGTCGAAAAGAATCCAAACGGATTGCTTTGTGTTCAAATAATCTGATAGCTTTTGTCGCAACGACCGTATGTCATGTGCATATACAAGAGACGTGACATCCTCGATTGTAAGTTTGGTATCAGGAGAATCCCCGAATCGGGCCCGATATTCAGAAGCAATTCCATTCTGTTTACCCCAATCAAGCATTGCCCCCTCTTTTTCAGTTGCAGGAACTTGATCGTCTTCCATGTCATCAGCAGTCGGCTGCACAAAAAAATGCAACGTCACAATGGCAGATTTTTCAGATTGGGATTTGGAAGCGAACAGAGGTTTCGCCGTGAACTTTTTCTCATTTATGGAAAAAGCTATATCTTCAAATTGCTCGTTGAATAGCAGCACTGTCGGATCGGATTCCAGCTGAACCCATAGGTCATAGGCACTGTGTCCGTAGCAATACACGCGTCGATGTACCTTACGGGAATATGGAATATAGAGATGGCTACTAAAATTCTCCCGCTGACTGCTAGGCAGTACGCAGAACAATTCTTCAATTAGCTCGGAAGAGTTTCGCCGTGCCATGGATGGTCCGTCAAAAAAACTCGAAACTTCTTCCATTATGTACGTAAATTTTGGTAATTCAAGTTTTACCAAAGTTTACGTACATCACCTCAAATATCTTGACGAATCAATAGCTTACAAGATCATTCCTGTTCGTGGATTTTGGTAAGAACGCGAAAGTCCGTCGAGTTTTAATAACGTCTGTCTAGAACGCGGCGCTCTAAAGTAAATCTATGTCGTTTTGGATAGTAAAGGCATTCGTTGGAGTGAAATCAAGGATCAGGCCTTCCGTGGGCGGTCATGCTTATGGCCACCCACGGCAAGATCAAGGCGCCGCGAGCGCGACATCTGCACCAGCAGCACTAATGTTCCCAGACCAGCAACTCCGGCGCCGGCCAATCCGACGAACGAAATGCCCACCGTGCCGATCGTAGTTGCCCCCAGCAGCGAACCCAAAGCGATGCCCGAATTGAATCCAGCGATATTCAGACCGGCAGCGACCCCGTGGGCTCTTGGCGCATGGACCTCGGCAATACCAATCAATCGAGCTTGCAGCGCGGGCACCGCAGCATAGCTCAGCACTCCAAGCAGAGCGACCAGCACGGCCATGCCCACCGGCGAATACGCTAGCAACCACATACCGAACACCACGCCTGCGATGCCTGCGACGATGATCAGGCTGGCTCGATCAGCGCCGAGGCGATCCGTCATCCGGCCACCCATGATGCTCCCAACCGCTGCCAGTACGCCATAGATGAGCATGAAAATACTGACCGTGCTCATGCTGATGGAGGTGACCTGGACTAGGAGCGGCGCGATATACGTGTATGCGGCAAACGATCCGGCGTAGGCCATAACGGTCACCAAGGTGCCGCCGAGAAGCTTGGGGTTGAGAATTGCGCGCAGTCCGTGAAGCGCGGCGCCGGCTGACGCGTCACCGCCATCCTTAGCCGCTTCCCTCATCCCGAAAAGCAGGCCGAAGAAGCCGAGCATCCCGAACGCAGCAATCGCCATGAAAATGGGGCGCCACGAAAGGACGCTGCCAAGATAGGTCGCGACCGGAACGCCGACGGCTAGCGCCAAGGTTCACCGCCACGCCAAGACCGCAATCCCAAAGGGCCGGTAGCTCCTTCCGCCCTCCCCCTCTTTGGGGGCAATAGATGTCTCAGCCAATTGATGAGAATTTTTGAATTTAGTCACTTTTCCCAGACTTGCTATCCGATTGCGTGCGATTTTCCATCCATTTCAATGGCTAGGTCGACTTGTGGCACTACAGAGATCTATATTTTTCATACGTTTATCATTTTATTTGCTCCTGGCATAGCACGTGCTTGTCGATAAGTAGCAAGGGTGCACGAAAACCTTGCCCAATAAATTAAAAAGGAGACAAATGGATATTCAGCGACGTTATTTCCTGCAGAAAACTGGCAAATACGCAGCCCTGGCGGGAGTTGGCACAATCGTGCCAGAGGCTTTTGCGAGAACGACTCCTAGCGCTGCCATGGGGCACATTTCAATTACGGAAATGTCTCGCCGACTCGCTGTTGGCTCCTTGAGCAGCCGCCAATTAGTTGAGGAAGCACTAGCCGCCATCAGCGATCCAAATGGAGAGGGCTCACGCGCCTTCCTGACCGTCTACGCCGAACAGGCTCGTGCCATAGCGACCGAGATCGATGCGCAGCGTCGTCGTGGAATTGTTGCCTCCCCTATTGCTGGCATACCTATTTCAATCAAAGATCTGCTCGACGAGGCCGGACAAACTACCCTTGGAGGCTCCACTGTTCTGATCGGCCAGCCCCCGGCGTTGGTTGATTCGACCGTAGTGGCTAGATTGCGTAAGGCCGGTGCAGTCATCATCGGGCGCACCAATACGGTCGAATTTGCCTACACAGGGCTGGGTATCAATCCGCACTACGGTACTCCGAAGAATGTTTATGATCGTGCTACCGGCCGCATTCCCGGCGGTTCGACATCAGGCGGCGGTATATCGGTGGCTGACGGCATGGCTGCCGGCGCTATCGGAACCGATACCGGCGGCTCGCTGCGCATTCCTGCCGCGCTTAACGGCTTGGTCGGATTCAAGCCGACGCAACGTCGCGTGCCGCGCGAAGGCGTGATGCCACTATCGACCACCTTGGATTCGGTAGGCCCGATCGCCTGGAGTGTTGCCGACTGTGCGTTGCTGGATGTCGTACTCACAGGCGACGCCGTTCGATTACCTCGCGCGCCCGCATTGCGCGGACTACGCGAACTACGCGGACTACGACTAGCAGTACCAAAGACATTCTTCCAGAATGATTTGTCCGACCCTGTAGCACGTGCATTCACGACAGCGTTGGCGCGGCTGTCGGCGGCGGGAGCAATCATCGTTGAATTGCCGATGACCGAGTTTGCGCAGGCGCCGAACATCAATCCACGAGGCATGATCACGGCTTCAGAGGCCTATGCGTGGCATCGCAAATATATTAAAGACGGGGCAGATAAATACGATCCAAGAGTGCTCGCGCGAATCAAAACTGGCGAGACCATCAGCGCGCCAGACTATGTTGAACTTCTGACGCTGCGGCGCGAATTCATCCTCTCGATTAACCGAGCCGCGGCTGGCTATGATGCGATGCTGATGCCGACAACACCAGATATTGCGCCACCCATCGCCGATGTGATCAAGGATGACGAGAGCTACTATCGCTTTAACGGACGCATGCTACGTAATCCATCGGTGGTCAACTTGTTCGATGGCTGCGCGCTTTCGATACCATGCCACCAGGCGGGCGATGCACCGGTCGGACTCATGATTGCGGGCACTCAAAATACCGATCACCACATTCTCTCGGTAGGACGCGCGGTGGAAGCCGTTGTTTCTCCGTCTCGAAGCTGACGTAAGCCTCCCGGCAAGACCGCTTGGTCGAGCCGGGAAGTACGTAAAGTGCGACGGCACACGAGATGCCTGGCCAGCTGCCGTTCAAACTGACGTAAGCCAGCGATTAATTACACAGACTCAGCCATGCTTGTGACCGCGATCGCCACAACGAGCGCCGTTGTGGTTATCGTCGTTCCAGGACGAGCCTCGAATCAGGCTGCAAAAATTGAGGCGCTTATAGCTGGGATCCTTGAGCGCCAGCACGTCGGCCTTGACGTTACCAAAGGTCGTCTCGGGCTTGTGAATCGTGCCTTTTGCGAATGCGTCGATAATGCCTTCTTTAAATTTCGAGCCGCGAGGGTGCGCTTGCACCACTTGATTTCGCTGATCTTCGGTGAAATCGTCGTACGCGATTCCTAGCACGTCCATTTCAACACCTGCCGTTACCAGAGCCACAACGGATTTCTTGTATTGTGGAATCCCCGGCGTTGTGTGCAGCGCGATGGCATCCCATACCTGTTCAATGTCGTGCTCAGCAACGCCATACCCCGCCAGGAAGTCGCGGGCGGCATTCGCACCATCTACTTCGAAACGGGCGTGTTTGCTGCTATATGCATCCATTAACCCCATGTCATGGAACATTGCCCCCACGTAGAGCAGCTCCGGGTTGTACTTTAACTGTTTGCGCTCACCGGTTAGTGCCCCAAATAAAAACACACGGGTCGAGTGATGAAACAACAAGTCGGATTCAATGTCTCGAACAAGTTGCGTTGCTTCCCGCGCCATCTTGCTGTCGGGGATCTTGATACCGGCGATCATGGTGTGCATTACATTCTCCAGGTTGGGCTTCGCCGATTGCAGGATCGGTCGAAGCAAGGTCGGTGCGTGCCGAGGTGACGACAACGCTGTGTCGGACTGACATGCAAACTATCCAAGCCACTTTAAATGGCGCCCGGTTTCGAGACAATGCAAAGCATGCGTTGTACACTGCCAGGCGTACGGCATATCCTGCCATCGCGACTTTTCTTTCCGTGCAAGCTGGACTAAGGAAATTGCTCCCCAAAGGCGTTTTCGATGCACACTCTGGCTATTGCTATCTTTCCGGGCGTCCAGGCACTCGATGTTGCCGGGCCTGTCGATGTCTTCGCCGAAGCGAACAGCTTCGTTGCCCCTGGCGATGGGTATGCGATTACTTTGGTGAGCGCCGCCGAAGGCGTTGTACGTGCCTCGAACGGAATGCGCATGTTGGCGGACACGACTTTCGCCGAGGCGAACGCGCGCTACGACACGGCGTTAGTAGCCGGGGGGCCGGCCCTCCCAAGCGAAAGCCCGGATGCACGCTTAACCGCATGGCTGACCAACGTCGCAGCGCGTTGTGAGCGCTATGGATCGATATGCACAGGTGCCTTCGCCCTTGGATACGCCGGACTACTCGATGGACGCCATGTGACTACACATTGGCAAAATGCGCCTCAGCTGGCGCAACAATTCCCTCTCGCCCGAGTCGAACTCGACCGCATTTATATTCGCGACGGCAGCCTGCTGACATCAGCGGGGGTGACCGCGGGCATCGATGCATCGCTTACGATGGTGGCTGAAGATCACGGACCGCAGATAGCACTCGCGGTTGCGAAGCGCCTGCTTGTCTTTGCGCAGCGCCGAGGTGGGCAATCCCAGTTCAGTCCGTACCTCAGTGCCCCGCCAGATGATGCGTCGCCCATCACTAAAGTACAAACGTACGTCATGGAGAATATAAGCGAAAGCTTCACCGTCGCCAGACTCGCCGACGTCGCTGGCATGAGCGCGCGTAATTTTGCGCGCACCTTTGTCCAGCTGACTAGCGTTACGCCGCATGAATTCGTCGAACGTGCACGGGTCGATACAGCTCGCAATCTGCTTGAGAGCACCGACACGGCGCTAAAGGCGATAGCATACGACTGCGGTTTCGGTACAGCCGACCGTATGCGCATCGTGTTTAAAAAACGTCTTGGCGTCTCGCCCAATGAATTTCGGATGAGCTTTCGGAAAATATAGCTCTCGCTGCATTTCGTCCTTACCAACCGCCGCCGAGCGCCCTGAATGTCGCGACGGCTGCGCGTGCATCGTCAGCATGTGCTTGTGTCAGCTGATCTTTCGCCGCCAGCTTTACGTACGGGTAATCGACGCACCGCCATCGATCAATGAAGCCGTACCGGTGATAAAAGAAGAGTCATCCGAGGCCAGGTACAACACCGAACGCGCCAACTCCTCCGGCTGCGCTGCGCGTTTCAGTGCATGCAGGTTGGTGATGAACGCTTGCGATTCGGCGGTATTGTTCATGTCGCGATACATTTGTGTGTCAACTGCGCCCGGTAAAATCGCATTGACACGAATTCCTTGCGGGCCGTATTCGGCCGCCAGCGCCTGGGTTAGTCCGATCAGGCCGGATTTGCTGGCTGCATAGGCTGCCACCCCGGGAAATGCAAAGCTGTAGCCAACAAAGGTAGAAGTGAAAATGATAGAACCGGCGCCGGTTTTCAGCATCGCCGGGATTTGATGCTTGGCACCCAGAAAACCACTAGTGAGATTGGTGTTTAGCGCCGTAGTCCAGCCCTGTTCCGAGACGCCGGTAGTTGGCCCCATTTCGCCCAGGATGCCGGCATTGTTGAAAGCCACGTCGAGACGCCCGAATTTTGCCAATGCCAGTTCAACCAGGGCTTGTGCATAGCTTTCGCTGGTGACATCGCCTGCCAGGGCGACAGCAACGCCACCCTCTGCTGTGATTTCGGCAACCAGACTATCGAGTTCAGCCTGACGCCTTGCTGCCACCACCAGTTTGGCGCCCTCGCTGGCAAACAGCTTTGCTGTGGCGCGACCAATCCCTGCGCTTGCGCCTGTGATGATGGCGACTTTTCCATTTAATCGATTCACGATGTTACTCCTAAGAAATTATTCATTGATAAATTGGTAATTGGCTTACTGACTGATTGGGCTGTAACGCGTTAGGTCGGCCCGTGGAAACACTATATGACTCACAAATGCATTCATCAATACTATAAAAATGCATAATACGTTCAGTATTTATGAATCAACTGACGGGAAGAAAACGATGGATCGCATGCGCGCCCTTGAGGTATTTGTTGAGGTGGTACGAAAGAATGGTTTTGCCCGCGCGGCTGACGCCTTGGAGACCTCCCCTGCCAACGTGACACGTTATATCCGCGATCTGGAATCCCATTTAGGGACCAGGCTGCTCAATCGCAGCTCACAGAAAATGTCACTGACTGAAAGTGGCGAAGCGCTGTTTGAACGAGCCAAGGTACTCCTTGAAGAAGTCGCTGAAATCGAACTGATTGCATCATCGGCCACAATGAAACCGCGCGGAGTGCTCCGTATCAATGCGCCGCTAAGTTTCGGAATTCTTCATCTGGCGCCGCTCTGGCCGCAATTTTCGCTCCGGTATCCCGAAGTGGAGCTGAATATCGCATTGATTGACCGCGTAGTGGATATCGTTGAGGAAGGCTATGACTTGGCGATTCGTATCTCACGTACCGGTTCGAGCTCCTATGCGGCGCGCAAACTCGCCACCTCACATAACATCGTCTGTGCCTCCCCTGCCTATCTGCGCAAGCACGGGACGCCGGCAATTCCATCTGATCTGACCGGCCACGCTTGCATCGGATACAGCTACGCTGCGACCGCCGACGAATGGAGCTTCATGGACGTCGATGGCAAGGCCAGCTCCGTAAAAGTGTCATGCGTCATGCACACCAACAATGGCGATACTGCCCGCTCGGCGGCGCTGGCAGGGCTAGGTATCATCTGGCAACCCAGCTTCCTGATCGGCGCCGACCTGAGAGCCGGGCGACTTATACCGCTGCTGCCGGACTATCGCTTGCCGGACATTGATGTCCTGGCCGTCTATCCGAGCCGCCGCCATCTCAGCGCGAAAGTGCGCGTAATGGTCGATTTCCTTGCTGACGCCTTCAAAGGTATCCCGCCGTGGGACGTCAATACCTAGTTCGGCACTTTGGCAACCAGACTTGTTCCGAGGAGCTTCGCGCACGTCGGCAGTGACTTCGCGAATCAGTTCTTACAAGTCGATTTTTTCGTCAAACTTGCAGAGCCCGCGGGAAAGCTGATCGACGATCTGCTGTGGTGGACTGCCGCGTTGAAGACCGCGCGTGGGCGGTCTTGACAGACATGGCTAAGCGACAAGACCTGGCGACCGATCTGGTGTTGACTTACTATGATGGATACGAACTATCTTAATGCTGCGTTTCATTAGGTATGGCCATCACCATGACCCCACCGCGCTTGCTGCGTATAACCGATGCCGACGGCGTCAGGATTGAAGTCAGCGGCACCTGGCTGTTGCGCGTCATCTTGCCGGATGTCGCCACTTTGCGGCCGCAATTGGCGCAATACGCTAAGGATGCCGATGCCCGCTGGGACTTGCGCTCTATCCAGCAACTGGACGCCGCCGGCGCGCTGTTTCTGTGGCGCATGTGGGGCCGGCGCCGCCCGGACATCCTGCTCAAGCCGGAATACGAAGAGATGTTCGCCAATCTGGCTGCCAAGCCATTTGTACCCCCGCCGCCGCTGCCGCACGATCGGCTTGCGCTACTGGTGGAACTTGGCAGGGGCTTATTGTCGTTCTGCAAGAACCTGCGCGCCGTCACGATCCTGGCTGGCAATCTGCTGTTAGACGGCCTGTATCTGCTGCGCCACCCAAGCGATATCCCGTGGCGCGAAATTTCCGCCAACATCCATCGCACCGGCAGCCAGGCGCTGGCCATCACCGCACTGGTCGGATTCCTGGTCGGCGTGGTGCTGAGCTATCTGTCGGCTATCCAATTGAAAAACTACGGCGCCGATGTCTTCATCATCAATATCCTGGGCTTAGGCATTGTGCGCGAACTGGGGCCGATACTAGCCGCCATCCTGGTTGCCGGACGTTCGGGTTCTTCGATGACGGCGCAACTCGGTGTCATGCGCGTCACCCGCGAACTCGATGCCTTGTCAGCCATGGGCATTTCCCATACCCAGCGCCTGGTGCTGCCAAAGATCGTGGCGCTGGCCATCACCCTGCCCCTGCTGATCATCTGGAGCGATATGGCCGCCTTGCTCGGCGGCATTTTGTCGGCCTACTTGCAGCTGGGGATAGGCTACCAGCAATTCCTGCACGGCCTGCCCGCTGCCGTGCCGATCGCAAACCTGTGGCTAGGTCTGTGCAAAGGATCCGTATTCGGCATGCTGGTAGCATTAATCGCCTGCCACTACGGCTTGCAAATTCAGCCAAACACGGAGAGCCTGGGCGCCAGCACCACGGATTCGGTGGTTACTTCGATCACTATCGTGATCATCGTGGACGCGATTTTTGCAGTGATTTTTTCGAATGTGGGTTTTTAAATGCGAGCCGGATCAGGGAGCATCAGTCGTCTGAAATTCGTCAGAAATTCGTTAAAAATTCGTTAAAAATTCGTTAAAAACAATCATGCAGGATCTAACGTGAACACAACAGGCAACGTCATCGACATCAGCGCCGTATGGACCCAGTACGGCAATACCGTCATCCACCGCGATCTGAGCTTGAGTGTGAATTACGGCGAAGTGATGGCGATCATCGGCGGTTCCGGCAGCGGCAAGACCACCCTGCTGCGCCTCATGCTAGGCCTCGAAGCCCCCAGCCGCGGCGCCATCAGTGTATTCGGCGTGCCGCTGCAAGGCTGCGCGGTCGCCGACTTGCGCCAGACCCGCAACCGCTGGGGCGTCCTGTTCCAGGAGGGGGCACTGTTCTCGGCACTGAGCGTATTCGACAACGTCGCACTGCCGCTGCGCGAACTCAAGGCGGTGCCAGAAGAGGTGATCCGTGAACTGGTCATGATGAAACTCGACCTGGTACAGATCGACGCCATGAGCGCCAACAAGATGCCGGCAGAACTGTCGGGCGGCATGGTCAAGCGCGTCGCCCTTGCCCGCGCGCTGGCGCTCAATCCCGAACTGCTGTTCCTCGACGAACCCACCGCCGGCCTTGACCCCGAACGCAGCCACGGTTTCGTGCAACTGATCGAATCGTTGCGGCGCGCGCTGAACCTCACTGTGGTGATGGTGACGCACGATGTCGACACCCTGCTGGCCCTGTCCGATCGGGTCGCCGTCCTCGCCAACCAGCAACTGCTGACGGTAGGCCCGCTGTGGGACATCGTGCATCACTCCGATCCGTTCGTGCAGAATTTCTTCCTCGGCCACATCAAGCGCTGCGAACAGGAAAACGTCAGGGATTTCCGCGACAAACTGGCCGTCGGCCGGCAGGTTGCGTAGGACACAGTAGGACACAAGGAGAGATTCCATGGAAAACCGCGCCCATGCCCTGTCCGCCGGCCTGTTCCTGGTGCTGCTCTGCATCGGATTGATATTCGTTGCGATCAGACTGAACGGCGATACCGGCGATCAACAGGATTACCTGCTTCTATCCAGGACGCCAGTGTCGGGCCTGAACCGCAATGCCCCGGTGCGCTTGCGCGGCGTCGATGTCGGCAAGGTAAAGGATATCCAGTTTTCGCCGACCGACCCGCATTTGATCCTGGTCAGGATCGGTGTCGACAAGGGAACCCCGATTAACCAGGGCACCTATGCGCAACTGAGCTATCTCGGCGTTACCGGGCTTTCCTACGTACAACTGGACGACGACGGCAGCAAGCCGGAAAAGCTCGCACTCAATCCCGATGAAATCGGCCGTATCGAAATGCGGCCCTCGTTTTTCGACCAGGTCGGCAATTCAGGACAGGAACTGCTGCGCGATACCGGCCAGGCGGCCAAGCGGCTGAACCAACTGCTTAATGACGACAATCTGCAACAGTTGTCGCAGACGATTGCTAACCTTCAGACTGCTTCGGGCCGGATCGCCGAGCTCGCCGCCGCACTGCAACCGACGCTCAACAAGCTTCCCGCCATCAGCGCCCGCACCGACAAAGCCCTGGCGCGCATGGATCCCTTGCTTGCCAACTTGAACGATCTCACGCAAGAAGTCCGGGCGCGCGTGGATACCCTGGATCGCATCGGCAGCACAGCTGATAATCTGGGCCAAACCAGCCAGGATTTACAGGATACGCTGCCGCAACTGCATATCATGATCAACGATTTTTCGCATAGTTCCCATGTGCTGGATCGCGTGCTGTCGGACGTCCAGCAACAACCGCAGAGCCTGTTATTTGGACGCAAGCCGGCGCGGCCAGGGCCGGGTGAAAATGGATTTTCGCTACCGGCAGAGGCACATTGATTTTCTACACCATTTCAAGCTGTGGCCGATTCAATTTCGAACGGTTCAATGTCGCCCGGGCGTCGCAGCATCTTGTTGACCTCATCCAGATGGAGTTCCTCCAGGACGATCATTTCCCGGGCATATTCTTCCAGCAATACCGACTGGCCCTCGGCCATCTTCAACAGATCGTAATAGGCCGCGAGCGCGGTCTTTTCAAGCTCCAGGCTTTCACGCAGGATATCGCCGATATCGTGCTTCGCCGTTTCCAGCAACGGCCCGATCTTCAGCGACGGATGGCCGCCCAGCAGCGTCACCATTTCTCCGGCCTTGTGGGCATGTGCAAGTCCTTCCACCGCGTTGTCCTTGAGCCATGAAACGATCGGTATGCGGTTGTATCCATAGACCATCAATGAGTAATGCGTATAGCGCACCACGCCAGCCAATTCGAGTTCCATGATGCGATTCAGCGCATCAATTGTCTGCCGCTTCTCAGCATAGTTCATCTCATTCATGTTATTCCTCGTGTTGATTGAAACTGCTTGCTGGACGATCTTCAGGCGTACGCCTCATTTGCCTCATTTTGCGCCGAGCAGTTTGGCAGTTTTTGCGACATCTTCCGGTTTCACCCACAGCAGCGCGCCATAACGGCCGTCGCCGCCGACCACCGCATCCATCGCGGTCACTTTTATGCCGGCGTCGGCGAGTTTCTGCAGCCCATCCAGGAGTGCTCCGGTACGGTCCTTACCCTGTATCAGGAAACCAGTCTTTTTAGGATTCACGGCCCAGCCGGCCTTCTTGGCGACGCTGACGAATTTCTTCGCATCTGCGGGGATAAAATCCACCTGCGCCCGCTGGCCGCGCGGAAAACCGGTAAACGCGAGCAGGTTGACGCCGCCGTCAGCCAGAACGGAAAGCACCTTCACGCCCTCGCCTGCCTTGCTGGAAATAGCCATTGAGAAGTAACTGACCTTGCTTACGGAATCAGCCATTTTGTCCTCCTTGCTGCCATCGCAGTCATCAACAAATGATTATTCAATTCAGGCTTAGCAAAGATTAAGATGAATAGCAAGGCGTTCTTTAAACCATTCCGTCCGAGGAGGCAAAACCATGATCATGATGCTTAATTCCCCAGCGTTTTCAGAAGGCGGCTTGATTCCCAAGCGCTACACCTGTGAAGGCGAGGATATTTCCCCTGAACTGGTATGGAGCGGGGTGCCGTCGGCGGCGCGTAGTCTGGTCCTGATCGTCGATGACCCGGATGCGCCCGACCCGGCGGCGCCACAAACCACCTGGGTGCACTGGGTGCTCTACAATATCCCGCCTGAGACGGACGGACTCGCGGCAGCTGTGCCCGAGGCGAAATTGCCGGCCGGTACCAAGGATGGTTTGAACGACTGGAATCGCACCGGCTACGGCGGCCCTTGTCCGCCGATCGGGCGCCATCGCTATTTTCACAAGCTGTACGCCTTGGACATCGTACTCCCAGACCTCGGCAAACCGACCAAGGCGATACTGGAAAAGGCCATGGCGCCCCATATTATCGCCAGCGCCACGGTGATCGGCAGCTACCAGAAGGAGAACTAAGAATAGTTATTGCAGCTGCCATTGTTGGCAAGCATTATTGAGCCAGTCCCATTGCTGGATATTGGTCGTGTCGGCCGTGCCACAGTTGGAAACATCCAACACCTTTCCGCTATTGCGCGAGGTCAAGCGGAACCAGGGAGCTGTGGTCGTTGTTACCTGCCATTGCTGACTGGTGCTACTGCTGCAGGTATTTTGGATCACGTTGCCGCCATTGGCTGTGGAAGATCCGCTGACATCCAGGCACATGCCACTGTGCTCGCTATAAACACTGGAGTATCCGTTGCCCAAGTCCACCATTTGCCAATTCTGCCAAGCAAACCCATTGCACGTGTAGAGGTCGACATTGCTACCCGCACTGGTATTGGGTTGCTGAACGTCCACGCACTTGCTGCTGTTTTGGTTGACGAGTTTTTTATAAGAACTCAGGGCATTTCCGCTGTAACCCGCTGCAACGATATTGACCTGCACGGCGTTTTCGGTTGCATCGGAAGGCTTGCCTGTTGTCATTGCGCCTTCATAGAAATTACCGACTGCCACCTTGCTGTTGTCGCCGCCAATACCCAAAATAATGGCACCTTCTTTGTGGAAAGGCACATATCCTGACGTAGTAGGTAGCGGCCCCGCATAATCGGTTTTTAACGCGCCAGTTTGGGCATCGCCATCCCTAATGGAATAGGTCGTGGCGTCTTGTTTGATCATGGCCGTGACAAAAGTGGTATTGCGGCCAGTATTATTCGTATTGCTTCCGTTGCCGCCCAGGAATAGACCATTCTCAAGGTCTGCCATGACCCAGGGGCCAGATCCGGTACATGCGAACCAGCACAGAGTGCCAAAGTAGACCGCATTCATGTGTCCATTGCCGGTATCAAGGTTATTTGTCTCGGCATTACCATAATCAAAGCAGCAACCATTATTCACATGGGTAGCACTGGTAACCATGTATGCGCCTTCTGATGCGCTGCCGGTTGCAATGCCTGTGGTGTTGTTACGCCGATACCCGACGCCCGCGGAGATATAGACCGCATACGCAGACTTTCCGCCAATCGTCACCTTCAATGCGGTGGCACTGCCTGTGATGTCTGCGCTACCGTTCCCCCCGGCCGGCGCAACAGTCAAGTGATTTCCATTTGCGGTCTGGTCATAGATCGTTTCAATGGTACATACAGAACCTGCACAGAAAGTATCTTGTGCAGCAGCATTGGCAATACCACCGGCTGTTAAGGTGCCAATATCCATGGTGGCGCCATTAGATGCGCGCTTGACCTGATACAGCTTTCCGTTATACGCCCCAAACAAGGCTCGCACTGTGCTGTGGGCCGCGGAGCACGGCGTACCTCCCGCAGCGTAAATATCACAAGTACTTGTGGCGGCCGAAGCCTTTTGCAACAAGCCCACGCTGAAAACTACGATAAACGCCAAAAGCATTAAAAAGCGATTAATTGTACTTACGGCATGCCTACTCAACGGGCGGTGCCCATTCAACCCCAACTGCACGCAATGATTTTTCATTTCAGTCTCCATAGTTATTGTCTCCATAGTTATTTACTTTGATACCATGTCTCTCGACACGCCATTACTTCTAAACCCGCAAAATCCATTGCGGCAAAAACGTATTGTGTTAAGTGCCTAATAATGTGAGCGTCAACGAAGTGAGCCGATGCCGGCAAACCCGCCATACCCCGGCTTGAGCGGACCGCGTCAGCTTGGTCTCAGGTGAGCGAAATACCCTTGTGTCGCCCACGGGTCATACACCATCGGCGGAAGCCGGGGACGGCCGAGAAATCTGTTTCTCCGCTTCGATTCCGCCACTGATCGACCTGCGCGAGATCCGGGCTTCTGCGTGGTCAAGCGCATCTAAATATTCACCGGTAGCGGTTTTTTTCCGGCTCTGCACCAGATTCGACAGATCGGTGCTTGCTTGGCTGTCACCCCGCTCTGCTAGCGTTTCGAGCTGCCTGACCAGACTTGCCGCGTCGGCGTTGATCTTGGTGCATTCAGACGATGCCGCATTCGGTTGCTGGATTCCCTGGCATGGCCATACCAGATCTAGCTTGGCGCGCAAGATCTTCGCGTCTCCATCCGCGGTAGGGACCAACGGTTCCGGATCATTCAAACAGGTCGAGGCGCCCCGCCCATATGGGTTGCTCAGCACCATGTCGGCGCAACGCAGCTTGCCTTGTGCCGCAACATCTGACGAATCGGCCATTGCCTGGAACTTGGCATCGGACGGCGGTGATGACATGGTGCCGTCCGACTGCCGGGCGCCTATCAGTAGGTAAAAGCACAGGCACGCCGCGGCAATCATGCAGCATCCCGCGAATACTTTTTGAGCAACAGACATTTCTTCTTTTCCTTCTTTGCTGAGCTTCCAGTGACCACCTACACCGAACAATTAACGCTGGAGAGGGCATTCAGTTCGGGCGCTAGGATCAACTCCACACAAGCCCGACTATCGCCGTCGCTCAAATCAATTGCTCCTGGCCAATATTAGCAATCATCGTTTCAGGAAACCAATCACATGTTGCGTCGGATTGATATCTATTTTCTTATTGGTAGTGTCTTCTGTGATCCTTAAACGGATCGGTAATTCGGTCGAAGGCCGCGCTCGCTTCGTGTTGGAAGTGTTGCGCGCGATGGTGGCAGAGGCTGGCGCCGACCGCGTTGGCGTCAAGATTTCGCCGGAGATGAACTACAACAGCATCACCGATGCGGCGCCTCAGCAGACTTACACCTATCTGGTCGAGAAGCTGCGCGAATTGGGCTTGGCTCCCGACTTCCACGATGCGGTGCTCGCCACCGGGCGCAAGAAACTGATCATGGCGGGCGTGACCACCGATGTTTGCCTTATCTTCCCGGCAATTGACGCTGCGCTCGAAGGCTTTGCCGTGCAGGCCGTGATGGATGCCTCGGGATCGCCCAGCGATCTTTCCGAAGAATTTTCCCGTCAACGGATGCACGATGCGGGCGTTGTGCTCACCGCCACCAATACGCTCGTTGCAGAAATCGCGAAGGATTGGTCGACGCCCGCCGGTCAACAGCTGATCGGTTTGTTATTCAGCGATGTGTTTCCGGCCCTTGGCGCCGGCATTGCCTGAACCACGCTGGCCACGCTGATTGCCAGCTACCAGAAGGGAATGGGAAGTTAAACACCATTCAGTTCAGCGCGGCCAGCCGCAAAACAGACCGGAAAGATTGTTTTTGCTGGCGTTCCGCGCTATCTTCATGAGTTTGGCGGCTACTCACCCCGCAGTGGAGATAGATAATGGACAATACTACCCGGTCGGAACGATCACGCAGCGTCATCATCCAGGCGGCCCTTGCCATCATTGCGCGCGACGGTCCGCGTCGGCTTACGCTGGATGCTATCGCGCGCGAAGCCGGTATCAGCAAAGGCGGGCTGATGCACCAGTTCCGCTCGAAAGAGGCGGTACTGAAGGCATTACTGGAATACCAGGCCGAATACTTCGAGAAATTCTCTCAGGACTACATGGCTCAGCTCGGGGTCGCCTCAGCCGAACCCAATCTGTCGACACAAATCGCGGTATCCCGCGAAGCTATCACTACCGAACAGTCAGTTGTCTCCGCAATTCTCGGCGCCATCAGCGAAGAACCGGGGCTGCTGTCCGAATCCAAAGAGAGAGACGCCAAGAAGCTCGAATCCATCAAGGCTGAGGCGGTTGACCCTGAGTTGGCGATTCTGCGCTTGTATGCAGCCAAAGGATTGCTTCTGAGCGCCCTGTTTGGACTATGCTCGCTTACGGACGAAGAACGCCTGCGCTTGTTTGAGCGGCTGCTTGACAGCCGGCAATGGCTGGCCGCCGCTAAAGACTAGAACAACGTTCCTGGTACCACTCCCCCTTTGCGCCTCAATAGCGCAGTCAGGTCTGAAAAATTTCTCACGAATAAACCGACCAGACGGTTTGCAAATGTGAGATTCGGTGCTATATTCACTCCCGCAGTAAGAAGCGTCCCCTGGAAAAATCTGAAAAGGAATTGAAATGCACATATCCATCAAGGCCAGCCGGCTAGTGCTGGCCGCAATCTTCTGCGTCGCTCTGGCAGCTTGTGGCACCACGCAGCCGATTGCGTACTCGGGGATCGCGTCGTCATCTAAGCTGACGCCCAATCCAAAAGACGATACCGGGCGTATTCCCTACAGTTATTCGACTCCCGTGGAATGGCGGAAATACAACGCGATCATCATTGATCCGGTCACGGTTTACAGAGGTCCGGATCAACAATTCGGGGACATGTCAGAAACAGACAAGGCTGCTCTTGCCGGCTACATGCAAACGCAGTTCACTGAAAAGCTGAGGCCACGCTTTGCGCCGGGCAGCAATCCGGCGCCAAACACCTTGCGCGTGAAACTGACGCTGACTGGCGCCGGTACCAACACTGCCGTGGCATCGACGGTAACCCGCTTTGATTTGGCTGGAATGCCTTACAACGTTGTCCAATCCATACGTGGGAAAGAAGGGGTTTTCATGGGCTCAGTCAGCTATTCAGTCGAAATCTATGATTCGACGAGTAACCAACTCCTGAAGGCGTTCGTCACAAAGCAGTATCCCAATGCAATGAATATTGCAGCGACCTTCGGTTCGCTCCATGCCGCCAAAACCGGCATCGATAAAGGCGCAGATGCGCTGGTTGCCGACCTGAAATAAGCGACGCGATAAGCGACTCAATAAGCGGTTGAATTAGTAGATAAACATGCCATGACAAACCATGACATTGCGCGCGATGCGTCGGCTTCGGGTGCTGAGCTCCAGCACCTGATCGCCTGCGATTACTGCGACGCCGTCTACCAGCTCCAGCGCGCCGACCTTGCCGAAGGCGAGCGCGCGCAGTGCCGGCGTTGCGGCAGCACGCTATACCGCGAGAGTGCGCGCGTCTATCATCGCCTGCTGCCCTTGGTGGTGACCGCGCTCATCCTGTTCTTGGTGTCCAACGCCTTCCCCATTGTCGAGATGGAGCTCAAGGGCATCCGCACGCAAACCACCTTATGGGGAGCGGTGGACGCACTCTACGCAGATCACATGGTGTTGGTGGCTCTGCTGGTGTTTGCGACCACCATCCTGTTCCCTCTGGCAGAGATGCTGATGATGCTCTACCTGCTGGTGCTGATGGCGCGCCATCGTTTGCCAGCAGGCTTCGAGCACATCATGCGCGCCATCCAGCGCACCCGGCCGTGGGGCATGATCGAGGTTTATCTGCTTGGCGTGGTGGTGACGCTGGTCAAGCTTTCCAGCATCGCGGATATCGTGCCAGGCGTTGCACTGTGGTCGTTCAGCGTACTGGTGGTGGTGCTGGCGGCCATGCTGTCGTTCGATCCGCGCGAGCTGTGGCACTACGTAAAGAGGGAGCCGCCGCGATGAGCGCAGCGCTGCCTGCTGCATCGACCACGGTATCGACCGCGGCGTCGATGCGGCTGCTGTCTTGCCACGCCTGCGGCCTGCTCAGCACGCGCGCGCTCGAGGGTTTGCACTGCCCGCGCTGCGGCACCGCTTTGCACCGTCGAAAGCTCAATAGCCTGGCGCGCAGCTGGGCCTTTCTGATCGCTGCAATGATCCTCTACATTCCCGCCAATCTGCTGCCAATGATGACCGCGCAATCCATCCTCGGGACCACGCACGACACGATTCTCTCCGGCGTCGTCTTTTTCTGGATTTCCGGTTCCAAGGCGTTGGCCATCCTGGTGCTGATTGCCAGCGTGGTGGTGCCGCTGCTAAAGATGATGGCTTTGACGATGCTGCTGCTTGCAGTGCATTTTCGCTGCACCTGGCGCATCCGGCAGCAGACCCGGCTGTATCGCCTGCTGGAAGTGATCGGACGCTGGTCGATGCTCGATATCTTCGTCGTCGCCATGCTGGCCGCGCTGGTGCGCGCCGGCAAGCTGGCCACCATCACCCCTGGACCCGGGGCTCTGGCTTTCGCCGCCGTGGTAGTACTCACCATGCTCGCTTCCCTGAGTTTCGATCCCCGCTTGCTGTGGGATGCGCTGGACGCAAACAATGACTGACCTGAACTCTTCAAATCCTCCGCCACAGCCTGCGCCAACCCGCCCGAAACTACGTAAGCGCGCACGCTGGCTGCCCTCGCTGGTCTGGCTGATACCGATTGTCGCCGCGGTGGTCGGTCTATCGCTGTTGCTACACACGCTAGCCGAACGCGGCCCCGAGATCAGCGTGACCTTCCGTACTGCCGAAGGGCTGACGCCCGGCGCCACCCCAGTGCGCTATAAGGCAGTAGACATCGGCGTGGTCAAGTCCCTGCGCCTGGCGCCGGACCGCTCTCACGTGATCGCCAGCATAGCGCTGACCAAGGACGCCGAGAGTTTTTTGGCCAAGGACACACGCTTCTGGGTAGTGCGCCCGCGCCTTGCCCTCTCGGGCATTTCAGGCCTGGAGACGCTGCTGTCCGGCGCCTATATCGGCGTCGACGCCGGCAAGTCGGAGACCCGCGTCCACACTTTCACCGGGCTGGAAGTGCCGGCGGCGGTAGCCAACGATGCCTCCGGCAAGCAATTCGTATTGCGCGCCGCCGACCTCGGCTCGCTCGACATCGGTTCCCCGCTCTACTACCGCCGTGTGCGGGTAGGCCAGGTAGTGGCTTACCAGCTTGAACCCAACGGCCGCGATCTTTCCTTGCGGGTGTTCGTCGACAAGCCTTACGACAAGCTGGTCACCACCAACACGCGTTTCTGGCACGCCAGCGGCATAGACATCAAGTTCGACGCTGGCGGCCTCAAACTCAATACGCAGGCGCTTGCCACCGTACTGCTTGGCGGCGTGGCCTTTCAGGATCCTGATGATTCCAAGCTTGCCGCGGCGGCCAGCGAAAGCACGCAATTCGTACTCGCCAGCGACCAGAGCGAGGCGATGAAAGCCCCTGAAGAACTGAAACCCGCACTTGCCGTACTCAATTTTGACCAGTCCGTGCGCGGCCTGGCGCCGGGTGCGCCGCTGGACTTCCGCGGCATCGTGGTGGGCCAGGTACGCTCGATCGGGATCGAATACCAGCGCGACAAGAAAACCTTCCGTTTTCCCGTGGTAGTGGAACTTTATCCGTCTCGCATGGGTTTCAGCCCGCGCGACCTGGAGGATAAACAGCAGGCATACAAAATCGCAGAAACCATGAACCGACGCGGCATGCGGGCGCAGCTGCGCAACGGCAACCTGTTGACCGGCCAGCTGTATGTGGCGTTTGATTTTTTCCCCAAGGCGCCGCCGGTCAAAATCAGCGTCGACGGCCCCATGCCCGAACTGGCCACCACCCCCGGCGCGCTTGACGAGCTTCAGAGCAAACTCGGCAGCATCGTAAGCAAGCTCGACAAGGTGCCGTTCGAGCAAATCGGCCAGGACCTGCGTAGCTCGATGGCGGCGCTGGACAAAATGCTGAATAACGCCGACAAGTTGGTGACACAGGTCAACGGCGATCTGGTGCCGCAGTTCACAGCCGCACTGAAGGACGCACATCAGACTATGCAGGCGGCTAACGACACGCTGGCCCCGGATGCGCCACTGCAGCAGGACGCGCGCCGCATGATGCAGGAGCTGACGCGTAGCGCCGCCTCCCTGCGCGGCTTGACCGATTATCTGGAACGCCATCCCGAAGCCCTGGTGCGCGGGAAAATGGATACGGAGAAACCATGAACCGCCCACCCAATCTGTCTGCGCTGTCTGCGCAACTGATACTCGTCGCCGCCATGCTGGCTGGCTGCGCCTCGCCCGAGCCGCGTTATTACACGCTGGCGTCGAGGCCAGCCATAGGTGCTGCCGCCGCGCCCGCCGCCATCCAGGGCCAGGAACCGGTATTGATCGAAGTATCTCCCGTTCTGGTGCCGGAGCGTCTCAACCGCAGCAATTTACTGCTGGACCAGGGTGGCGGCAGGCTCAGGCTGATGGAACTGGATCGCTGGTCGGCGCCGCTTCCCGATGAGTTGCGCGAGGCGCTGTCGCAACAGCTGCAAGCCAGCCTGGGCGCCGTCGACACCTACCGCCAGGCTAGCTCCGGCGGGCTCCCGGCATACCGCGTCAGCGTTGACGTGGTGCGCATGGACGCCGAGCCCGGCGCACGCGCTAGCGCCGTCATCAACTGGACGGTGCTGCGATTCCGGGATCGCAAAGCGAGGTCCGGCCGCACGCAGGCGGAGTTGCCAACGCCGGGTGGAGTCGATAGCGTGGTGGCCGCCTACCAGCAGGTGGTCAGCAACACCGCTGGCGATATCGCGGCGGCAATACGCACGCTGCAACCACTGTCACACACTCCCTAGATAGCGTTCAACCAAACGACTCCAGTACGCCGCGCCGACGGTGACATTCTCATCGTTGAAATCGTAAGCGGCGTTGTGCAGCATTGGCTTGCCGACGCCATTGCCAAGCCGGACGAAGCAGCCGGGACGTTGCTGCAGAAAGTAGGCAAAATCCTCGCTGCCGGCGATCGCTGGAAACGGCGTTATCACATTTTCCGGCCCCACCAGTTCCTCGGCGATCGCCACCGCGAATGCTGTTTCCGCATCGGCATTGACCAGCACCGGATAGCCGTGAATATAGTCGATCTCGGCTTGCGCGCCATATCCCTCGACATGTGCGCCGATCAATGCGCGGATTCTCTGTTCCAACTGGCGCCGCACTTCCGGATCGAAGGAACGCACACTCATCTCCAGCGTCGCCTGCTCCGGAATCACGTTGGCGGCATGGCCGGCGTGCAGCGCACCCACGGTAACCACGGCCATCTCTGCCGGATCGATATTGCGCGCAACAATCGTCTGCAAAGCCATTACCAGGCCGCTGGCTACCACCACAGGATCGATAGCCAGATGCGGCCGCGCTGCATGCCCTCCCCGGCCCGAGATGCAAACCTTCACCGTATCGCAGGCGGCCATGAAGGGGCCTGCACGAAACATGAAGGTACCGGTCGGAAAGCCGGGATGATTATGCATGCCGAAAATGGCGTCGCAGGGGAATCTTTCGAACAGGCCGTCGCGCAGCATTTGTTCGGCGCCGCTGTTCGATCCGGCTTCTTCGGCCGGCTGGAAAATCAAATTGACGGTGCCATTGAAATTGCGGCTGCGCGCCAGATACCGGGCCGCGCCCAGCAGCATCGTGGTGTGGCCGTCATGGCCGCATGCGTGCATTTTTCCATCGTGGCAACTGGCGTAGGGCAAGCCGGTTTTTTCGTGGATAGGCAAGGCGTCCATGTCGGCGCGGATGCCTATGCTACGCTGGCCGCCGCCGGCGCTCAGGGTCCCCACCAGGCCGGTGCCGCCTATGTTGCGCGTGACTGCATAACCCCAGGCTTGCAGCTTGGCGGCGACCAGGTCCGAGGTATTGAATTCTTCATACGACAGTTCCGGATGCCGATGGATATGGCGCCGGATCTCGATCAATTCATCCTTTGCATCGTTTAAATCCGCCAATTGACAGTACTGTGCTTCCTGTTTCATCGCTTGCCTCAAAATCCGGTGAAAGATGCAAAATCATAAAAATCAATCGCAAAAAATACTGGTTGCGCACTCTTATTTTCTTTGCGCATGGACTTGCCCGCCCTCTTCGGCCAGATCCCAAAACATGCCCGCCATGATTTGCAGCGATTGGCGCGATACGCTGGCCAGGATATGTTCATCCGGCGCGTGCTGCGAGCAGGCTGGATAGGAATGCGGCACCCATAGCGTAGGCAAGCCCAGCACGTCGGCAAATACGTCATTCGGCAGCGATCCGCCCAGATTTGGCAGCAGCGTCGGCGCACTGCCGGTGGTGCGTTGAATCGAGGCCAGGCCCCAGCGTACCCAGGCATCATCCGGATCGAGACGAGTCGCCTCGAATCGGGTGCCGGAGGGCTGCACCTCGACATCGTCGTAACCATGCGCATCGAGATGGCTGCGGATATGCGCCAGGAAATTCTTGCTGTCGCTGCCGACGACATAACGGATCTGACAATGCGCGAAAGCATGGCCGGGGATCGCATTCACCGGCGCTTCCGGATTGCCGGTCTTCATCGCCAGCACCTCCAGCGTATTCCAGCCGAATACCCGTTCCGCCGGCGACAGGCCGGGTTCGCCCCAATCGCTGTCAACTTCCGGGTCGCCCGCAGCGCCGCCGACCTCGACCCCGTCAAGCGCATCACGCACGCTCTGCGGCAAGCTGTCGGGCAACAGTTGGGCGACGCGGATGCATCCTTTTGCATCGACCAGGCTGGCAATCGCATTAGCCAGACGCACGCCGGGATTGCGCAGCAGGCCGCCCCAGTTGCCGGAGTGATGCGCGCCATCGCGCAGCTTGACCCTCAAATCGAAATTGCAGCCGCCGCGCGAGCCCAGGAACATGGTCGGCTTGGCGGCGGCGACGCGCGGACCGTCGGAGGCGATGAAGACATCGGCCGCCAGACGTTCAGCGTGCAGCGCGCAGATTTCCTTCAAGCCGGGAGAACCGATCTCTTCACCCATCTCCAGGATCACCTTGACGTTGTAGCCTAGCTTGCCCTGGCGCACCGCCAGCACTTGCGCCAGGGCGGCGAAGTTGATGGTGTGCTGCGCTTTGTTGTCGGCGGCGCCGCGGCCATACCAGCGATCACCCTCGACCACGATTTCCCACGGATTCAGGCCACTGCGCCATTGCTTGTCATAGCCGCGCACGACGTCGCCATGACCATAGGTAAGCACCGTGAACGCAGCGCCCTGCTCGATCCGCTCGGCCAACAGGAATGGGCTAGCGCCGGCTTGCGGGTTGGCGACGATCTGGCAGTTGAAGCCCTGAGCGCTCAGTTCAGGCACAATCTGCTCTTCCAGATACGCCAGCAGGATAGGCGTGCTGCCGGCTTCCTGGCTTTCGGTGCGCACAGCGACGCGGCGCGCCAGCGTGTCCTTGAACCGGCCATCGTCGAAATAGGCGCTGGCCTTGCTGATTGCTTCCGTTCTGCTCATATTTTTCCTCGATTGACGGAGGCATCGGCTATCAACCGATGCCAAAGTTAAAGGTTTTGCAATCCTGCGGCATGCATCTACTGCATGACGATATCCGGGATGCCGAGGCCGGGCTCGGGCGATAGTGCCGACGCCAGCAACATCCGCGTATACGGGTGCTGCGCCAGCGAAAATATCTTTTCGCGGGTTTCCAGTTCGACGATGCTGCCCTGATGCATCACCGCGACCCGGTCCACCAGATGCTCGACCACGCCGAGATCGTGGCTGATGAACAGATAGGTCAAGCCGAATTCCCGCTTCAGGTCGAGCAGCAGGTTGAGTATCTGTGCTTGCACCGAGACATCGAGCGCGGATGTCGGTTCGTCGCAAATCAGAATGCCGGGCCGCAGGATCAGCGCACGCGCGATCGCTACGCGCTGGCGCTGTCCACCAGACAACTGGTTCGGGTATTGATGGTGAGTACGTTCCGGCATGCCGACCAGATCCAGCATGTCGCGCAGCTTGCGGCCTTGCTCGGCAGCGCTGCCGATACGATGCAGCTTGAGCGGCAGGCCGACAATTTGCGCTACCGTCTTGCGCGGATTCAGCGAGGAATACGGATCCTGGAATATTGGCTGGATATGGCGCGCCAAGGCCAGCCGTTGCGCCGGATCGATTTCCTTGCCATGGACCAGCACATTGCCGGAACTCGGTGCGAGCAGGCCCAGCAGCATTTTGGCCAGCGTACTCTTGCCGCAGCCGGATTCGCCGACCAGCCCCAGCGTCTCGCCGCGGTACAGGCGCAGCGAGACATCATTGACCGCTGTGATTTCAGCGTCGGCCTGGAACAGGCCGCGCTTAAGTTTGAAAACCCGGCTTAGCGCGCACAATTCCAGCGCGATCTCGTTGTTGCCACCGCGCCCTTCATCAGTACGGTTCATGCCGCTACCTCCGCGCCATGCGCATGAATGCTGTTGCAGCGCGCATAGTGCCCATCCTGGATTTCAACATTCGGCGGCAACTGCTCGCAGGCATCGTGCGCCTGCGGACAACGGTTGCGAAAAGCGCAGCCCTGCACTGCTCCGACCAGGCTCGGCACCACGCCGGGTATAGCCGCCAGGTGGCTGCCAGGCGGCGTCTTGCCGCGCACCGGAATGCAGTTGAGCAAGCCGCGCGTGTATGGATGACTTGGACGGGCGAACAATTGCGCCACCGGCGCCGTTTCCACGATCTCGCCGGCGTACATCACCGCAACCCGATCGGCGATGCGCGCCACCACGCCCAGGTCATGCGTGATGAACACCACGGCGCTGCCGAATTCCCTTTGCAATTCTCTTATCATCCGTAGAATCTGCGCCTGTATCGTGACATCCAGCGCGGTAGTCGGCTCGTCGGCGATGATCAGGTCCGGTTCGCACATCAGGGCCATCGCGATCATCACGCGCTGGCGCAAACCGCCTGACAACTGGTGCGGATACTGCCGCAGGCGGTCCTCGGCGTTCTTGATGCCGGTGCGATGCAACAGGTAGATCGCCCGTTCGCGGGCTTCCGCATACGAGACCTGGCGATGCTGGAGCAAGGCTTCGCACAACTGGTTTCCCAGCGTATAGGAAGGATTGAGCGAGGTCATCGGATCCTGGAAAATCATGGCCATGCGCTGGCCGCGCAGGTCCGCCATCCTGCGCTCGGGCAGCTGCTGCAAATCGACGCCGTCGAAACGGATGTGGGCGGCGCTACGCAGCGCCTTGCGCGGCAACAAGCCCATCAGCGCCAGCGAGGTCATCGATTTGCCGCATCCTGATTCGCCTACCAGGCATAACATCTCGCCGCGCCTGACCTGGAAATCGATGCCGCGCACCGCGTGCAGCATGCCATGTTCGGTGGGCAGATCGACACGCAGGTCTTTTACATCAAGCAATATGCTCATGCCAGGCTCCTTGTTGCGCTCGCGCTGACTGCGGGCGCCGATTCAATTGCGGCCATCGGGTGCATTCATGTCGCGCAGGCCGTCGCCGACCAGGTTGATCGCTAATACCAGCAATATCAGCGCGATCCCGGGGATCAGGATGACCCAGGGCTGGAAAAACATGTAAGCCTTGCCCTCGGCTACCATCAAGCCCCAGGAAGGAGTTGGCGGCTGCACCCCGAGGCCGAGGAACGACAGCGTCGCCTCCAGCAGGATGGCGTGCGCCATTTCCAGCGTCGCCACCACGATCAGCGCGCTCATGATATTCGGCAGGATTTCACGCAGCAGGATGTAAGGCGTGGATGCGCCCAGCACCCGGGCCGCAGCGATGAATTCGGCGTCGCGCAATTGCTGGGTGGTGGAGCGCGTGACCACCGCGAAGCGATCCCATAGCAGCAGGCCCAGCAGCACGATCACCACCTTGAGCGAACCGCCGACCAGCGACGCCATCGCCAGCGCCACCAGCACCACCGGCAGCGCCAGCCGGGTGGTGATGATGTAGCTGATCACGGCGTCGACGCGGCCGCCGAAATAACCGGCCAGCACGCCCAGCGTGGTTCCTACCAGGCCCGAAATCAAGGCTGCCGAAAAGCCGATCAGCAGCGATACGCGAGCGCCGAATATCAGCCGGCTCAGATAATCGCGCCCGAGCTTGTCGGTGCCGAGCGCATGCAGCCAGCTGCCATTGGCGTGCCAGACCGGCGGAATCAGGCGCTGCGTCACATCCTGGCTGTAAGGATCGTGCGGCGCCAGCCAGGGCGCCGCCAGCGCTGTCAGTACGATCAGGGCAAGCATTGCCGCTCCCAGCGTCAAGCCGTGATGGTCAAGGAATCTACGCAACTTGCGGCGCCATAACGGCCGTGGAGTTGACGCCGGGGCAACCTGCGAAGTGGCGGCGGATGGCATTGCAGCCGAAATCAAAGGCGACGACATAAGATTTCCTTAGCGAGTGCGGATGCGTGGATCAAGCACGGCGTTGATGACGTCGGCCAGGAAAGTCAGTGCGATATAGAACACCGCGATGATCAGCACCACCGCTTGCACCACCGGGTAATCGTTGCGGGAAATCGCATCCCACGCCAGTTGCCCCAGACCTTGCAGCGAATACACTGACTCGATCACCACCGAGCCGCCCAGCATGAAACCCATTTCCACCGCCGCCAGGGCCACCACTGGAATCACCGCGTTGCGCAGCGCATGCTTGAGAATCACGCGGCTCTTGCTCAAGCCCTTGGCTCTGGCGGTGCGTATGTAATCCGAATCCAGCACGTCAAGCATGCCGGCGCGCGTCAGCCGCATCATGGCCGGCGTCGCGTAATAACCCAGTGCGACGGCGGGCAGCACGAAATGCTGCCAGGTGGTGTTGCCCGCCACCGGCAGCCAGTGCAAGCCAACCGCAAAGATTACGATCAAGGTCAGGCCGAACCAGAAGCTGGGCATGGCTTGGCCGATCACCGCAATCAGCAAGGCCAGCCGATCCAGCCATGTGTCGCGGAAAACCGCCGCCAGCACGCCCAGCGGAATCGCCACGAATACCGCCAGCAGCAAGGCGATGCCGCCTAGCTTGAGGGTGATCGGCAGACGCTCGGCAACCAGCTCCATCACGGAACTCTGGAAATAGTAGGAGCGCCCGAAGTCGAGCCGCACCGCGTTCCACAGCCAGTCGGCAAACTGCGCCGTGAGCGGGCGATCCAGGCCGTACTGCGTGCGTATCGCTTCGACCTGCGCTGCGCTCGCTTCCGGCCCGGCGATGGCGGTGGCCAGATCGCCGGACAGATGCAGCAGCATGAAGCTGACCACCGATACCGTGACGGCGACGCTCAACGCAATCGTTAAACGACGTAGGATGTAGATCAGCATGATGATGGCTGCCTCTGGCTGGTTTGAAATGGCTTGAGTCGATCCGGGACAAGCAAGGCTTATTTCCAGCTGGCCTCGTAAAAGCGCGGCAATTCATCCGGGTAGCCCTGGAATTTCAGGGCTGAGGTGTAGGCATAATTGGTGGAATAGGAAAACAGCGGAGCCGCCAGCGCCTGCTGCGAAATGCGCTGCAGGGCCTTGCTATAGTTTTCCTTGCGTACCGCGGCGTCGAGCGAGGAATCGGCTACATCCAGCCAGCTTTTCACTTGTGCGTCCTTGCTGACATCGTCGGCGCCGCCCTTGAACCAGACGCCGGTGAAGGCCGATGTGTCGTTCACTGAAAACGAACCCCATGCCTGAAAGGTCATCGGCGTCTTGCCGGCGCGGTACTCGGTTTGCAAGGCGGCAAATTTCATGTAGTGCAAGCGAGCATTGATGCCGATCTTGTGCAGATCGCCGATCAGGGCTTCCGCATATTCCCGTTCGCGATAAGCATAAATCTCTGTGTCGAATCCTTTCGGATAGCCGGCTTCGGCCAGCAAGGCCTTGGCCTTGGCCGGATTGTATTCATATTTGACGACGGCCTTGGTTTCGCAGCCGAACTGGGCACGGAAACAGGTCGCATACACCGGCTGGCTGCCGCCACGCACCAGGCTGCCGGCCAGGCCGTTGCGGTTGACGGCGTAATTCACCGCCTGCCGCACGCGTACATCTTTGAACGGCGAATTCGCTGCCGAGCTGCCGAGGCTATCCATGGTAAGGAAGCCGATGCGCATGGTCTCGCCGCTCTGCACTGTGATATTGGGCATGCTTCGCATGGCGTCGGCCTGGTCGGCGGCGACCCGCCAGATCCAGTCGATGGCGCCGGTCATCAGTTGCGCAACCCGGGTTTCGGGATCGGGTATCACGACGAATTTCAGGTTGCCAATCTTCGGCTGTCCTTGCGGGCTGTCCTTGAAGTAAGCGCTGTTCTTCACCATGCTGACACCCTGCCCCGGGGTGACGCTGGTGATGCGGTAAGGGCCAGTGCCTATCGGCGCCTTGCTGAATCCTTCCACGCCGACCTTCTTGAAATAAGCCGCTGGATAGATCGGCGTCGGACCGGACAGGTATTCAAGCGCGGCCGGGAACGGCTGTTTCAGGTTGATTCGTACCCGATACTCGCCGAGCTTCTCGGCGCTTTTTATCCAATCGGTATTCTGGCGCGTCACCACCTTCGATTCTGGAGAAGCCACGTAGTTGAAGGTAAATACCACGTCGTCGGCGCTGAATTTGTCGCCGTTGTGGAACGTGACGCCCGGGCGCAAATCCAGCACCAGCGCCGTCGGCGATTCCCATTTCCAGGAAGTCGCCAGCTGCGGTTTGTATTCGTTGGTTTTTGGATCGCGGTATATCAGCGTATCCCACGCCAGGTGCGCAATGATGACGCCTTCGCGCATATTGTTGTGATAAGGACCGATATTCTCGATCTCGCTGTCGGATGCGTAGACCAGCGTATCGTTGGCCTTGCCGGCCAGCGCCTGTGCGGTGCAGGCAGCGCCGGCGGCAAACAGGATACAACGCAGCCATGTAGTGGAAATTTTCATCACAAACATCCTTGTCGAGATTTTTTCTGGAAAAACCGTGGCGTCGAATCGATACTAGGCCACAATACTGCTTGCAACAACTATCAAATTTCTAACTCTGCGTTGCTGAAAATAGAACGCAACAGAACGCAATAAAAGTTGAAGATGAGGTCATTTCCATGAAATCGCATCAATTGCAAGAAACCTCGTTGCGCTATTTTCTCGAAGTCGTGCGTTGCGGCTCGATCAGCGAAGCGTCGCAGCGCTTGAACGTGGCGAGTTCGGCGATCAGCCGCCAGATCAGCGGCCTGGAGCAGATTCTGGATACCGTGCTGTTCGAGCGCCGCCCGCGCGGCATGGTGCTCAGCGCCGGCGGCGAAGTGCTGGCCGCGCATGCGCTCAAGGCAGCGTTGGAAGCCGACCGCGTGGTAGCCGATCTGCTATCGCTCAAAGGATTGAAGAGCGGCAGGATCAGGATCGCCAGCACGGAAGGCTTCGCCATCGATTTCCTGCCGCGCCTGATCGCGGATTTCCAGGAAAAATATCCGGCGATCGTGTTCCAGCTGTATGTCGGGCCGCCGGCCAGCGTTTCGCGCCAGGTGCGCGAGGGCAATGCCGATATCGGCCTCACCTTCAGCCGCATCCCGGAGCCGAATATCAAGGTCGTGCATCAGCAGCCGGCGCCGGTCATGGCCGTCATGCGCAAAGACCATCCGCTGAGTCAGTTCAAGCAAGTGTCGCTATCGCAACTGGCCGCCTATCCGATCGCCCTGCCCGAACCGAACACTACCTTGCGGCAATTGTTCGACCTTGCCTGCAATCGCCAGCAGTTGCTGTTCGAGCCGATGCTGACTAGTAATTATGTCGAGGCTTTATACAATTTTGTAATGTACAGCGGCGGCGTCTCGATTTCCGGCGAGGTATCGGTGCGCTACCGGATCGCAGAGGGAAAAATGATCATGCTGCCGATCCGCGATCGCGGGCTGGACGGGCGCCAGGTCGAAGTCCAAACCTTGATCGGGCGCACCCTGCCGCGCGTGGTCGATATATTCCTGGATTACCTGGTGAATCATCTGCGGTCGCAGTGAAATGCGTTCTAGATCGGCAACTGGGTAGTTGAGAGAACCTGTTTGAGCACCATGAATGTGCGAATCTGCCGCACCCCCGGCAAATACAGCAACTGCTCCGCGTGGAGGCGGTTGTAACTGTCGTTGTCCTTGGTCCGCAACAGCATGAAGTAGTCGAACTCTCCGGTCACCACATGGCACTCGAGGCAGCCCGAGACTTTCTGCGCCGCCCGCTCGAAATCGGCAAACGATTCCGGTGTTGACCGATCCAGCACCACGCCGATCATCACCAAGGTGCCGGCATCCAGTGCGCGTGGATCGAGCAGCGCCACGATCCCTTTGATCAGCCCCAGTTCCTTGAGCCGCTCGACCCGTCGCAGACATGCGGGAGCGCTCAGATTCACCTTGGCCGCCAGCGCGACATTGGAGACCGAGGCGTCGCGCTGCAAGGCCCTGAGGATGGCGCGGTCGGTGCGATCCATGGTTTCACCGGTGGCGGCAGCTGGCGACGCCTTTGCACGCAATTTTGTTGCTTTCATATGCATTTATACAAAATAAAAGGTGATTCTGATTTTTATACTCAGATTTTAAATCTGAATAATGGCAGAAACTTGCAACCATGTTTCTTGCGATTGATTCTAATATGGATTCAGTTTCAACATCAATGAAAGCCGGGTTTGAGCATGCCCGCCTTGTTTGCCAGCTTTGATGCGTGGATACCTACCCCAACCCCAGGAGCCGTTGCCATGAACCTGAAAAAATTTCCCCGCCATTCCCTGACGTTTGGTCCGACCCCGATCCAGCCACTGAAGCGGCTCAGCGCGCACTTGGGCGGCAAGGTCGAGCTCTACGCCAAGCGCGAAGACTGCAATAGCGGCCTGGCCTTTGGCGGCAACAAAACCCGCAAACTCGAATACCTGATTCCCGAAGCGCTGGAAGGCGGCTACGATACGCTGGTCTCCATCGGCGGCATCCAGTCGAACCAGACGCGCCAGGTCGCAGCGGTGGCCGCCCACCTGGGTCTCAAGTGCGTGCTGGTGCAAGAAAACTGGGTGAATTATTCGGACGCGGTGTATGACCGGGTCGGCAATATCGAAATGTCGCGCATCCTCGGCGCCGACGTCCGGCTGGATAACGCCGGCTTCGACATCGGCATCCGCCAAAGCTGGGAACAGGCGATGGAAGATGTGCGCAAGGCCGGCGGCAAACCGTTCCCGATCCCGGCTGGTTGCTCCGAGCACCCGCGCGGCGGCTTGGGATTCGTCGGTTTTGCCGAAGAAGTCCGGCAGCAGGAAGCTGAGCTCGGTTTTAAATTCGACTACATCGTCACCTGCTCGGTCACCGGCAGCACGCAAGCCGGCATGCTGGTGGGCTTCGCGGCGGACGGCCGTGCTGACCGCGTGATCGGCATCGACGCCTCGGCCAAGCCGCAGCAAACCTTCGAGCAGATTCTGCGGATCGCGAAAAACACCGCCGAGCTGGTCGAACTGGGGCGTGACATCACTGCCAGGGACGTGGTACTGGATACGCGTTTCGGCGGCCCCGAATACGGCTTGCCGAACGACGGCACGCTGGACGCCATCCGCCTGTGCGCGCGCATGGAAGGTATGCTGACTGACCCGGTCTACGAAGGCAAATCGATGCACGGCATGATAGAGAAAGTGCGGCTGGGCGAATTTCCGACGGGTTCCAAGGTGCTGTACGCCCACCTGGGCGGCGTACCTGCGCTTAACGCCTATAGCTTCCTCTTTCGCAACGGTTGAGCAACGGTTGAAAACGCCGGTTCTCCGCTTAAATGCCGCGTTCCTTGCTCAAACGTGCCGGACTGAGCGCGGCAGCGTCGACCCCGTGCGCCAGTATGTGATCCGGAATCGGCATGCCGCGCAGCATCGCGGCATAGGCCTCGCCGGCTGCGGGCGCTGACTGGATGCCATAGCCGCCCTGCCCGGCAGCCCAAAAAAATCCCGCCAGCGTTTGATCGAAACCGGCAACCAGGCTGCCGTCAGCAACGAACGAGCGCAAACCGGCCCAGACATGGCTGGGCCGGCGTACATTGAGCGTCGTCATGTTTTGTATGTGATCGATCGCAATCGCGATATCCAGCTCTTCGGCCTGGACATCGTGCGGCGCCACCGGATCGGCGTTGGCGGGAGAGCCCAGCAGCATGCCTGCGTCCGGCTTGACATAGAAGGATTCATCGACTCGCATGAATAACGGCCAGGACGAGGCATTGATGCCGGCCGGCGGCTGGAAAGTGAATGCCGAGCGCCGCTTCGGCACCAGTCCGATAAGACCGGCGCCGGCCATCTGGCCGAGGACGTCAGCCCAGGCGCCAGCGGCATTGACCACTACCGGCGCACGGAACATGCCTTGGGTTGTGCTGATTTCCCAGGCCTGGCTCTGATACGCCAAGGCCTGCACTTCCGCATCGCAGACCAGTTTTGCGCCGGCCGCCTTGGCTCCCCGCAAGAAACCCTGGTGCAAGGCGTGCACATCGATATCGGCAGCATCCGCCTCATACACCGCAGCCGCAACCTGTTCGCGGCGCAATACCGGCACCCGCCGGCAAGCCTGATCCGCATCGAGACGTTCGACCTTATCCGAGACGGAACGTACGATCGCTTCGTGCTCGTCCAGTTCCGTCAGTTGATCCGGCGTTGCGAACATCAAGGCGCCGCGTGGCGTAAGCAGTGGATGACCGGTAAATCCTGGCGGCGGATGGTCGAAGAAAGCGCGGCTGGCGCAGGTCAGGGCTCGCACCTGCGGCGGCCCGTAGCTTTCCATGTACAGCGCCGCCGACCGGCCGGTGCTGTGATAGCCGGGATGCGATTCGCGTTCAAGAATGATCACGCGTGCGTGCGGCGCCAGCCAATAGGCGATCGATGCGCCGGCAATGCCGGCGCCGATGATGATGTAGTCCGCTTGCATCTCGTGGTCCATGCAACAGTCCTCTCATTTCATACCTAGTGCCGCCCTACACTGCGGGTCTGGTTCCGGAAGCGGATGCGCTTCCCTGCGGCGCACTCTGCGGCGGATGGGTGACGATCGACTTCAATCCGGCATCGGTCGTTGTCAATGCCGCCAGATCGGGCCGCGGCCGGCGCAATTCCGGGCGGTTCTCAAACAAGCGCTCAAACGCGCTGGCGCATGCCAGCAAGTGGCTATCCGCCCGGAACGCGCCGATCAGTTGCAGGCCGAACGGCATGTTCTTGTGGTCGCGGCCGCAGGGCATCGACAGCGCCGGGTTGGTTGCCAGTGTAACCACATAAGTGAGCGACAGCCAGCGATAGTAATTTTCGAGCGCAACGCCGTTGACCTGTTTCAAATACAAATCGGACCAGGGGAAAGGCGACACCGGCGTGGTTGGCGAGAGTATCAAGTCATAGTCGGCAAACATCGCTTGAAAACGACGGAACAAGCGCGTCTGCTCGGCTTGCGCCCAGGCACAGTCGGCTAGCGTCATGGCGGCGCCCAGCTCGTAGTTGGCGCGGGTATTCGGCCCGAGCGAAGCGGGATCGCGCTTATAGGCCGCCTCGTAACCGGCGACAAAACTCGTGGCCCGGATCACGTCAAAGCAGCGATGCGCATCGCCCAGATCGAAGGCCACTGGCGTGCATTCCTTGACGAACGGGCGCAGCGCGGCGATCTTGCTGCGAAACACCTGGCGTATGTCGTCGTCGACTTCGCACACGCCGAAGTCTTCGGTATAGCCGATGCGCAGTTCGGATAAATCGATATCCGGCAGCGCGCTGAAGGCATCCGCAGCGATCGGATAACTGAGCGGATCCGCCGCATGCATGCCGGCGCTGGCCTGCAGCTGAAGCAATACATCGGCCATGCTCCTGCCCATCGGCCCGACCACCGAGATCGGGGTCCAGCCCAGCAATTTCCGCTCGCTGGGAACCAGGCCGGGAGAAGGCCGGAATCCCACCACGCCGCATTTGGCGGCCGGGATGCGCAGCGAACCGCCGGTGTCGGAACCACTGCACAAAGGCAGCATGTCCACCGCCAGTGCCGCCGCCGAGCCGCCGGAAGAACCGCCCGCATTCAGGCCCGGATTGAAAGGGTTGCCGGTGGCGCCCCATACGGTATTTCTGGTATTCGCCCCTGCTCCCAATTCTGGCACATTGGTTTTGCCGGCCACAATCGCCCCTGCGGCACGCAAGCGCGCCACCAGTGCGTTGTCTTTGGCTGGAATGTTATGGCGATAGAGCGGCGAGCCGTAAGTGGTCAGCAAGCCTGCGGTCTCTTCGAGATCCTTGATGCCGATCGGCAATCCATGCAACAGCCCCAGCCGCCGTCCTTGCAGCACCGCTGTCTCGGCGGCGGCGGCTTCGCTGCGGGCGCGCTCGAAACAGGTGGCGGTAACGGCGTTGATATACGGATTGATCGCTTCTATCCTGGCGATGCAGGCATCCAGCAATTCCACCGGCGATATTTCCTTCGAGCCGATCAGGCGGCGCAGTTCGACCGCACTTTTTTCAACGATATTTTTTTCAAGCATGGGATTCTCCGGCATGGTTCGCGGCCTCAAGCTGCCGCCCGTTGTTGGTTAAATCTGGTGTTAAATCTGCAGTTGCGTCTGTTGTTGCGTCTGTGGCGCTCTTGTCGGTCCGGATAAACAGGCTGACGATGACCGAAAAGCATGCGGCTGCAATCAAGAAGCCGAAGGCGTAGTTGTAGTTGCTGAATGCGCTGACCAGGAAGCCTATCGCCAGCGGCGAAATGAAACCTGCCGATTGGCCGCCGAGATTGACCATGCCGATACTGCTGCCCACCAGGCGCTCCGGAAATATCTTGGTCGGCAAGGCGATGCAGGTCGCCAGCACGAAGGATTTAAAAAAATAGACGATGCATTGGTAAGTTATAACGCCGGCAACGCTGTCTGCCGTGTACATGAAATACAGGAAAACTGCAGTCAATACCGAGCTGGCGATCAGCAGGTAGCGCTCCCTGCCATCGAAAAACCGCACCATCAGCCAGCCGCCGATCGCCGTCGAGATGCCGGCAAGCACATAGGGCAAAGGCAGAAGCAAGCCTACCGATTTCAAATCCAGCCCGCGCTGCGTCATCAGATAGGTCGGCATCCAGGAATCCAGGCCCTTGTTGACGATGCTAAGCCCGAACCACACCGCGACGATTTTCCACATCAAGGGTGTCTTCAGCAGCTTGCGGAAGGCTGCCTGGTCTATCCTTTTGTTCTCGGCGGCCGCCACGCTACCCTTGCCTTGCTCTCTGGCCCTGGCCGGCTTGATGAAGAACCAGTACGCCGCGCTGAAGATTAATCCGGCAATGCCCATATAGTGGAACACGTTGCGCCAGCCGAAATGAATAATCATCGGCGCAATGATCAGCGGCGCCAGCATGCTGCCGACGTAGTTGGACGACATCAGCAGCGACGACATCTTCGGCCGCTCTTGCTTTGAAAAAACTTCTGCCACGCCCTTGACGCTGGCGGCAGGGAATGCGCCCTCGCCCAGGCCGAAAACGAATCTGATCAGCACCAGGCTGGCCATGGACCAGGCGCTGCCGGTGACGCCGGTGAATATCGACCATAGCAAGATCGAAATGACGATTACCGGTTTGGAGCCGAAGCGATCCGCCAGCCAGCCTCCGGGCAGCTGCATCAGCGAATAGCCAAGAAAGAAACTGCTCAGCAGCATGCCCAGTTGGGCCGGCTGCAGGTGGAAATCGCCGCCGATATGAGTGACGGCGAAAGTAATTGCGGCCCGGTCGATATACGAAACACACCATCCCAGGTAGAGCAGCGCCAGCACCACGTACTTGTGACCGTCTTTCCCCAATGCCGCATTCATGCCTGAATCCTCCGGATATCGATAGATACAAAGCTGCAAAACACAAAGATCATGCTAAGGCGGGCCTAGGTTTGCAACAAGTACAATGTTTCGAACAAACGTTTGCCGTTTCGGCAAACCATAAATAAAATGGCAGCATGATAAAAACCAGGGTTTTGCAGGAAACCGGTGTGCGCTACTTTCTTGAAGTAGTGAGAAGAGGCTCGATCACCGAGGCTGCGGCTACGCTCAACGTCGCCTCTTCCGCTATCAGCAGACAGATCGCCAGGCTGGAGAGCGAGCTCGATACAGTGTTGTTCGACCGCGTTGCGCGCGGCATGAAGCCGAATGCGGCCGGCGAACTACTGGCAGCCTATGCCTTGCGCATGCAGCTTGAAACCGAGCGCATCGGCAATGAGATCCTGGCCTTGAAAGGGCTCCAGCGCGGCGAGGTCAAGCTGGTCAGCACCGCCGGTTTTGCGGTGGACTTCCTGCCCGCCGCAATCGCAGATTTCAGAAGCAGCCATAGCGGCATCAATTTTCATTTGTCGGTCGGTTCCGCCGCGCATGTCACCCGCCTCTTGCGCGAAGGCGAGGCGGACATAGGGCTGACCTTTGCGCTGGCGCCGGAGCAAGACATCAAGGTCGAATACAGCCAAAGCGCGCCTATCCTGGCCGTGATGAGCCCCGGGCATCCGCTGGCGGCAAGAAAGCAGGTGGCTTTGTCCGAACTGGTCGCCTACCCGATTGCGCTGCCGCACAAGAAAATCACGATGCGAAGGCTGATCGACGCCTGCTGCAGCAAAAAAAACCTGTTGATCGAACCGGTATTCAGCAGCGATTCGATCAATGCAAAATTGAGTTTTGTCATGGCTGGCGGCGGCATAGCGTTTTCCGCCGAATTGCCGATTCGAAAATTGCTGATGAATGGACAACTGGCGGCCGTGCCGATTAAAGACCGGGATATGAATGCTCTGCATATGGAAATCCAGTCGCTGGCCGGACGCACGCTGTCGCAAGCCGCAAAAGCGTTCTTGAACAGCTTGATAGTCAAGGCGCCGACACCGGGATAGTGACCTCTTTGCGGCTTCGATTGCTGCCGCCGTCTTGCTTTACATCACGTCAGGCTATGGATTAATCGGCAGCGCCGTTTTGTATTTCACCTGCTTCAATGCAAAGCTGGAACGGATATTCTTGATGCCCGGAATCTTTGTCAGGTGATCCAGGATAAAGCGCTCCAGCGCCTGGATATCCGGCACCACGATGCGTAGCAGATAATCCTCATCGCCGGTCATCAGGTACACCTCCATCACCTGCTCGAAGTGGCTGACGGCTTTCTCGAAGCGCGCCAGCGCGGCGGACTCCTGTTTTTCCAGGCTGACCTGGATGAAGACATTCATTTTCAAGCCAAGCGCGGGCGGATCGACCAGCGCAACGTAACCAGAAATCACCCGTTCGGCTTCCAGGTTCTTGACCCGCGCCAGCGTCGGCGAGGCCGACAGATTGATCTTCTTCGCCAGGTCGATATTGCTGATATTGGAGTTTTCCTGCAGCGCCATCAAAATACGCAAATCCGTCGAGTCGAGATCCATATGCAGTATAAAAATCTGATTGATTAATAATCAAAGCATTTTATGCTTAATTAACTGGAATCGGCAGCTCGTTTAGGTTACCCATGCTGCAGCTTTGCCGCTATCTTATGCTGATAAATCCAACGGCAAGGAACAAGGACCATGGAAATGTCATCCATCAACAATCTGAACGATCCATTCGACAGCGATGCGCAGGAAACAGAGGAATGGCTGGCCGCGCTGCAGGCAAGCATGCAAGCCGCCGGTCCTGAGCGCGCCCGTTACCTGTTGTCGCGCCTGAGTGCCGCCGCCCAGGCGTGGGGCGTCAAATGGCGCGATGCGCGCAATACGCCCTACGCCAACACCATCCGTGCCGAAGACGAACCGCCGTTTCCGGGCGGCGCCGACGCGCTCTCTATCGAACAGCGCCTGGCCAGCCTGATGCGCTGGAATGCACTGGCAATGGTGGTGCGCGCCAACCGCGCCTACGGCGAGCTGGGCGGCCATATCGCCAGCTACGCGTCAGCGGCCGATCTGTTCGAAGTCGGATTCAACCATTTCTTCCGCGCCCGCACCGACTCTTTCGGCGGCGACCTGGTCTATTTCCAGGCGCATTCGGCGCCCGGCATTTATGCCCGCGCCTTCCTGGAGGGCACGCTGACGGAAAAGGAGCTGTCGTTCTACCGGCAGGAAATCGAAGCCAAGAAACATGGCGCGCAAGGCCTGTCTTCGTATCCGCATCCGTGGCTGATGGAAAATTTCTGGCAGTTCCCCACCGGCTCGATGGGACTGGGCCCGATCAGCGCCATCTACCAGGCCCGCTTCATGCGCTACCTGGAACACCGCGGCTTGCTGGCGCCGCAGGAGCGCAAGGTCTGGGGCGTGTTCGGTGACGGCGAGATGGACGAGCCGGAATCGCTGGCGGCGCTTAGCCTGGCCTCGCGCGAAACGCTGGATAACCTGGTGTTCGTGGTCAACTGCAATCTGCAACGGCTGGACGGCCCGGTGCGCGGCAACGGCCATATTGTCGATGAGCTGGAAACGGTGTTTGCCGGCTGCGGCTGGAATGTCATCAAGCTGCTCTGGGGTTCGGACTGGGATCCGCTGTTCGCACGCGACACAGCGGGCGACCTGCTCAATGCGCTGAACCGGACGGTAGACGGCCAGTTGCAGACCTTCGCCGCCAACGACGGCGCCTTCAATCGGGCCCGTTTCTTTGGACAAAATCCGGCCTTGCAGGCAATCGGCGCCACGCTGACGGATGACGAGATCGATCGCCTGCATCGCGGCGGCCACGACATGAAAAAAATCCATGCGGCTTACCTCGCCGCGGCAAATCATCGGGGCCAGCCGACAGTGATCCTGGCGCAAACCAAGAAAGGCTTTGGCATGGGCGCCGCCGGACAAGGCAAGATGACCACCCATCAACAAAAAAAACTCGACGCCGGCACCCTGCTCGAATTCCGCGACCGCTTCCGCCTGCCGATTTCCGATGCGGACTGCGAAGCGCTGGCGTTCTACAAGCCGGCCGACGGCAGCCCTGAAATGCGCCATCTGCTGCAACGGCGCGCAGCGTTGGGTGGCTTCATGCCGCGCCGCAGTGCATCGCAGACAAAGATTGCTGCGCCCGAGATTACGTCTTACGCGAAATTCGCACTGGACGCCGATGGCAAGGAAATGTCGAGCACGATGGCGCTGGTGCGCATGCTGGGTGCGCTCTTGAAAGACGACAGCATCGGCAAGCACATCGTGCCGATAGTGGCCGACGAAGCGCGCACTTTCGGCATGGCAAATCTGTTCAAGCAGGTTGGCATCTATTCGTCGCAGGGCCAGTTGTACGAGCCTGAGGACATCGGTTCGATCCTGTCCTACCGTGAAGCCAAGGATGGCCAGATCCTGGAAGAAGGTATTTCGGAAGCCGGTGCGATTTCTTCCTGGACTGCCGCCGCCACCAGCTATTCAGTACATGGCTTACCGATGCTGCCGTTCTATATTTATTACTCGATGTTCGGCTTCCAGCGCATCGGCGACCTGATCTGGGCCGCCGCCGATCAGCGCGCGCGCGGCTTCCTGATCGGCGCCACCTCCGGCCGCACCACCCTGGCCGGCGAAGGCTTGCAGCATCAGGACGGTTCCAGCCACGTGATCGCCGCAACGGTGCCTAACTGCGTTTCATACGATCCGGCGTATGCCTATGAATTGGCGGCGATCGTACAGGACGGCATGCGCCGCATGCTCGGCAACAGCGAAGACGTCTTCTATTACATTACCGTAACCAATGAAAACCAGGCGCAACCCAGCATGCCGCAAGGCGTCGAGGAAGGCATCAAGCGCGGCATGTACTGCCTGCTGCCGCAAGAAAATGCTGATGTGCGCCTGTTGGCAGCCGGCCCGATCCTGAAGGAGGCGATAGGCGCGGCTGCTTTGTTGAAGGAAAAACTTGGCATCAAGGCCGAAGTCTGGAGTGTCACCAGTTATACGGAACTGGCGCGCGATGGTGTCGCGGCCGAGCGCAATCGGCGCCATTCCGGCTCATCCGAAGAGGCTTACGTCAGCCGCCAACTGGGACATGGCGGCGCGCCGGTTATCGCCGCCAGCGACTATGTCCGCAGCACTCCCGAAAGCATCCGCGCGTATGTGCCGGCGCGCTACGTCACCTTGGGCACGGATGGCTTCGGGCGCAGCGATACACGGGCCAACTTGCGGGATTTTTTCGAAGTCGATGCGAACTGGATTGCCTTTACCGCATTTAGCGAACTGCCTGGCGGAAAAGATGAGGCGCAGCTGAAAAATTTTGCAGAGTCGCTTGGTTTGGATTTGAGCAAACCGCAGTCGATCACAGAGTAAAAAGAAAACTCAGTCCTTGGCCAGATGCGGCAGGTACTCCTGCAAAACCTCTTCGACTGCCATAGCTTGCAGGGCGTCTCGCCGGCGCTTGAGCGGGTCTCGCTCCGGCCGCGTGCTCATCCACTGCTTGAAGCGGATAAATGTCCTTGGCTCAAGAGTATTCATGCGCGCCATATCGCCATTAGTGGCGACGATAACGGCGGAAAATTGAGGCGAATCAAGCAACACCTGGGCGCGTGGCGCTTGCGCCACCCAAAAGTCTTCGTCGTCATCACTCAGCCGGATGGGATGCGGATCATCGGCAATTTGCTCGCGCCGGATAATGTCGACCTCAAAGCCGTCCTGGTTGACGGCGGTGTATCTCTGCGAATTCCGAATGCGGAAAGTCGGGTCGACTTTCCGCAGCACGCCCAACATCGAACTGTCGACCTGGCTCAAAGCAGTAGCGAACGCGACCCGCTTGCGAACGTCCCATAGCAGGTCGATGTCGCGCGTAGCTACGGCATCATCGTCGAAGGTCACGCCCGCAGCCGATTCATACGCGTACAGCGCATGAGTGCCGACCACACGGAAGTGTTCTCCCAGGCTGGTCGCGGCCAGGCGATTCAGGATTTCCACGATGAGCGGCGCAACGCGTCCGACCCTGAGCGCGCGATTCATCCTCTTGTGCTTGACCAGTGCCGCTTTCAAGCCGGCTAGCCGTTGTTCGGCCAACTCTTTCCGCTCGCGGAAGCTGGCGTAAATAGCCTCTGTCTCGGGCGACCGTGGTCCCAGGCTCTTCTCGCTGCCAGAAGCGCTGGTACGCACCAGATAGGCTTCGCCAGGAGCAGACGCGGGGCCTTTGTGCCAGTACATGCCGCCGCGCACTTTAGCCGCCTCTGCCAGTGCCTCTTCGTAAGCTTCAAAAGTGGAGACCGCGTCGATATACTGACGCATGGCGTCGGCTGGTCGCTCTAACACGGGGGTTCTTTCGGTATGTTTTGTGATTATTCTACTTTATGCCGAAACAATATAAAAATCAATTACTTACTTATAAAAACAGGCTATTTTTTCGGTGCAACTTCTTCAGCATCACGGTTGGGCGGCAAAGCCGCGGCTGCTCTTGCACGTCAAACCGCTACATGCAGACAGATGGACGATAATGACGCGGTTGCTCAGCCGCAGCAAAGTATTTAGCCGCGATACCGGCTTAACCCCAAGGAGTACTACCAATGATCACATGCTATCTACGCTACATCATCGATCCGGACAAACTGGCAGAGTTCGAAACCTATGCAAAGATGTGGATTCCGCTGGTTGAAAAATTTGACGGCACCCATCATGGGTATTTGATGCCGAGCGAAGGAAGCAGCAACGTGGCGCTCGCCTTCTTCTCCTTCAGTTCTCTCGCCGCTTATGAGAAATACCGGATCGCCGCCGCATCTGATCCGGAGTGCCAGGCTGCAATGGACTACTACAAAGAAACCAAGTGCTTCATCAGCTATGAGCGTTCATTCTTTCGGCCGGTCTTTCGCTAGATCAGCCACAGTTGAACCATCTTCTGCAGGAAATATTCTCAAGCAACCGCCTCCGGGCCCACTATCGCAGGGGGCAAGGCGAATCCAGCCGGAAGCATAAGCTGTACTAGTTCAAACTTGGCCTGACAGGAAGTGTCAGGTCAAACCTAGATCCATCTACAGCCCAACACGTAAGCAGTCGCAAAAAGCGCAGATGGTGGTAAAAAAATATCGCGACTACTACAAATAACTTGAGTCACGCCCTCCGCATTTGTCATTCTCTGACATTCTTTATCTGTTAAATACTAGAAAGCAACGGTTCGTTCCATTATTATGGAAGCGTCAGGCAATTGTTACCTGCGGCGCGCACCAAAATGACTCGCCGCTCGGGTTGTTGCACATTTTTGGAACAAATTTGTTTTAGCGAATAACCGTTTTATCGATCATATGCGCATCGCCATTCTTGACGACGACCCCAGTCAATTACAGTTTGCTGTCAAAGCTCTCACACCTGCCGGCCATAGCTGCTATGTGTTTACCGAAGGACGCGCGCTGATTCATCGCTTGCAGCGGGAAACTTTCGATCTTGTGAGCCTGGACTGGAATGTCGTCGACATGCCGGGCGACCTGGTGCTGGCCTGGATCCGGCAAAACTGCGATGCAAATCTTCCCGTGCTTTTCATGACCAGCCGCTCGCGTGAAGCCGATATCATCTCCGCCTTGAACGCCGGCGCCGACGACTATGTCACCAAGCCGGTCGCAGCCGCCATGCTCCTCGCGCGCGTAGCAACCTTGTTGCGCCGGACCTACCGGCAGGAGTTGCCCGCCGCCAATCAGGAGTTCGGCGAGTATCTATTTAATTTGCAGGAAGGCCGTTTATTTTGTCGCGGCAAGATGATAGCGCTATCACAAAAGGAATTTCAGGTCGCCTTACTGTTTTTTCGCAATCTGGCTCGGCCATTGTCCCGCGCACATATCATCGAGACGGTATGGAAGCATTTGACCGACATCCCCACCAGAACGCTCGATACCCACGTCTCAGCAGTACGCGTCAAACTGGATTTAAAGCCACAAAACGGCTACTGCATCGTGCCGATTTACGGCTACGGCTACCGGCTCGAAAAGCTTGAGGTACCCGCCGCGTGAATGATTGCATCCGGCTTGCGACGTCCGAGGTGCCTCGAACGAGAGCGATTGCATGCGTGCTGACATTCGTCGCCGCTGTGTCGACAGGGTTTCCCGCACAGGCGCAGAACGACCGCGCCACGACGACGGTCGACTACACGGTGCGCGTCAACGATACCCTCTACGACCTCGCCTCATACTATCTGACCGACCCAGGGTGCTGGACGGTACTCAAGAAACTCAACCGCGTCGCGGATCCCAAGCATCTGCAACCGAATTCGACGCTGCGTATACCGTTAGCATTACTCAAACAATCGCTGCTCGCCGCACGAGCGATCGCGGTAAGCGGTTCAGTTGAGCGCACCTTAGGTCAGGGGCCATTCCTGCCGTTGAATTTCGACGCCGCGCTTACCGAGGGTGATCACGTCCGCACCGGGCCTAATTCGTTCGCCACCATCCAGCTATCGGACGGCTCGCATGTCACGCTGCACGCAAATACCACAATCTTGATCAAGCATCTGCGCGCCACGGTTTTGAACGGCATTGTCGACCGCCAGTTTGAACTTAATCAGGGCGAAGTCGAGACCAAGGTCACGCCGCTGAAACCGCAAGACCGCTACAACATCATTTCACCATCCGTCATTGCGGGCGTGCGCGGCACCGAGTTCCGGGTGGTTTATGGCGACGGCGCCGGAGCGGGCAACACCGCAGTCGAGGTACTCGAGGGCAAGGTCGCAGCGCAAGGACCAAATGCTCCGCCGGTGCTGGTGCCACAGCAATTCGGCGTGATTTCCGATTCCGCTGGAAATGTTGGCGCCCCTATCCAGATGCTCCCTGCTCCCTCGCTGGCGGAACCAGGCCAGGTACAGAAAGGTTTGCAAATCGTCTTCGAGATTGCAGCGATGCCCGAGGCGCGCGCTTACCGGGCCACGATTGCGACGGATGCCGGCTTCCTCCATATCGTCAACGAGATCCGCGCGGAGAGTCCGCGCGCCCTCTTCGACGACATGCCTTCCGGCAGCTATTTTGTCCGTTTATCGGCAATCGATCGCAATGGCATTGAAGGGTTGTCGCAAATCTACAGCTTTCGACGCGCCAGGCCATCCGAGGCAAGCGCCGCCGCAACCCGTACCGCCAATTTCGAATTCCGCTGGACTGAAGATGCACATGCCGGCGCCGGAGCCGGAGCACAGCAGACCTATCGCTTCGTACTGGCAACCAACTCTCAACTGCATGACCCGATGCTCGATCAAACGGCATTGGCCGGCACGCGCCTGGTCCTGTCCGATCTGAAGCCGGGAAAATATTTCTGGAGCGTGGCGGCCGCGGTGTCGCCGAACAATGGCGAGTCCCATGAAAAACCGGCGTCGATACGGTCGTTCACGGTGGGTCAATAAAACACTTCGTCTCACACTACCCTATCCCATGTTCACCTGGCCCCCCCGCGAACTGCGCCGCACCAAAGATAATCGCTTCCTGCGCGAGTGGCTGCTGCTGGGCTGCGCCGGAACGGTTTTTGTCATTCTGCTGGTGACGTATCATCTGACCAATTCCGCCGGCAATCTTGTCTACGACTGGTTGTTGCAGCATCAGTCGCGCCCGTCCAACCCGGATATCCTCATCGTCACCATCGATAACAACAGCCTGGCGCAGCTCGGCAGATGGCCGTGGTCCAGGCTGCATCATGCGGAGGCGCTACGACGCATTGCAGCGGGGAGCCCTCGTGCGGTGATGTATAACGTGCTGTTTACCGAGCCCTCCGCCGAGGACGCAGTTCTCACGCAAGCGATGTCGCTGGCGCCTGTCTATCTGCCGATGGTGGTCGAGTCCGGTCAGACCAACCCGCTTTCCGGACATGCGCTGCTGCCGGTGGCGCCGTTGCGCGCCGCCGCAGCCGGAGTCGGGCACATCAATCTCGAGACAGATCGGGATGGCATTGTGCGCAACATTGCGCTGTTCGAAGGGAACAGCCGACAACTTTGGCCGCAATTCACATTACCGGTCTATTGGGCGGAACGCGGCAGGCAAGCAGCGCTACCGACGGCAGCCGCCGCCGGACAAACCGAGCAGGCGCCTTCGGCCTTTCCTCCTTTGCTACGCACCGGCGGGATGTTGATCCCGTTCGCCGATCCGGACGCGTCTTATGCACACGTATCGTTCATCGATGTGTTGCGTGGCCGGGTGCCGTCCGAGTTTTTCCACAACAAATTCGTACTGGTAGGGGCCACCGCGGACGGCTTGCTGGAACACATCGCTACCGCGGTCTCCAGTCACAACGGCGCGATGGCAGGCATCGATATACACGCCAACATTCTCGACGCCCTTCTATCCGGCCGCTATATCGAGAGTGTCGCGTCCTGGCAGACCACCCTTTGTTCATTGTTGCCGCTGGCACTGCTATTTACGGGTTTTCTGTTCCTGACGCCCAGCCAATCCATCCTGCTTCTGCTGACACTGGTGCTCGCCACCTTGGGCGGCAGCGGCCTGCTCCTGCTGTATGGCGGCATCTGGATTACGCCTGTTCCGGCACTTGTCGTACTGGCAGCCATTTATCCGCTATGGAGCTGGCGCCGGCTTGAAGTCGCCATGTCGTTTATCGGCGCAGAACTTGAGCAACTCGCCGAGGAACCGCAACTGGCGCTGAATCGCCGCATTACCGGCACCTCGTCCGCTGGACACGAACTCGAACACAATATCTCGCTGATACGAGAAGCAGCCCGGCAAGTGCGGGACTTGAAGCGTTTCGTCTGGGATAGTTTGAACAGTCTGCCGGACCCGGTCCTGGTTGCCGATCGCAGCGGCTGCGTGCGTCTGGTCAATCAGCCGGCCCGCGACTGCCTGGCGGCGCCCGGCGGCGGCGAGCTGGAAGGCTGCGCGCTGGCGGAACTGCTGAGCACGCTTAAGTTCGTACGATTCATCGGCAGCGAATCGGGTGTCGAGCGCTGCCTGCAGTGGCCGTATCTGCTCGATCCGTCCCGCATCGAAGATTGCGCGGCGATGGAACAAGGCGTCGAGGTTCAAAGCGCGGCAGGACACCAATATGTTCTCAAATATGCGCGCTGTATGAGTGTGGCCGGCGACCTGATCGGCTGGATCGCCAGCCTGAGCAATGTCACCACCCTGCACGCGGCGCAAAGTCAGCGCGACGAAATGCTGCATCTTCTGTCGCACGATATGCGCTCGCCGCAAGCATCTATCGTTGCGTTGATAGAGCTCGAGCGTCCCGCCGTGGATATTCCGAGTGTCGGCCTGGCGTTTGACCGGATTGAGCGTTATGCCCGCCGGGCGCTGGCGCTGGCCGACAGCTTCGTCCAGCTCGCCGCCGCCGAAACCCAGGATTACACCTTCGAAATTGTTAATCTTTCCGATCTCTTGAATAGCGCCGTCGATGAAGTCTGGCCGCTTGCGAACGCCAGGAAAATCCAATTGGCCTGCGACATTACCGATAGTGAATTTCTGATCAAGGCCGAATGCTCGATGATTGCGCGCGCGCTGGTGAATCTTCTGAGCAATGCGATCAAATACAGCCCGCCGCATACGCGTATCGAATGCCTGCTGTCGATCAACAAGGGCTTGCCGGAACAGGTCGAGTGCATCATCCGCGACCAAGGCTACGGCATCGCGCACGAACACAAAATGCGTCTGTTCGAACGTTTTCACCGTTTCCGCAGCGTCGGACAGCCGGACAGCGACGGCGTCGGCCTCGGCCTGACCTTTGTCAAAACGGTCGTGGTCCGACATGGCGGCAGCATACATTGCGAGAGTGCGCCAGGTCACGGCACCACGATGACTATCTTTCTGCCTATTGCGGTTTGCGCCGAATTGTCAGGCCAGAATCCAGCGGTCCTGACAGGTTAGCGACACTTGCTCGCCGTCTGAGAATGGTGGAACATCCCCAACCCGCTAACCAATCAACTAAAAGGAGTAGTCAATATGGCTAAGCGCAATTCTACGCGAGACAGCAACATGACAATGCCCTTGCCCGGTTGCGCTTAACCAACGCAGCTAACTGGGGTCAGAGTGAACTTTCTGCGCGCTTTTTTGCAGAAACTTCAATCTGACCCCACTTAGCGGGCCACGGAGTACGGCCTCATCGTTAAAAAGAACAAAACCGCGCTGTGCGCTCTGTCTTTCTCAGAATCCGTCATGTGTGGTCAGAGTCAAGTTGGCGATGAAGCACTGCAGAAATTGACTAACCCCGTTGACTCTGACCCCAGATCACTCTTGCCGTGGCGATGTCATGATGGTCGTGGCTTATGCATGTCCTATTGGCGTTTCTCGCCAAGCACATCGATGGTCACGCGGCGATCCGGTTGCAAACAGCGTACCGCCTCGCTGCTGCGGCCTGCCGGACATCCGCTTGCGACCGGCTCTGCACTACCTACTCCGGTGGCGGCCAGCGGATTGCTCGGCAAGCCGCGCGACACGAGATAGTCGCGCACCGTCAGCGCTCGCGCCAGCGACAATTCCTGGTTGTAGGCGTCGGAGCCGATGCGGTCGGTGTGGCCGATGATCTTGATCGATGTCAGCTTGCGGTACGCCGAATTCAAGCGCGCGGCAATATCGTCCAATGCCGTGCGGCCGCCCGGCAGCATGTCGTTGAGAGATGACTTGTCGAAGGCAAACAGGACATCCTCGTTGATCGTGAAATGCTCGGAAACTGTCGGGCCTGGAAGCTCCGGCGCAACTGCCGGCGCAGGTGTGACCAGCGCCTCGCACTCGCGTTCCTTCCAGTGCGTGCTCTGCACCAACAGTTTGTCGTCGTACTGGATCTGGTACTGACAGGTGATGAACTCGTTACCCTTGCCGGTGCGGAAATTGAAGATGTAGTTCCATTTCCTCACATGGAAGATGCCTTCCGAAAAGTGCGGCTGCTCCAGCAGCGCATAGACCTGGTCCTTCGACAGGCCCGGCATCATCTGCCGCAGATTGTTGAGATTCACGAACGTGCCTTCCTTGAGCCATGCCTCGCTCCGATCCGGAAACGCTACGACATCGTCCGCAAGAACAGACGTTGCCGCAATCAGTAGTCCAGACAATATAGCAATGTGGCGATTTTTCATTTCTCTATCCTGTAGTTATGTCGTTCGTGATGTCGTTCAGTTGAGAATTCCAGACACCCCGACCCGGGCAGCTATGCCACCTGCGGTTGTACCGGAGACGCCGCCACTGAGACTCCAGCGCCCGTTGTCCGCAGTGCGGCGCAGCGACACACCAATCGCATTCTGGTTTTGGTAATAGCCATATCCCGCGGAGTAGGTGATCTTGCCTGCCACATACGGGGCGCTTTCCATCGACATGGACGCTGCGACGCCTGCGTAAGCCTTCTTGGCAACGTCATTGATATTGTTCTGCAACTGCATGGCTATTCCGTTTGTGTATTGCTTAGCCTGCTGTACCGCGCCGTTCAGACTAGTATTGAGTTGAGAAACGTTGACTGCGTCCGTGGCGGCAGTACCGGCTTCGACGTTATGTATCGCCACGGGGCTGCTCGCGCCGTTACCCATCGTGACACTGCTGTAGTTAGTTGAGCCATCAGTATTGGTGTCGTAATGCACCCCTCCTGACTGTACAGCTTGCAATTGGCGTACGTTGACAGCATCCGTCGCCTGGGTTCCACCTGCCACATTGGTGATTTGACGTTCGTTGCCGGCGCTGCCGACCGAGACTGCGCCTTGCGTCGATGACACCGCCGTATTAGAGAACGATTCCTTTGCACCGCTCAAGCCTGCACGATCCGCCGTCGAACCGGCGCCGATTGCGACACCGTTGCTAGCCGTGACGCTGGTGCCGGCGCCAATCGCAACCGAATTCGTGCCAGAGGCGACAGTGTTCTTGCCTAAAGCAATCGCATCGCTTCCAGTTGCACCGTCATTGTTGACGTTGCCGCCGCCGCTCGAATTGACGCTGTAATATTTTGGCTGAGCAGCTGTGATTACAGTAGTCAGGTTGCTGATAGCGCTGTTGGTCGCAAACAGCTGGCTGCCATTCACGGCATCAGTGCTGGTCGCAGTCAGCTGTCCGGCGGCGACATTCTGGATCTGCCGTTCATTTCCGGTAGATCCGACACTCACCGCCCCCACCGGCGCACCGCCGGCGAAGGCATATGCAGTGCCGCGGATGGTGGTGCCGGCGGATGCCACGGCTGCGCTTGTAGTCGAGGCATTGCCGATTGCCACGCTATTACCGGTGCTGGCTATTGCGCCTTGACCTAACGCCGTGCTGTTGGCAGCTGTTGCCTGGGCTCCCTGGCCGAGTGCGGTCGTGTTGGCTTGACTTGCCACAGTTCCTTGACCTGCGGCGGTTGAGTTTTGGCCGGTTGCTACGGCATTGGTGCCCATGCCCAGTGAGTTGCTTCCTGCCGCCCCGACAGACCCGGTAAACGTCTTCCCTTCGCTGGAAGCAATCGGAAACTGATTAGCGTTGACGACGGTTGTCAGGTTATTGATTGCGGTGCCCAGGCCGCTCGCTACTGAATACAGCTGTGAGCCGTTGACAGCATCGGTTGAGGTGGCCGTGATCCGGCCCGCCGCGACGTTGGTGATTTGACGTTCCGTTCCGGCTGCCCCTACCGATACGGTGGAAGCCGGGGTGGCGCCGGCAAAGCCGCCATAGGTCGTGCCATTAACGGTGCTGCTGGCAGTAGGATTCGCAGCCGCTGCCGCACTGTTGTTACCCAGCACCACCGAACCGTCCAGCCCCGCAGCTACGGTCACATTGCTACCCAATACAAAGGTGTTGTTGGAGGCAATGCTGTTGTTGTTGCCGACGGAGAAGCTGCCGGTACCGGTAATGGTGGTTGGATCGCCGATCGCTACGCTGCTGGCGCCGCTGACGACATTGCCGGTGCCGATGCTGATACTGTTGGCGCCGGACGCCTGCGCGCCATTGCCGATAGCAATCGACGATCCTCCCGACGCCGCAGCGGAATTACCCATGGCGACATCGTTCGCCGCCGAGGCCGAGGATCCGACACCCGCTGCCAGGGCGTTCAGCCCGGTGGCGCCATTGTCATTGTAGTTTCCGCCTTGGGTGCCACCGTCGTTGACACTGTAGTAGTGCCCCTTGTTCGCAGCAATTGCCAGATTGGTCGCGTTCAGCTGGCTGCCATTTACCGCATCCGTGCTGGTCGTGCTCAATTGCCCTGCTGCCACATTGGTGATCGTCCGCTCGTTACCCACGCTACCGACGCTCACGGTGCTGGCCGGTGTTGTGCCGGCAAAGTTATAGGCAGTGCCGTTAATGGTCACACCTGTCGTCGGCACCACAGCGGCCGTCGTGCTGCCCGCACCTAGAGCCACTGCTCCCGCATTGGTAGCTGACGACCCGCGCCCCAGCGCCATTGCATCGGTGGCGCTGGCACTCGCAGTGGGTCCGACGGCAACGCTGTCGGTACCGGTAGCGGCGCTATCGGCCAACGTCGAATTGGCATGGAAATACTTGATGCCACCACCATTGTTGATGTTGTTGATCGCAGTGGTATTGCTGGTCACCTGCTGGTTGGTCGCAAACAGCTGCGAGCCGTTGACTGCATCCGTGCTTGTACCACTCAGTTGACCGGCTGCCACATTGGTGATCTGACGGTCGTTGCCTGCGCTGCCCACACTGACGACGCCGATTGGCGCACCGCCGGCGAACGTATAGGATGTGCCGCCAATCGTCGCACCGGTAGTGGGCGCCGCTGCTGCCGCCACCGTACTGCCCTGGCCCAGAGCAACGTTGCTGCCGGCGGTCCCGGCTGCAATGCTCGCACCCTGGCCCAGTACCGTCGCGTTGGCGTTGCCGTTGTCGGTGGATTGGTTACCCAGCACCGTCGAGGACGCACCCGTCGCACTCGCACCGAATCCGCCTGCACTGGCGTTGGCGCCGCTCGACACCGGTTGCACCGCCGTCACGCTGTTGTCGGATACAAACGGACCTGCCTTGCCGTTGGTGATATTCGTCACATTCTGGTTGGTGGCAAACAGCTGCGAACCGTTCACCGCGTCGGTGCTGGTTGCATTCAATGCCGCCGGCGCCATGTTGGTGATGGTTACCGGCGCACCTGCACCGGCGCCGCCGGTCGCACCCAGAGTGATCTTGTTGCCGCCGACCGCATCGTACTTGACCGCGATATTAGCCGTGTTGTCGACGTTGGTATTCAACGCGCTCAAGGCCCCCGCGATTGTTGTCTGCGCCGTCGGTCCGGTCACTGCACCGGTAGCGCTGACACTGTTGATCGGCTGGCTGAAACCAGCGACATTGCCGGTCGCCGGATTATAGGTAGCGCCGCCGCCCAGGGTGCTTGCTGTCGTCGCACCCAGGTTGTTGACGCCGGTGACCACCGAGTTCAGCTGCGAACCGTTGATGGCATCGGTGCTGGTCGCTGAAATCACGCCTGCAGCGACGTTCTGGATCTGGCGCTCGCTACCCGCTGCGCCGACCGACACCACGCCGTTGGCCGCACTGGCAATACCCGCCGCCGTGCCGCCATACAATGCCGTCGTACCGGTATTGGGAGCCGCTGTGGTCGAGCCTGCGCCAAGCGCTACGCTGTTTGCGTTGCTGGCGGTGGCATTGGATCCGATGGCAAGCGCATTGCTTGCCGAAGATGTCGCACCGGCGCCCTGTGCAATCGAGTTGCCGCCGGTTGCCTTGGCGGCGTTGCCCAAGGCAATGTCATTGGCTGTCGCCGGTGTGCCGTTGACGCCGGCCACTGCGTTCAAGCCTTGTGCTATCGAATCGTTGCCGTAGGCATTGGCCGCAGGTCCCACTGCAATCGCGTCGGCGCCAGTCGGAACGCTGTCTGCCAGAACCGAGTTGGTGTGGAAATACTTGATCCCGCCGCCGTTGTTAATGTTGTTGATCGCTGTGGTGTTGCTGGTCACCTGCTGGTTGGTCGCAAACAGCTGCGAGCCGTTGACTGCATCCGTGCTTGTACCACTCAGTTGACCGGCTGCCACATTGGTGATCTGACGGTCGTTGCCTGCGCTGCCCACACTGACGACGCCGATTGGCGCACCGCCGGCGAACGTATAGGATGTGCCGCCAATCGTCGCACCGGTAGTGGGCGCCGCTGCTGCCGCCACCGTACTGCCCTGGCCCAGAGCAACGTTGCTGCCGGCGGTCCCGGCTGCAATGCTCGCACCCTGGCCCAGTACCGTCGCGTTGGCGTTGCCGTTGTCGGTGGATTGGTTACCCAGCACCGTCGAGGACGCACCCGTCGCACTCGCACCGAATCCGCCTGCACTGGCGTTGGCGCCGCTCGACACCGGTTGCACCGCCGTCACGCTGTTGTCGGATACAAACGGACCTGCCTTGCCGTTGGTGATATTCGTCACATTCTGGTTGGTGGCAAACAGCTGCGAACCGTTCACCGCGTCGGTGCTGGTTGCATTCAATGCCGCCGGCGCCATGTTGGTGATGGTTACCGGCGCACCTGCACCGGCGCCGCCGGTCGCACCCAGAGTGATCTTGTTGCCGCCGACCGCATCGTACTTGACCGCGATATTAGCCGTGTTGTCGACGTTGGTATTCAACGCGCTCAAGGCCCCCGCGATTGTTGTCTGCGCCGTCGGTCCGGTCACTGCACCGGTAGCGCTGACACTGTTGATCGGCTGGCTGAAACCAGCGACATTGCCGGTCGCCGGATTATAGGTAGCGCCGCCGCCCAGGGTGCTTGCTGTCGTCGTGCCCAGGTTGTTGACGCCGGTGACCACCGAGTTCAGCTGCGAACCGTTGATGGCGTCGGTGCTGGTTGCTGAGATCACGCCAGCAGCCACGTTCTGGATCTGACGTTCAGAACCCGCTGCACCGACCGAAACCACGCCATTGGTCGAAGCGGCTGCTTCAATGCCAGCCGCTGTTCCGCCATACTGCGCCGTGGTGCCTGTATGCGGCGCTGCCGTTGTCGAGTGAGAACCCAGCGCTACGTCATTGGTATTGGCGGCCACCGCAGTATCGCCCAGCGCCACCGCACCGGCCGCTGCCGCGCTGCTGGTGTTGCCCAGCGCTACCGAACCCTGGCCGGTCGCGGTGTTGGCATTGCCGAGCGCTACCGCGCCCTGACCGTTGGAAGTATTGTTAGCGCCCATCGCCACGGCGCCGGTGCCGGTGGCCGTATTTGGATCGCCGATAGCGACTGCACCGTTGCCGCTGGCCGTATTGCCAACGCCGATCGACACGGCCTTACCGCCTGTCGCTGTTGCCGTCTGACCGATCGCTATCGCCCCGGCCGTATTCGCCTTGGCTCCTTGTCCGGCTGCAATCGAATTGCCGCCAGTCGCTTGTGCGCCATTACCCAAGGCAATGTCATTGGCCGTCGCCGGTGTGCCGTTGACACCGGCCACTGCGTTCAAGCCTTGTGCTATCGAATCGTTACCGTAGGCATTGGCCGCAGGCCCCACTGCAATCGCATCGGTACCGGTTGGCGAACTATCAGCCAGCGTGGAATTGGTGTGGAAGTATTTAATCCCACCGCCGTTATTGATATTCGTGATGGCGGTGGTGTTGCTGGTCACCTGCTGGTTGGTCGCAAACAGCTGGCTGCCATTCACCGCATCCGTGCTTGTGCCGCTCAGTTGACCGGCTGCCACGTTGGTGATCTGACGGTCGTTGCCTGCGCTGCCTACCGATACCACCCCTACCGGCGCGCCGCCGGCGAACGCATAGGATGTGCCGCCTACGGTCGCACCCGTCGTCGGCACCGCTGCGGCTGCTACTGTGCTGCCCTGGCCCAGCGCCACATTGCTGCCGGCGGTCCCGGCTGCAATGCTCGCGCCCTGACCCAGTACCGTCGCGTTGGCGTTGCCGTTGTCGGTAGACTGATTGCCCAGCACCGTCGAGGACGCGCCCGTCGCACTCGCACCGAAACCGCCGGCGCTCGCGTTCGCTCCACTCGACACCGGTTGCACCGCCGTCACGCTGTTGTCGGATACAAACGGACCTGCCTTGCCGGTGGTAATCGCCGTCACATTCTGGTTAGTGGCAAACAGTTGCGACCCGTTCACCGCATCGGTGCTGGTTGCATTCAATGCCGCCGGCGCCATGTTGGTGATGGCTACCGGCGCACCTGCCCCCGCTCCGCCGGTTGCGCCCAAGGTGATCTTGGTGCCGCCTGCGGCATCGTACTTGACCGCGATATTGGCCGTGTTGTCGACGTTGGTATTCAACGCGCTCAAGGCCCCCGCGATTGTTGTCTGCGCCGTCGGTCCAGTCACTGCACCGGTAGCGCTGACACTGTCGATCGGCTGACTGAAACCAGCGACATTGCCGGTCGCCGAATTATAGGTAGCACCGCCGCCCAGTGTGCTCGCCGTCGTCGTCCCCAGATTGTTAACGCCGGTGACCACCGAGTTCAGCTGCGAACCGTTGATGGCGTCGGTGCTGGTGGCCGAAATCACGCCCGCCGCCACGTTCTGGATTTGGCGCTCGGTGCCCGCCGCGCCAACCGACACCACGCCATTGGTCGAAGCGGCTGCTTCTACGCCGGCAGCTGTGCCGCCATATTGCGCCGTAGTGCCGGTATGCGGCGCCGCAGTGGTCGAACCCGCTCCGAGCGCCACATCATTCGCATTGTTAGCATTTGAATTGGCGCCGATCGCCACGCCGTTGCCCAGCACGGCATTAGCCGTATCGCCAAGCGCAATGCCGCCGGCGGCCGCAGCGGTCGATGCGTTGCCCAAGGCGATAGAACCTTGCCCGATTGCGCTGTTGGAATTGCCGACGGCAATCGCTCCCTGTCCGTTCGAGGTGTTGTTGGCGCCGACTGTCACCGCACCGGTTCCGGTCGCACTGTTGGGATCGCCAATTGCCACCGCGCCGTTGCCATTGGCGAGCTGGCCCTCGCCCAGCGCCACCGCGCCGGTGCCGCCGCTTACCTGCGAGTTGTGGCCGCCGGCGATGGAGCCGGGGCCGGCTGCGGCGGCCACTACCGTCGTGTCGCCGAAGGCCACGGTGGATACGGCACGAGCCTGCGCCGAGGGCCCGAATGCGGTAGCGCGGTCAGCCGCGGCGAGCGCAGCGGGGCCGAAGGCCGCGGAGGTGGCGCCGGTCGCGTTCGAGAACACGCCCACCGCCACGCTATTGACCCCACTAGCTGCGCTATTGACGCCAACCGCGGTCGAGCCGCTGCTGCCGGAACTCACCGCGCCCGCGCCGAGCGCGGTCGTCTGACTGCCCGAAGCCGTCGCTCCATCGCCGATCGCGAGGGCCTGTGTCGCGCTCGCCTGGGTTTGGAAGCCCATCGCAATGGATCGATTTCCCGAAGCGCTCGCCGCGACACCTGCCGCTACGGCATTGTTGCCGGTGGCGCCATTGTTTATGTAGTTCGCCTGCTGCGTGCCGGTATCGTTCACACTGTAGTAGTGGAGAGGCGTGCTGGCCGCGATAGCCTGGACGGCCTGGTTGGTGGCGTACAGCTGGCTGCCGTTTATGGCGTCGGTCGAGGTGCCCGAGATGCGCCCGGCCGCGACATTGGTGACGGTGCGTTCGCTTCCGACTGCGCCCACGCTCACGGTGCTGGCTGGGTTGGTACCGGCAAAGTTATAGACCGTACCGCCCAGCGTCACGCTGCCGGTGCCGACCGCCACCGCCGTTGTCGAACCAGAACCCAGCGCGACGTCCTTGGCGTTGTTCGCCGTGGCGGCATCGCCCAAGGCAACGCCGCCGGCAGCAAGGGCCGATGTGGCATTGCCCAATGCCACCGATCCCTGTCCAATCGCGCTGTTGCTGTTGCCGATTGCAACGGCGCCATTGGCCGCAACAGTCCCGCCCGCGTTGCCAGCTGCGGTGTTATTCGCTCCCATCGTGACGGCGCCCGTACCAAAGGACACATTCGGATCGCCGATCGCCACTGCGCCGTTGCCATTTGCGACCTGCTGATTACCGATCGCAACGCCGCCGACACTGGTTCCCTTCACCTGCGACTTATAGCCGATCGCGGTCGAACCCAGGCCCGCCGTTGCCGCCACCGACGACGTATCGCCGATCGCCACCGAGGATGCAGCCAGAGCGGAAGATGTGCTGCCGCCGGCGAAGGAGTTGGCGCCCGAGGCCGTCGACTTCATGCCGACGGCGGTCGCGTTGACAGCAGAGGCGGTAGTTTGTGCGCCGAGCGCGGTGGAATCGGTGGCCGATGCATTGGCGGAAGCGGTGGCGTCAGCACCCAGCGCCAGCGAGCCGACACCCGAGGCTACGGTGTTGAAGCCAATCGCAACGGAATTGGTGTTGGACGCTCCAGCCGTGTTGCCGATCGCAATAGTGTTGATCCCGACGCTCGCCGTGGCGGCCTTACCAATAGCGATACCCGAAGTGGCTGCAGCCGCCACGGATGACTGGCCGCCGATGGCAATGGAATCTGTTGAGGCCGCCGAGGCGCTGGCGTTGCCGGCGACGCTGCTTGAGCCAATCGCTGTCGCGCCCGCCGCGGTCGCGTGCGCGGCCAGGCTTGCAGTTGCGTTGCCGCCGATCGCCGTTGCATTCAATGCCGAAGCGTTCGCCTGGGTGCCGAGGGAAATCGTATTTTCTGCGCTGGCCGTCGCGAAGGAGCCGATCGCGGTTGCGTTCAATGCCGAGGCGTTCGCCTGCAATCCCATGCCGATGCCTTCGGAGCCGGCAACGCTCACATCCGTACCGATCGCGATGGCCGATGTTCCGGATGCACCTACGCCAACGGTACGCGCGCCCAGGTAGATCGCGTTGAGAGCGCTCGCATTGGCTTGCCAACCGACAGCCGTCCCGTGGGTTCCTCCGCTCACAGTCGAGCCCGAGCCGACAGCAACGGCATTGTTGGAGTTAGCGACATTGGCCAGATAACCAACGGCGATGCTGTTGACCGAGTTCACGTCCACCGAACTGCTGTTGGCAAAAGCAACGCTATTGGTGCCGGCACTGATCGAAAGAGATCCCATGGCAAGGGCATTGGCGCCGGAAGCCGTGACATCGGTGCCAATGCCAATCGCGCCGCCCGCGGTCGCACCGGTGCCGCCAGCGCTACGCGCCCCCAGATAAATGGCATTGATGGAGTTGGTATAGGCTTGGAAACCCATGGCTATACCGTTCTGGCCGGTGGAAAGAGAGTTGTAGCCCACAGCCAGCGCGCCCAGCACGTTGGCGTGCGCAAGCGATCCTAGCGCGGTGGCTCCAGTACCGCTGGCCGCGGACTGAAAACCCATGCACGACGCGGTGCTGTTATATATATTGTAAGGCGCCACGGAGCAATCCACTGCTTGCGCCTGCGCCAGCGAAGCCCATCCGAGCCAGCCCGACGCCACTAGTGCAGCGAACACTGCCGGGCTCCGGCTGCGCAACAATGAGCGGCGCCCGCCTTGCCCTGGTGCGCCGCCACGACGGCACGCGGCTATTTCCGAAGCGACCACAAACTGGTTCAGCGCGGGACTCCAGACCTTGCTGTGAATCTTGTTCATACCTTCTCCTTTGCGTAGGGAATGCGGGGGCAACAACAGGCTGCGCGATGCAGGCTTGCAAATGTTAAAAATCCCCGCGTGCACATTGCTTTTCAGCAATTAAGCTCAGGATTTACTGTAAGTTACAATCAATCAGGCAACTGTCAGAGACTGTCAAATCTGGACACGAAAAGGATAAATTTTGTTAAATCCCCTTGGAGATTGATGGAGTAGTCAGGAGTTTTTTTGCGGTGTAAGGCTTCCAAGCCCAGCAGAGCGATGGCTGCCAGCGCACCGAAGACGTCTGTTAATTTTCCCCATGCTTCCCGCACTTTGTCCGTCGACGCCTGTCGATATGGCAACGCCTTCTCGATTCAGGCAATCCCTACACGGAAATCAAGATTTCCCTATGGGACATCGCATCAATATTGATTACTCTTTGAATTCCAAATGGCAACTTGGAGCAGCATTACCTGCATTGAACTCAAGAGGGGGAATTCCTGAATTGCTCTGTCGAAATGACGAGTTTCGACCGCCCTTCCCTGTCTTCTCGCCGTGGAAATCTACCCAGTTTTGGCAGGCACGGTCCGTGCTCTGAACAAAATGTTGCATACTCCCCACTCATAAGTCATGAAAATAAAAACCTATGTTCCATCGGCGATTGCTGCTGCCTTGATCTCAACGCTGAGCGCTTGCGGAGGCGGTGACAGCGCCAGCAGCGGCGACACGGCGAATGCCACCAATCCAGCGACACCGGCCACCACGACCGGTACCGTAACCAACAGCACTTCAAACACTTCGAGCGGCAGCACTGCCACCAACACAACTAGTACAAGCGCTACCACTGCTGTCACCGGCTCGACCACTACGCAAGTAACAGCGGTAGCGCTGATCGACATCAGCGCCGCCATCCTGGCCAACCAGAACCTCGTCCTCAATGGCGATTCCGTGGTCAATCTCCCCGCCGGCACGACTACTTACAGCGGCGTCATTTCCGGCGCCGGCACGCTGACGCTGCGCGCCCCGAGCGGCGCGGGCACCCTAGTTCTCACCGCTGACAGCAATTTCACGCTGCCGGCCTCGCAACAAACCGAGACCGCCACGCAAACCAAGAGCCCCTTCGATCCTAACCACGTGCATTACTGGGTCATCCACAATCCCAATCCACCGGCAGTGATCGTCGATGCCGGCGCCACCTTGCAACTGGGTACGCCATCATCGACCGGCGGTAGCATCGGCAGTTACATTCCAAACACTGCCGGCACTACGATCAATCTCGACAATTACCAGATCGACGGCACTCTGGTGCTGGAATCCGGTCCGCCGCTCAATATGGGTATCCTGAGCGGTAGCGGCGTCATCCGGCGGCCCCCCATCGGCGCCACCGGCGGCACCGTCCGTTTCGTCGGCGACAATCCGTTCAGCGGCGTGTACTCGCAACTCTACGGCGGTTATTTCGGCGTCGACCATGTGATTTTTTCGATGCCGAACGCGACCATTTTCAGCAACGAGTCGTTCATCACCGCCGCACCGGAAGGCTTGTTCGGCGATACCGCGGGCCATCTGCTGAAGTATCCGAAAACAATCTGGGAAAGCCATTACGGCGACGATATCAACACCAATTCCGGCCTGGTGATTTTTTCAGGCGTCTACAGTTACAGCAACAGCGGCGACCAGCTCAAGCCGGCCTTGAGCAATCCCAGCTTGAATACCATGCTGGTGCAAAATGTCTCGGGCAGTCTCACCGGTGGCCATAACTCCAGTTTCCGCGGCATCAACATCGAGGGCGGCATCACCCAGTGGGGCGATGGCACAAGCAATCAATTTTTCCTGCCTTCGGCGCCATCGCCCGCTGCGCCCGATTCCTCTGTAAAAAATGCCTATATCAATCTGCACAGAGGCTCGACCCTGGTGTTCGATTACAACGGCAAGTACAGCTGCAACGTGGGTATTACAGGGGGCGGCGGCGGGCCGCACGCCGACGGTTCGACCGGCGCCGGCAATCTGACCATCGCCGCCACCGCCGGCAACTACGCGATATTGACCATGCCGCAGAACTACAACGGTATTACCACCATCGGCGCCGGCGCCACGCTGCAGATCGGCAACGGGGCGCCGGTCAGCGCGGTGCTGGCAACGGTGGGGGCGCCGACCGCGGCCGAGCCGTATGGCGCCGTCACGCGCCAGACCACGCTGGCCACCTACACCGGCGACAGTAGCCTGCTGACCGCCGAATCCGCCAGCGGCAGCCTGAGCGACGCCATCGTCGACAACGGCACACTGATTATCGCCAACACATCGAGCGCCATCACCTTGGCTAACATCAGCGGCAGCGGCACGCTCAAACAGGCCGGCGCTGCAAACACTACCCTGTCGGGCGCCAACAGTTACAGCGGCGGCACCACGATCAGCGGCGGCACACTAAGCGTGGCCAGCGCCACCGCACTGGGTAGCGGCAGTCTCACCAACGGCGCGACATTGGCAACCGCCGGCAGCCAGCATGCGATCAATGTCAGCGGCAGTTACACGCAGACCGCGAGCGGCAATCTCGTATTATCGATGGGTAGCGTGAACGATCAGCTGAAGGTCGGCGGACAGGCCTTCCTGTCCGGCAGCCTGACGCTCAACTTTGCTTCAACGCCGGCGCCAGGGAGCCGCTTCGTGGTGGTGCAAGCGGCAGGCGGCGTCAGCGGCGGGTTCTCCAGCATCAGTGGCAACGGCGTTACTTTGGCCGGTGGGCAGGACGCTGGCAGTTACTACGTGACGGTGCAATGAGGGTGCAATGAAGAAAGATGCGAGCTGCGGCTGGCGCAGTTCGCATCATAGGGAAATTCCTGCGATGAAATAACTCAATCCCGTATAGCCCGATCTCGTCAAAGTGACATGAACTCCCTCCTTGGGCGTACTTCGCGGCCGCCGCAGGATGCCATATATTTGCTGAGCCATTCATAATGCGCTTCAATTTCAACCAGCAACTGGTTGGCCTTTTCGCGCACCAGGCTGTCTACATCGCTATGGTTCGCCAATCCATCCAGAATGGCGTCGGCGAGCGTGCCGTAAAATTGCAGCTGAGGCTGATGGCCGCAGATGCGTTCCCATTCTTCAAGGAAAACGGCGTCGAAAGTCAGGCTCTCTATGAATCGTGCAGCACTGGTTGTCTCGTCCAGATTAAAAGACCGCAATATCTGCGCCAGCAATAAAGCATCGTCGTCTGAAATCTTTTCCACCATGTTGTCCACCTCGTCGGTCTGAAAACGCGAATAGTTGCAAAATGTCATACAGATAGTTCGATGTATTCAAGGGCCGCTCAAGCAGCGTAAATTCAAATATCGGAAATATTGAAAAGTAGCTATCAAAAAGTAGCTATCAACTACGGCAGCGGATGATTTCGATGATTTCCTGGCATCGAAAGCAGATCCAGCGCTTTGAATTTCTGCGCAAAACGTAACTGCCCGCGCCTGCCGCTACCTCTCCCTGGTGATTGGTACAGAATTTCCTGCCTGCGATTGCGCTTGCCGCCGACGTACTCATTGCAGGCGGAGAAATTTTTCGAAGAGTTGGGCTCATTAGTCGCTACCTCTGGCTAGCTTCCGGATCTGCTTAGGTCCTATATTCGATAGTGCATAGTGCCAAAGAAAATTCCAATCAGACTATCCTGAAATCCATGTAAGCATTTCCTTCAACATCGCAAATAATTCCAGCGACCGGCCGCTGGAAATTGGATCGACAACAACAAGAATTCGCAGTTTTAGCAAACTGCGGCGATCAGATTTTCATAGCAAGGGTAGGGAAATTCTTACAGCTGACAGCGCTGCACCTACAGAAATATCAAGATCCCCCGATACCCCCTATCCATCGCATTGCTTAGTCTTGCCATATGCCCAGCGATTGAAAAACATACGTCGCATGCACATACTTTACATCCGCCACTGGCCCGGTCAGGCAGTGGCGACTGAGTTACCGCGTCTTTGAAGGAAGAACCATGCCGAATTGGCAATTAGAAAGTGCAGGCACACAATTCTGCGATTTCATCTCCACCTTCACCTCCATCGCCATTGTTGGCTGCACCCGAATCGGTTTGCGTGATGCGTAAAACTTCCTTCATATCCGTCAAATACCTGGCTGAAAAAGAATTCCTGCGTTATGACCTCCTGATGCAGATAGCGGATGAAAAAACCATATCGCAGTGGCAGGCATCCGATCTCGGATCCGCCTCGGTGGCGCTGCTGGACATGAATATTTTCAATGCTCGTGAGCCACTTCCGGCCAACTGTGTGTGTATCTGGATTGCCGAATCCCCGGCTTATCCAGGCCGTAAAGGCGACATGACGTTACCGCCCAATTTCAGCGTTTCGGATTTGATCAACGCATTGGATCGGGCTGCTTTGCGATTGCTCGACATGAAAGTCGCTGAAGACGGCCCGGCTACCGAATCCGAACCGCTTTCACAAAACACCTACCGCATCTCGAAATGGGTCAGTCTCGAACACGGTTTTTCTACTCTCCGTTTTAAAAAAATTCTGGCAGTAATGACAAAGCAAGACATCAGCTGGGGCTGGCTGTTGACCTATGGCGGCTTGACGGAACGCGATGCCATTCTGTTCCTTGAGGAATTGAGAAAGAAAAGCGCACTTGTCGAAAGAAATAAAGTGTTCCTCATTCGCGACCGCATCGCACACGAATCGCGGCCGATCTCTCTTGAGCAAAAAGAAGGCGGCGTCGGATTGTTCGTCAAAAAAATCAGTCACTGGCTAGGCAAGACTCGCTCACAAGAATTGGAGAAAACCTCATAGTGTGCATACTCCGGATTGTTTTGCTAGGGCCGATGGGGATCGGAAAAACCACGGCCATCCGCTCTCTGTGCGGCGATCTCATGGTCGATTGCGACGTCCCCAACATGGATCCGTCATCCCACGCCAAAGAAAGCACCACCGTCGGCGCCGATTTCGGTGTGGTAGAACTGGATGGCGGCGAGCAACTGCATATTTACGGCAGCCCCGGCCAGGATCGCTTTGACTTCGTGCGCGGCTGGCTGCTGTCCATGTCTATCGGCGTCATCATCATGGTCGACGCCAACCAGCCAGACGCGATTCAGGTGGCAACCCAATATATCCGCACTGTCTTATCGGTTTCCGAGAGCATGCCATGCATGCTGTTGCAGGCGCGCCCAATCAGTGCCGAGGCGACCGACCGGTTTGCATCGGCAATCACCAACATACTCGGCATGCCGATACCGGTAATCGCTGCGGACGTACGGGAAAAATCGCAAATGCTCGACGCGCTGGATATATTTTCCTCGTTGCTGGTAACCATATAAATTCAACCATCAAGAGACATGAAAGCCAAACTAGCTTCTGCATCAAGCGCAGCCCATCAGGTATTCAATCAAATCGGCATGTCCCAGAACGGCATCTCCACGGTAGTCATGACCACCCTGGATGGCCAGGAAATCGCCATCTACGACCCGGCGCAGAAATTCAGCGCGGTGCGCCTGTCGGCAATGACCAGCTCCCTGGTGGCGATTGCGCGATCGGTAGGCAGGGAAGTGGATTTTTACGGATGCGATCGCCTGCTGCTTGAAACCCCGAACGGGAAAATCATCTTCCGGCCAGTCGGCATGCAACATCCCTATCTGCTTTGCATCGTTGTCAATCGGGACGCCATCCTGGGACACACGCTATGGACGGTCGACAAGATAGTCAGCAATTTCATCCAGCAGTTAGAACTCAATCAATAAAGCCAAGCCGTTTCTAAGTTCGCTTCATACATCACCGGCGTTGGTCGGCCGACGGTAATGTTTCTGTTTCATTCAACGCCACTATCTATATAAGCAGGGGAAAATATGAGTAACATGAATGTTATCGTTGACACATTATTGAGCATCGATGGCGCGCTGGCGGCAGCAATCGTCGACAGCAATAGCGGCATGATCCTGGGCTCCGGCGGCTCCGGCGTCGATCTGGAACTGGCTGCGGCCGGCAATACCGAGGTCGTGCGCGCCAAAACAAAAACCATGAAAAGCCTGGGCTTGAAAGACAACATCGAAGATATCCTGATTACGCTCGGCAAGCAGTATCACATCTTGCGCCCGATAGAAAAGCACGAAGGCCTGTTCATTTATGTGGTTCTGGACAAGAGCAAATCCAATCTGGCGCTGGCGCGCCGCAAGGTACTGGATGCAGAGCAAGCGCTGGTGATGTAAGCAGTGCTGCAGGCCCGATGAGAATTTCTCCTGGTTTGATTTGCCTCGGCACCTGAGCACGCCAGGCAGCCATCGATATCGATGGCTGCCTTGTTTTTTTGTATTTTCAGTGCGTTTTCAATCCCCTACCTTATCGGTTGGGAAAATAATCGAATCCCGCAATAGATATCCCATGGGCATATTCATGCTCTTGCCGAGCGGCGGCACCGGGCTCATGAACCATTTGTTGTAGATCTTGCGAAAATCGCCATCGTGCTCCATGTTCGCCATCGCCCGGTCGGCCAATGTCTTAAACTCCGCATCGTCTTTAGTCAACATGATGGCGTAGGGTTCCACCGACAAGGCATCGCCGACGATCACGAATTTTCCGGGATTTTTCATATTTGCGCGAAATCCGAACAGGATAACGTCGTCCATCACGAAAGCGTCGGCCTGCCCTTTTTCAAGCATGCTGAACGATTCGGCGTGGTCGGTACCATCAACCAGATTCAAGGCCAGCGCCCTCACCTTATTTCTATCGTTTAACAGCTTGACGGTAGTAGTGCCCTTGGTTGTCACGACTTTTTTCCCGCGCAAGTCGGCCCAATTCCTGATGCCGGAATCGGCCCGCACCGCCATCCGCACTCCGGCAAAAAAATGCGGCACGGTAAACGCCACCTGTTTGCGCCGTTCGGTATTGTTGGTGGTGGTGCCGCATTCAAGATCGGCCTTGCCGCTGGTGATGGCGGCGATACGGGTGGATGGCGTCACTGCCAGATAGTTCACCTTCAATTGCGGCAGTTTCAACTCCTGGCGTAGGCCGTCGACAATTTTCGAGCACAGGTCGAGCGTGAAGCCGATCGGTTTCTTATCTGCATCCAGATAGGAGAATGGCGCCGTTGTTTCCCGATAGGCAAGCGTGACAGTCTGGGTATCGCGGATTTTAGCCAAGGTGACGCCGGCAATTGCTGGCGGGGAGAGAAGCGATGAACCCAGCAGCAGCCAGGCAAGCATGGAATATCCAGGCCGAAGAGAAACACCAGTGTGCATTGAACCACCTTGTTATATGAAGAAAGTAATGCGGCACTTCAAGCATTCCGCATTCGGCAGCCAGCGTGCCGAACTCAGAATAGAGAGAGTCTGGATATGGAGATATCAGGAGATCCTGATCTTGGTGTAGGAATACCAAACCTGGAGATGGCTATAGTCCGCGAATTTGAAGCCGGGAACTTGAGACGGCGCTGAGCCAGAAATCCTTCGCAGACGGCTTCTGCTGTCTGCTTATGCGGGATCGCGGCGCCCTTCGATCTTGTGCGGGGCATCTTCCCTGTGTCTATGCAGGGCCACACTGCCATACACAAAAAACGCAGTTATCCCGGCAATGCACAGCGCACTCATCAGATACAAATCCGCGCTCCATCCGTCTCTATGACAGCGGATCATGATGAGAGTCGCCAGCGTTACCCCTGCCAGCGCGCCCAGGATACTTGCCACCACCAAATCCTTCATTTTCAGATGGCTGTTTTGTGACTGTATGAATTGCCACGTATTGTTAATCACGGGATTTTCCATTTTCATAGCCTGTCGATTCTCTGCTTCTTCTTTCATATATCCCTGGCACGCATTGCCATCCCATGCAAAGTGCCTCTCTCTTGCGTCTTATTCCGCCGCAGCGGCCTTATTCAGTTCCGGGCCGATATGAAACTCCAGATCCTGATACGAATTCACATCCGCGCCCGCTAACCTGGCTGGCATGAAAGCAGTGCCGCGCAACATCTGCTCTATCCTTTCAAATGCCTCCTGATCGTCGGCAAGAGCTTGCAATTTCTCAACGCCGACTACTACGCCATTGGCGTCGATATACAGGCGCAAACGAATCGGTAATCCAGAAGCCGGGAGCCCCGCCAACATGTCCGAATCCGGCGCGCTATATGGCAAGGCACCCTTGTCCACCTGCTGCGGGCCATAGAATATCGGCGCCGGCGGCAGGTATGCCGTCTGATCGATCTTGTCGCGATCCTGAGCCATCCTGGCGGCCAGCGTTTCTTCAGATGCCGAACTCTTTGCAATTGATGACGTCGCAAGCTCTGCTATAGCAGGCGCCACCGCAACGAGCTGCACATCGATGCGTTGCTCCTGGCCGCCAGCGGCCCTCGCCGGCGGCAATCCCATGACATCGGTCTGATGCCACCACAGCATCAATACCGACATGTGAATCACAAAGGATGCCGCAATACCAAACAAACGGTGCACTTCACGTTTCACATCGCGCTTTACATTTCGTTTTACATCGCGTTTTACACCGCCCAAATCCGCTGCGTCCAATTTCTGCCTCGACCAGACGCTACGCAAACCATCAATTCGCAATCGGAATCTGACGCCAGTTCAGGCGATTGAATGGATCGTTCACAGGAGTGGTGGGCGGCGTGACGCTGTACTGGCCGTCGGCTCTGGTCGTTACCACCTCGATTTTTCCCTTGATGTTCCCAAAATAGATGCCATTATTCAAGCCCGATGTAGCCACCGATGTCAGATCTGCGAACTGGGACTTGCCGGTATCGTAACTGACGGCATAGACATTATTGCTTCCTGAGGGAGTGCAGACATCGCCATCCGGCAGATTTGCAGCAAATGCCACTATGCCGCCGTTTGCTGCGGCCTGCGACGTCACGCGTTGCGCAATATTGTTGCTATTCAGGGCCAGATCGATATACCAGCCGGACGGTTTTGCGGGAGTGGCGCCTATGCCGTTTGTTACATCGCTATTGTTGTTCAGGTTGGCGCGGGTAATCGGATATTTGCCGACAGCGGCCGGCAAGGTCGCGCTGGTATCGAAACTGGCGCCGGTGCCATCGTTGATGGCATAGAAAGTCTGCATCTGACTGCTCTTGATATCGCTGTCAGCCAACAACTTGCCGGTGCCGATCAGCACGTAACGCTTCAATGAATTTTTATCGACTTCAATCAATGGCCGCGTGGTGACAGGTTGTACCGCAGCGGCGCTGGACGAATCCGTCAGCAAAGCGATCTGGGTCGGCGCATCGTAAGCGGCGCCGGTGGTTTTGGTTAAGTCCAGGCGCCATACATTGCCCAGCAGATCACCTGCATATACGGCGTCGGCCGTGTAATCGGTATAGTCGGCGACGTAGGCGGTTGCCTGAGCCAGGCCAGCCGGCGCGCTGGCGCTGCCGGCGCCGGTCGAAATCGGCGGCTCCAGCAATTTGCCGTTGCTGGGATTGACGATATAAAAATAGCCTTTGCCGTCGGTATTGTTGTAACCCGAAGTCAGAATCACCACCCAGCCATATTTGGCGGTTTTCACGACAACCGCAGGACCGTAGCTATAACCCATGGTGGCGTCGGTAAACTCCCACAGCACAGCATTGGCGAGATTGGTTTCATTACTCAGGGTGCCGGGGTTGCTGACATCCAGCGCATAGTAACCCTTGCCGCCCTTGCCCAAGCCCCCCACCAGCAAGGAACGCCAATCGGCGGCGCTGTTGGCCTGGCCGGCCTTGCCAAAATCCACATCGGTCACTACCGGCGTCGCATCGACAAAGAAATGATGGATGTAACTGGCGCTGGCGAGCGAAGCCAGGCCGTTCACTGCAGGAGTGGCGCTTGGTCCCTGGTATAAGAAGCTGGGCACATAGGCGAACAGTTCCTGGCCGCCGCTAGCTGCACCGTCAAAAGCGTGCAACATGCCGTCATTGGCGCCAACGTACACCACCGTGCTGCGGGTTGCCTGGGCGCTGACGAAGCTGCTATAGCCTGGATTGTTGGAATCCGCGTAGGTTGCCGCCGGCGCCCCCACCGGATAAGCCTTGGACGTCACAATATCACCCAGCAGGTAAGCACGTTGGCGGAATGGACTGCCTTCCTTGCTGCGGTCGCCGCGCAGGAAATTGACGACGTCGGTGGTGGTCGCGCCAGACACAGCCAGGGCTGCGGCATTGCCTGCGTTGGCGATATTGGCGGCGCGAAACGCTACGCCTTTGCCGCCGTCGCTGGTGGCGATGAAGCGTTGCGTGTCCCAGCCTTTGACTTGACTGCTGCCGCTGCCGCTGCTAGCCGCTTGCGTCTCCAGCAGTGCACGGGCATCCCATTTGGGTGTCGCAGAGATTACTTGTCCACTAGTCGCGTCGAACTGCAATGAGCTGGCAGTCAGGTCGCCCGACCAGTTAGCCGCGAAATATTGCGTGCTGTAGCTGACTGTGCCATCGGTGATGCTGACCGGTGACGCCACCGCCAGAGATGAAGAAAACTGCGATGCCGAAGTAATGCTTTTAAAGGCATCCGTCAGCGACGACACCATCAGGCCGGCCTTGCCTGCGTCATAATAATTATCCGGCCGTAAATTGCCGTTGCGGTCCGTATCGCCGGCTTTATTCCAGCTTGATTGCGTCAGCGCTGTGGTATTTCCATAGGTGCTGTAACCATTGGGAACTGTGAAGCCGCCGTATTTGGCGGCTAGCCAGTATTGATTGTTTGGCCTCTCTATATTGCGTTCCATCACATCCAGCCAGTAGGTTGTCGCAGTGGTTGTGAAGCTTCCCTTCTTGTTGCCGAAATCGTTGGGCCGCAGATCGCCGGTATGGGCCGCATAGGCGAGACCGGCAATGAAATAACTGTTCTGGTCGCAACACCATGTCGGATGCAGTTCGCCAAGATTGCCTAGGCCTTCTAGTGCGCCGACCTTGTTAGTCGCCAGGCGGACATCAATCGCAGAACTTGTGACTCCTGACACTGGCACATCTGCCGCTACGCTGGCCGGCATGGCAGGCTCCTTGCTAGGGTCGGCGATCGTGCTACCGGGAAGATTGGCGTCGGCATGGGTGTTTTCATCGCCGATGCCGATAATAAAATTCCTTTGGCATGCATACTGAATAGGATCATCCCAGCTGGTAATTACCGGGAAACCGTCAGCCATGGCGGCATTCGTATTCAGGCCGTTGGTGTATTCAGGAACGTTGCCCGCATTCCTGAGATAACGAATCGCGGCGTAATACAATTCGCTGACCGGATCCGCACTCTTATAGATCTGGCTGGCAAGGCCGAATTTATTCAAATAATTGATGACGCCACTGTTGGCGATGGTGCTGCCGGTGACTGTCCCGGTGGCAGCGGCGTCAGCGCTGTCGGGATTATCCACAAAAATGCCGGTAGCAGGATCCCATTCCTTTTGCAGGTTATCGAGGCTGGTCGATCCCGGCACCGGTGTCTTGGGGCCGACTGATTTCATCCTGGCGCGCAGTACGCCGCCATCGCGCAAGAGGTTCGAGTCATTCAGATAAGAGAACGCTGCGAAGCGTAATTTATCGGCATTGTTTTGAATCAAACCGGTCGGCTTGTAAATATTGCTGCCGTATTGCGTGCAGTTGGCTTCCAGCGAGACCGCATTCGGATCGCAGACCTTGACCAATACCGGCATATCGAAGGTAGCGTTGTCGGTCGTGCTCGACGCCGGGATATTCTTTACGCCCAACGTATACGCGGTGGCGACGAAGGCCCCGAAAGTACCGGGGGTGTCGTCGACGCTGATGGTGGTGTTGTCATTGCTGTTCGACACCCGCATCGAAGTGCCGAAGCCATACACGCGCACATAAATATTCCCCCATTTTTTGCCGCTGAATGGTGTCGCGCCGCTGATCGTCGCAGCGTCCTTGGTAATTGCCTGGACAGGAAAGTTCTTTACCCCTCCTTGACTGACTGGCATATACCCTTTTTGCAATACCGTAGCAGTCGTGGTGTCTACCGCGCGATAGCCGCCGGTCAAGGCCCAACGGAAAGGGTCAATGGTTGAGGTAGTCGCCCAATTCAGGAAATTGCCGCTCCATTGCCCGGAACAGACGTGACTTGCGGCTGCCTTGCTCGCCGCAAAATAGCCATTGGTATTGTCGTAGTCGTAGCATTTGTCAGGATCAAAATAACCGATGAAGGTTGAACCCGATGCATACGCGCCGGTATGCGCACGGCTGGTCGCGGTTGGATATTCAACCGACAAGGCCAGCAGAACATTGGATGGCACGATAATGTTGCTGAACATCGGCGTGTCGTTCAGCGCGGTTTGCGCTTGCGCCGCACACGTTACGCCAGCGCCGCACAGCATCAGCGCAGCTGACAGCAGCCGGCTCAGCCAGCGCGGCGCCTGTAGCGGCTTAGGGATTCGATTCATGTACTGATGCTCCTGTTTATGCCAAACGGGTAAAAATGCGCCGTCAGCCGTCTGCGCTTTAGTGAGTGAACGTAATCTGGGTAAACGTCTGGGTATTGCGCGGGCCAAGCGCCATGATCGTCAGCCGGTAGACCGGGCCCAGGCCCGCATTCACCTTGGCCGAACCGGCGCTGCCACCCTTGTCATCGACAAACGAACCCATGGTGCAAGTCGATTTATCGGGAACCGAGGTGCCCGATACACACATCCTGTCGATCACATAACGCAGCCTGATGCCGGCAGCGGTGTCGGTGATGTCGTCTTTTTTTGCCGACGCGATCAATGCATCGGGGATGCCCGGCAGTTTTGTCGAGGGTAAAACATGAGCCCAGTAATTCTGGTCCGCCTGGTCGTTGTACAAAACCGTCTCCGACACCAACGCGCCGCTGACAAACTGGGTTCTGACCTGTGCTACGGCGCGCTCGGCCTGATTCGCCAGATCGCGTTTAAAGGCCAGGTTACCGGCGCTCAGCAAAGAGCTGTCGGTCGAAATTATCAATGCAACGCTGGCCAGCATCAATACCAGCAGAGCGATCAAGGCCATGATCAATACCGATCCGCGCTGCCTTATGTTCTGGCTTGATTTCAATCTGGCTTTACGGCTCGAATGCGGATTTGCGGACAGTAATTGAGTAGAGGGAAATATGCTCATGGTGGTCATAGTGGTCATGACATGCCCTCCTTAGTTGCTGATTGCAAGTGCATTGCGCAAGGGAATGGTGGCGTCCAGCACCCGGTATCGGAACTTTCTTTCGGCATCGCTCAGTGTCTTGGCATAAGACAGAGTGCCGTCGAACATGGCCGGCAAGGTCGCTGGTGAAATCGTGTTCTTGTCCTCCACCGCCGATCGCGTAATCAAACCGATCCGGATCGACTTGATCGAGGCAATCAGTTTGCCGGCATTGACGCTGCCATCCAGCAGCGCGCTGGCAGCGTAACTGCCTGACGGCGCAGTCCATGTAATGTTGCCGTTGTTGGCTTTATCGACGCCGTAGATCGCGTGCATCTCGACCACGCCGTCGGTTATCAGGTCGGTGCCGGCTGCAGTTCCATTCAATAGATCGAAGCCGACCAAGGTGTCATTCGATCCCACCCCATAAAGTTGGAATGACGGATTGAAGCCAAGATTGAGCGCAACCGAATCGGAGGAGTAGCTGCTTAGCGCCTTATCGGTGCCGGCGGTATAAAATTTTCCACCCAGCGGCAAAACACCTGTACTGGGGGGGCCGGCATAGGTGCTGTCAACAGACTCAATCAAACACGCAGGAAGCGACCCGGTGCTTTTGCCAGGACGCTCAGCCACCAGCAATTGCTGCCCTCCCCCGGCAGAAAAAGACAGCGTATTCAACAGATGCAATTGCGGGCTGGGGCTGGTAGTGGGGACACTGGTGGATTCGATCGGCATTTCGCCATAGCCGGCGGAGCCTGCCATCACGATCAGACTATCGGACAGCTTGCCGTTTGGATCTTGCGAGATGATCACTGGCGCCATGCGGAAGGCGCCGCCGATATTCGCCGTCAGGCTGGAAAACGGCGTCGGCAGCGAGGCTGGAGGGATCACCGCCTTGCCACTATTCTTGGCGTTGATCGCACAGCCGAAGGTCAGCGTGTACTGCTGGGAAAAGCCGGTGCCGGCGCTCCTGATTGCCTGGTCCAGCTGATACAGTGCGAAAGCGCCGCTCTGGTTCATGTCGTTGGCGCCGGTGGTATTTCTTTTACGCGCCTCGCTGACCGACATCACGCTGAAAATCGCCAGCGATACTACCAGGCCGATCACCAGCGCCACCATCAGTTCGATCAGGCTCAGGCCGCGCTGAAATCGCGGGTGCATCGGCGCTGCGGTGCATTGGAATGATTTTTTCATTGCACCACTACCTCGGTGTCATAGCTACGGCTGGCCGTTGCGGCAGCGGTTTTGGCGGCGGCGGTCCAGGTGATGCTGATCTTGACCAAAGCCGGATTGCTGGCGTCTAGCGCGGCTACCCCTTTGCCGCCTTGGAGCACCGCCGCTACCTTGCTCTGCCAGTTGCTATAGTCTTTCGCATTGCCGCCATCGGCCGCGCATAACAGGTCGCAACTGCCACCGACCAATTTGCTTTTGCTCCACAGCATGGCAACCAGGTTGTCGCTAAGCAGTGCTGCCTGGCTGCGGTCTTCGGCGCTGATGGAGTTGTTGATGGTTACGGCTTGCAGACCAACCAGGCCGAGGATGCCGAACGAAAAGATCAGAATCGCGACCAGAACTTCGATTAGCGCAAAGCCGGCTTGTTGTTGCAGGGATTGTTTCATCATTTAGCAGCCCGTCGGAGTAGTGCTGGACAAAGTGAGCTGAGGGTCGCACATGCGAATCTGACCGCTTTGGGTGACGATGACTCTCAGGTTGCGGCTGGCACTGCTCGCGCCCGTGATGTCAAATTTATAAGGGCTGGCGCCAGTATTGTTCAGACGTCCAAGGCTGGTGAAAGTCAGTGTATCGACGTCGCCGGCAACAGTGACATTGGCATTCGCGCCAGATAGCGAGGAACCCTGGACAAACAGGTTGTAATTCTTGTCGCTGGCATCGGTGGCCAACTGAAACGTGTCGTTTTGCTGTACGTACCAGTTGCTGCCGCTCTTGGAGGTTGCAGCATCCTTTACCGGCGTCACTGAAGTCAGCCGGAAATCGACCAGCCGGCTGCGCCGCACCGCTTCGGTTTTTGCCAGTCGTATACCGTTTTGCAATGCCTCGGCAGTGGACCTGATCCTGGCATTCTGAACCCAGCTGGAAAACGACGGCACCGCCACCAGCATCAAGATCGACGCCACGGCAATTGTGATCATCAATTCGATCAGGCTAAATCCCCGGCCTGCGAAAGAGAAGGGCGTCGAGCGCATGACTAAGCGCATGATTGCCCTTTTTTTACGATCCAGTCGCTAGCGCATGTACTGCCCCAACTGGCTTTCAATGCGGTCGTGGCCTTTACCAGACCTGCAGCAACTGTGTAAGTGTAGGTGTAAGTAAAAGCGCTGGCGGGCCCGGCGCCAGCGGCAGTAATTGCGTATTCCTGATCAGTAAGGGAACAAGTAAACGTGAAATTCTTGGTGTTGCCAGAGCAAGGCCCTCCAGTGTATTTCCGATTATCTTGATAGAACTGCTCAAGTTGCGCCTGGCCAGCCGCCATGCCGTTGGTGGCGTCAACCAGATAGCCTCGCAGCACATAATCGACATAACTTGGATAGGCAATGGCCGACAAGATCGCAATCACGGCGACTGTGATCATCAGTTCGATCAAGGTAAAACCTTTGCTTGTCCTAACCATGTTGATTTTCTCTTCAGATGTGATTTTTACAAACAAGCGCTATCGCAAATCGGCCAGTTTTTTTTGCATTTGCAAGTACGCGATCTGATCGCGCAACAAAGTGTTTGCATGCCCGCGTTGCCTGACAAAAGCTAGGATAACAATTCTTACCCGCAGGAAATATCGGCATATCCTGATCTTGATGTAGGGATTTCCTTGCGCAGAAAAGAAAGCCATTACCTGCCGCAGGTACGCGATAATGGCGAAGGGCATTGATTGACCCGCATGCCGGATCAGGACGCAAAGATCAGGACCGGTACTTCCATCCACAATGAATTGAGGGATTCATGATACGAGTACTGATCGCCGACGATCACGCGATTATGCGTGAAGGTTTAAAACAATTGTTCGCCCTTGGCAAAGAGGTGGCGGTAGCGGGAGAGGCTGTCAACGGCGGGCAAGTGCTGGACGCCTTGCATGCCGGCGGTATAGACCTGGTGTTGCTCGACATGACCATGCCGGGCGTCAGCGGCGTCAATCTTATCCAGCGCATCCGCGCCCATGAATCCTATCCGCCGATCCTGGTGCTCAGCATGCACAATGAGTTGCCGATTGCACGACGCGCCCTGTCCGCCGGCGCCTCGGGTTATCTGACCAAGGATAACAAACCGGAAACACTGATGAACGCGATCCGCAAAGTGGTTTCGGGAGGACGTTTCATCGACCCGGAACTGGCAGAGCAGATGGTGTTCGAATCCAGCAGTTCCGATCAGCGTCCGCCGCATGAACTTCTGTCGGATCGGGAGTTCCACATCCTGCGGCTGCTGGTGCGTGGCAAAAGCGTCAATCAGGTAGCCGAAGAGCTGGCTATCAGTAACAAGACCGTCAGCACCCACAAGGCGCGGTTGATGCAAAAAATGAACTTCCAGAATAATGCCGAGCTGGTGCGCTATGCGATTACCTACAATCTGATCGAATAATTGACTGAGTAATATTGCTAGTGAGACCGCGAATGAGATCGCGAATGAGATCAATCGCCGCCCTCATTGATTCAGCGCCTCATCGGCGATGGGAATCGACACTTTGATTGTGGTGCCGACACCAGGCACGCTGAAGATGGCGACCTCGCCCCCCAGCATGGAGGTACGTTCGCGAATGCCGATCAAGCCCAGCGATTTCTTTTTGCGCAGAGCGGTGTCGAATCCCACGCCGTTATCGCGCACCTGCAGCACGTAATGCTTGTCGATTTTCTCCAGGCTGATTTTCACCTGGCTAGCTTGCGCGTGGCGGCTGATATTGGTGAGCGATTCCTGGGCGATGCGGAAAATGGTGGTCGCCCGTTGATCATCCAGGACAATATTTTCTTCACACACGTCGAGGCTGCATGGAACGCCGGTGTGCCCTGTAAACTCCTCGGTCAGCCATTCCAGCGCTGACACTACCCCCATGTCAAGCGCCGACGGTCGCAGCGACGAGACGACATTGCGCACCACTTTGATGGTGGCGTCCACCAGCGTTACCATGCCTTCGATTTTTCCTTGCAGCGATGGATTTTTTTCGCCAAACTCAAGCCCCACCACCGACACCCCCATGCGCAACGCCGACAGGTGCTGTCCCAATTCGTCGTGGATTTCGCGCGTCAAATGCTTGCGCTCTTCTTCGCGCGAAGCTTCCAGTTCATAGGCGCGTTCACGTGCCTGCCGTTCCTTGTGACGCTGACGAGCGAGCAGCCAGCGGACGCGGTAGCGGTGCATACAAAACAGCAGCAGCATCAGCAGCAAGCCGCACACAGCATAGGAAGTCCTGGTTGCCCACCATGGCGGCAGAATCACAACCTCGACTTCCACCGTCGGCGAATAAGCCTGCATGGCGGGATTGTCGGCGGCGACCTGGAAGCGATAATGACCGGCAGGTAAAGCCGCATAGCGCACTTCCGGCACGGTGGTCTTCGACCAGTCCGGCTCCAGGCCTTGCATCCGGTAACGATAATTGAGGGTTTCGCGACTCTGGTATGACAGCGCGGCCAGTTTGAAATTCAGCGGACTCGAGGCCCATGGCAGGCGCACAGCTTGATCCGGGGAAAGGATTTTGCCGTCGCGCGCGATGCTTTCCACCAGCACATTCAGCTGCAACGGCGCGAACAGTGCATCGGGCCGCAAGATATGGGAGGCGCCGTTGCTGGTTGCCACCCACATCGAACCGTCGCCATCCTCATAGAAGGCGTTCACGTTGGTATCATTCCAGACCAGGCCGCTGTCCTGATTGAAAAACCGCCACTGCCTGCGATTCCATACGCCGATTCCCGCACCCGTCGCCACCCATAACCAGCCACGACTATCTTCAAACAGCGCTACCACCGATTGATCCTGCATCAACGCCGGTGTGACGTCGCTGCCCGCCAGCGTCTCGCCCTGTTCGGCGGCGTGCCAGATCCCCCCGAGCTCGCCACCCAGCCACAGTGTCCCATCATGGGCGCAGATCAAGATGCTAGATTGAAAAACCTGTGCTGCCGGCTTGAATCGCGACTTGCGCCAACGTGCGCCGTCAAAACGCAACAACCCTTTATCTGTGAGAAACCACAGCACTCCCGCCGGGCTTTGGCATCCGTGGTATACATTGACGTTCTCAATCGACGGGAATTCCGTGACCTTGACCGGAACCGGATTGGATTCGGGATGCCGGATGCGGTAAATGCCCTGCTCAGTGGCGATCCAGAGTTGCCCTGATAAATCGAAAAACAAGACGCGGATGCGTGGCAGTTTTGCGACCATGACGTCCGCTCCCGGGCCGCGGCCACTGTCACGGTGTACCAGGAAGCCCGACAGTGAGCCTGCCCAGATATTGCCTTTGGCGTCTTCTGCCATATTGCCCCACTGGTAGGAGCTGCCGCCGTAGGTTGCCGGCGCAACGGAAAAGTATCCGGCTTTCTGCAATATCGCGGAACCGGAACGGGTGCCGACATGCAGCAGCTTTTCCTGGTCGCGCATGAAGGACAGCACAACGCTGCTGGGCAAGCCTTGCCTGGGTGTCCAGTTCTCCCAATTCGGATAACCTATCCAATGAATCAGGCCATGTCCCAGCGAGCCCAGCCAGACGCCGCCATCGCGGTCAACCAGGGCAGAGTTAATGCCGCCGCCGACGGTCAGTCCGTTGGCCTCGCCAAACGATTCCCAGCGCTTGCCATTCCATCGGATGACGCCTTGATCGTTTCTGCTGAATACCCGGCCGCCGGCGTCCGTCATCAGGAAAGGAATCGCGTTTGCCTTTTTCTGCTCCGCCTGCTGGGGGGAGCGATCCTGGAACACATGGCCACCCGCCGGCAATACAAATATGTGGCGCTCGCTGCGCACCCAGAGTGTCTGTTGCCGGTCATGCATAATCGCGCGCCAGCTTTCAGCGGGCAAACCGCTCTCCTTCCCCAACACCTCCAGTTTCCCTTGATGGTAATGGCACAACGCCCGCTCGCACCCCATCCACAGCTCTCCCTGCGGGCCGACATGAATGCTGAAAAGTGTGCGCATTTCGGGATGATGCGCCAGTTGCGCCGCGTCGAAAAATTCCTGCGCCTGCCAGGTTTGCCCGTGATCCGCCGTTTTCACCAGCCACAACCGATCCTGGTTTACCACCAGCAGGCGATCCGGCCCAAGGGTCGCGAAATTCTGTCTCTCATACAGGCTGAACTTGGTATTTTGAAATTGCATCGGCACCATGCGCTGCTCCTGCCAGCGGTACAAGCCTTCGCTGGTGCCAGCCCACAATCGACCACCGCCATCGACATGCAGTGCCGTTATGTGCGGACTGAGGCTGGGGCCGGAGTTGGGGCCAGAGTTGGGACCCGAAGCACCGTGACTCAACTCAAAGCGCTGAAAGCGCGCGCCGTCGTAACGGAACAGGCCGTTTTGAGTGCCGATCCAGAGATAACCTCCTGGCTCTTGCGCCAGCGCCGAGACGGCCAGATTCCCCAGGCCATCGCTCTGGTTGTAGTAACGCAACGGCAATTGCTGGCAAAGTACCTGCAGCGGCGTGCAAATCAGCCACAATAGCAAGATCAATCGGCAACGCTGGCGCAAAGTTATCAACATTCCTGATTCTAGCGCCCTATTCATGATGGGGTGAACCAGGCTTTTCAGCTTGAGCAGCTAGCGTTTCCTCATGCCAGGCTCTCCGGGGAACGGTCCTCATGCTTTAAAAAACTCTTCAATTCTGCAATCGATAGATCACAGGTTTCATGAATAGTGATCAACAGGGATGCGCCGACCGAGAGCCGGCCATGGCGAATTTTGCTGATAACCGGCGGCCTTACTTTAAGGCAGCGTGAAAGTGCTGCGTCGTTTTTGAGCCCAAGTTTGGCTCTTACCGCATCCAGCAATTTGTTGGCGTTTTTTATGTATTCGTCAGTGTTGTCTTTAAGTTTCATTTGCCGCTTTCAAGAGTCAATATTTGGATATTTCCAAATAGAAATTCTAATCAATACGGAAGACTGCAGTCATCGGGAAATCGCGATCTTTATGTAAGCAAGAAAGAAGCCCGTATCAGGAATTCCTTACCGGAGCAATTGTTTACAGGCCCCCAGCCTCACGCCAGCAGCGGTAAAAAAACGGCCCCACGCATGGAGCCGCCAATGATTCAAACTACGGTTTCAGGTGTCAGGGCTCGATCCGGCTGATGCGGGTTGCCCAGTTGGTCAGGGTGACGCGGCTGCCGTTGCAACTGAACAGTGCCGCCGGATCGGTGAATTGCGCCAGCGTGCAGGCATGCGCGATGTATTCGGCGGCTAGCCAGATGTCGTTGCCGTCAACTGCCGCCGCACCATAATCGCCCCACCGGCTGCGCGGCGTCCCGAAGGCGTGATAAGCGCCGAATTCGTCGTCTGGTCCGAGTCCGTTGGCAATGACTTTCACCGTCTCACCTCGATGCCCCCGGTCACGGCTGAAATGAATATAGCCGGCACTTGGATAATGGTCGGCGCCAGCCAAGGTAAAGCCGATCACTCCTTTGCCGTTAGGCAGTGCCGCGATGGCCGGCCGTGTAACGCTGTTGCCGGCGACCGCTACCTGGCCTTGCTTGACTACCGATGCGCTGATCTGACTGGGTGAAACTGAGGGATTCAGCACGTAGTAGGCAATCCCGGTCTGCTCCTGGCCCGCGACATTGACGACCGTATCGAGTGCACCGTATAAACGGTCGCCGGTGAAAAACACCTGTTGCATGCGCGAATCGTTTGGATCGAGCGCTGCCAGGGTTTCCGGGACTGCCGGCTGGACTGCGGTCAGATATGTCCAGCAGCCGACACCGGCAGGCGTTACCAGGCTGCGATCGTTCAAGCAGTCTCTCAGGGGCGCAGTTCCCGGTTTCTGTGGGATTGCCGGCGGCACGCCGTAGCTGTCGACGTTCACCACATTATGTAACAGCGTCAGTGCGGGTACGGCGTCGTTGAGGGACTTGGTATTGCCAAGCGCCCACACGCGAAGCCGATTGTCATTACCGGAATTGGAAAACACAGCGACCGAGCTCAACAGATATTCGGTGCCGCGGTTGCTGCGCTCAAAATCGCCGGCGGGGGATACTGCCGGCCACACCGTGAATCCCGGATTACCTTCGAGCAGATAATCGGCAGTGTCCAGTTGCACCACTTGTATCGAGGCGCTGCCGCTGATCAGCGCCTTTTTGGATATGGCATATATTTGCGCACTGTTGAAGCCGCCGGAAAACGGGAATTCGTTGGTGGTCAGATAGATGCCGTGGGCGTCGGCGCCGATGTGCGGATAGTCGCCCAGGCATGGGCAGTTTGCATGTTGTGGCGAGCCCTGTGTGCCGTCATCCTGCACCGCAATCTTGTACACCGTCCAGCTCCCGAGCGGATCGGCTGACGAGCTGACCGCGAGGTCGAGATGATTGGCGCCGGTTTGCGCGCCCGTGGCAGGATCGGTATCCAATGTCAGCACCAGGTGAAACCAGCGCCTTACGTCGGGATCGAAATAACAGGCCGGGTCGGTAATCGAAGGGCCGAAAACGCGCGGACTGACCTGGCGGTTAATCGCTGGCGCATAGCCATAAAATGCATTCAGCGCAATATCGCCGCTCAATGCAGCGCCTTTGCGGTTATACACCTTCATGACATCATTCAGGGATTCCATGACATAACCGTTTCCGGCACAGAGTCCCTGGTCCGGCGGCTCTATGGAAAACTGGTTGCCGTTGCTTGCAAGCCGCTGGTTGCGTGAATTTTCACCGTCAAAACTGACTTGCACCCGGCGGTCGGGTACATCTTTGTCGACTGCTTCGGTCCACTCCCCTTTGCCCTGTGCCTTCGCAATACTGCGGTTTATCTTGAACTTCGCTACCCGCGCCAGCACGTTGGCGGTGCTTTGGGTTGCGCTTTTACCAGCGCCGCCTGCGGTACCCGCGGCAGTAGGACCATCGGCAAGATTGGGCGCATTCGAAAATACTGGCGATGTTTCGGGCGATGACAAACCATCGACGCCGACGCTGGTGGCTGGAATCTTGACTGTGCCGCTGCTGGGTATTTGCCTGGTGATGGTGGCGCCTAAGGCCGAACTGAGGGTGAAACAGGTGAAGCTGAGAATTAAGGCTAATCTATTCAAGTTCCGATTCATCTTCTTCTCCAAAAACTAGCATTTTTGAGCCCTTTTCAGGGGAAAGAAAAAACCTTGCTTTGCAAACAGCAATGTTTCAGCCAGAAGATGGTTTCTCTACCAAATTCTCATGGCCGCACTTTGCTGTGTTAAATCAAAATCCGCGTGGCCTAGGGAGGACCGGCGTTGAGTTGTAACGGGCAATATTTGCCGTGCGGAAATTATATATATTTTTCTTTGCGACGCAGCATATATTTGTGGCATGTTAAAAAATTAAGAATGGATTTGCCGAAGTGCGCAATGACCCGACATTTCCATAACCCGCAATCCCGCAAATCTTTGATCGAAGTCAACGTCTTCTCCTTTTAAATCGCCTAAGATCGATCGGCGTTTTATCTCTATATCAAAGGTTTTTTACATGCCACATCTCCACTTGCCAGAGCCGGTGCTGCCGTCGGCAGCGATGCCGCATCGCAAAGTCATCCGCTCCTGGCTGCTGCCGATCGCGCAGCGCAGCACCAGCCGCGCGCTGGCCTTGATTTTGCTCGATCTGATTTTGTTTGGGCTGGCAATCGTCGCTACCGTCTGGCTGCAGCATGCAGCGGCAAAACTGTTCTTCGGCGCGGTCGCCGGCTTTATCATCGGCCGCCTGTTCATTCTCGGCCACGACGCCTGCCACCAAAGTTTCACGCCGCACCGGCGCCTCAATCGCTGGCTCGGCCGCCTGGTGTTCCTGCCTTCGCTGACGCCTTACAGCCTGTGGGATGTCGGCCATAACGTGGTGCATCACGGCTATACCAATCTGAAGGGTTTCGATTTTGTCTGGCACCCGCTGTCGCTGGAGGAATTCCAGGCGCTGCCACGCTGGCGCCAATGGCTGGAACGCATCTATCGCAGCGGCTGGGGGCCGTGGTTGTACTACCTGGTTGAAATGTGGTGGCAACGCATGTATTTCCCGAGCCGGCGCCAAATGCCGACGCGGCGGCCGGTGTTTATCTGGGACGGGATCCTGGTTTCGGTGGCGGCAATCGTCTGGATCGGATCTCTGGCGGCGGCCGCGCTGGCGACCGGCCAAGCGATCTGGCTGACGCTGGCAGCCGGTTTTGTGCTGCCGTTCCTGTTCTGGAATGCGATGATCGGCTTTGTGGTCTACGTCCATCACACCCATACCGGGATCGCCTGGTACGACCAGAAAACCGTGTGGGCGGCGGCACAGCCGTTCGTTTCCACTACCGTGCACCTGACATTCCGCTATCGCATCGGTGCGCTCTTGCATCACATCATGGAACACACCGCGCATCACGTCGACATGAGTATTCCACTGTATCGTCTGCAAGAGGCGCAGCAGATTCTGGAAACCATGCTGCCGTTGCGCATCGTGATCCAGAAATTCTCCTGGCGCTGGTATTTCGATACGGCGCGCCGTTGCAAACTGTATGATTTCCGGCGCCGTTGCTGGACCGATTTCTCCGGCATGCCGACCAGCGAGGCCGTGATCGTCGCTTGAGACAAGCTGCTTATACAAGCTGCTTATCGTTGGCTTCGCGCGATTCGGCGCTGCATGGCGGTAAGGTAAAATAGCGGGTCGCGGTTTTGCTACGCCGCGCCCACTATCGGACCACGCCATGAATCAACCCACACTTCGTGCAGCGCCGCTGCTGGATCTCACCGCCCTGCGCAGCAGCTGCTCTTCTTGCAGCATGCACCAGCTGTGCCTGCCGATGGGGCTGGATGAACCAGACATGCAGCGGCTCGACGGCATCATCGGCCGCCGCCGCGTGCCGCGCGACGGCATTCTGTATCGGATCGGCGATAAATTCACTTCTCTCTACGCGGTACGGGTCGGGCAATTCAAGACTTACCAGGCCAATCCCGACGGCGCGCAACAGATCACCGGTTTTCAAATGAGCGGCGAATTGCTGGGCATGGATGCCATCAGCAGCGATACCCATCAATGCGATGCGGTGGCGCTGGAAGATAGTGAAGTGTGCGAAATCCCGTTCGCCCGGCTGGAAGAATTATTTGGCGACATTCCTGCCCTGCTGCGCCATTTCCACCGCATCATGAGCAAGGAAATCACGCGCGAACAAAGTGTGATCCTGTTGCTGGGCAATATGCGCGCAGAACAGCGGTTTGCGGCTTTCCTGGTGAACCTGTCGTCGCGCTACGCAGCGCGCGGTTATTCGCCGACCAATTTCCAGTTGCGCATGACGCGCGAAGACATCGGCAACTATCTCGGCCTGACCATCGAAAGCATCAGCCGCCTGCTGTCGAAGCTAAAGAAGGATGGTTTACTTGCCGTCAGCAACCGCGATCTGGAATTGCTGGATTTGCCAGCCTTGAAAGCGCTGGCGGCCGGCAGCGAAGTCTGCGGCTGACTAACTACAAACGCTGCAGCCGAAAATCCACACACTCAGGCCGTCCCGGCAAATTGAGTTTCGCTTGTGCCGCCGGCGCTTGACTGACGACTTTGCCGCGGCGGATAACAAAGCGCCGGGCGGCGCGCAGGCGGATCGCCTCGATCGTGCTGCTGGCGTCGAGTATCACCAGATCGGCGTGACATCCTGGCGTCAGTCCGTAATCCTGCAGGCCAAGAATTCGCGCCGGCGTTTCAGTGACCGCCAGGAAACAAGCATGCATCGCAGCCTGGCCGGTCATCTGCGCCACATGCATACCCATATGCGCCACTTCCAGCATATCTCCAGAGCCAAGGCTGTACCAGGGATCCATCACGCAATCGTGGCCGAACGCGACCTCGATTCCGGCGGCCAGCAATTCCGGCACACGCGTCATGCCGCGCCGCTTCGGATAAGTGTCGTGCCGGCCTTGCAGCGTGATGTTGATCAGCGGATTGGCAATCGCGGCGACGCCTGCCTCGCGCATCAGCGGCAGCAGTTTACTGACGTAGTAGTTATCCATCGAATGCATGGAAGTCAGGTGAGACCCTGTCACCCGGCCCTGCATTCCCAGGCGCTGCGCGTGATAAGCCAGGGTTTCAATATGCCGCGATAGCGGATCGTCCGATTCATCGCAGTGCATGTCTACGCGCAGGCCTTGCTCTGCAGCGAATTCGCACAGCAGGCGGATAGACTCGGCGCCGTCGGCCATGGTGCGCTCGAAATGCGGTATGCCGCCGACGACGTCGACGCCAAGATCGATCGCGCGCTTCAGGTTAGAAAATGCGCTCTGATTGCGTAGCAAGCCATCTTGTGGAAACGCCACCAATTGCAGATCCAGATAGGGCGCCACCCGTTCCTTAACGTGCAACAGCGCCTCCACCGCGAGCAAGCGATCGTCGCACACATCGACATGCGAGCGGATCGCCAGCAAGCCGCGCGCCACCGCCCAGTCGCAATATTGCATGGCGCGCTCAACCAGGGCGTCCTGCGTCAGCTGCGGTTTCAACTCGCCCCACAAGGCGATGCCTTCCAGCAGCGTGCCTGAACTATTCACACGTGGCAGCCCATAGCTCAAGGTCGCGTCCATATGGAAGTGGGCGTCAACAAACGGCGGAGTGACCAGGTCTCCGGCGGCATCGATCTCTTGCTTGCCATGCATGGGGAGTGAACGGCCGAGCGCAGCGATGCGCCCGGATTCAATCGCTATATCGATTCCCTGGCTGCCATCCGGCAGGCTGGCGTTGCGAATGACGAGGTCCATCTGCGTTCTCCTTTACTCAACCTTCAGCCTTCAGCCTTCAGCCCTCAGATCGATAGCACGCTGCTGCGGCCAGATCCAATTGCCGTGCAAGCGCCAGTTACCCTGCCTATCCTCGATCAGCACCTGCCAGCGCGCTGCATCCAGCAACGGCAAAGCCGCCGAAAAATTCCCCTGGCGGTCGGCTTGCAGATTCAGCAGGATATCCTTAGCCGGCAAGGTTGAATGGATCAGCCGCAATTGCAGCGTGCCTCTGCCAAGGGCCGCTGCGCCCTCTTCTGTCGATGTTGCCGGCGTTTCCGATTGCTGCAGATTGTGCAAAACGCCGCTCAACACACCTTGCGCCGCATTGTAGCGCAAGTTGCAGCTGATCCCCAGCCGCGCCGCCTCACGGTCGCGCCGCAAATCCTGGTTGATCGCCTTGCCGGCTTTGTAATAGTCGTCGACTACCAGCGCATCCTGGTAAGTAAACGCCAGCCAGGCGGTAAACAGACCCGCCAGCACCACCGCCATCGGCCCCAGCATCAACAACCACGGCCAGCGTTGCGCGTACCACGGCGTTAGCGTCTTTGGCGTTGCGGCATGGATCGGACCTGTCTGCTTCAGCGTTTTCATAGCTGTTCCTGGATATTTTTGATTATTGAGAGTTTCATGAAACATGAGAATGCCCTTGCCCGGTTGCGCTTAACAAATGCAGCTAACTGGGGTCAGAGTGAACTTTCTGCGCGGTTTTTGCAGAAACTTCACTCTGACCCCACTTAGCGGACCACGGAGTACCTGCCTCATCGTTAAAAAGAACAAAACCACCCAGTGCGCTCTGCCTTTCTCCGAATCCGTCATGTGGGGTCAGAGTCAAGTTTCGCGATGAAGCTCTGCGAAAGTTGACTCTGACCCCAGATGACTCTTACCGGGGCGATGTCATGAGTTGAAACCCGCCCGTCAGCGCGGAATAAAAAAAGCCGCCTTCTCGCGCACTCGTGAAGTGCTGCCGTCGATTGCCTGCACCTCAAAAACTATTCTGTTGGAGCCGCCGCGCCCGGCGCCGTGCGGTGTCCTGACCCGTACCGGAACCAGGCGCGTCTCGGTAGCTGCCAGCGTCACCTGGTCAGTCGTCGCCAACACGATGCCGTCGACGCCGGATACGCTGATCCGGTAGCGATGCGCAGTTTCATCGGTATTGATCATTTGCAGCCGGTAGACGTTCTCGATCATGTCGTTCTCGACTTCGCGCCCCATCGAGCCGCGGTCGCGGATCACATCCACCTTGAGCGCGACCCGCATGCCCAGCGAGGTCAGCAGCACGGTCACCAACGCCAGCATCACGGCGCTGTAAATCAGCACCCGCGGCCGCCAGATGCGGCGCCATATCTGCGCCTTCGACAGGCCGCCGGCGATGGCGTTTTCGGTGGCGTAGCGCACCAGCCCGCGCCGCCCGCCGATTTTATCCATGACCATATTGCAGGCGTCGATGCAGGCGGCGCAGCCGATGCACATATATTGCAGGCCTGCGCGGATATCGATCCCGGTCGGACAAGCCTGCACGCACATGCTGCAATCGATGCAAGCCGCCGCTGAGCTGGCTGATGAGCTGGTCGCCGTGGCGGCGTTGCTTGCAGCACGCGGTTCGCCGCGCTCAGCGTCGTAGGTGATGATCAGAGAGTCGCGATCGAACATGGCGCTTTGAAAGCGTGCATACGGACACATGTATTTGCACACCTGCTCGCGCATCCAGCCGGCGTTGCCGTAGGTGGCGAAACCGTAGAACAGGATCCAGAACCATTGCCACGGCCCCAGGCCGAGTACGCTTACCTCCCGCGCCAGCTGATGGACCGGCGTGAAATAGCCGACGAAAGTGAAGCCGGTCCACAAGCCCAGCGCGCCCCAGGCCAGGTGTTTGCCGCTCTTGCGCAGCAGTTTGACGACTGACCAAGGCTGGCGGTCGAGCCGCATGCGGGCGCTGCGCGGGCCTTCTATCTTGCGTTCTATCCACAAGAATATTTTGGTATACACGGTCTGCGGACAGGCGTAACCGCACCAGACACGGCCGGCGACGGCGGTAAACAGAAACAGTGCGAAGGCGCAGATAATCAGCAGAGCCGCCAGATAGATGAAATCCTGCGGCCACAGAACCACACCGAACAAATAGAATTTGCGCGCCGCCAGGTCGAACAATACCGCCTGGCGGCCGTTCCAGTTCAGCCAAGGCAAACCATAAAACATCAGTTGCGTGAGCCAGACGCAGAGCCAGCGCAGGCTGGCATAGCGGCCGTTGACGTCGCGCGGATAGATTTGCTGGCGCGCCTGGTACATCTTGACGATGGCGATGTGGGGAGCGGATTCACTCATGCCCGGCGGCCCTCAATGTGCTGGCGATCATTGCGGCGCGCCAGCGGCAAGAGTGATAGTAGCGGCCACTGCGGCCGTGCTGTCCGCACGGTTCGACAAACTCCACACATAAGCCGCCAGTAGATGCACCTTGGGCTCGCCCAGGAAATCCTTGAAGGCCGGCATGGTGTTGTCGCGTCCCTTGTTGATGGTCTCCATGATGGTCTCGGCACTGCCGCCGTACAGCCAGATCTTGTCGCTCAGCTTGGGCGCGCCCAGGGCTTGGTTGCCGACGCCGCCGGCGCCGTGGCAAGCCATGCAAGCCGCGAACTTGGGCTTGCCGAACACCGCCTTGATCGGATCGTGGGTGGAGTCGGACAGGCTGCGCACATAATGTGCAACCGCCTCGACATCTTTATCCGAGCCGAGGATGGCGCCCATCGGCGGCATCACGCCATGCCGGCCCTGCATGATGGTGGTCTTGATGATTTCCGGCGTGCCGCCATACAGCCAATCCTGGTCGGTCAGATTCGGATAGCCTTTGTTGCCGCGCGCGTCAGAGCCGTGGCATTGCGCGCAATAGGTCAGGAACAGGCGTTCGCCGATGCCATGCGCCTGCGGATCGGCGGCTACGATTTTCAAATCTTCCTGCAGGTATTGATTGAACAGCGGCCCGTAGGCGGCGTCAGCCTGTTTCAGCTCTTCCTGATAAGCGCCAGTGGATTTCCAGCCGAGCTTGCCAGCAAACGCCCCCAGGCCCGGATACAAGGCCAGATACACCCCAGAAAAAGCGATGCTCAGGTAAAACAGCCACATCCACCAGCGCGGCAGCGGATTGTTCAACTCACCCAGGTCTTCGTCCCAGGTGTGGCCGGTGGTGTTGTCAGAAGGGTCTTTGCCCGGTTCCAGCTTGACCTTGGTGGTAGCCTGCATCCACAGCAAGAGGCCGCAGCCGAGCATGCCGAGGATCGTCAATATCGCAATGAAGGGACTCCAGAAGCCATCGGTAAAATCAGCCACGGCGCTTCTCCCTGGCCAGATATTGTGCCTTCACTTGATCCAATTCAGTTTCATCCTCGGCAAAAGGTAGTAAGGCGGCGTCGTCGAAATCGGCAGGACGCTTGCGCACGTAAGCCCACCAGATGATGCCGATAAACGTGACAAAGCTGATCACGGTGATGATGCTGCGCGCATCGCTCAGAAAATTTTCGATAATCATGCTTACCTTTCCGCCTTGATCAAGGTCCCTAGTCCCTGCAAATAGGCGACCAATGCATCTTGCTCAGTCTTGCCCTCCAATGCTGCCGGCGCTGCGGCGATCTCGGCATCGCCATAGGGATCGCCCAGGCGTTGCAGTGCGCGCAAGCGCGGCACAATCTCGTCAGGTTTCAAGTGTGTTTTTTCCAGCCACGGATAAGCCGGCATATTGGATTCCGGCACCAGGTCGCGCGGGTTGTGCAAATGGGCGCGCTGCCATTCATCGCTATAACGGCCGCCGACCCGCGCCAGATCCGGGCCGGTGCGCTTAGAGCCCCACTGGAACGGGCGATCGTAGACAAACTCGCCGGCCACCGAATAATGGCCGTAGCGCTCGGTCTCGGCGCGGAACGGACGGATCATCTGCGAATGGCAGTTGTAACAACCCTCGCGTATATAAATGTCGCGCCCCGCCAGCCGCAACGGCGGGTAAGGCGTGAGGCCGGTGACCGGCTCGGTGGTAGATTTCTGGAAAAACAGCGGCACGATTTCCGCCAGCCCGCCAATGCTGACCACCAGCAGTACCAGCGCAATCAATAACCAAGGATTTTTCTCTATCGACTCATGCGAAAACTTCATGCAGATACTCCAGATTCAAATTGGACCAGGTGCGCCATTACGCCTCCGCCGTTTCTGTCTCGGCTTCAGCTTCAGCCGTAGCTTTGGCAGCCAGCGGCGCGGCTGCAACAGGTGCGGCAGGATGGGCCTTCACTGCCGGTATAAGCGCCACCACCGCCACCCCGCCGCGCATGGTCTGGAACACATTGAACGCCATCAGCAACATGCCGCCCAGATACAGCAAGCCGCCAAAGAAACGGATCACGTAATAGGGATAAGTCGCCTTCACCACTTCCACGAAGGCATAGGTCAGCGTGCCGTCGGCATTCACCGCGCGCCACATCAAGCCTTGCATCACGCCGGCAATCCACATCGCGGCGATATACAGGACGATGCCGATAGTGGCCATCCAGAAGTGCACTTCGATCATCGGTACGCTCCACATCTTCTGCTTGCCGACCAAGCGCGGAATCAGGTAATACATCGAACCCATGGTGATGAAGCCGACCCAGCCCAGGGCGCCGGCATGGACGTGGCCTATGGTCCAGTCGGTGTAGTGCGACAAGGCGTTGACGGTCTTGATCGCCATCATCGGCCCTTCAAAGGTGGCCGTGCCGTAGAACGACAGCGACACCACCAGGAACTTGAGGATGGGATCGGTGCGCAATTTGTGCCAGGCGCCCGATAAAGTCATCATGCCGTTGATCATGCCGCCCCACGACGGCGCCAGCAGGATCAGCGAAAACACCATGCCCAGCGACTGCGTCCAGTCCGGCAATGCTGTGTAATGCAGATGATGCGGGCCGGCCCACATATAGGTAAAAATCAGCGCCCAGAAATGGACGATCGAGAGCCGGTACGAATACACCGGGCGCTCGGCTTGCTTGGGGATGAAGTAATACATCATGCCGAGGAAACCGGCGGTCAGGAAAAAACCCACCGCGTTGTGGCCGTACCACCACTGGATCATCGCGTCCTGCACGCCGGTATAGGCGGAGTAAGACTTGGTCAGAGTGGCCGGCATCGACATGCCGTTGACGATATGCAGCAGCGCCACGGCGATGATGAACGCGCCATAAAACCAGTTGGCGACATAGATATGCGCCACCTTGCGTTTGGCCAGGGTGCCGAAAAACACCACCGCATACGCTACCCACACTACCGCGAGCAGGATCGTGATCGGCCATTCCAGCTCGGCGTATTCCTTGCCGCGGGTGTAACCCATCGGCAGAGTAATCGCAGCCAGCACGATCACCAGTTGCCAGCCCCAGAATGTGAACCCCGCCAGCCAGTCGGAAAACAGGCGCACCTGGCAAGTCCGTTGCACCACATAATATGAGGTGGCCATCAGCGCGCTGCCGCCGAAGGCAAAGATCACCGCATTGGTGTGCAAGGGCCGCAAGCGGCCGAAACTCAGCCAGGCGGTATCCAGATTCAATTCCGGCCAGGCCAGCTGGGCGGCGATAATCAGCCCCACCAGCATCCCGACCACACCCCACACAATCGTCGCAACCGAAAACTGCTTGACGACTTTGTAGTTGTAGCTAAGCGCTCTTTCCACGTCTTCTCCCCGAGTACAACTGTAATAGGCGAGAGATTAGCGGCCTCTGAAGCTTACTTCCTTGATGTGCATCAAACAACTATGAAAAGCAGTCGTGCGCTGGGATCTAATTCTGTTTGTCCTTGCCCACAGCCGGCGCAACGCTGTCATCGTCCTGCAGAATCCTCAGCGCGGGGCCAACCATGTCTTCGAACTGGCCGCTGTCGGAGGCGCGCACGAACACCCAGATGGCCAGGAACACCAGCACGGTGCTGATAGGAATGAGTAGATAAAGTGCTTCCATGGCGACCCCTCTATATCTTGCTTATATCTTGCTTATATTTTGTTACGCAGACGTAGTGCGTTGAGTACCACCAGCGCCGAACTGAGCGACATGCCGACTGCCGATAGCCAGGGATTGAGCAGCCCCAGTGCGGCAGCCGGGATCGCCAGCAAGTTGTAGATGGAAGCCCAGGCCAGATTCTGGCGGATCACGCGCATGGTTTTTTCTCCCAGCTTCGCGCTATCTGAGATTGCTGATAAACGGTCAGTCATCAATACCGTATCCGCATGGATCTGCGCCAGGGCCGCGCCGGCGCCCATGGCAAAGGAAACGTCGGCGGCGCCCAATACCGCAGCGTCGTTGATACCGTCGCCGACCATCGCGACTACCTCGCCGCGCCGCTGCAAATCCTGCACCAGCGCCAGTTTCTGTGCCGGCAAATACTCACCATAAGCGCCATCCATCTGCAATTCACGCGCCACCTGCTGCGCCATCTTCCAATCATCGCCGCTCAGCAATATCACTTGCTTGCCGCAGCTTTGGAAATAGGCGATGGTTTGGCGTGCATCTGCCCGGATAGCGTCGGCCAGGTCGAAACGCGCCAGCCAGCTGCCCGCCTGGCCCAGGAACACCGGCGTCATCGCTGCATCCTGTGGCGCCATGGCTGGCATGGGGACAGCTGCAAGCTGGGCCACAAACGATGCCGAGCCGAGCCTGTAAATAACACCATCGACCATGGCTTGCATCCCCTGCCCGGCGGTTTCGCAGATCGCCTCCGCACGCAATACTGAAGTCTGGTCGAGCGTAGCGCCGGCGCCTTGGACGATGGCGGCTCCCAACGGGTGGGCGCTGCACGTTTCCATCGCGGCAGCAATCTGCAGATAGCGTTCGCCCATGCTGTGGTCATATGCCTCGACCCCGCGCAACACCGGTTTGCCTTTGGTGAGGGTGCCGGTTTTATCGAAAATCACATAGGTCGATCTATGCAAGGTTTCCAGCACATGCGCCTGCACCACCAGCACGCCGCTGCGCAGCAGGCGGTCAGTGGCGGCGGCCAGCGCTGACGGCGTCGCCAGCGACAAGGCGCAAGGACAGGACACCACCAGCACCGCAATTGCAATCGGCCAGGCGCGCGACGGCTCCAGCCATTGCCAGGCGCAAAACGCCAGCAGCGCACAGAGCAACAAGGCGGCTACGAACCAGGCTGCGACCTGATCCGCCCATTGCGAAATCCGCGGCTTGGCCTGGGCCGCTTGTTCGGCCAGTTTGAGCAGGGCCGACAAGGTGCTGTCGTGTACTGCCTGCGTCACCCGCAGCACTATGGCCTGGCCGCAATTGACCGCGCCGCCGGGCAAGGCAGCGCCAGCCGCGCACGGCAAAGGCCGGCTTTCACCGCTCAGCAAGGAGACGTCGATGCTGCCGCCGCCGCTCAGCAAAATACCGTCGGCCGGGATCACCTCGCCTGGCTTGACCAGGAGCACATCGCCCGCCGCCAGCTTGGTCGCGGCAACCAGGTCGCCATGCATGCTGTGCGGATAATCGCTCAGCCGGGTTGCGCAATCCGGCAAGGCATGCTGCAAACGTTCTAGCGTCGATGCCGCCTTGCGGCGCGCAGCCAGCTCCAGATAACGGCTGCACAGCAACAGGAAGACGAACATGGTGACGGTGTCGAAATACACTTCGCCAGCGCCGCGCAGCGTCGCTATCGCACTGCCGGAAAATGCCGCCACGATGCCGATGGCCACCGGCAGATCCATGCCGAAACGGTGCAGCTTGAGACCGATCCAGGCGCCTCGCAAGAAAGGCTGGGCCGAATAGCACAGTACCGGCAAGGTCAGCAGCAGGCTGGCCCAGCGCATCAGCTGGAGCTGGTCATGCTCGATGCTGCCAGCCGCGGCGAAATACGCGGGCGCTGCGTACATCATGACTTGCATCATGCACAGCCCGGCAATGAAGGTTTGACGGAACAAGCGTTTGGCGGCGCGGCGCAATTGCTCGCCCTGCCTGGCGGCGTCGAATGGATAGGCGCTATAGCCGATCTGGTGCAGGGCCTGCAGGATATCGCTGGGCTTGCATTGCGCCGGGTTCCAACGCACCTGCAAGCGCTCGGTCGCCACATTCAGATTGAACAATTGCAAGCCCGGCAGGCGCGCCAATTGCCGTTCTATCAGCCAGGCACAGGCAGCGCAACGTATGCCTTCCAGCGCAAAGCTGGCTTCCAATAGAGGCTCGCCCGATTCGGCAGAGTTCTCAAAGGCTCTGGCGAATTGCCGGCAGCTGTCTGCATCATCGTACAGCCGCAGTTCGGGCGGAACCAAGCCGTCGCCGTCGATGCGGCTGGAGAAAGCTGTGCGCGTGGTGTAATAGTCGGCGCAACCGTTGTCGACGATGGTCTGTGCAACCGCAGCGCAGCCAGGACAACACATCGCTTCCAAAACCTGGCCAATCCTGACCGACCAGCGCTGCTCTGCCGCCTCGGCAGGCAAGGGCAAGCCGCAATGAAAACAGTCGCCGTCGATTGGCGTCGAAGCAGCGTTCAATGCCCTGCTCCCACCGGACTGAGGCAGATTGCATCAAGCCACCCTAGCGACAAACCGTTGCTTAACCTGGCGACGCCGGCTATCCCGAACAACAGCACGATCAAGCCGCCGCCGATACGCAGGCGAGGAGCTAGCGACCAGCGTTTCAAACGCAGGCCTAGCACACCGAGCATGAACAACATCGGCAAGGTTCCCAGGCCGAATGCCAGCATGACCTTAGCGCCGGATAGTGCATCGCCGCTCAGCATTGCTGTCAGCAATACGCTGTAGACCATGCCGCAAGGCAGCCAGCCCCACAACGCACCCAGCATCAAAGCCTTGGCCGGGTTATCCATCGGCAAGAATAATTTGATGGCAGGCTGGATCCGGCGCCAGACGATCTGGCCGAAGGCTTCGAGCCGATTCAAGCCACGCCAGGCGTCCATCAGATGCAGGCCAAGTGCAATCAATATCAGGTTCATCAGCCAGTAAGCGCCAATCTGCAGCGACGCCAGCGAGGCAAACACACGCACGCTTTGCGCCAGGCCGCCGGCTAGCGCTCCGGCCAGGGCGTAGCTGCCAAGCCTGCCGCTGTTGTAGGCCAGCACACGCGATAGCGACTGGAAGTAGCTCGGACCTGAAGCAACTGCTGCGCCGTCGCCAGCCACCAGCTGCAAAGGGACTACCCGCGCGGATGGCATCGCCACCACCGACAAGGCGCTGACAATCCCGCCGCACATGCCGACGCAATGGATACTGCCTAGCATGCCGATCAGGAAAATCGGTAGCAGGTTCATACCTGTTCCAAGTACATTGCAACCGGCCTAAATGGTTTTCGAATAACGCAAGGGCCGCTGCTCCGCTTCCAGGTAGCGATCGAACACCATGCAGATATTGCGGATCAACAGCCGCCCTTTCATGGTCACGCTGATCCATTCATCATCCAGTTTGAGCAAACCGTCCGCCGCCAGCAGCTTCAATTGCGCCAGCTCGTTTGCAAAATAGTCGGCAAAAACGATAGGATGTGCGATTTCGATCGCCGCCAGCGACAGCTCAAAATCGCACATCAGGCGCTGGATGATCAGCCGCCGCAACAGATCGTCCATGTTCAGCCGGACCCCGCGCGCAATCGGCAATGTTTGCTGATCGATGTGTTGGTAATACGCCTCCAGGGTTTTCTCGTTCTGGCTGTAGCTGGCGCCGACCGCGCTGATGGCGGAGACGCCGCAGGCCACCAGGTCAGCTTCGGCATGAGTCGAATAGCCTTGGAAATTACGGTGCAAACGCCCTTGCCGCTGGGCGATCGCCAGATCGTCCTCAGGTTTGGCAAAATGGTCCATGCCGATGTACACATAACCGGCTTCGGTCAGGCGTTTGATGCACAGGAACAGCATGTCGATCTTGGCGTCCGGCGTCGGCAGATCGCTTTCGGCAATCCGCCGCTGCGGCTTGAACAGATGCGGCATGTGCGCATAGTTATAGATGGCAATCCGGTCCGGCGCGGCGGCGATCACCTTGCTCAGCGTTTGCGCCATGGACATCAGGTTTTGCTTGGGCAAGCCATAGATCAGATCGATGCTGACCGAACGGAAGCCGGCGTAGCGCGCTGCATCGATGATCCTGAGCGTTTCTTCCTCTGGCTGAAGACGATTCACTGCCCGCTGCACGGCCGGATCGAAATCCTGTACGCCCAGGCTGATCCGATTGAAACCTTGGCCGCGCAGCGTGACGATGCGCTTCGGCGTTACCGTGCGCGGATCTACTTCTATCGAATATTCACCCTGCTGGTCAGGCGCGAATTGAAAATTCTGGTGCAGATGCGCGAGCAGGTCCGTCATCTGGCGGTCCGTCAGGAAAGTCGGTGTGCCGCCGCCGAAATGCAGTTGCTCGACCTGATTCATGCCTTCAAACAAGGCAGCCTGCATGGAAATCTCGCGCTTCAGATAGCTCAGATAGAGCGCCGCCTTGCTAAGATCTCTGCTGACCACCTTATTGCAGGCGCAGTAATAGCAAATCGTGCTGCAAAACGGGATATGCAAATACAAGGACAAGGCATGCCTTGCGCCCATGCCGTGCCGGTCTGCGACCGCGTGCAAATAGTCGTCCGCGCTGAATTCCTGAGAAAACCGGTCTGCCGTCGGATAAGAGGTGTAACGCGGCCCGAGCTTATCCAGCTTGCGCAGCAAGGCGGCGTCAAATGCAAGGGCATCGGCTGCGGGTATCGATTTTTCTAAAGTTAACATGTGCTGGCTCCGGCGATGGGATGAACCACATCTATCGGGGACAGCATAAACGGCTCAGGCGGCAAGCACTTTGATGTAAATCAACCAGCGGCCATTGCACACCTGTCAGCACTGCCAGATCGGCAGAATCGCAGTGCAGCCGGCATCTTGCGTCACGCCGAATCGAAGCCAGTCAGAATCGGTAGTTATAATCCATCGGTAAAATGGCATTCGTGCCACGAGAATGATATATTGCCGTACTGCAACTTATTCCTCGTATCAGGAATCGCGTGGTTTGCGCATGTGTGTTTGCGCATAATATTCAGGTCAGACTTGAGGCGGCGTCATGAGTTATGTAATGGCCAACTTTTATCGGCTTCACCATATGGATACTCACCCTTAAACATTGCCAATGTACTCAATATTGCCCGCCTTAGTCGCGTCCGTATTCCTGGGTTATGGCTTGTACGTAGTTTGCACGCAAGGCTTTACCCGTATCGGCATCAGTTTTTCCGCGTTGTGCATCATTTCTGCGTTTTGGCAGGGTACCTGGGCTGTGTTATTTCAGGTTCACACGCCGGGGCTGGCGATGTTCCTGATCAAGTTCGGCTATCTGCTGATCCTGTTTTTGCCGACCAGCCTGTACCACTTCCTGACTGAAGTCTCGGATAGCCCCAAAGAGCGCCATCTGGTTTATCTCTCTTATGGGATCGCCTCGATCCTGGCGGTTTTCCTGGTCACAAGCGATCTCTTCGTTGCCGGTTTCTATGAATATTTTTGGGGCTACTATCCCAGGGCGGGCTTGCTCCATCCGATTCATGTGCTGCAAACGGTAGTGGTAGTCAATCGCGGCCTGTATATCACTTTCCGCCAGCAAAAAATTGCACCGCCCAACAAGCGCATTCGGCTGCGCTTGTGCATCGCCGGCCTACTCACCTATTTTTTTGCAGCGATCGATTACCTGTGCAATTACGGCTTCGAGTTTTATCCGCCTGGCGTGCTGTTCATTGCCGTCAGTCTTGGCATCATCACCGTAGCGATCGTGAAATACGGCCTGTTCAATCCGATGGCGATTGCCGCCAGTGTTGCCCACGAAATGCGCACGCCGCTGCTCTCCATCCGTAACCAGGCGCAAGGCATCAACAAATACATACCGACACTTTTGCACAGCTATGACCTGGCCGTTGCGAATAATCTTTGCGAACCCACGCTGCCGCCGTTCGCTCTGAACTATCTCGCCACCATCGGAAAAACGCTGACCCATGAAGTGGACCGCACCAGTGCGGTGCTGGATATGATGCTTGCCTCTATCAAGATGGATCAGATCGATAAGGCCAGTTTTGCCCAGCACGACATCGGGCTTTGCCTGGCCGAGGCCATTGATCGTTACACCTACGACCGCCAGGATCGCGAACACATTGTTGTTAGCGCTACCGAAGAATTTCGGTTTTATGGCTCGGACACGCTCTTGATATTGGTATTTTTTAACCTGCTGAAAAATGCGCTGTACGCAATCAAGATTGCCGGCAAGGGTGAGATCAGCATATCGACGGCGCGCGGCAAGAACGTCAATCGCCTGTACTTTCGGGATACGGGAACGGGCATTGCAGGAGATGCGCTACCGAATATTTTCGATGGTTTTTTTACGACGAAAGAAGGCGACGGCACCGGTGTCGGGCTCACCTTTTGCCATCGCGTGATGGCGTCTTTCGGCGGCCGCATCCTGTGCGATTCTGTGGCCGGACAATATACGACATTTACCCTGGAATTCCCGGTGCTGCCAAACGCATCGGATGTTTCGCCTGCAGCATCTAAACTGCAGCAAGCGGAGGAAGATGCTGCAGTCCCTCCTCCGCGCAGGCTCTAGATCAAGCCAAGCTAGCTGCTATACCGCTTTCTCGACTTCATACTGGCGGATTTTTTCAAGAATGTGCTCAGGCAGCCGCGAGATTTTTTTCTCCTTGTTGGCGAAAACTATCTGTTGATGGCCGGTCGCGACCAGCTTGCCCTCCACCAGAAATCGAAACGCCAAGGAAAACGAGCACTGTTTGATGGCAAAAGTATTCACCTCGCACTCGATCTTTTGGAACGCAAACGTCTCGCACACATATTGCTGTTGCGCCTCCTTGGTTATAAAGACCCCAAGCGATTGCAGCATGTCGGCGGAAATGCACTCGAAAAACCAACGTTCGCGGCAAATCCCTTGCCACTCGAAATGCCGCGCAAAATAAATATTTCCGGTGGCGTTCGAGTCTTTCAGGTAAACATCGATCGAATGGTGAAAGGTTTTGGGTTGCCGAGGCAGCAAATAAACCAGCGGAACCAGTGGGAATGGGATAGCTTCTACTTCATTTTCTTTGCTGACAGGATGCTGAGACAAGATAGCAGACATGATATTTAACTCCATAAGCAGATGGAAAATGGCTGAATCGATCAGCCGCTTTTGCCGCCTCGTCCATTTCAGGTCCGAGGAAGCTGCTTATAGTGTTAATCATGTTGCGCTACTTACAAGGCAGCTCCCATATTGTGGTTGCCTGTGCCTATTTGATGCGCTGTTTTTCGAGTTTGCGCGCCAGCGTGCGCCGGTGCATGCCCAGGCGCCGCGCAGTTTCTGAAATATTGAAGCCGGTCTCTACCAGCACCTGGTGAATCCGTTCCCACTCCAGCGTCTTGATCGAGGTGGAACGGGTGCTCAGTTCAATCTCGCTAGCACCGGCGACATGGCCGAAGGCGGCTTCGATATCGTCGGTATTGGAAGGCTTGGCCAGATACTGGCAGGCGCCAAGCTTGATCGCCTCTACCGCCGTGTTGATGCTGGCGAAACCGGTCAGCACCACGATCAGCATGGCGGGATCATGTTTGTGCAGCATTTGCACGCAAGCCAGTCCGGAAGTATTGTCGTTCAGCTTAAGATCGACTACCGCATAACCCGGCGAATGCTGGCGCAGCAGCACGGCGGCCTCATCCAGGTTCGCAGCCAGCAATACCGTATAGTCGCGCCGCTCGAACGAGCGGCCGAGGGTGCGGGCGAAAGTAGCATCGTCTTCGATGATCAGTAGCAGACGATCAGCCGCCATGTTCAGGTTCCTCTTCAAGGCTTATTGCTGCCAGCGGCAGGGTCAGCTGGACTAGCGCCCCGCCCTGCTCGCGGTTGCGGACCGTCACGGTGCCGCCTAGCTTGCGGGCGACATTGACGACGAAGAACAGCCCCAAGCCGCTGCCGGGCCGCCCTTTGCTCGACTGATAGGGCTTGCCTACCTGCGCCAGCATCGCCGGTGCAAAACCGGGGCCGCTGTCGGTCACCACCAGGATCAGCGCATCGCCTTCGCGGTTGGCCTCCAGGCTCACCCATTGCGGCGAAGCTTCGAGCGCATTGTCGAGCACATTGCAGATCATCTGCTTGAGGGCGGAATCGAAGGCCACCGACATATCCCGCTCGATTCGGTTTTCATAAGCAAAGGATACCGTCGGCCGGGTCGCACACCACTCTTTGGCGAGGTCGTTCAAGAACGTGCTGATGGTGGTCTTTACCGACGATTCGCCGCGCGCCTCGCCAGCCGACAGCAAGATGCCGCTGACAATGCTTTTGCAGCGCTGCAGCTGGGTCTCCATGTCGCTGATTTCTGCCAGCAATTCGCTATTCTTGTTGAACTCGGGCATGCGCCGCCAGTCGCCCAGGATGACCGACAAGGTAGCCAGCGGTGTGCCGAGCTCATGCGCGGCGCCGGAAGCCAGCAGGCCCATGCGCACGATGTGGTCTTCCTCGGCCGCGCGCTGGCGCAGATCGGCAAGCTGAGCGTCGCCAGCGCGCAGATTGCGACCGATGCGCGTGATGAAAAACACCAGCAAAGCTGCATCCAGCGCGAAACAAATCAGCAAGCCTTCCACGTACAAAGTGGATACGCCCGTGCCATGATCGACCGGTAGCGCCAGCGGTTCGGAAAACAGCGACAAACCGGCCAGGCAGGCACTGGTGATGGCGACCATGCTCCAGGTCGACCAGGTTTCCAGCAAGACGGCGCTGAGAATCACTTGCAGCAGATAGAGAAAGGCAAAAGGATTGGTGGTGCCGCCGCTGAGATACAGCTGTGCGGTGAGGATGCCGACGTCGACCAGCAAGGCCAGAAACAACTCGCCATTGGTCGCCATGCGCCGCTCATGCCAGCGCAGATGGCTGGCGATGTTGAACGCCACCAGGCAAGCCAGCACCTTCAACATACTTGGCAGCGGCAGCTGGATGCCGAAGCCGAGGATCACGATAGCGATGGTGGTGATCTGCCCAACCACGGCGATCCAGCGCAGCTGAATCAGCTGCAGCATGTTCTTGTGGCCGGCGGCCCGTTCGACGCCGGCCGCCACCGTCCAGCGTTGCCTCAATTCTTCTGTATTTGCAAGAATATCAATTTTACTTGCCATCATCACTTTCACGGTCGATACCTTCGGCACTGGCACTGGCGCCGGTACTGGCGTTGCGGCGCAGATTGCGCTCTTCGCGCCCAACCCAGAAACAGGCTGCCGCCACCATCAAGGCAAGAGCATACCAAGTGAGAGCATAAACCAAATGATTATTGTGAAAGGCAATCACCGTCAAGCCGCCGACCGGATGCATGTAGTCAGCTCGCTGGTCAGCCGCCGGGGCGGCAGAGGCTGGAGCGGCGTCGGCGTCGATGAAATAAGGCGCAACCCGGGACAGGCCGCGTGCCGCTGCGATGGCTTGCACATCGCGCGAATACCAGCGATCGGCGGCTGCATCGTTATGACGCAGAAAACCGCCGCCCGGCTCACTCATGCGCAGCAGCCCGCTAACCACAACCGCTTGCGCCGCCGCGCCGTCGACACGATCGGCCTGACTGGCTGCCTTGGCAGGAATGAAACCACGGTTGACCAGCACCACGCTGCCATCCGCGCTACGGAGCGGCGTCAGCAGCCAAAAGCCGCTGCCTAGTTCGGTCACAGCCTGAACCTTGGCCGTAAGTGCATACAGGAAGTTGCCGCTGAGACGCACGCGCCGGTATTCGTCGGCGTCGGCATTGATCTGCTGCCAGCGCTCGGGGCCGGGAGCGGCGACGGCTGGCGCGTGTACTCGTTGCTCGACCCGTTCGATCAGATCAAGTTTCCATTGCAGACGCTTGAGTTGCCAACTGCCCAGAGCGACAAAAGCGGCGAACAGCAGCGCGCCGCAGATTGCCAGCGCCAGCAGCACGGTTGTGGAGCGGGAGCGAGGAGCAACTGATGCTGCGCCCTTATGGCCCACGTCCGTCACCGTGTCGCGTGGCGTCCGCTTCATTGCATATTGGACATGCCGGGCATCTTCTGCTTATCGTGCATACCGCTCATATCATGCGTTTTCGGCATGTTAGACATGTCGTGTATCGATTCCGGCACGGTTTCCTCAGACATCATGCCAGGCATCATGTTGTGGTTCAGGTGATACATCACCCACAGCGAACCGCTCAGCATGATGAATACCAGCATCACCGTGAAAATCAGCGCCAGCATCGACCATCCGCCTTCGGATTTGGTATTCATGTGCAGGAAATACACCATATGCACAACGATCTGCACGGCGGCAAAGCCAAGCAACACCATGCCGGTGGTGCTGGACTTGTCGAATACCTTGCCCATTACCAGCCAGAACGGAATTGCGGTCAGGATCACTGCCAGCAAGAAGCCGGTGGTATAGCTTTTGAGGCTGCCGTGGTCGGCATGCATGTGACCGTGGCTGCCGCTGTGATCGTCGTGGCCGGTACTGCGTGCCGGATGTTGTTGATGCCCGCTCATGGCAAGACTCCCATCAGATAGACAAAGGTGAAGACGCCGATCCAGACCACGTCCAGAAAGTGCCAGAACATGGACAGGCACATCAGGCGCCTGCCGTTTTCAGGGGTGAGGCCGTGACGCTTGACCTGGAACATCAGCGTGATCAGCCAGACGATGCCGAAGCTTACGTGCAAGCCGTGGGTGGCCACCAGTGCGAAGAACGAAGTCAGGAAGCCGCTGCGTTGCGGTCCTGCGCCTTCATGGATCAGGTGCACGAACTCATACAGTTCGAAGCCGATAAAACAGGCGCCCAGGATCCCGGTCACTGCCAGCCAGGCCAAGGTGCTGCCCTTGCGTTGGCGCTGCATTTCCAGCATCGCGAAACCGTAGGTGATCGACGACAGCAACAGCAGCGCCGTGTTGACTGCCACCAGCGGCAGGTCGAACAGTTCAGCGCCGGTCGGGCCGCCGGCGTAATTGCGGCCGAGTACGGCATAGGTCGCGAACAGGCAGGCGAACACCAGGCAGTCGCTCATCAGGTACAGCCAGAAGCCTAGCAAAGTACCGTTTTCAGGATGATGCTCGCGCACGAAAAAGCGCGAGCTCGCATTCGCGCTCAAGGCGTCGACGGAAGTTTGTGTGATCTCAGACATGGCTGCCCAGCAAGCGTGTGCGTTCACCCTCGGTACGGACGACTTCGTCCGCCGAGATGTAGTAATCGCGGTTGTAATTGAAGGTGTGGATGATGACTGCAGCCAGCATCGCGACGAAGCCGAGACCGGCCACCAGCCACATTTGCCAGATCAGCGCAAAACCACAGGCCGCAGCCAGCGCAGCGATGATGAATCCGGCACTGGTGTTCTTCGGCATATGGATCGCCACAAAGCCAGCTTGCGGCCGGGTGTAACCCTGGCTCTTCATGTCAGTCCAGGCGTCGTTGTCGTACACCTTCGGCGTGAAGGCGAAGTTGTAATCCGGCGGCGGCGACGAAGTCGACCATTCCAGAGTACGCGCACCCCATGGGTCGCCGGTGGTATCGCGCAGTGCATCGCGGCGGCGGTAGCTGACGATCAGCTGCACCACGAACGAGGCGATGCCAAGTGCGATCAATACTGCGCCAACCGCGGCGATCTGGAACCAGATCTGCAGCGACGGATCTTCGAAGTGGCCGAGACGGCGGGTCACGCCCATCAGGCCCAGCACGTAGAGCGGCATGAAGGCGACGTAGAAACCGATGGTCCAGAACCAGAAGCAGCACTTGCCCCAGAAATCATCCAGCTTGTAGCCAAAGGCTTTCGGGAACCAGAAATTAATCCCGGCAAACATGCCGAACAGCACGCCGCCGATGATCACGTTATGGAAGTGAGCGATCAGGAACAAGCTGTTGTGCAAGACGAAGTCGGCTGGCGGCACTGCCAGCAGCACGCCCGTCATGCCGCCGATGACGAAGGTGATCATGAAACCGATGGTCCACAGCATCGGCAGTTCGAAGCGGATGCGGCCGCGATACATGGTGAACAGCCAGTTGAAAATCTTGGCGCCGGTCGGGATCGAGATGATCATCGTGGTGATGCCGAAGAAGGAATTGACACTGGCGCCGGAACCCATGGTGAAGAAGTGATGCAGCCACACCAGGTAGGACAGGATGGTGATCACCACGGTGGCGTAGACCATCGAGGTGTAACCGAACAGGCGCTTGCTGCTGAACGTCGAGACCACTTCCGAGAAGATGCCGAACGCTGGCAGAATCAGGATGTATACCTCTGGGTGACCCCAGATCCAGATCAGGTTGACATACATCATGGCGTTGCCGCCCATGTCATTGGTGAAGAAGTTGGTGCCGACGATACGGTCCAGCGACAGCATCGCGAGCACCGCCGTCAGTACCGGGAATGCGGCAACGATCAAGACGTTGGTGCACAAGGCGGTCCAGGTGAATACCGGCATCTTCATCATGTTCATGCCGGGCGCGCGCATCTTGACGATGGTCGCAATCAGGTTGATGCCGGACAGCAGCGTCCCTACCCCGGCAATCTGCAAGGCCCAGATATAGTAATCGACCCCCACATCCGGGCTGGCAAGGATGCCTGACAGCGGCGGATAAGCCAGCCAGCCGGTGCGCGCGAATTCACCGACGAACAGCGAGGCCATGACCAGGCCGCCGCCGAAGGTAGTCATCCAGAAACTGAAGTTATTCAAGAATGGGAAGGCAACGTCGCGCGCGCCGATCTGTAGCGGCACCACGTAGTTCATCAGGCCGGTAACCAATGGCATGGCGACGAAGAAGATCATGATCACGCCATGCGCGGTAAAGATCTGGTCGTAGTGATGCGGCGGCAGGAAGCCGGCCGAATCGCCGAAAGCGAAGGCTTGCTGGGCGCGCATCATCAAGGCGTCGGCGAAACCGCGCAGCAGCATCACGAGGCCGAGCACGACGTACATGATGCCGATCTTCTTGTGATCGATACTGGTGAACCAGTCGCGCCACAATGTGCCCCACAGGCGGAAATGGGTCAGCGCCCACAGCACGGCGATGCCGCCGATCGCCACCATGGCGAAGGTCGCCAGCAGGATCGGTTCGTGATAGGGAATCGCTTCCCAGGTGAGACGGCCGAAGATCAGCTTGGTCAGATCAATATGGTCTAGCATCGTTACTTTCCGGTGAAAAAGTGAAACGCGACGCTTACAGCAGCGTCACTGCAGGCAGAACGGAGCGCTGCCGGCTCTTGTTGCAAGCAATTATTCATGGTGCGCGTCATGGTGCTGGGCCTTGTGTTCAGACTGCTCTTCAGCCATGTTCATGCTGTGGCCGCCGTCGGCAGCCATCATCTGGTCCATGCACATCTGGCCCGGCTCGATGCAGCGATTCAGGATGGCGTGGTACAGGCTTGGGTCAACCGCGCCGTAGTAGCGTACCGGTTCCTTCTGGCTAGGCTTTTCCAGCTGCAGGTAATCGGCGCGCTCCAGTTTCCCGCTTGCCGCCTTGGCGGTTTGCACCCAGTGCTCGAAATTCTCTGCGGTCATGCCGTGGAATTTGAACTTCATGTCCGAGAACCCGGCGCCACTGTAGTTGGCCGAGAAACCGTCGAATTCACCAGGCCGGTTGATCACCGCATTCAACGAAGTCTGCATGCCTGGCATGGCGTAAATCTGGCCGGCCAATGCCGGAATGAAGAACGAATTCATGATCGCCGATGAGGTGATCTTGAAGCGGATCGGCACATCGACCGGCGCTGCCAGCTCATTCACGGTAGCAATACCTTGTTCGGGATAGATGAACAGCCATTTCCAGTCCAGCGCCACGACTTCAACCGTGAGCGTCTTGGTATCGGCAGGAATCGGACGATTTGCATCCAGGCGCGACAGCGGCCGATATGGATCCAGGGTATGGGTGCTGATCCAGGTTATCAGGCCGAGGGCGATGATGATGAGCAGCGGCGCACCCCAGATCACCAGTTCGAGCTGGGTCGAGTGATCCCAATCCGGTTCGTAACGTGCTGCGGTATTATTTTTACGGTAGCGCCAGGCAAACCAAATGGTCAGTGCAATCACCGGAACGATGATCAGCAACATCAAAATAGTGGAAACAACGATCAGATGGCCCTGCTGCGAGGCGACGTCGCCAGACGGATTCATGAGCACCGTATCGCAGCCAGCCAGCAAAATGAGGGGGAGAAGGAGCAGTCCGCGCCGAAATATGAGTGAAACCATGGAGGAAAAGTCCCGTCGAAACTATCAGATCGTGATAATGTACACGCACTGGTATGCGTTGGCGATTGGACGTTTTGTCCTACCCTTGCCACTGTAGTGCTCCGTGCGTAATGGAGCGTCAGGATTTGCGAAGCACTACACTTTATCATTGGGAAGGGTTCGACACGGCCGGTTGGCATGGCCATTAATTAGAAACCCACTAAGAGACAAAATTATGATGACCAGCACTCATAGCCACAATGGCGGACTTTCCACCAATTTATCGTCGCATTCGGGCGTCAATGATGCTCGAAACGCCAAATCGGATCATAAAAAAATCGCCCCGGGCGAGATCGCTATCGGCGTAGTTATCGGCCGCGCGTCTGAATATTTCGATTTCTTCGTCTACGCCATGGCCTCCGTGCTGGTGTTTCCCTCCGTATTCTTTCCGTTCGAGCAACAACTGGAGGGGACGCTTTACGCATTCGTGATTTTTTCCTTTGCTTTTCTGGCAAGACCTTTCGGCACCGTGCTGTTCATGGCGCTCCAGAAACGCTTCGGGCGCGAGGTTAAACTGACTGCGGCTCTCTTCATCCTGGGGATTTCAACCGCCGGCATTGCCTTCCTGCCAACCTTCCAGCATCTCGGTTTTGCCGCGATCGTTTTGCTCTCCCTATTGCGCATCGGCCAGGGCATAGCGCTGGGTGGCTCGTGGGACGGCCTGCCCTCGCTGCTGGCGCTGAATGCGCCGCAGAACAAGCGCGGCTGGTACGCCATGCTGGGCCAGTTGGGGGCGCCGGTGGGTTTCATGATTGCCGGCGGCCTGTTCGCCTACCTGCTGTCGAACCTGACCACCGAAGACTTCCTTGACTGGGGCTGGCGCTATCCGTTCTACGTAGCCTTTGCCATCAACGTGGTGGCGCTGTTCGCCCGCTTGCGCCTGGTGTCGACCCCGGAATACGCCCATCTGCTCGATGAGCGCGAACTGGAACCAACCAACGCCCTCGAAATGACCCGCTCGCAAGGGCGTAACGTCATCATCGGCGCCTTGGCGGCATTGGCCAGCTACGCCCTGTTCCATCTGGTTACCGTATTTCCGCTGTCCTGGATCACCCTGTATTCGATGCGCTCGCTGAGCGATTTCCTGGTCATCCAGGTAATCGGCGCCGGGCTCATGGCGCTCGGCGTGATCGCCTCCGGCCTGATTGCCGATCGGTTTGGCCGCCGCACCACCCTCGGCAGCTGCGCTATCCTGATCGCCGTGCTCAGCGCCTTTGTGCCGACCTTGATGAACGGTGGCGAGTTTGGGCAGAATTTGTTCATCCTGCTGGGCTTCAGCTTGCTTGGGCTGTCTTATGGCCAAGCGGCGGGCGCTGTCACCGCCAATTTCCCGGCAAAGTATCGCTATACCGGCGCCGCTCTCACCTCTGATCTGTCGTGGCTGGTTGGCGCCGGCTTCGCGCCGCTGGTGGCGCTTGGTCTCTCCGCCCATTTCGGCCTGGCCTATGTCAGCTTTTACCTGCTGTCCGGCGCAGCTTGCTCGCTGGCCGCGCTGAGCCTCAATCGCGCCTTGGAAATTCGCGACTGATACACAGATCCCGCTCCGCGCGTCAGGCAGTATTTGACTGGGGAATCTGGCTGGAGAACATGGCGCGGACAGCGCGGGCGGTTTGCCATTGATAACAAAATGCCTGTTTTCGTATGAAAACAGGCATTTTTATTTGTGCTTAATTCGCAACTCATTCGCAACTCATTTGCAACCTCATTTGCAACCTCATTTGCAACTTATCGGGCTATTTCCATACAGTTTCCAGATACCAGCCAAAGTAACTAGTCCACTCCGCCGTCCACCCGGTTACCACGAATAACCCACCCCCGCATTGAACAGACTATGGCTACCGGGAGTGGTGCTGACCCCTAATTTGACAACGGTATCGCGGCTCACATGCGCACTTGCGCCGATTGCCAGTGCTGTATAACCGGCGTAACTGCCGATACCTGCGCCCAAGGAGAACGTTTTGCCAGCCTCGACTTGCGGCAGGCCAGACAGCGCCCCGGCCATCGCCACCCCGCTATACGCCAGGCGCTGAACATCGCCGACTTGCGAGGCAACTTGCCGCAATTGCGAAACGTTGACCGCATCGGTCGGATTGACCCCGGCAGCGACATTCGTGATACGACGTTCGTTGCCTGCAGAGCCGACTGAAACCGTATTGGCCTGATCGGCCACAGAATTAGCGCCCAACGCCACCGAATTATTGCCGGTCGCTTGCGTCCCGGCGCCCAAGGCCACGGCGTCATTGCCCGAGGCCAGCGCGTTATTGCCAATCGCCACCGTCGGATCACCTGTCGCCCGCGCGTTATAGCCAATCGCCACGGAACCAGCTTGCGAAGCCAGGGCGCGGAAGCCCACTGCCGTGGTGTTGGTATCGGTCGCTTGCGCATTCGAACCCAAAGCCGTTGCGCCATCCTTGGTCGCCTGGGCGCACAGGCCGGAACCGCTAGCATCCACGCCATGGACGCTAGCGCAGGTAGCGGCGTTCACGTTGTTGATGACCGTGCCGCTGGTGCCGCGTGTCTGCACCGTACCGTCGCTGTTGGCGCCGCCTATGGTCGTCGCTCCGATGGTTGCGCCATTGGCGGCAGCAGCATTTGCCCCATCCACCAATGGTTTCAGCGACGTCGACAACGAAGCTGTACCGGTAGTGATGCCCTGCAAGCCTGACGACAGCGACGTCACCTGGCTCAAACTGGTCGACAAGGACGCAATTCCGGTCGATGCCGAGGTAGAGAGCGATGCCGCATTGCTATTGGTCGTCGACAGTCCGGTCGACAGCGAGTTCACGTTTGAGGTATTGATCGAGAGGCCGGTCGACAGCGAATTGATGCTGCTGGTATTGCTGGACAAGCCGCTAGAGGTTGAGGTCGACAGCGAATTCACATTGCTATTCGTTGTGCTTAAGCCGGTCGAAGTCGAGGTCGACAACGACGCAACGCTGGACGAGGTCGAGGTAGACAACAACGTCAATTGCCCGACATTCACTGCATCTGTGGCTGCAGTACCTGCCGCAAGATTCGCCATTTTCTGACCACTGTTGTTGATGCCGTTGGTGGTAGTCAAGCCGGTGACGGTAAGTGCTCCCGTGGTAATCCCGGTCGAAAGTGAATTGATCGTTGTGCTGAGGCCGGTAGACAGCGATGCAACTCCGATTTGAGCGGCTCTGATGCCGGTTGATGCAGAAGTGGACAAGGAAGTCACGTTGCTGGTGGCCGTGCTGGTGGCCGTACTCAGCCCCGTCGACAACGAACCAATATTGCTGGCGTTGGTGCTGATGCCGGTCGAAGTTGAAGTCGACAGCAACGTCACATTACTACTGGCCGTGCTCAGGCCAGTCGAAGTTGAGACGGATAAGGAATTTAACTGGCTGACATTGACAGCATCTGTATTTGCGGTACCCGCAGCCACGCCTGTCAGTTTTTGGTTCGCTAGATCCAATCCGTTAATGACAGATCCCTTGCTATTAACGTTGATCGTCCCGCCAACGGAAATATTTGTAGGATCTTGAGCGCCTGCGCCTGATTGGTAAAAGAGAATATGGTTAGTCTGCGTCGTTGCAGTACTGCGATTGCAGTTCGCACTTGTTCCCCCTGTAGTTCCCCCATCTGTAACGTGGGCGCAAGTGTTGTCGTTATTATCGTTGACATAGATCCCCCCACCCGCGTACGCAACGCCAGATAACATCGTCCCGCCCCATACAAGCGATACAGCTATTGCTGTGGCCGTTTTTGTGCTGCTTCGTTTGCCACGCGCCTTGGTGTTTTCGGAGACAGCAACCCTGGCGCCAAGCGTTTCGTTGTAAACGGTGCGGTAGGCTCTATTCATGATTGGTCTTATATAAATTGACGGTGACTTGCCGTAAGGGATTACTTGATGGCGTGGACAAAACGGAAAACTAAGCGGGAAGCAGCTAGCAAATGGCAGAGAGCAAGGGTTCCGCATTGCCTGAAGAAAACACTATGCTTAGTGCAGTAACAAAGCCGGGCTGGCAAGAGTGAGTACTTTTTCTTGTGCGACGTTAAAGTCGCATGTCAGCTTGACGGCCATCATCCGAAAATTCAGATTGAATATCAATCAGCCAATCCCCAAAAGCCTGTAGGGATTTGCCTACAGCAACAGTAATTCATCATTACCGGTCTTGTTCCGGGGCTTATTCCGAGTTTTATTCCGAGTTTTATTCCGAGTTTTATTCCGAGTTTTATTCCGAGTTTTATTCCGAACTCGATTTAGCAGCCTGCCAACCACGACAACTCCCCACCTCTAGCACCCAAGCTCCCCCTCTTGAGCAGATCGAGCAACCAATCTTTCATACCAATGTGATTGTTGGTAATTATTGAATAGTGTTAGCACTTTTAGCCAGTTTATCCATTCAGAATTAACCGTCATGATGCATTCACTGCCCGGCACACTAATTCCCCGGAAATCAAGGGCGGCTACTTAAACAACGATAACAACGTTGACAGCGCTCACACCAACCTCAAGGAGCTTCAAATGAATCAAGCAAAAGTAAGCATCGTCACCGGATCCTCACGCGGCATCGGCGCAGCGGTAGCGCAACGGCTGGCCGGCGATGGTTTTGCCGTCGTCGTCAACTATGCCGGTAGCGCCGCAGCTGCCGAGGCCTTGGTGCAACAACTGATTAAACAAGGCAGCCAGGCTATCGCAGTCCAAGCCGACGTCAGCGATCCGGCAGCGGTGCGCGCCATGTTCGATGCGGCAGAACAGGCGTTCGGCGGGGTCGACGTGCTGGTCAATAATGCCGGCATCATGCTCAACGCCACGATCGGCGACACCGACGACGCCAGTTTCGAGCGCCAGGTCGCCATCAATCTCAAGGGCAGCTTCAACACCCTGCGCGAAGCCGCCAAACGGCTGCGCAATGGCGGCCGCATCGTCAACTTCTCGTCCAGCGTGGTCGGCATGCTGCAACCCACTTATGGCGTGTATGCCGCTACCAAGGCAGCGGTGGAAGCAATGACCAGCATCCTGGCCAAAGAGCTGCGCGGTAAAAACATCACGGTCAACGCCGTTGCCCCAGGGCCGACCGCTACCGAGCTGTTCCTCAACGGCAAACCGCAAGAAGTGGTTGATCGCCTGGCCAAGCTGGCGCCGCTTGAGCGCCTCGGCCAGCCGCAGGATATCGCCGCCACTGTTGCCTTCCTGGCAGGCGCCGACGGCGGCTGGATCAACGGTCAGGTCTTGCGCGCCAACGGCGGCATCATCTGATCATCCGCAAACCTGACAGCACATCACTTTTCGACATCAGCGAAAGGAAAACATCATGCAACAAGTCATTGTCATTACTGGCGCCTCCAGCGGCTTCGGCGCCCTCGCCGCCCGCGCACTTGCCGACGCCGGCCATACCGTCTATGCCAGCATGCGCGAGACCCAAGGCCGTAACGCGCCCCAAGTTGCCGCAGTGGCGCGTTACGGCGCCGAGCACAAGGTCGATCTGCGCAGCGTCGAGCTCGACGTCGCCAGCAGTGCATCGGTCGACGCCGGCATTGCCAGGATCATTGCCGACTGCGGCCGGCTCGATGTGGTGATCCACAACGCCGGTCACATGTCCTTCGGCCCGGCCGAAGCGTTTACGCCAGAGCAGTTCGCCCAGCTCTACGACATCAATGTGCTGAGCACCCAGCGCGTCAATCGCGCCGCCCTGCCGCAACTGCGCAAACAAGGCAAAGGTCTGGTCGTGTGGATTTCTTCCAGCAGCGCACGCGGCGGCACGCCGCCTTATCTGTCGCCCTACTTCGCGGCCAAGGCAGCCATGGATTCGCTAGCGGGGTCGTATGCCGGGGAACTGGCGCGCTGGGGTATTGAGACGTCGATCATCGTGCCTGGCGCCTTCACCAAGGGCACCAATCACTTCGCTCATTCCGGCGCACCGGCTGATATGGCGCGTGCCGCTGAGTATGACGATGGCCCGTATGCCGGCGTGCCGCAGCAGGCGCTGCAAGGTTTGGCGGCGCTAGAGCCCGCCGACGCCGATGCGGCAAGCGTCGCTGACGCCATCGTCGCGGTCATCGGCATGCCCTTCGGCAGCCGTCCTTTCCGCACCCACGTCGATCCTTCGCAAGACGGCTGCGAGATCGTCAACGGCGTCGCCGATCGTGTGCGTAGCGAGATGTTTCGACGCATCGGGCTGGAAGATTTGCTCAGTCCACGGGTGAACGCTTGAGTGCGGCCCTGCAAGCAATCCAGCAACCGCCCCCACAGCTGACAGCGGCGGCCAGCCCGAAAGCCGCTGCGTTACAAGGAGGCAGCATGAAGCCATCCATCACCTATCTGCACCTGCTAGCCAAGACACCGTTCTTTACCGGCCTCAACCGCAAGCAGCTGCAATGGGTCATCGACCACTCGAAGGAATGGCAAGCCGCCAAAGGCAATCTTATCGCCCGCAGCGATAGCGACGCCGGCAGTTTCTGGGTACTGCTTGACGGCAGCTGGCAAATCGAGACCGGCAGCCGCGAGTACCGCGTAGGGCATGCAGATCCCGGAAAATGGTATGGCGCCGACACAGTGCATGCGGCGACAGTCGCCTCGCGCCTGGTGGCGGCCACCGAGAGTTACGTGATGGAGATCCGGCTGGCAGACTTCAATGAAATGCTGAAGCAGGGATTCGACTTCAACTTACACCTGCGACAGGGCGTTGAATATTATCAGGCCATCCTGAAACCCTAGCAGCCGAGTCGCCAAGACTAACTTAAGGCGGCCTCGAATAACTCCTGTTGCACCATTCCCGCGTTCGCGGGGTTGACAGAGTTTGTAGAGCCAGCCTTAAGCGACCTTGCCCCAGGCCTTGCGCGCCCGCTCCCGCACCAGCATCCTGACGCTGTCAGGCACCGGCGTGCGCTGCTCAAGCTGCTCGGCGCTGGACCAGACGCTCTGCTCAAAATGCGTCAGCATGGCATTGGTGATGAAGCGGGTACGGTTGGCGTACACATGACGATCGCCGCCGGCGCTTTGCTGTTTAATGTAGAAACGTTGCGGCACCACCAGGTGCAAATGCTGCCTGGCGCGCGTCATGGCAACGTACAGCAGGCGCCGCTCCTCTTCGATGTCGCCATTGCTGCCGGTGCTCAAATCGGAGGGGATGCAGCCATCCACCACATTCAACAGATGCACCGATTGCCATTCCTGGCCCTTGCTGGAATGGATGGTGGAGAGAATCAGGTAATCTTCATCGCGCAATGGCGGGCCGGAGCGGTCGCTGGTGGCCTGCGGCGGATCCAGCGTGATCTCGGTCAGGAAGCGTTCGCGTGAACCGTAAGCGCCTGCCAGCTGCGCCAGTTGGCTGATGTCTTGAGCCCGCACTTCGGCGTCTTCATGCAAGCGTTCCAGCTGCGGCAGATACCAGTCGCGCACCAGCTCGATATCGGCGGGCCACACCGGCTCCGTCCGCAAGGCGCGGTACAACACCACAAAATCCGACCAGGCGGCAGCGGCGCTGGACGGCGCCTGAAACGCTTCGATCGCGGCTAGCGGATCGGCAGCAGCGCTGATGCTATCGAGGATTTTTGCCGCCGTCGCCGGCCCGACGCCTGCAATCAATTGCATCGTCCGAAACCCCGCCAGACGGCCGCCGGGGTTTTGCGCAAAGCGCAAAATCGCTAACAAATCCTTCACGTGCGAGGCTTCCAGGAATTTCAAGCCGCCGAACTTCACATAGGGAATATTCCGTCTTACCAATTCCAGTTCCAGCGCCGCACTGTGGCTGGCGGCGCGAAACAGCACTGCCTGCGATTTCAGCGCCAGGCCGCCCTCGCGATGCTCCAGGACTTTATTCAGCACCCATTGCGCCTGCTGCGCCTCGTCCGAAATCAATACCAGTTGCGGCTTGCCGGCGCCGCTGCGATCGGTCCATAAATTCTTTGCGTAACGTTCAACCGCCGCAGAAATGACGGCGTTGGAAGCATCCAGAATCGCTTGCGTAGAGCGGTAATTGCGGTCCAGGGTGACCACCGTGGCAGCCTGGCTGAACTGTTGCGGAAAATCGAGGATATTGCGCACCGTGGCGCCGCGAAAGGAATAGATGGCCTGGGCATCATCGCCCACCACGCACACGCCTTGGCCGTCCGGCTTCATGCCGGCCAGGATCGCGGCCTGCAAGCGATTGGTGTCTTGATATTCGTCGACCAGGATGTAATCGAAACGCGCCCCTACTTCAGCGCCCAGCTCGGCGTCGGCCGCCAGCTCGGCCCAGAACAGCAGCAGATCGTCGTAATCGAGCACGTTTTGCGCTTGCTTGGCGTCGACGTAGGCAGCGAACAGGGCATTCAGTTGCGGCTCCCACTCGGCGCACCAGGGAAAGATGTTCTGCAACACGGCCCCGAGCGAATCCTGGCTGTTGACTACCCGCGAATAAATCGCCAGGCAGGTGCCCTTCATCGGGAAGCGTTTGTGGCTGTTGCTGAAGCCCAGTTCATGGCGCACCAGTCCCAGCATGTCTTCAGAATCGCCGCGATCATGGATGGTGAACGACGGCTCCAGCCCGATGCGGCCGGCGTATTCGCGCAACAGCCTGGCGCCGATGCTGTGGAAGGTGCCGGCCCAGGGCAAGCTGGTGATCTGCAAGCCGCCTGCCCGGCCCTGGGTTTTCAGTACGCGGCTCAGCACCTGGCCGGCGCACCGCTCCATTTCCTGCGCCGCGCGCCGCGAAAAACTCAGCAGCATGATGCGTTGCGGATCGGCGCCGTTGATGATCAGGCGCGCCACCCGGTGCGCCAGCGTATTGGTCTTGCCGGAACCGGCGCCAGCGATAATCAGCAAGGGTCGCACGGCATGCGGCGCCAGCCCGCTATCGTGTTCTACCGCACTGCGCTGCTGCGCATTGAGCCCGGCAAAGGGATCGCTGCCGGCGTCGTCGGCGCCACTGAGCGCAGGACTGGAAGCGGGATTATCGAGGATGGTTGAACTTGGCATGGCGGATAAGTGGCAGCGACGCATAACTGTACATTTATCCAGTGCTTGCCGGCAAGCGGATTTTCATAATTCACACTTGCCATTTTGCCAATAATTACTTTGAATCAGCACCTCTGGTTTAATAACCCGACGAATCCACCTGACCAGATAACGCGGACTGGATACGTTTGTGAGTGACAGGGTTGGTCCCGCCAGAGCATTCCACTGCCAGGATGCGATCGCTTTTTTGTGCCAACCACTGCACAAATTCGTCCATTGTAACGAAGCACTTTTCGGAATCAGTCCATGACGAACCGTCGTCGTATCGGCGATACAAAACGCTGCCATCCGGCATGAATTCAAAACCCATGCAACTGGAATCCCGATGGCTGATATAAAACCGCTTATTGATTGCCAGCCATTCGCCGAAACGGGTCGCCAGTTCCAGGCCATATTTCTGATGCGCGCCGATCTGAGGTAGTGTGACTACCGCCTCCTTGACTTTCGAGGCGATCACGAGATGCAAATCCACCTTGGTGCACGCGCCGCTCTGATCGCAATACACCCGTTCCGCGCCAAGCCATTTGCAACAGACTAGAGCCGTGAGAGTGATGAGGCTGGCTTCGACACCCCAAAGCCATAGCATGTTCTCTGACGTTGCTTCCGCAACCTGACTAGAAACTCGGCGCGCAAGCGTCAGATGATGGTGGCGAGACATATCCTGCAAAGCATCGCCCCACGTGACGGGCCCAGCCAGCAACAACCGCCTGGCCAGATCGCCGCCGCCATCGACAGTGAGCGTGATCCAGGTCAGCCAATGCACCCATAGGGCAAACAACACTAAGGTCGAGGTTGCAAAAAAATCGAAATATATCGAACGCGATTTACCGTCCTCCGCCACCATTGAAGCCATGAAGGCCACGCTGACACCGAATAAGACAGTGGCAATACACGACAAATAAATGAACGGATTGTAACGAATGACCAGCGTATAAATCGCCGCCAGCACCGCCGTCGGCAGCGCCCCTAGCCACAGCAACCGGAATGGCGCTGCAACGGCAATTCGTCCAGAGGCTTTGTAACACCTGCGCGGGAATGTGCTCATGCAATCTATGCTTGTTATGAATTTGCTGCGGTTGTGGAATTTTCGGGAGAGGCTAATTTTCTGTCAAGCGGCACATTGCGCTCCACGTACGCCATCAGCCTCTTGACGCTCGTCGGAACATCTTCACGGGTTGTATCGATAACAAGTTGCGGCTGCTCGGGTGTTTCATAGGGTGCGCTGACCCCGGTAAATTCCCGCAATTCGCCGCAACGCGCTTTCTTGTATAAACCCTTAGGATCCCGCGATTCACAGGTCGCCAGATCGGCGGAGATATGAATTTCATGAAACCCCTCCCCGCAGGATTGCCGGGCACGCGCGCGATCGGCGCGATAAGGGGAAATGAAAGCGGTAATACAGATCAGGCCGGCATCGGCAAACAATGCGGCGACCTCGCCCACACGCCGGATATTCTCGGTTCTATCCTCGGGGCTGAAACCGAGATTCGCATTCAGGCCCTTGCGTATATTGTCGCCATCCAGCACGTAGCAGGAATATCCCAGTCCCGTCAGCGCATGCTCAAGCGCCATCGCTAGAGAGGATTTACCGGAGGCCGGCAAACCAGTCAGCCACATGACGGCGCCACGATGGCCGTGGTGCGCCGCGCGTTGCGACAGATTCACTGCATGAGGTACGCCAGTCAGGTTTTTATCCATTGCAAACTCCGCACAGTACAGTGTCATTTGACGGCCACGCATCAGGATACATGATGTCTCAATCCGCGCGGGACGCAATGATTCAGATTTTTCGTGCAAGCGTTAGTCATGCATTTCTCTTCACGGCCCCGTACTTGAAACAGTGGCTGCATGGCCGCCGGATACGGTAATATCTGCCGAACAGTTTGCCAATATCGCGACCTGTGCAAAACATGTCTGGCAACCATCCAATTTGACAGCAAAGGCCATTCTGATGATTCCATCGTTCGTCGGCGTAACAGGCTTGCCCAGGGCAGGTTCCACGCTGCTGTGCCAGCTATTGGGGCAGCATCCGGAAATTCATTGCGAAGGACATAGTTCGCCTCTTTGCAATACCTTGCTGGGGATCCGTCGCATGATCAGCGACGACACTTTTTTCCTGTCGCAGCTCGATACGCAATTCGACCGAAGTTATGCCCATTTGACAGCGGCGATGCAGGGTTTTCTGCGCGGCTGGCATCATGATTGCGACAAGCAGGTGGTGGTGGACAAGAACCGCGCATGGCTGCATGCGATAGAACTGCTGCTGCATATCGAGCCGAACGCCAAGCTGATCGTGTGCCTGCGCGAGCTGGGACAAATCTACGGATCGATCGAGGCGCAGCACCAGCGCACGATCCTGGTCGATTTCATCGATCACCTGGCCGATTTCGACCGCTTCGGGCGAGCCGACATGCTGTTCGCCAAAGACAAGGCCATCGGCGCGCCGCTGATATCGCTGCATGCAGTTCCCGATTTGCCGAAGCAGGTGCAGGAACGTCTGTATTTCATTCGTTTCGAAGACTTGATGGAGCGGCCGTCGGCCTGTATGACGCATCTCTATTCCTGGCTAGGATTGTCGCCGTTCGACATCGATCCCGATCACCTGACGATAGGCGTCCAGGAAAGCGACAGCCATTACCACATGAAATACAGCCACAAGCAGGCGCAGCAGATAAGCAAGCCGAAACGGCATGACATCCCGCCGCGCATACAGGCGCAAATCGAAAGCGCCTACTCCTGGTTTTACCAGCTCTACTATCCGCAGAAAATGTAAAGTTAAAACGCCTTGCCGATCTCGGCCCAGGCGCGCACCGATTTATTGCTGCCGACCAGTTGCGGGGTCGATCCCAGCGGCGCCGCAACATACAGTTTGGCGCGCCACTGATCGGTTCCGGTCCAATTCATGCCGACGCCTGCTCCGCTCAGCGTCGCGCCGTTTTCGCCCGGCAGCCACGGGCTCTTGTTGACCGTCACATGTTCACTGTCGACGAAAGCCAGCACCTGCCAGCGTCCGCTAGCGAACTGGCCGAGCTCGTGACGCAGTTCGAGCGAACCGTATACCCCCTTATCGCCGGACAGCACGCCGATGTCGTAAGCGCGAACCGTATAGGGGCCGCCTGCGATCATCTTTTCTGCGGGATCCAGGTTGCCGTTTGCCCATTGGCTGGATAGCGCAAAATAGAGGGAATCGTTCTGCGTCAGATTTTGCAGATGGGCGAAATTTGCGTTCCATTTCATGTAACTGCCTTGCGTTCTGGCGGTCACGGAATCGGCCAGTTGCGCCGCCAGATCGTCGAATCCGACGCGCCCCGCAGTCACGCCGATATTCCAGCTGCCGATGCCGCCGGCCAGCGCAGCGTTGCGCCAGTCGCCGTTCAGGCTCGCTACCCAGTTATCCAGGTGGCGATCGGTCTTGATGTTGCTGACGCCGATCCGATCGTTCAGCTGTTTGCGATCGAACTGGAGCTGGCCGTATACGTTGGCGCCGCGCGTGCGCATGAACGGATGTTTGAGCCAGATGCTTGCCACTTGTGCGGTGCCGTGGCCGTCGAGCGCGCTCAAGCTATCGCCGAGGATGTAATGCAGCGCTGAATAGGACGCGCCGATCCGCGTGCCCAGGCCGTTAAGCAAGGTTTCATAGGAAATGCTGCCGTAATTCATGTCTCTGCCGCTGGTCAGAGCGCCGATGCTAAGGACGTCGCCATGCCGTAGCGGATCAAAGATATTCACGGCTGCACCGAGACGGGTGCGCCCGGTGTAGCGGTTGCCGTAATTGTCCAGCGTGAGATTCGCCGCCACCCGCGCCGTTGGATCGGCTTGCACCAGCAGGTCGGAAGTACCGACCTCTTCACCCGGCTTCAGAATCGCGCTGGCGGCGACACCGGGGATATCGGAGACCAGCAGCAGCACGTGGTCGAGTCCGCCCTGGGTAACCACTTGCCCGGCTTGCAACGGGGATAAGGTTTGCTGCAGTAAGGCGTCGCTCACCCGGCTGCGATTGTCGAGCTTGACCTGGCCGTAGCGGGCCTCGATCACCGTAACCCGCACCACGCCGCCTTGCACGGTCTGGGCCGGGATGATGGCGCGCGCCAGCGGATAGCCGTGGTCATGGTAATAGTCGGTGATGCGGGAAACCACTGCGCCGAGCTGGCCCAAAGTGAAGCTCTTGCCTTCGGCGTCAGCCACCAGCGCGTGCAGGGTCGCCGTATCGAAAGCGGTATTGCCGGACAGTTGTATGCTGGTGACGTTGAAAGACGCGCTCGGCGGCAACTGAGCGCCGCCTTCCCGTTCGATAGTCAGGCCGGTTCCCGTTGGGGAAGGAGCGGCCGGCTTGAGCGGCTGGATTTGTTGCAGTATCGAACCGGCGCCGGGCGGGGTTACCGGGTCGGCGGCAAATGCTGCGAAAGATGGATAGCTGAGCAGCATGGCTGCAAGAATCGGCTTCATCGGGTGTAGAAATCCAGCGTTATTTTTCACTGAGGCTCGCTTATTCATCCGTACTCACAATATTGTCCGGCAGCTTGACACCGGTGCTCATGATTTTCACTTCCACACCGTTCATGCCGTTATCGCTCCCGCTGGGCGGATTGCTCGGCGCCTGAGTATTGAACTGAACCAGGTCGAGCGCCGCCAAATTAATGCCTGCATGCGAAGGAGCAAAAATATTATCCAGCGCCGCGATCACATTCTGCACAGATACGGGCGCCGTACCCGCCTTCAAGGTCAGCGCGGTGGCGTTGCCTGCCGCCTGCTGGAACACATAGTTCATCGCGCTCAAGCCGCCGCCGTCAATTGCATACAGTCCTGGCTGGCTGGTCGGCGTGGCGTTTGAAGTCCAGGTCAAGCTGCCCGTGGTAGCGTTGCTCAGCGTATCGCCCGTCACCAGCCCGCTCAGAGTTCCTGTCAGGCCGGACGGCGTTTGCCCGGCGACGATGCTTGCGGGAGCGGCATTGTAGGTCAGCGTCGCGGGGGTGATATTGGCGGTTGTCGTCGTCGTACTGCTCACCATATAGTTGCCAGCGTCAGCGCCGCTTGCGGTGACACCGGCTACCGAGACGGTCTTGCCGGCGCCGGCATTCTTGTCGGCAAAGTTGGCAGAGGTATCGCTAAACGTCACTGCATCACCGGCCAGCCCTCCGCTTAGCGTCACGCCTGCCAACGTATTGCCGTCATAGGTCTTGCTGGCGCCGGTGGCGACAGCGGTGATGGCGAGCGGCGTGATATCGGCAGTGGTCGTTGTGCCGGAATTGCTGACCTGGTAGTTGCCGGCATCCGCACCGCTTGCATTGATGCCTGAAACGCTAACCGTCTTGCCCGTGCCTGCATTTTTGTTGCCAAAGCTCGCCGAGGCATCGTTGAATGCAACCTGATCGCCGCTCATCAGGCCGCTGCCCGTCAATATGACCGAACCGGAAGTGCTTGCGTCATAGACCTTGTTCACGCCTGTTGCTACGACTGTGACCGACAATTTGTTGACCGTATAGTCGCCGGCAATGCTGCCCAACAGGTAGTTGCCGGCATCGGCGCCGCCCAAGGCGCCGCTTGCCGATTCGATGCCAATGTGGGTGCCGGCTGTCAGGTGGCCGCTGCTGCTGGTAAGCCCGGTCGTGTTCACGGACGTGCCGGGAGCGCTAACGCTGTCTCCCGCGATCACGTTCGATATGCTTACCGCGCCAGGCGTCAGGGCGGAACCGTAGATCGAGCTGCCGGCCGCAATCGAACCGGCCAGCGTCAGTGGATTCACGGTGTAATTACCGCTGGCGCCGGCAAAGGTGTAATTGCCGGCGTCGGTTCCACCCAAGGCAGTGCCGACTGCTTCAATTCCGCTATGGGTTCCGGCGATCAGGTGGCCGCTGCTGCTGGTCAAGCCCGTCGTATTCACCGTAATGGCGGCAGGCGTGACAAGGTCGCCAGCAACCAGATTCGTGAAATTTACCGCGCCCGGCGTCAGGATTGAGCCGTAGGTCGAGCCGCCCGCCGCAAGCGTGGCATTCAACGCCAAGGGGCTGACGCTGTAATCGCCCGTGACACCGGTAAAGGTGTAATTGCCGGCGCTGGCTCCGCTCAGCGCGCTGACCGCTTCAATTCCGGTATGGGCGCCGGCGATCAGGTGGCCGCTGCTGCTGGTGAGGCCGGCGGTGTTGACCGTTACCGTCGCCGTGCCGAGCACGTCGCCTGACACGACATTCGTGAAACTTGCCGCACCCGGCACCAGGGCTGAACCGTAGACCGAACTGCCAGCCCCGATCGAACCGGTCAAGGCTAGCGGGGTCACGGTGTAGTCGCCGCTAGCGCCGGCAAAAGTATAGTTGCCCGCATCCGCTCCGCCTAAAGCAGTGCCTAGCGCCTCGATTCCGTTATGGGTTCCGGCCTTCAAGTGTCCGCTAGCGCTGGTCAAGCCTGATGCATTCACGGTGACGGCAGCTGGCGTAACGAGGTCGCCTGCCACCGCATTCGTGAAACTCGCCGCACCCGGCGTCAGAGCCGAACCGTAGATCGAGCTGCCCGCCGCAAGTGTCGCGTTCAACGCCAACTGGTTGACGCTGTAGTCGCCAGTAACACCCGTAAAGGTGTAATTGCCGGCATCGGTCCCGCTCAGTGCGCTGACCCCTTCAATTCCGGTATGGGTTCCTGCGATCAAGTGGCCGCTGCTGCTGGTCAGGCCGCTGGTGTTGACCGTGACCGTCGCCGTGCCCAGCGCGTCGCCCGCCACCGCATTGGTGAAACTCGCTGCGCCCGGCGTCAGGACTGAACCGTAGGTCGAACCGCCGGTTCCGATCGAACCGGTCAAGGCCAACGGACTCACGGTGTAGTTGCCCGTGACACCTGCAAAGGTGTAGTTGCCGCCATCGATCCCGCTCAATGCAGTGACCGCTTCAATTCCGGTATGGCTTCCGGCGACCAAGTGGCCGCTGCTGCTGGTGAGGCCGCTGGTGTTGATCACCACCGTCGCCGTGTCCAGCACGTCACCTGCGACGGCATTGGTGAAACTCGCTGCGCCCGCTACCAGGCCCGCACCGTAGGTCGAGCTGCCGCTACCGATCGAACCGGTCAACGCCAACGGGGTCACGGTGTAGTTGCCGCTAGCGCCGGCAAAAGTATAGTTGCCCGCATCCGCTCCGCCCAAGGCAGTGCCTACCGCTTCGATTCCGCTATGGGTGCCAGCAATCAGGTGGCCGCTGCTGCTGGTCAGGCCTGTCGTATTCACCGTGGCGGCTGCAGGCGTGACGAGGTCACCTGCCACCGCATTCGTGAAACTCGCCACGCCCGGCGCCAGGGCCGAACCGTAGGTCGAACTGCCCGCCGCAAGTGTCGCGTTCAACGCCAGCTGGCTGACGCTGTAGTCGCCCGCGACACCTGCGAAGCTGTAATTGCCGCCATCGCTACCGCTCAGTGCACTGACTCCTTCAATTCCGGTATGCGTTCCGGCAATCAGGTGGCCGCTGCTGCTGGTGAGGCCTGCGGTATTCACCGTGACCGTGGCAGTGCCCAACGCATCGCCTGTAATTGCGCCGCTCAAACTTGCCGCTCCAGGCGTCAAGGCCGAGCCATAGGTCGAACTGCCGGCGCCGATCGAGCCGCTCAACACCAGCTTGTTCACGCTGTAGTCGCCCGCAACACCTGCAGAGGTGTAATTGCCGGCATCCGCTCCGCTCAGCGCGCTGACGGCTTCAATCCCTGCATGGGTTCCGGCGATCAAGTGGCCGCTACTGCTGGTGAGACCGCTGGTGTTGACCGTGACCGTCGCCGTACCCAGCGCGTCGCCCGCCACCGCATTCGTGAAACTCGCTGCACCCGGCGCCAGGACTGAACCGTAGGTCGAACTACCCGTCCCGATCGAACCGGTCAGGGCCAACTGGCTGACGCTGTAATCGCCAGTAACACCCGTAAAGGTGTAATTGCCGGCATCGGTCCCGCTCAGTGCACTGACTCCTTCAATTCCGGCATGGCTTCCTGCGATCAAGTGTCCGCTGCTGCTGGTCAGGCCGCTGGTGTTGATCGTGACCGTCGCCGTGCCCAGCGCATCGCCCGCCACCGCATTGGTGAAACTCGCTGCACCCGGCGTCAGGACTGAACCGTAGGTCGAACCGCCGGTTCCGATCGAACCGGTCAAGGTCAACGGACTCACGGTGTAGTTGCCCGTGACACCTGCAAAGGTGTAGTTGCCGCCATCGATCCCGCTCAATGCAGTGACCGCTTCAATTCCGGTATGGCTTCCGGCGATCAAGTGTCCGCTGCTGCTGGTGAGGCCGCTGGTGTTGATCACCACCGTCGCTGTGTCCAGCACGTCACCTGCTACGGCATTCGTGAAACTCGCTGCGCCCGCTGCCAGGCCCGCACCGTAGGTCGAGCTGCCGGCGCCTATCGAACCGGTCAAGGCCAACGGGGTCACGGTGTAGTTGCCGCTAGCGCCGGCAAAAGTATAGTTGCCCGCATCCGCTCCGCCCAAGGCAGTGCCTACCGCTTCGATTCCGCTGTGGGTGCCAGCAATCGGGTGGCCGCTGCTGCTGGTCAGGCCTGTCGTATTCACGGTGACGGCAGCTGGCGTGACGAGGTCGCCTGCCACCGCATTGGTGAAACTCGCCGCGCCCGGCGTCAACGCTGAACCGTAAGTCGAGCTGCCCGATGCCACGGTGGCGTTCAACGCCAGGGGATTCACCGTGTAGTTGCCCGTGAGTCCGGCATGCGTGTAGTTACCGGCATCGCTCCCGCTCAGCGCACTGATCGATTCAATCCCGCTATGGGTTCCGGCAATCAGGTGGCCGCTGCTGCTGGTGAGGCCGGTCGTGTTGATCGCGACCGTTGCCGTGCCCAGCGCGTCGCCGGCCACCGCATTCGTGAAACCCACCGCGCCCGGCGTCAGGGCTGAACCGTAGGTCGAACTGCCGGTCCCGATCGAACCCGTCAGGGCCAAGGGAGTGACGGTGTAGTTGCCAGTGGCGCCGGCAAAGGTGTAATTGCCCTTGACTGCATCGGCTCCGCTCAGGACACCGCTGACCGACTCAATTCCAGCGTGAGTGCCAGCGATCAGGTTGCCGCTAGTGCTGGTCAGGCCCGTTGTATTCACAGTAACCGGCGCCGCCGTGACTACGTGCCCCGCAACCATATTGCTGAAACTGACCGTGCCCGGCGTCAGGGTTGAGCCGTAGGTAGAGCTGCCGCTTGAGATCGAGCCGATCAGCGCCAGCGGATTGATCGTCAACGCGCCATTGACAAAGGTAATGTTGTAGCCCTGCTGGCCGGTGGAGGAAACGCCAGACGCTATGATCGAGTAAGTGCCGACGTCGACCGCAGTTTGCGATGAGCCGCTGTAACTTATGCTACCCAACAACCCGCTCGGTGTCCCGCTGTATCTGTAGCCATTGAGGCCGGTGTAAGTGACGCCGTTGTTGCTGGCATATGCCGCGCCATTGAAAATGCTGGTGGCGTTGTTGGCAGTGACGGTCAGTGCCGTCATGCCGCTGATCAATAGCGGATAGCTGCCGCCGGACATGCTCCAGGTGCCGGCGAAGTCCCACGCAGGATTCAGATTGCCGTTCGCGGCGGTGCTGGATGTGAAGTTGGCCTGATTCTGCATGTTTGCAGTCGTCATGCCCGTGCCGGCAGCGGAAGTAGCCTGGCCGGAGCTGGTTTTATCCCAGAAGCTGCCGGTGACGGTGCCGTTGCTATTATCTCCAACCAAGCCGCCAATCAAGCTCGAACCAGTTCCGGCGCTTACGAGGCCTGTCGAAAAGCTGTTGGTGACTGCACCGACGGTAAAAGTGCTGTCGTTGTTGCCGACCAGCCCGCCGATAAAGGTCGAACCGGCAGCACCGGTCACACTGCCTGTTGCATAACTGTTGTTAATCGCTGAGGCGCCGCTGCTGCTGGTCCCGGCGCCGTAATTATGACCAACCAGGCCGCCGACAGCGTTGTTACCGGAAACGCTGCCCTTCGCATAACTTTGGCTGATCGTACTCAAGCCGTAATTGGATCCAACCAACCCGCCTACGTATGACGCGCCGCTCACGGAGCCGGTGGCGTAGCTGTTGGTAATCGCGTTGGTAGCGCCGGTTGCACCGTAACTCCAGCCGATCAGTCCGCCGACACTGTTGCTGTTTCCGGTTACATTCCCGGTTGCATAACTATTACTGACCGTACCGCCTTGTATGCCGCCGAGCAAACCGCCAACGCTAATACTGTCAGCTGCATTGACCGTACCAGTTGCATAACTCCTGGAAATCGTGCCTCCCAGGTTCCACCCCACCAAACCGCCGACGTCATTGGAAGAGGCGCTGGCGCTCACGCTGCCTGTCGAATAACTATTGCTGATCGCACCGCTATTAAAACCCGCCAACTGGCCGGTATAGCTCGAAGCTGTTACGGCAACACTCCCCCCCACCAGGCCGACGTTGCGAATCACGCCGCTCGATTCGCCAAACAATCCGCGACCCGAGCCACTTGCGCTCGGGGTGATCGCGAGACCGCTGATCGTATGACCCAAGCCGTCGAACGTTCCAGTGAAAAGTGTGCTGCCCGTGCCTATCGGCGTGAAGCCTGCGCCGCTGTTCCAGGCTGAAGTGCCGGCGGCGTTGATGTCGCTGCCCAGCGCGTAGTAGCCCGCGAGGTTGCCCAGCGTCCCTTGCAAAGTGCCGTCGCCGCTGCTGGTTGCCGTACCCAGGGAGCTGATGACCGTATAAACATGATTGTTCATCGTCAGCACGCCACTGCCGCTGAAATTGACGCGCCCGTTAAACCCGGCGCTGCCTAAAGCGACATTGACATGGCCGCTGCCAGGCTCCAGATCCAGGCTGGCAGACCCGCTTGCCGTCATCGTGGCGTTGACGTTCACATCGTTGCTGGCGTTCAGGGTCAGCTTGTGGCCGCTCCAGCTTACCGTATCGTCAACGTTGACATTGCCGCTGCTGCCGCTGGCGCCGCCAGCCGAAGAAATCGTCACATTGCTCAAACCCAGTGCAGCGCTAAGCGTGGCGCCGGTCTGGTCGCCGCCGATGGGCGCGATCGTGAAATCAGTCGGATCGATCAGCCAGGTGCCGGCCAGGCCTAGCGCCGCAGCCGTGGTGATCCTGGCGTCGTTCGCCACCTTGACGTTGGCCGCGCTGGTCTCGATGAAGCCGCCGTTGCCGCCGTTGGGCGCACTGGCGTCTAGCGTGCCGCCGACATTGACAGTGCCTGCCGCCATGCCGCCCAGCAAGGTAATCGTGCCGCCCTGGTTTTCCACGGTGCGCGCTTCAATCACGCCGGTGTTATTGACGACGCTGGCCAGCAACGCATCTTTGGCGCCGGCAGTCATGATCACGCGGCCGCCGTCAGCCCGGATCAGTCCGCCGTTTTCGGCCAGGCTGTTCAACACGCTTTGGTCGACCTGGAGTTGCAGCAGGCTGTTGCCGCTGAATGTGAGAGTGACGGCGTTGCCGGCGCCGAGCGCCACCGCGCCCTGTTGGGCGTTGATCGAGCCCTGGTTGCTGACATGGTTGCCGAGCAAGGCGACGTAACCGCCGTTAGCCGCCGTAATCGATCCCTGGTTGACCACGCTGCCTGAGCCGCCGCCGCTGAAAACGCGGCTATTGCTGTTCAAGCTGGCGTCATGAAAATCCAGCGTGGAAGCCACCAGCCCGCCGACATTGACTTGCGCGCCCGCGCCGAACAAGATGCCGTTCGGATTGATCAGGAACACCTGGCCGTTGGCGTTCAAACGCCCGAGGATTTGTGTGCCGCTGGTATCGAATATACGGTTGACGGCAATCGCGCTGGCCGACGGTTGCACGAAATTCACCGTTTCTTGCGGCGCGATGTTGAAGCCGCTCCAATTCAAGGAGGCATTCTGGCTGGTCTGGCTGATCGTCGTAGTCGTTCCGGATTGCCTGATGCTGCCGGTGCCCGCAACAATCTGGCCGCCGGTCGGAGCCGCCTGAGCAGCGATAGCAGTAAGCGATAGTGCCGCCGCCACCAATTTGCGGCGCCCGCCCTTGCCGCGTCCGCGCGTCGTTTCCGCTACTGCTATCCAACCGTTGGCCACCGCGCTCCAGACCAGGCGGTAGATGTGGTTCATAGACCCGTGGCGTTTCATGAAATGAATTCCTGGTTGAACTTACATTCCTCGACCCAACGAAGTGCGCGGCTTGCCATCGACATCTTCACCCGCCCATTTCACGTATTCCGCTTCTCTGTTCCGTGCATGAAGCAACAACGCGGCATCGGCTTTGCCGCCGAAAATTCTGCAAAAAACGCGCCATGCAGAATCCTCTTAGTGCTCTCTAGCCGCCCGGCTCGCAGGAAAACGGCGATATGGCCGGACGGATTTTCACAACGAAAAAAACATGCCACAACGACAACGGATTCAAATGGATGTAACCGGCGCAAGGCGCGCCAAAATGAAATGAGGCTCTCATTCAAACAATGTCAGCCCAAGGGGGACTTAGTTGGTTTCCCTTATCCAACTTTCTTTTAGGCAAAATATTACACCTAGTGCCCGCATTGCACGCAAGTTAAATTTTGTTGCGAATTGTATATTGCGGTTTTTGCGCGATTCCGACATCGAATGGTTGTATGCAGGCTCTCGACGACGTAATTTTTATAGGCAGGTATTGCCGAATTCTCATTTTCCTGTTCAACTGCCAATTGCTGCAAGTCAACAAACAGTAATTCCGATCGGTATAAAAGCAAGCTACTCACTTTATGAGGATGCGATGAATATATTTCTCGGTAGCATCATGACTTTCGGTTTTCAGTTTCGCCCTAGCTGCCCCCTGGCGCTGAACTTCTGCATCGCATTGACTGGTCTTTTCCCTTCGCGCAATTGAACATCACTGCTCACCGTACCACCGCCGCTTCTTAAACCGCAGCACTCTCAAGGAGATTTCCATGGATGTATTTGTCGGTAGCATCATGACGTTCGGTTTTTCGTTTAACCCTGCCGGCTGGCAGTTCTGCAACGGACAAACACTCGCCATTTCGCAAAACCCTGCGTTATTTGCATTGCTGGGCACCACCTATGGCGGCAACGGTTCGTCAAACTTCATGTTGCCGAATTTGCAGGGAAGAATGCCAATTGGTCAGGGTAGCGGAAACGGATTAACACCACGCGTGATCGGCGAGGTTTCCGGCGCCGAGAATATGAACATACTGATCGAGAATTTACCGTCCCACACCCACACTGCCACATTTACTCCTTCGGGCAGCAGCGGCTACGCGGTATCGAGCAACACGGTCGGAAATCTGCTGGCGCCAAGCGACACTCATAACATTCTGTCCGGAACGCCGAGCGGCCCGTCAGGCGCAGCGATCTGGGGCTCGACGGCGCCAAACATTCCCTTGGGCGGCAGCAGCGGCAGCTCCGGTGGTACGGTCAGCAACGCCCTCACCGGCAACAATGCAGCCGTTGCAGTCATGAATCCGTTCCTGGCGCTGAACTTCAGCATCGCATTGACTGGTCTTTTCCCATCCCGCAATTAGAGCGCCCAAGCGGGCTGGCTGGCAATACCGTTGCACCAGCCAGCTTCGCCCAAGCTACTCACTGCCTTCCATTTTTACATTGCCGATAGAGTAAAACCGATGCTAGAACTTGTTGATGCCGCCTATTTCAGCCCGTCGACCGGAAAGGTCTGCGCCATGCAACTCCCTGACGGCAGCATGTTGCCGGTGCTGGTCGATAGCGTGAATGTGAAGTCGCAATATCGCAACCCGTATGCACCGGAACAGCAGCGCCTGCCGTTTATCGTTACCTTGACCGCACAACAAACCACCGCTTTTATCGAAGGCCCGTGTGCGATCGACCTGGAGCAGCGCGGCCGCCTGGAGGAGGTTTATGTATTGCGCGTGGCGCCGCTCGGACGCGATCCGGCCGGAGCGTATTTTCAGATCGTGTTCAGTTAGCCGGGTTTACCCGGATACCACACCATGCGGTCGGCCATCAATTGCGATTCCTCCACCTGGAAACCCAATTCGAGATAGATCCGCCTGGCGCCGGGGTTATTGTGCCAAACCACGACCGCGACCGGGCATTGCACCTTGGCCGCGGCTTGCTGCACGCCGCGCAGGACTGCCTTGCCGTAACCGAAACCGCGCGCAGCGAGAATGAAAGCGACGTAAATGACGCGCACTTCGTTGTGACCGAAATCGACCACCAGCGCACCGACGGCCGCTTGCGTTTTCTCGATAATGAAATGCATTGCGTTCGGATACTCTTCGCCGGTGCCTTGGGCATGCACGGCATATTGCTGCGCCACCACCGTCTCGACAAACTCCGGCGCGCCGTCGATAAATTGCAGGTCCGGGCGCGCAGAACGATACAGGGTTTGCAGAAAGGCTTGATCGCCGGCAGTGGCGGGACGCAGGGAAATGCCAGCCGGCATGGCAAAAGAAGAAGTGAGCATGCTGAGGTCTCGCAGGATTTGGAGTAATTACGGTGGCAGCCACATTGCTGGAGCAGCTTATAGCTTTTCCGCAATCAACGCATCAATTTGATTGAATCTAATCGCATGAATATATTTTTCAAATTACCGCTCCTTTTTGATCCGGACCGTTTGCTCCAGGATTTGCGGGCGTGCGAGGCAATGGATTGGTCGCAACATTTTCATACCAGCGACTATTCAGGCCAATGGTCCGGCCTGGCGCTGCGTTCTGCATCCGGAAAGGCTAGCGATATTTATTCTCACCCTGGCGGCACAGCCTATATCGATACACCTCTACTTGCGGTTTGCCCTTACATTGCCCATGTCCTCGACAGCTTCGAGTGCGAGAAAGAATCGGCACGCTTGCTGCGTCTGGCGCCCGGCGCGCAGATCAAGGAGCATCGGGATGTTCACACCGGATATCATTTTGATGTTTTTCGCGTCCACATTCCCATCGAGACCAGCAAACAGGTGCAATTCCGGGTTGGCGGGCATACTTTGGACATGCGGGAAGGTGAATGCTGGTATGCCGATTTCAGCCAGCCGCACAGTGTCGAGAATTGCGGCGCCACAGCGCGCGTCAATTTGATCCTGGACTGCAAAAGAAACGATTGGTCGGATAAATTGTTCGCACAAGCTGGCTACGATTTCGATGCGGAGGCGCGCAGCCGACGGCTTGATCGCGTGACTCGCGTCAAGGTCATTGCCGAATTATCCGAGATGAAAACCGCCGTGGCGGAGCAATTGATCAGGCAGCTGGAAGCGCAGGCGGATCTCGATGAATGACTCACTGAACCATCCGGTGCAGCCAGGCGCTGCGGCTGATTTGAGTGCGGACTGGATACCCTGCAAGCTGGTACAGCAAGAACAGCAATGGCTTTGTTCTTGGCTGAGTTTGGCAGGTAAGCGCATTGCCGAGCCGTTTTTTTCCGACACAATTCTGCGCTGCAAAGCCGATGCCGCCAACAACAAGCACAGCAGGCGATTTCCCAGTCTCAGCTCCTTGGAATATCTGACGGCATGCGCAACCGTTGCGGCCGATGTGGTTGCTCCCAGTGCGTTCATTTTCCATGTCTCTCGCTGCGGCTCGACCTTGCTATCGCAATTGCTTGGATTGAGCGAGAAAAATATTGTTCTTTCTGAAGTGCCACTGATCGATGAGCTGCTGCGCATGCCAATCAAAGGCGATCAGGCAGAGTCTCCAGCAGCGCAAGCTACGGAGGCTGCGGGAGCTGCTGGAGCTGCGTTAACGGCCAGCATTGCCTTGCTGGGGCGCCGCCGGTTCGGGCAGGAAAGGCATTTGTTCATCAAGCTCGATAGCTGGCATGTTTTTTTTGCTGGAACACTGAGAAGACTTTACCCAGACGTCCCTTTTATATTGCTGTATCGGGCGCCGGACGAAGTCATTTCTTCGCATCAAAAGCGGCGCGGAATGCAAGCGGTGCCAGGGCTGATCGAACCGGAATTGTTCGGCATGTCGCACGCTGAAGCGAGCAGCTGCGATGGCGATAGGTATATCGCCAAGGTGCTGGAATATTACTACTCTCAATTCCTGAACATCGCCAAAACGGATGAACGTTCAATGCTGCTCAATTACAGTCAAGGTGCGATCGGAATGGTGCGTCGGCTGGCTGATTTTGTGCACATCAACCTGGATGAAACAGAGATTGCAGGGATGGAAACCCGCTCACGCTTTCATGCGAAGTATCCGGAGCAGGGATTTTCCGAGGAAAAGAAAGCAGCTTGTGCCCTTGCATATCTGGCGCCAGCTCAAGCGCTATATGAACGCCTGGAGCAAGTACAAAAGAAAGCCGCCGGCTAGCGCACTTACACCGGATTTACGCCCGATGCTTGTGGCAGATGCAATGTCCCCAGCGATACAGATGCATATTGTGCAGCAGGTCCTTGGTCGCCGTCGGCACGCCGCTGAGCAAGATCTCCTTGGCGGTCAAGCCAAATACCGCCAGGCTGATCGAAGGCGCCAGCGAAACTACGGCGTGCCAGGTGCGCTTTGGAATGAATAAAGCATCGCCCTGCTCGACTCGTACATACAAGCCTTTGGCTTGCTCCAGCTGTTGCAACTGCTCCGGGTGTTCGTTGAAACGCGCAATGTTGATCGAGCTCAGAGTGGCGCCCCAATCATACTTTTTGGACGGTTTCATGAACCCCTCTTCCGATGGTGGGAACATGACGAATTCCTTGACCCCGCGCGCCTGGCAAAACCAGTTGTTGGGAACATCGCGATGCAGTCCGGTATGGGTATTCGCCGGCCCCATGAAGACCGACTCCCAGGTCCAGCGCCAGCCCGGCCACAAACTGCGGATATCGAAATCGCTACGCAACTGCGGAAAATCCTCCAGGATGCTCCACTGCGCCAGATAGTTGCGATGCGGCGTAAACGATTGCATGTGCGCCCAGTTGAGATGGAATTCCTCGCCCGACTGCAATTGCAAACGACGCCGGTTCGGCAGCAAGCCAACTTCGTCGCTGACGGGCTCGGTCGCCAAAGCCGCAAGTTCACGCAGATACGGCGCAATCGGCAGCAACGGCCGCTCCTGGGTTTCGCCCTGTTCGACCAGGCCATTCTGGAATTTCCTGGTCGGTTCCGAACCGTCTTTATTGCGTAACTCGGCCAGCTTCTCAAAGGACCAGTTCTGCTGCGCGGGCCAGTTCCGCATCGCCCCTTTCACCAGCAAGGGGCTGGTTCTGCTGCCAAAGCCGCCAACTTGCGCCAGTTGCGATACATCGATTTCATCCACCAGCTTGAATGCGGGGCCTAATATCTGTGTCATGTCTTTATTGTCTGCGATGTAATTGGAGAACCAAGTGGGGACTAAGGAGCTAAATTATCGTTTTCAGTGATAGGAAGATAGCGGCGCTCACCGCTGTCCGGGCTGTACCAGACGCTCATCACCCGCCCCGATTCCGGATCGACAAAGCGCTCTCCGGTTTCCTGCCAAGGCCCGTCATCAGGTTTGGGAGCATGCACATAACGCCAGCGCTCCAGCAACACCGCTACCAGCAGAAACAGCCCCCAGGCAGTGAACGGCACAGCACCGGCAGCGCCGACGATGATGCAACCGAGACCAATCAGCGTCAGCAGAATGGCAAAACCAAGCAGCGCCAGGCGCAGCATGATTACGCCGCTACCGGCTCAACCACCACCGCCGTGCCGTACGCCACGATTTCACTCATGGTCTGTCCCATTTCAGAAGAATCGAAACGCATCATCACCACCGCATTAGCGCCCATGCTATGCGCGTTCTTCACCATGCGATCCACCGCATGGCGGCGCGCTTCCTCAAGCAATTGCGTATATTCGGTGATTTCGCCGCCGACGATCGCGCGCAAGCCAGCCATGATATTACCCGCCAGGCCGCGGCTGCGTACCACCAGTCCGAACACCTGGCCTTTGACTTCCTTAACCCGGTAACCTGAGATGTTTTCTGTAGTAACGACAAGCATATTTTCCCCTTAGAACATTGCCACGAATCAATCGTGAATTGTAATTCAGTACGCCTGCCGCTACCGAGATTTTACGGACTATATTGTCAGACCCGCACCAGCAACTTGCCGAGATTCTTGCCCTCGAAAAGACTGTTAAGCGCCTCCGGCAACTGCTCGAAACCATCGACATAAGTCTCTTGAAACACAATCTCGCCGTTCTTCACCCACGGCGCCACGATGGCCAGCATCTCATCCATCCGATGGGCGAAATCACGCGCCAGAATGCCCTGGATCGTAGCCCGTTGAAACAGCATGTGCTGTAGAAAGCGCGGGCCCAGGTCCGGCGTATCCAGGCCGCCGTCATACTGGCTGATAGCGCCGCAGATGATGATGCGGGCGCGGCGCTTGATCAGCGGGATAACCGCATCGGTAATAGGCCCGCCGACATTGTCAAAGTAGATGTCGACGCCGCCGGTAGCCACCTGGATGGCCGCGCTCAGCGCCGCTGGCGTGGTATGTGCACGATAGTCGATTGCACCGTCCAGCTTCAGCGTCTCGGTAAGGAATCTGCATTTTTCAGCACCACCCGCAATGCCGATCACCCGGCAGCCGGCGCGCTTGCCGAACTGCGCCACCAAAGACCCGACCGCACCCGCAGCCCCCGACACCAGCAAGGTATCGCCCGGCCGTGGCCGGCCAGCCTCGGTCAAGCCGAACCAGGCGGTGCGGCCCGGCATGCCAAGCACGCCCAGCGCGGTGGAAACCGGCGCCGCGCTCGGGTCAAGTTTGGTCAGTTCGCTATGATGGCAACGTGCATAAAGCTGCCAGCCGCTGTAGGCCGAAACCCAATCGCCCGCCTGGAACAACGGGCTGGCTGAGGCCACCACCTCGCCCACCACGCCGGCGCGCTGGACGATGCCCAAGGGATGCGGCACGTCATAGGTATTGCGCGCATGCTGCTGGATACGGATATAAGGATCAACGCTGACGATGCGCGCCCGCAAGATCACTTCATTGGCGGACAGATTGCCATCCAGCTCGCTTTCACGCAGCTCATAGTGTTCGTCGCTAACCCGCCCTTCAGGACGTTTAACGTAAAACCATTGCCGATTCTGATAGTTGTTTTGCATGTTCGCAGCTCGTTTGCTTTTGGCCTGACAGTGTAGCCAAATTGCGAGCTCCGCGTCGGCCTGGCTCGCAAATGAAGCGGCTGACGGCATCTCTTCATTGAGTGCTTATCAAAACTGCACGACAACCCGAACTGTGATTAAATATTGCAAAATAGAAATTACACCAACAGGGAAGCGGCATGAAAAATTTCATCAACATGGCGCTGTCGGTTGGCCTGGCAATCGCCATCGTTGGCGGCGGAATTTATCTCATGTCGAAGTCAAGCCAATGGGCGCCGGCCAAGGCGCCAACGCCAATACTGGGAAATGCCATGCCAGGAACTCAAATGAATCATCCTCAAACAGCCATGGCGCCGCAAACAACAGCGCAAGCAAGCGGCCAATCGCCAATAATAAAGTGCGTTGTGAATGGAAAAACCACCTACAGCGACCAGCCATGCGCGAACGGCATTCGACAGCAGCAGGTCGAGCTGCATGATTCCAACGGCATCGTCAGTCCCAACGCAGCCACGGTGCAAGCCGCTCGGCAAAGGATTCAAGCTGAAATGCAGACGGAAGCCACGGCTGTGAGCACCACATCAACCGGCAAACAAGCCGATCCGTTTATATGTTCCGCATTAAGCGCTGAAATCAACAGCATCGACGCCGCAACACGGAATCGGCTGGACGCCTATGAGATGCAACGGTTACGAATAAGACGGGAAGAAGTCAGGACTCAGCAGTTTCGATCAGGATGCTAGATGCAATTCGAATTTGATGTATCAATTAAAGGGATGTCATGTACTCAGCAACATTTATTTTTGGGGCCAAACAATTTGACGATGAGTTTCACCGGCTCGACGGGCTAATTGCCAAGGCTGCCAAGGAAAGCACCGGTTATATCGGAGAAGACGCCTGGGAAGATCCAAAAACCGGACGGATCGCCAATGTGTATTACTGGGAATCAGAACTCGGCCTGCAACAATTGATCGAACATCCAAGTCACATTGAAGCAAAGCGGCGCTACTCAGAATGGCTTGACGGCTACCAGGTCATCATTTCCAAGGTGATTCGCACATATGGCGACAACACGATGGAGCATATTGCTGAGTGCCCATAATTCAAATGCCTTTGCAAGCTCAGCCACACCCGTTATTTCACCTGTTGCAATTATGGCTTGACCTCAAGTGGACTTTAACTTGTATCCTGCGCAAGGACACAAGTTAGCGCAGCACTTAAGTCATTAGCTTAGGTGGCATGTTATTCGTACATCAAGAGTTTAAGGGGTCGATATGGAAGCAAGTTTTTGGCATAAAAAATGGGAACGAGGCGATATTAATTTTCATGAAAGTGAAGCAAACCCGTTACTGACAGAGCATTTTGAAAAATTAAATCCGGTAAGGGGCAGTCGTGTATTCCTGCCGTTGTGTGGCAAGACACGTGATATCGCATGGCTGCTTGCCTCCGGCTATCGAGTGGTTGGCGCAGAATTGAGCGAACATGCCATTAACGCGTTGTTTAACGAACTTGGCTTGGAGCCGACTATATCCAAAGCTGCGGAATTAGTCCGCTACAGCGCTAAAGATATCGACATATTAGTAGGTGATATTTTTGATGTGTCCGCTGAATATCTTGGGCCCGTAAATGCGATATACGACCGCGCTGCTTTAGTTGCCCTGCCCGCTCTCACGCGGGAGCAATATGTGTCGCACCTGATGAAAATAACCGACGCCGCGCCGCAGTTGCTGATCTCTTATGAATACAATCAACTGCTAATGGATGGTCCACCGTTTTCGGTTAACCAGGACGAAGTAAAGCAGCATTATGGAGCTACTTACCAAGTGAAGTCTGTTGAAAGCAGGAATGTCGTGGGCGGATTGAAGGGGAAAGTTGCGTCAACGGAGACCACTTGGTTGCTCCAGAAAGCCAATAAATAGCGCGGTGAATCGTAGTCGATGCGCGTAGTCGATGCGCGTAGTCGATGCGCGTAGTCGTTGCGCGTAGTCGGTGCGGCAATAAGCGAAGCGCATTGCTCCGTATGCTACCGCAGAGCAGTAGCTGGAATGCTACTCAATCCTAGGCAGGCGAGCCGGCATAACCGCCGGCTCCGGCAAACTCAAAATCAACTGACCGAACTCACACGCTGCCGGCGTCTTGCCGCCGCTGCTCCAGATCAGCATGAAATCGATGTCCGGCAACGGCGGCAAGCCGTATAAGCCGTCGACCACTTTCATCCCCGGCTCCAGATCGCTGCGCGTCAGCACCGTGATGGCCAGTCCCGCCAGCATGGCCGCACGCAGACCCTGCTGGCTGGCCGACGTGAAGACGACGTGCCATTTAACAGCCGTGCCGTCCAGCGCCGCCAGCGCAACCTGGCGGGTGATGCATGGCGCCGGAAAGAACGCCAGCGGCAACGACGCGCCCTGCGGCAGCTCGAATGTTTCGGCGGCAACCCACACAAATTTCGTCTGCGACAGCACCGTGCCTTGCACGCTGCCGGGCATTGCCAGCACCACCGCCAGATCGAGATCGTCAGCCTCGACCATCGCCCGCAGATCGAGACATATGCTGACGCTCACATCCAGCCGCACGGCGGGAAACGCGCGGGCGAACTGGCACAGCAGCGGCGGCAGCCGTTCGCCCATGAAATTCTCCGACACCCCAAAGCGCACTACGCCCGATACCGGCGAAGGCCGAAAGCGCTGAGCCAAAGCATCGAGCGTCTGCAAAATCTGCTCGGCGTAGCGCAGGAAATCCTCGCCATCCTCTGTCAGGGTCAGCTTGCGTGTCGTGCGATGCAGCAGCGGCCGCCCGACCAACTCTTCAAGCCGGCGGATCTGGTGGCTGACCGCGGATTGCGTCAGATGCAGCCGCTGCGCCGCGCGGGTGAAGCCGCCGGTTTCCTTGACGGCGACAAAAGCACGCAAAAGTGTCGGTTCGAAGTCCATAGCCCTGGATAGATGATGATTATTCATGAATCATACAAAATTAAATCATTTCTGTCATAGACGAAACTTGCCCACAATGTTTGCTGTGATCCACGACAACCTCGGGTCGATGCGAGGGCGACAACCTCGCGCCCGGATTGCGACAACCAAACTCGGAAAGAACTAGTAACGATGCTCTCTCACGCCAGCAGAAATAGAATCGCATTAACCGCCATTTGCCTGGCTTCGCTGATGTTCGGTCTGGAGATTTCCAGTGTGCCGGTAATATTGCCCACCCTGGAACAAGTGCTGCACGGCAGTTTCAAGGACATGCAATGGATCATGAACGCCTACACCATCGCCTGCACCACCGTCCTGATGGCGGCAGGAACGCTGGCCGACCGCTATGGCCGCAGGCGCATTTTCATCATCAGCCTGGCCTTGTTCGGCGTCACCTCCTTGATTTGCGGCCTGGTGCAAAGCGCGTCCGTCCTGATCGTCAGCCGCTTTCTTCAAGGCATGAGCGGCGGCGCCATGCTGATTTGCCAGATAGCGATTCTTTCGCATCAGTTTCAAGAAGGGCAAGAACGCAGCAAAGCCTTTGCCGCCTGGGGGATCATCTTCGGCGTCGGCCTGGGTTTCGGCCCCATCATCGGCAGCACGATAGTGGTTTTATCAAACTGGCATTGGGTGTTCCTGGTCCACGTTCCGCTCACCATCCTGGCGCTGTTCCTGGTTTTCAGCAGCGTCGAGGAATCCAGCGATCCTCAGGCGGAAAAACTGGATATCCTGGGCGTCATCACGCTGTCTCTATCGGTTTTTGGCCTGACCTACTTTATTACACAAGGACCGGATCTTGGCTTTACCAGCAGCACTGCCATCAGCATCGTCATTGCGGCTGCCTTAGGTTTCATCATTTTCATATTCGTGGAAAAGATCAATCCGCATCCCATGTTTGATTTCTCCGTATTCAAGATACGCAATTTCTCAGGCGCCATCGTTGGCTCGATCGGCATGAACTTCAGTTTTTGGCCCTTCATGATTTATCTGCCGATTTATTTTCAAGGCGGCCTTGGTTACGGCATCGTGGCCGCCGGCCTGTCCCTGCTGGCGTACACGCTCCCTACCCTGTTGATACCGCCTCTGGCGGAGCGTCTTTCGCTGCGCCATCAGCCACGCATAGTCATCCCTTCGGGATTGTTCACGATCGGCGTTGGCTTCATCTTGATGAAATATGGCAGCAGCGCCGGTCATGCCAGTTGGCTGACCATGCTTCCCGGTTCGCTGTTGGCTGGTATCGGACTGGGCTTGACCAACACCCCTGTGACCAATACAACCACCGGCTCGGTTCCCGCTGCTCGGGCTGGCATGGCCTCCGGCATAGACATGAGCGCCAGATTGATTACCCTGGCCGTCAACATCGCTCTGATGGGATTCATACTGCTAGAAGGAATTTTGTCTTATCTGAAGAATGCTTTTCCCGGATCTCTCGATGCATTGCAACTGCGTTCTTTGGCGGAAAAAATAGCCTCCGGCAGCTTCGCATCCATTGAACAGAGCTTTCCGCAGCTGTACCAGCTGGATACATCAGGAGCGGTGATTCATGCTGCGTTTATCCACGGCTTTGGTCTGGTAATGCTATACGGCGGGATCGGCGTTTGGCTTTTGGCCGTGATCAGTTTTATGGCTTTTGGTCCTGAGAAGGCGTTACCGCATAAATCTAGCGTAAAGATTGAGGAGTCGCTGTCACGGTCCGCTGAGCAGTAAGATATGTTTTTAAGTTGTATACGTATGGGCGGCATGGGCGCCAATGGAAGTCCGATATGGTTACCGCAAGCTTTCGTTTCTACGAGGAATTAAACACTTTCCTGCCCATCGAACGACGCAAGCGCGCATTCGATGCCGTGTACGCGCGCGCTGCCACCACCAAGCACATGATCGAGGCGCTTGGGGTGCCGCATACCGAGGTCGAACTGGTGCTGGTCAATGGCGAGACTGCCGGCTTCGACCGCCTGCTGCAAGACGGCGACCGGGTTTCCGTATACCCCAAGTTCGAGACGCTTGATATCACCCCGCTGTTGCGTGTGCGCGACCGTCCGCTGCGTAGCAGCCGTTTCATCGCCGACGCCCATCTGGGCGGCCTCGCCCATTTGCTGCGCATGGCTGGCTTCGACACGCTCTACGACAATAATTTCCTCGACAGCGCGATCGCCGCCATCGCCGAAAAGGAGAGCCGGATCGTGCTCACTCGCGACCGTGAACTCCTCAAGCGCCGCATCATCACGCATGGATGCTATGTGCATGCGCTCAAGTCAACACAGCAGCTGAAGGAAATCTTCGAGCGCCTGGACCTGGCGCGCAGCGCACGGCCCTTCACGCTATGCCTGGATTGCAATGCGCCTTTGCGGAGCATCGACAAAGCGCTGGTGGAACAGCGCTTGCCGCCGAAGGTGCGCGCGAATTTTGAGCGCTTCAGCACATGCGATCTCTGCCAGCGTGTGTTCTGGGAAGGAACGCACTGGCGCAGCATGCAAGCCTTATTGACTCAGCTCATGGCGGCAAACGACGCCAATCCTTGACTTGCAGGCCCAATCGCAATCGCTTACCTTGTCATAACAATCAAACACGGAGGAGATACATGATGAGTACAGACATGATGAGCGCAATTCGGCCTGCATTGCTGCTTGCGGCCAGCCTTCTGGCGCTACCAGCTTATGTGCATGCCCAAGACTCCACAGCGCGAACGGAATTGAAACGCACGGATCTGACTGGAGCGCCCGGCATGGAAGTAATCAACTCCATCGTCGAAATCAAGCCCGGAGAGGAATCTGCGAAGCACTTCCATCATGGTGTCGAATCGGCTTACGTTCTTCAGGGGACGATGATTCAAGCCCCGGGCAAGGAAGCTACGATGCTGGAAACCGGAACGCCTATCTTGAATCTTCGAGACGTTCCTCATGGCGGCTTCAAGGTTGTCGGCAACAAGTCGCTCAAACTGTTTACCGTGCATGTCGTCGATAAAGACAAGCCTTTATACGACTACGTGAAATAGAGCCTGGATTTGCCGACACACATGCGACGAAAGAGCCAGCGCCCGCCGCTGGCTCTCTCCGCCTCGCATCAGACTTATCTGGAAGGTTGTTTAGAGCAGGCGACGTCGTACTGGGCGACGCTTGTGGGATTCCGTGAATTCTGTGGCTGTTGCCCGGCGTAAACCGATCCGGCCTGGCCGTCTGGATTGAATGCAGATCCTGGCGCCGTCATCGCGTTACCCGGTGTATTGGGGGCTGTCGCACTACCGCAAGATTGGTTAGGTTGGCCCGTCTGTTTGGTCACGGTGGCAGCCGGCTTTACTGTGGTCGTCGTCGCAGTCGATGTAGTGGCCGGGTGCGGAGCTGCCCTGCCGAGGCCGCCCGCCGCGCCGGCTCCAGTTGCTACGATGAGCGACAGCGCAGCAATCGCGGCGTAAGTGATGGCATGTTTCATTGCACTACTCCTTTCTCAATTCGCGCTCTTCATACGGAGCGCCTCGTGGTAAAGAAGGATTCGTTGAATTCGACACAGCCCCAAAGCAAATTTGATCTCGCAGCATCTATATTGCGCCTCTTGAACGCCGCTAGCAATGCGTGCGCTGCCGGGGGTCTAAGCGGCAATCGAATGGGAAACCATCAGGCATTCTCCGACACCAAGTTTTGCGGCGGCATCTTGTGTGGCGCGCACGTCGTCGGCGTCGAGATCGCCGCGATTCAATCTATAGGCTTCCGCGTAAATGTTGGCGTCAAACACTTCTCCAGCTTTTACGTAGTACTGGAATGCTACGAAAGAATCGGGATCCGTAACTACCGCGTATGTCAGATTGATTGTGCCCATCATGTTTCTCCTCTGGAACCAGTCGGGAGCCGCAGCACGACGCCGGTGAGGCGTCTCGCTGAATCCTCCCCGAATCCCCGTTCACTTTATCGGGCCGCGCCGTCAATCCGGTCGGTTCCAGTGGGCGGAAGCGCCATCGTTATGGACTGCCCCGCATTGATATTCAACATAAGAACTCACTGCCGCGGCAACTATCAAGGCGACGGCTATAACGCCCCAAAATACCGGCTTCATATCGGCCAATCTTTCGTCCTGTTGGATACTACATATTACGTCTTCCCGATTGAATTTGCGCGACAGGTTGTGGAGCCGTCGGTACCTTTCGTCGGCTCGGATTCGGCCGCCAGCCGTCTTTTTAAAGAGTTAGCGCTGCGGACGCCGGACAGCCCGCGCGACGGCTTGCCTGGCCGTCATCGAACTTGAATTGACCTATCACGCAACCTAAAATGACTTATTCCTTGCCGCTGTAAACTGCGGCGACAAGTCCGTGTTGACGTGACTGCTGCGGAGGTTGGTATGAGCTATCACCTGGAAGGTCGTCTGCTTGAGGTGTGCAATTGCAACGTCCTGTGCCCTTGCTGGATCGGCGAGGACCCTGACAACGGCACCTGCGACACTATCGTCGCCTGGCGCATAGACAAAGGAACGATCGAAGGCGTCGATGTCAGCGGCAACACCATCGCGGCCGTGGCGCACGTACCTGGCAATATTCTGCTAGGCAACTGGACTGCCGCCATCTATGTCGACGACCAGGCCTCCAAGGCGCAGGAGGAGGCGTTGCTGAAGGTCTACACCGGCAAGGCGGGCGGGCCGATCGCAGAACTCGCCGCACTGATCGGCGAAGTGGTATCGGTAGAACGGGCGCCGATACGCTTCACCGTGGTCGCGGGCAAGGGTGAACTCGAGATCGGCAAGAACTATTACGCTGAACTCGAACCGTATCTCGGCGCGACCGGCGGCCAGACTACCCTGTCCGACACCGTATTCTCAACGGTGCCGGGAGCGCCGGTGTTTGTCGGCAAGGCCCCGACCTATCGATCCAAGAATGCGGCCTTGGGCATTGATCTCAACATCAAGAACCACAACGCCTTGCAAAGCACCTTCGTGTTCGACGCATGAGCGCTTCGGCAGGCCCGCTGCCGTCCGGCAACTCCCGTCGCCACCGGGTATTCCTGCCGGTCCTGGCCGCGTTGATCGGACTCGCGTGGCTGTCGCTATGGGCATGGGCGCGCAGTCCGTACGGACGCTATCTTGAGCACGGCGACTGGACCGCCTCAGGACCGGCGGCGTTTCTGTGCCGGGTGGTTCCCGCCGGCGCTGTGGTCGTACCCATGGCGCTCTACGCCGCCGCCTGGATACTCATGACGGCAGCCATGATGCTGCCGACCACCCTGCCCTTGTTCAACACCTTCGACCGCCTGACCGCTGGCCGTCCGGACCATGGACGCCTCCTGACGCTGCTCGGCCTGGGCTACATGACGGTGTGGGGTGCATTTGGGCTGCTGGCGCACGCACTGCATGGCGCAATGCTGTACCTGCTTGCCAGCGTGCCCGCATTGGCCTGGCATGGCTGGCTGATCGGCGCCGCGACCATTGCGCTGGCCGGCGCCTTTCAGTTCAGCCGGCTCAAGTACCAGTGCCTGGAAAAGTGTCGCACGCCTTTGAGTTTCGTTATCCAGCGCTGGCGCGGGCAGGCGCACGCCTGGCACGCGTTTGCGCTTGGCGTGCAGCACGGCCTGTTCTGCGTCGGCTGCTGCTGGGCGCTGATGCTGCTGATGTTCGCGCTCGGCGCCGGCAGTCTCGGCTGGATGCTGCTGCTGGCGGCTGTGATGGCGATCGAAAAGAACGTTCGCTGGGGCCAGCGTCTCAGCGCGCCGCTGGGTGTCGCGCTGCTGTCTTGGGCTGTGGTCCTGGTGGCGACTCATGCATGAAGAGCGCAACGGCCTGCCCGCCTTGCGGACGATAGCCCTCACCGCGGCGGCGATGCTCGCCTTCGCGGCCAATTCCCTATTGTGCCGGCTGGCGCTGCAGCAAGGCGGCATCGATCCGGCCAGCTTCGCCAGCATCAGGCTGGTTTCCGGAGCGATCACGCTGGCCGCGATCGTGCGCTTCAGGACGGCACGCTCCTCGCCCGGCCATGCCGACTGGCTCGCTGCGGCCATGCTGTTTGCCTATGTCGCGCTGTTCTCCTTCGCCTATCTCACCTTGCCCGCGGGCACTGGCGCCTTGATTCTGTTCGGCGCGGTGCAATTGACGATGTTCATCGTCGGCCTGCGCTCGGGCGAGATGTTCGGAGCAATAGCATGGCTAGGCCTGGCGCTGGCTGTCGCCGGGCTAGTCTACCTGCTGTCGCCGGGGGTCGCTGCGCCGCCGTTCCTCGGCGCCGCGTCGATGGCGCTTGCCGGCGTCGCGTGGGGCGTGTACTCGCTGCGCGGGCGCGGCATCCTGGACCCCTTAGCCGCCACGGCGGGTAACTTCGCGCGGGCGGCGCCGCTGGCTATCGTGGTGAGCTTGCTTTCCGTGGCCAACGCTTACGCAAATGCGGCCGGAGTCATCCTGGCGATTGCCTCCGGCGCACTTACGTCCGGGCTCGGGTATGTCATCTGGTATGCCGCACTGAGCAGGCTTTCCGCCATGCGCGCCGCCACGGTACAGTTGTCGGTGCCGCTGATCGCCGCATTTGGCGGCGTAGCGTTCCTCTCGGAAGCGATCACGCCGCGCCTGGCAGCTGCCTCCGCAGCGATATTGGGCGGCATTGCGCTGGTGCTGACCAACAAGCAGAACAAGCCGCGCCGGTAGCGGCCTGCGGTTTGAACAAATCGTCAGCCTGAAACTTGCCATGTCCAATGATCGACTACCTCTCCGTCCCGATCAATCGAGGTGCGCCCCTTTGAGAACCCTAGTCGGCCAACCACCTTCGACGACGCTACGTTCCTCGGGAGTATGCGTGCAACGACCTGCTGCACGACGCCGTCGGCGGCAGCAAATTGCAATAGCTGTCGCACCGCTGCAGTCGCTATGCCGCGGCCCCTCTGACTGCTGGCCACGCCATATCCGATCTCTACGCAGCCGTCAATCGGCGCGGACTGGAACCCACAGCCGCCAACAATTGCGTCGCCGGACTTCGAAACGATCAGGTACGGAACACACCACGCAGGGGGCGTGCCGGCATCCAGCTGAGCTAGTGCGCGAATAGCGACGTGGGGCGGGGGCAGCCCGCCCTCAAACACCACTTTAGTCGCAAAATCAACGGGCTCAGAGACGGCCAGACGTCGAAGATTGGGGAGGTCAATCTGTACCAATTCAATCTCTACTAATTCAGTCATCTCTGGCGTCGAAACCTGCGGCATGTGAATCCCCATCAAATATATCCCTGATAAATAGATATCACCGACAAAAAAGCGGTGAAATGAAGCGGCGTAAGTTGAGGCCATGATGGCATGAACAGAATTGCCTCGCAACAACATTACGGTGAGGTCAACGCCATCTCAATCGCGGCGTCGCAATGCAACTGCGTTGTATCAAAAATCGGCAGTGAGACGTCGGTGGATTTGATGAGAAGCATGATTTCGGTGCACCCAAGAATCACCCCTTCAGCGCCGTCAGCCTGAAGCGAGGCGATTATGCGCTGATACTCCTTTCGATCACTCTCGTGTATCTGGCCATGACAAAGTTTGTCGTAAATAATCGTGTGAACAAGCAACCGGTCCGCTTCGTTCGGAGTGATGACATCGAGGCCGAATTTCTCTTTTAGACGTCCCTTGTAGAAATCTTGCTCCATGGTGAAAGCGGTTCCCAGCAATCCCACACGCTGGATCCCGGCACGTTGGATAGCAGCCCCGGTAGCATCGGCAATATGCAGCAACGGAATCGTGACTGCGCTGTCAATCGCGGCGGCCACTTTGTGCATTGTATTCGTGCACAGCACAACGAAATCAGCACCGCCCGCTGCGAGTTGACAGGCGGCCGCCGCCATCAGATTTCCCGCAGCATCCCAACGGCCATCATGTTGCAACTCTTTTATCTCTTGAAAATTCACAGTCACCATCAAGCTCCTGGCGTTGTTGTGCGCGCCGAGTCGGGTTTTCATTCCCTCGTTGATCAGGCGGTAATATTCTGCCGACGATTCCCAACTCATTCCCCCGATAAGGCCGATCGTTTTCATGTCCGTTTCCTTTCAATTAAGAGCTGCTAGTATGTATGCTTTCTTTTAGCGATTGTCTGCATGACAAACTGGCTGCCTGACCTCAGGAAATCCACCGGCCCGGTGTACCTCGCGATTGCCGAGGCGATCGCAGTTGCCGTTCGCTCCGGGCGTCTGCGCAGCGGTGACGCCCTCCCCACACAAAGATTGCTGGCGGATTTTCTGGGCGTCAACCTGAGTACGGTGACGCGTGCCTATCGCGAGGCAGAAAAGCGCGGCCTGATTGATGGCAACACACGTCGCGGGACGGTGGTGCTGGCCCGCGCTGAAGTGGTGACATTGTTTGGATTGCCGTATCGCGACGACAACAGCCTGATCGATCTGTCGACCAACACGCCAGCACACGACCCGCACGACCGATCGGTGCAAAACATCGTCGGGGAATTGCAGCGCGACGGTTGCCTCGATCATTTGATGCGTTATCAAAAAGCCAGCGACTGGGAATTATTGCGCGAATCGGCTGCAAAATGGCTGCAGATCAGTGGCGTGCCAACAGCACCTGAAAACATTGTTTTGTGTGCGGGTGCACAGCATGCTTTGGCCGTGGCCTTGTCTGTAGCGGTAGAGCGGATGGAGATCGGAGTCGAATGTTTTACGTATCCCGGAATGAAAGCGCTAGCGCGGGAACGCGGCTATCAACTGCATCCTCTGGATATGGATAACCAGGGCGTGACACCGACGGCAATATTAAAAGCCAGCAAGAAAGGCTTACGTGTCTTGGTAATTTCACCCACCTTGCAAAATCCCACCGGCGCCACGATGTCGCTTGCCCGTCGTCAGGAAATTGCCGATATCGCGGTGTCCAGGAATCTGACCATCATTGAAGAAGATGTCTACGGCTTGCTATTGCCGGCATCCCCGCCGCCGCTGGCAACGCTTGCGCCGCATCACACTTATTACATTACGTCCTTATCCAAAACCGTGATCCCGGGATTGCGGTTTGGGATACTGGTGCCGCCGCCCAGGCATGCGGCGCGCTTTACGGATTCGCTGCACACAACGAGCTGGTACTTAAGTCCGCTAACAGCCGAAATCGCCAATCGTTTAATCCGCTCCGGCGCCGCGACAAAACGGTTAGCCTGGCAGCGGCGCGAAATGGGAATACGAAATCAGCTGTTTGATAAGGTGTTTGATGAACTGTCTGATGCTGCGATGGATACCGCATTGGATTGTGCCGAGAATAAACCGGCATGTGCGCCGCATCGCTGGCTGGCGTTACCACCGCCGCTGAGCGCCATGGAAGTCGTTACAGCGCTTAACGCCAGCGGGATCCGCGTGGTTGCCGGGGCAGGCTTTGCGATTGGTATGGCAGCGCAACGAGATCAGCACATCCGCATTGCGCTTGGCGCTGCAGTTAATCGCAAAACCCTTGAACACGCTGCGGTAGTAATGCGCAATGGTTTAATGAACTGCTGGCAGATCAATACCAAGTAGCCGCTTGTCGCCAACGGCCTTCCGTTGTTCATTGCAGTAGTCGTGGTCGCAAGCTTGCAAGGTGTTCTGGCTGCAGTGATTTGGTTCGCGTCTTGGCGCGACATTTTTAATACTGCCTATCATTTCGACAACATCGATCCTACAATAGACCAATCCCCTAGCCAGAGTTACCCGCAGCGAACCAATCCAAAGAGGTGGCAAAATGACACGTCTATTTTGTATATCAACGTTAATTGCAGCCATTGCCCTTGGCGGATGTGCGAACTTATCATCGAATGAATTGAAATTCGTTGCTGTCCCCGGCGCTCCAAAAGCAGTCGGCCCTTATTCGCAAGGCGTGGTCTCAAACGGAATGCTTTTTACAGCGGGATATACTCCGCGTGATCCTGTAACCGGCAAGCTGATCGAGGGCGATATAGTCGCGGCAACAAATCGTGTTATCGATAACCTTGAGGCTGTGTTGCTCGGTGCCGGCTGCTCGCTAAAAGACGTGGTCAAAGTAACCGTCTACATGACAGATCTCGCCGACTTTGCAAAGATGAATGAGGCGATGGCAGCAAAATTCGGAAGCCATAAGCCTGCGAGAACAACTATTCAAGTCGAAAAAATACCTGGGGGCGCAACTCTCGCAATGGACTTTATTGCACGCGTGCCGCAATAGCGGGGGCGATTCACGACCGCTTGATTCCGAAGCGGTCCATCTTGGCCGGCTGCGGACCTCGCGACTGGCAGGGCGTCAGATAGAGAAGAAGCAGGCCCACATCAGGAATGTATGGGGCTATTGCTTGCCGCGCGCCTCCGTCAGCGCAATGGTCAAATGCTGCACCTTCTTTTTCAATTGATTGCGCTCTTCAGTCAGTTCAACCACCAATAGCATCAAACGATGTATTTCGATTTGCTCGGGTGTGGCGTCGTGCGGCGGCTCATCCGGTTCGGACTTGGGCGGCAGCCGGGCCTCACGCACCTGCCTTGCGGCTTGGCGCAGCTCCTTCTTGCCGCCGGCGACAGCTGCTATCTGCTCCTCGCTAGGCAAGGAAGCCACCGCTGCCGCAGCATTTATAGAAATCACGCCCGACTTTACGGCGCCGACCAGCTCAGGCGCAGCCGTCTTCTGGATTTTCTCGATTTGCCCCAAGGTCGCGCTGCTCACCCTCGCGGCGCGCGCCACCGCCTGCCGAGTCCACGGCGGCTCGCCCTCGGACTTGACCGAGGCGTCCGTTCCCGCTGGCTCTGCCGACGAGCGCTGGGCTTGCTGGGTTTGCGTCTGTGCCACCCGCGCCGATACGATCTCTTTCTTGCGTAGTGCGAGCACGCCGCGTTGAAAATCCGACACGCTACGCCGCCCAAGATGGTTATCGATCATCCACAGGTGTACATCGTCCATGGATTGGAAGCTGTGGTTCTGCATGGTGTTGAAAGGGATCTTGTGCTTTTGGCAGATACCGTAGCGGTTGTGTCCATCCACCAGAAGATCGCCCCACAACACCAGGGCATCGCGGCAGCCTTCCGTCAGCAGGCTGCGTTCAAGCGCAGCGAATTCGTCCTCGGTCAAGGGATCGATATAGGCGCGCAGGTCTTCATTGATAGTGATGGTCATGGTTCAAACGAAATAGATTGATAGCGCGGCTAGTGTACGCAACGCCGCCGTTCTACGCTACACGGCAACCGTGCATTTCTAGGGATTGGTGCAATGGCCCAGTGAAAACCTGCTCACGATATTTGGCTACCCAATTTACGGGCATCTTCACTCCCCATTAAAATGTTGCTCGTAGACAATTATTGTTGACTACTATACGATAAGGCCATGGTTGAAAATATAGAAAACAAGTGATGCCTGGTCTTGCCCATCTTCGCAATCATTTTGCCGGATTGCGCATGTCGTTCCCACTCCACAGAATCTTTCGCCGGCTTGTGGTTTCTCAGGCCAGAGCGGCTGCTCACCGTAAAAGTCCGATGGTTTTTGCGCCGCGCTTTTCAGGTTGATTAGACATTCTCTTTAACATCAAAGAACATAATGAAATTACAGCAAATGTATTTGTCTTTCTTGATGGCTATTTGCCTCGTGATCTCAATTCCAGGGCACTGCGATGAGCTGTCGGAGCGGGCGTCAATGAATAAATATGTGAGACGCCTGCTGCACACACAAAACGTAAACGAGCTGGAGGCCCTCTCTTCCGATTACTTGAGTACCCAAGCAAGAACATCCAGCGGAATCTGGAAACTGACGGTGTTTAACATTGCCATTAGCCAGGCCTTCGACACGCGCCACAAGGATCCGTCTTATTGGGTCGTGGCAGAGATATGGGCCAGGAATTGGGTTGAGCGCTACCCTGAATCACCCGCCGCCCACATTGCATACGCACAAATGTTGATCAATCACGGATGGAGCTTCCGGGGCAACGGCTACGCAAAGGATGTAGAGCCTCAGAATTGGGCGCCTTTCGCGGAGTACACCCAACAGGCGCGAACCTATCTTGAAACCCATAAAACAATTGCGGCGAAAGATCCAAGCTGGTACGAACTCATGGCGGTCATCGCTAAACAGCAAAGCTGGCCAGAGCGTGAATTCTCCGAGTTAATTAACGAAGGCCTGGAACGATATCCTGCCTTTTATCAAATTTACTTTGCCGCCATCGGATACTACGGACCGAAATGGGGAGGCGACGCAGAGTCGATCGAGAAATTCGCGCAAGCAGCACTCAGGCGAACTCAGTCGTCTGAAGGGTTTGGCATGTATGCGCGTATTTATTGGGTGGCGTCGCAAAACCACTACGACGATAGATTATTTTCCGATTCTCTTGTTGATTGGCCGCTGATGAAAAAGGGTATTGATGACGTATTGAGGAAATATCCGGATAACTGGAATATCAATAACTTCGCGAGATTCGCCTGCCTGTCTGGCGACAAGGCAAAAACGGCAGAGTTAATCAGTCGCATGGATACTCCGCCTTTGATGGCGGCATGGGATCAGATGTCGGACTTCCAGCAATGCAAGGATTGGGCGTATGCAGAGCAGGCGACATCCGACAAATCGCTGCATACGGATGCCCAGTGAACCGGCGCCGATGAACTCGGTATTTTGTCCACATAAAGTCCTCCCGGTCTACACATTGTCTGGCATCAAGCGATATCTCAAGCTCTTTTGAAGGTCTGCTACTGGCCGAAGTCGCGGGCACAAGCTTCAATACAAACCGTGCAGAAGAATGGCGGCTGGATGCTTGGATTGGGCACTCGCTGGGAAAACCGTCACTTCCAGTTCACGTTCGCTGGTCTGCAATGATTGATGATTTCCTGCAATGGCCCAGTTGGGCGAAAAAGAGAGCAAAAACAAATAGCAAATTGCCGAAAATTTTAACAAGTACTGCTCCCAATTGTGCCAAGAAATCCCATTTACGCCGAGCCGCCCTGCTTAGGAAATGCTTCTGCCCGGTTTGACGTTACCGGCCCATTTGTATCGCCATTCGAATACATCCTCGCACGCAATTCCATGAATGGTGTTTCGACCAATCGAAACAGCAGCCATCCTCCAAAGAGACTTACGGTCATGATGATGCCGACTCCCAAAATCGAATCGGTATCGATACCCATTTTGGTTAATGGTGAAATTGCCAATTTAAATATTGGCTTGTGTGCCAGGTAAATTGCATATGACCACAAGGCAATGCTGGCTGCACCTGGCACACGTATCCGATGCAATATGGAGTTTGTGCTCAGTGCCGAAAGCGTCAGAATTGCAAAGCTTGTCGCCAGTAACGGATAACCGAACGTGGTCATGCAAAATCCAAATCCATAACCAGCTATCTCAAGAAAATGCGAAAACAAATATAACATTGTCCCGACCGCCGCCAAACCGGCGACAAACAGGACGTTCCCCTTTCGCATGATTTTTGAATAGGTGGCGCCATGAAAATTCTTCAGCATGGCGATTGCTACGCCGGGCAGTAGTTCATCGAAACGCGCAAAGCTCGAATAGTAGATATGCTCGTAGTAATCATAAATGCTAATTGCATTGTGACCATACCGAAGCCAAGCCGTACCTCTGACGGTCATGCCTGCAATGACAGCAGCGCCAATTGCAATCCACCCCAACCTCCTGGAACCTTTGAAACTGGCAATCAGCAACGCGACAGCCGGCAAAATAAGATAGAACTGTTCTTCAATGCACAGCGACCATGAGTGGGTAAAGGTCTGGCCGGGACGAAGGCCAAAATTTTGTGTAAATATCAAAAACTGCCATGCCGGCGCCGTCTCTTTTCCTCCCAATGCGAGCGGAAAAATAAAGTACATTGCCAAGATAAAGTAATAGTTTGGCAAAGTGCGAAGCAATCGCTTGATATAGAACGTTTTCAGAGAAAAACTGCGGCCCTGTGCAAGCGGCGAGAGTATCTGGTTCCCAATCAAATACCCACTCAACACAAAGAACAGGTCGACGCCCGCCCATCCGATTTCAGTCATAAAGCCAAATGTATTTTTCCCGCTTACTACCACCATGTAGTGGTATGCCAATACCAGGACAATCGCAGCAGCGCGCAGCGTGTCAAGCCCATTTAGGCGAGCCGCCGTCTTATTTTCAGTCATGTTGCGGCATTCCTTCTTAACGGTTTCCCACGCAGATATCTAGCGCAATGTCTTCATTCAGAATCATCCTCGCAATTGATCGTCACGCGAAAATTCGTAGGCGCATGTTGCCATATTGAAATTGGCATTGCAACATCAAATTGAAGGCTTGCATTGAGGTTCGCTTCTGGCCGACAGCTCGCGGTGGTTATCGCCAGACCAATTGCAGCGAGATACCAATTTCATCGTTGTTGCGCTGCATCAAGCTGTAGCATCTGGCCCATCAATTCGTGAATTTTGTTGACAGCCTTTAGCGGGCGGATCATCACCTTAAAGTGCGTAATCAGGCCTTCGTCGTTCCACGTGATCATGTCCACACCGTTGATCAGGATGCCGTCGCAGCTTGATTGGAATTCCAATACTGCGGAATGAGGGCCGAGCCATTCATTCAAGTATTGGAACGTGCTGTTATTCAAGACATGCAAGGCGGCGCCAAGGTATTTGATTGTGATCGCCTTGCCAGTTTGGGGCGTGTGAACAACCGGTGATTCGAAAACCACATCATCGGCGAGCAATGCTTTCAAGGAAGTGATGTCGCGCGACTTGACAATCTGGTGCCAAGCTTCAATTGTGGAACGTGCCATGGCTACTCCTTCAGTATCTTGAACAGCGGTTTGTGGTTAAAGGCGCAGGATTTACAAGCTACAGACATCTTTCCCGTCACCGACAGCAGGCAACACTTTAGCCCAAGCGCAAGCGGCAAAGTGTTTTTCTTCAAACGCTTCTATCTGCGGCAGCAACTGCAACGTCGCCCCCACCATATCAAGCCCCTCGACGATCATCTTTCTATGCCGCGCACCCAGCGAAAAACTGAACACTTGTGACACAGAACGTAGTTCCATCTTTTCCAGATCGATGGACAGATGCTTGTCGCCGGCCAGATCTTGCAGCAGCATGCCGATCTTGTCTGATTCCAGCACAATCAGCAGCAAGCGGTTGTTCAAGGCATTGCTGAAAAAGATTTCGCCGTAACTGGGCGCAATCACCGCTTCAATCCCCAGCTGCTGCAACCCCCAAACCGCATGTTCACGGCTGGAGCCGCAGCCGAAATTGGCACCGCCGATCAGGATGTTTGCGTTCTTGTACTCGGCCCGGTTCAGCACAAACCCGGGCCTGGGCCGGCCATCCGGATCAAACCGCAAGTCAAACAACACACCCTGGTCCAGCCCCTCTTTGGTAATGGTGCGCAGGAATTGCTTGGGCATGATCTGATCGGTATCGAGGTTGTCGATCAGCAGCGGCGCTGCGATACCGCTTATGTTTATTTGCTCATGCATGGTGCGGCTCCAGTACGCGGGCGTCGCTGATGCAGCCGCTGATCGCGGCGGCCGCCGCCATGGCCGGGCTCATCAGGTGGGTGCGTCCGCCCCTGCCCTGACGCCCTTCGAAATTACGGTTGGTGGTTGAGGCGCAGCGTTCGCCGGGCGCCAGCACGTCGTCGTTCATGGCGAGGCACATGGAACATCCCGGCTGGCGCCATTCAAACCCGGCGTCGATGAAAATTTTCGCCAAACCCTCTTGTTCAGCCTGACGCCGTACCTGGCCGGAGCCTGGAACCACCATGGCCCGGACCGTTGGCGCGACATGGCGGCCGCTGACGATCGCTGCGGCGGCGCGCAAATCCTCGATGCGGCCATTGGTGCACGATCCTATGAAAACCCGGTCAACCGGCAAGCCAAGCAATGCCTCACCAGCAGCCAAACCCATGTATTTCAACGCTTGGGAGATGGCGGCGCTGGCTTGTTCATCGCCTGCTTGCGCCGGATCCGGGATCAATCCGTTGACCGCTATCGCCTGATCCGGGCTGGTGCCCCAGGTCACGAACGGGACGACTTCCGCTGCCAAAAAAACATGTTCGATGTCAAACATGACGGCCTCATCGGAATATAACTTTTCCCAATCGGCAAGCGCCTGCATGAATTCCTGTTCGGCCAGGTCAGCGGCTTTGTCCCGGATGTAGGCAAAGGTAGTCTGATCGGGTCGGATCAGCGCCGCTCTGGCGCCCGCCTCCACCGCCATATTGCACATGGTCATCCGGGCCTCGGCTGACAGCGCCGCAATCGTCGAACCGGAAAACTCCACCGCATAACCGCGTGCGCCTTGCGCACCTATGCGGGCGATGATCAGCAGGATCAGATCTTTGACCGAGGCGCCGGCAGGCAGTGCGCCGTCGACCCTGATGCGCATGTCCTGCGCTAGCCGGTAAACCAGGGTTTGGGTGGCCAGGATATGCTCCACTTCAGAGGTACCGACGCCAAAACCCAGCGCCCCCAGAGCGCCATAGGTGGTGGTGTGGCTATCGCCGCACAACACCACCATGCCGGGACGGATCCAGCCGTGTTCGGGCGCGATGATGTGCTCTATGCCTTGTTGTTCATGATTGGTATCGAACAATTTGATGCCGAAATCGCTGCAATTGCGCTTCAGGTTACTGGCTTGCAGCGCCGATGGCGGATCGATGATGACGCGCTGGGCGGCGCTGACTGGATGGGTCGGAATGATATGCGACACCACCGCCAGCTGTTGCTGTGGCCTTAGCACGCTGCGGTTTTTCTGGCGCAGGCTGCTGAAGGCTTGCGGGCTGGTGTATTCGTTCATGATGTGCAGATCGGCGTACAGCAGCACGTGCTGCTCGTCGAGCTGGGCGACGGTGTGCGAATCCACCAGTTTTTTATACAGCGTGCGTGGCGAGATGTGCTTATAGATGTGCTTATGCATGGCCGAGGTTCTTTCGTTGGCGGCCGCTCAGGCGGCAAAAAATGGAAGAACTTCAGCCAGCAAAGCATCGGGGGCTTCCTCGGGAATATAGTGGCCGCAGGCCAAAGCCTTGCCGCTTAGCCTGCTGACCAGACGCCGCCATTCCTGCAGGGGCTGGAAACATTTCTCGATGACGCCTTGCGCACCCCACAGGACCAGGGTCTCGCACTGTATCTTGTTGCCTAGCGCCAGATCGTGGCGCTCATGCTCCAGATCGATGCCGGCGCTGGCGCGGTAGTCTTCGCAGATGCCGTGGATGGTGGCCGGATCGCTGAGGCAGCGCAGATACTCGGCGTAGGCTTGCGGGGTAAACGGCGCCAGGCCGGCGCTGCGGCCGCCTATGGTGTGCTGCAGGTATGCCTCGGGATGGCTGCCGATCAGCAATTCCGGGAAAGGCGCTGGCCGGATCAGGAAGAACCAATGGTAATAGGCGGTGGCGAAAGCCATACTGGTCTGTTCATACATGGCCAGGGTCGGCGCGATATCGAGCAACACCAGCTTGCGGACCGCGTGCGGGTGATCCAGCGCCATGCGATAGGCGACCCGGCCGCCGCGGTCGTGTCCCATCAGCAGGAATTGCGGATGGCCCAGTTGCGCCATCAGCGCGATCTGATCCTGCCCCATGGTGCGCTTGGAGTAATTGCTGTGATCGTCTAATCCAGCTGGTTTGCCGCTATCGCCGTAGCCACGCAGATCGGCCGCGATCACCGTGAAGCTGCTGGCTAGCCGTTCGGCGACCTTATGCCAGATCACATGGGTTTGCGGATGGCCGTGCAGCAACAGCAATGCCGGACCGTTGCCGCCGCGCAGATAGTTGATCCGGGTGCCGTTGACCTCGGCAATTCCATGCTCGAATCCAGAAAACATTTGCCGCTCTCCTGCTGTGCTGCGCTGTTGATGACGATGTTGATGATGAGCGATTGTATAACCGGTCTCAGGATTTATAATTCATTGAAATTAACTCTATTATTTCTTTAAATTTAATAATGAACACAATCTCGGACCTCGCCTTTTTTGCCATTCTGGTCAAAGCCGGCAGCTTGGCGGCGCTGGCGCGCGAACTTGGCGTTACCCCGCCGGCGGTGACGAAACGGCTGGCGAATCTGGAACACAGGCTGGGCGTGCGTTTGCTGAACCGCACCACCAGGACCATGAGCGTGACCCATGAGGGCGAAATTTACCTGGCTGACGGCAGCCGGATATTGGCTGATATCGAGGCGCTGGAGCGTAGCGTCAGCAATAGCCGGGCGCTGCCCAAAGGGCTGTTGCGGATCAACGCCAGTTTCGGCTTCGGCCGCAAACATATCGGGCCGGCGGTTGCGGCGTTCAGCAAGCGCTATCCGGAGGTGGAAGTCCAGTTACAGTTATCAGACCGCCCCTTGAATCTGGCGGATCAAGCCTTCGATATCGGCATCCGCATAGGTGAAATGCCGGACGCCCGCATCATCGCCCGCAAGATCGCGTCCAACCGCCGGCTGTTATGCGCAGCGCCCGCCTATCTGAATCAGCACCCCGCTCCAACTACCCCGCGCGATCTGCAAAAACACACATGCATCGTGCTGAGAGAAAACGATGCGGCTTACGGCAGCTGGCATTTGAGCAAGGGCAAGCGCCACGAAACCGTCAAGGTACGCGGCGTCCTCAGCAGCAACGATGGCGAGATAGCACTGGAATGGGCGCTGGAAGGACACGGCATACTGATGCGTTCCGAGTGGGACTTGGCGCCGTATTTGCGCTCAGGGCGTCTGCGCCAGGTGCTGGGCGACTGGGCATTGCCCTCGTCCGACATCTTTGCGGTTTATCCGGAGCGCCTGAATCTGTCGGCCAAAGTCACGGCGTTTGTGGAGTTCATTGCGCAACGCTTCAAGTCGCATCTGGTCCCGCAAAAAGACTTGCCTAGCAGTTGGTGATAGTAGGTGATAGTCGGCGATAACGGGACATGCCCAGCCCTCATATCGTGTTTAAGGTTCACCGCCAACGCCAGCTGCGCTTGAGTGCAAATGATGCCTGCGTCATTGCAATGTGACTTTATAATCGCTAGCTAAAGAATGAAGCCTGAGGAAAATCGATTGAAAACAGTGGTGTTAGGAGGATATGGAAATTTTGGCGCACGGATATGCCGTGCGCTGGCTGACTCCCACGATATTGAACTAGTCGTTGCCGGTCGAAATGCAATGCGAGCCGCCAATCTTGCTGCCAAGTTGGGAAATCGTGCAAGCGCCCTGCATCTCGATCTGGCTCAGGATAATTTGGCGCAGACCTTACGCAACATTGGCGCCGAACTTGTCATCCATACCGCCGGGCCGTTTCAAGAACAGGGTTATGACGTACCGTTGGCAGTTGCTGCAGCCAACGCACACTACATCGATCTGGCAGACGGCAGAAGATTCGTATGCGACTTCCCGCAAGCCTTAGATGCAGCTTTCCGTCGTAGCGGGCGAATCGCCATCACTGGCGCCAGCACCGTACCGGCTCTTTCATCCGCTGTCGTCAACCACCTTTCCCAAGGCTGGGAAAATGTGGAATCCATCGATATTTGCATAGCCCCCGCCCAGACTGCTCCGCGGGGCACAGCTACTCTGGCGGCGGTATTGAATTACTGTGGCGCGCCGATTCTGGTCTGGCGGGATGGGAATTGGGTGACTCGCTACGGCTGGAGCAATCCAGCGCAGATAGAATTTGCACGCCTTCGTCCACGCATCGGCGCTTTGTGCGACATTCCGGATCTTGAACTTTTCCCCGCCCACTACAAAAATGTACATTCCGTCATGTTCCGCGCCGCACTGGAAATCGGGCTCAGTCAGCGCGCGCTTTCAGTCCTGGCCTGGTTACGCAAGACGGGTCTTGTCAGGCATCCCGAGCGTTTTGCGAAGTTGCTCAACATTACGGCAAAGGGCCTGGATTTTATGGGAACGTCGCTCGGCGGCATGGTTGTCCGTGTTCAAGGAATTGATGCCGATGGTGTACAGGTCCACCGCGCATGGCACATTGCTGCGGACAATGATTTCGGACCGGAAATTCCCTGCATGGCAGCGATTCTTCTGGCACGACGCTTGGCTCGAAAAGAAATGCAGGAAGTGGGCGCCTATACCAGCATGGGATGTTTGAATTTATCGGATTTCGAGCCCGAATTTTCGAAATGGGGCATGCATACCGACGCCATTGTGGAGCGCGACAATCCTGTTTCAATGGCCGCGACATGAAATCGTCCGACCTGCGCTTGATGCGCATAGTGCTCGCGACTATCTGGCTAGTGACGGGAATACTCAGTCTTTGCACAAAACAAGAAGGCTTAAACCTGCTCAGCCGTATTGGCTTGTATGGATTTACCGCTCTTGCAGCTCTCTACCTGGCCGCAGTATTGGATATTTTACTTGGCCTGTTTACCTTGGTTTGGCATGGCAAGCTGCTGTGGATAATCCAGGCTTGCCTGATCGTCGCTTACACAGTCATTATTTCTATCTGGCTCCCCGAATACCTATTGCATCCGTTCGGCCCAATACTCAAAAATCTTCCGATACTATTGATGTTGTGGCTACTACATAAGAGTGCAAATCAAACACCATGAATATTTATTTGATGCTGAAGTGGGTACATATCATGTCCAGTGTTCTGCTGGTAGGAACAGGCTTTGGCAGCGCGTTCTATCTCTATTTCATACATCGCACCCGTAACCCGGAGGCGATTGCAGAAGTTATTCGTTTAGTTGTACGCGCAGATTTCTGGTTCACCACACCGGCAATCTTCATTCAGCCGCTGACGGGCTATGCCATGCTTTCCTTATCTGGTTATCCGATCACTCAGAACTGGCTGCTTTGGACGTTTTTCTTGTACGCATTGGCAGGAGCTTGCTGGCTACCGGTAGTCTGGTTGCAAATACAAATGTCAAAAATAGCTGCCGCTTCTGCCCAAAACAATGTGCAGCTTCCCGCACATTATTGGCAATATGCACGTTATTGGGAATGGCTCGGATATCCGGCATTTATCGCGATGCTGGTGATTTATGGATTGATGGTATTCAAACCCAATTGATCAAGCGCTACGCCGGGCGAAGGTGCGAACCGTTCGTTCACTGGGCAGCGACGACTGTCCCTTGTGCGATCGCGCATAGCTTCTCTTCACCATCGTCGACTGCGTAGATCTGGCACTGGCATACGGCCTGCCGCTTGCCGACGCTTATCGCATTAGCCCGCGCAATCAGCAATGATCCGACTGCGGGCTTCAGATAATTGATCTTGAATTCCGAAGTGAGCGCATTGCCGCCCAGCGCCAAACCACCGGCGAAGGTGATCGAGTTATCGGCCAGATAACTGATCACTCCACCGTGGACGAAGCCATGCTGCTGCTTCAGATAGTCGACGATCGGGATGCTCAATTCTGCACTTTGAGGCCCTGAGTTGGTGAGCCGGGCGCCGATGAACCGGCTGAAAGGTTGAGACTCGAACACTTGACGCGCAAATTCTTGCAGCTTGTCCATTCCACACTCCTTGTAATCTGCATCGATTTCGTAAAATATCAGCATTATCCAGCGGGCCTGGCAGCACTATACCTTGGACCAAATTGGGGTTACCGCCAAGCACTCAACCTAGAATGCCATTTCATTTTTCATCCTGCCGCCTATACTTGTTCGGTAGCCACGCCGCTAACTTTGATCAACATACTTAAGGTGACGACCATGAGTAAGGAATTGAATCAGGAAGGCCTCGATCTTTTATTTTTCAATGCGCGCACCCACAATGCCTGGCTCGACAAACCGGTCAGCGACGATCTCCTGCGCCGCCTCTACGATGTGATGAAATGGGGACCGACCAGCGCCAATTGTTCGCCGGCGCGCATCCTGTTCTTGCGCACGCCGGAAGCCAAGGAGCGCCTGAAGCCGGCCTTGGCGCCGGGAAATGTCGACAAGACCATGGCGGCGCCGGTGACGGCCATCATCGGCTACGATGGCAAATTCTTTGAGCAATTGCCAAAACTGTTTCCCCATGCCGACGCCCGCTCCTGGTTCGCCGACACCCCCGAGCTGGCCGGAGTCACCGCCCGCCGCAACAGCTCCCTGCAGGGAGCCTACTTCATGCTGGCGGCGCGCGCCCTTGGCCTGGACTGCGGGCCGATGTCCGGCTTCGACCAGCAGAAAGTCGACCATGAATTTTTCCCCGAAAGCAAGACGCCGGACTTCAAGTATGAGTACTTTCCCGACAGCCACATCAAGACCAACTTCCTTTGCAACCTGGGCTACGGCGATCCCGCTGCGCTTTTCCCGCGCAGCCCGCGCCTCGATTTCGACGAGGCTTGCAAACTGCTTTGAGCCGGGAGCTAGTGTAGTGCTTCGTAAGTAATGGAACTTCAGAAATGGTGGATTTTCGTGTCAGGCTAGGCGCAAACCGGAGCGATAGCTAGACTATCGCGAGGATTTGCAACGACGCATGGCGCGAAAAGACG